>WNFR01001416.1_pt1 | contig 25070 bp, 24 predicted proteins | sample 5400221 | NCBI WGS metagenome assembly WNFR01 (sample SAMN13153357, study PRJNA577476) | soil metagenome | isolation source: 40 cm soil under Madrone tree | place: USA:California | collected 2016-06-14 | reverse complement strand
CTCAGTGCAAGCGTCACTGCAATTGCGATCGGGGCCTGTTTCGTGGACGCCAACATATTAAACTCCATTTTAAAACTGTGCGCTTGCAAGCACTCGTCGCGACCGGAATGCAATAAGGGTGCGAACTCATCGCTGCAGCAGTCGCGTGGGCTCAAGCGCGCGTAGAGCAAACATATTGGCGAATGGTCAAAGTAAAAGTGGCCGTCAGCTTATTGTGAAAAGGGGTTGGCGGCAGATTTCCGATGTGCTCGACGATCGCTACAGCAGCTGCTCTCATTCTGTTTTGCACTGCGGTCATGGCTCAATCGACAGACACCAAGAGCCCGTCCACGACAGGTCCTGCAGCCCATCGCGACAGCCTGCCCAAAGGCGACGTCGATATGACGAAGAATTCACCGATGGACAGGACGCACGATTGCGTGCATTTTGCTCCAGGAATCTGGCAAACATTTTGTATGACTGAATGCTCGCGGTTCCGTAGCGCATGATTCGCCAAAGTGTGAACGGTTTGGCGAAAAGCGCTCTTTCAATAGAATTAGAGCGCGATCTCGGGACAAACGAAGACGTTTGTCCGGCAAACCGGCTTCCACTTGTGCTGATCGCGCTCTATAGAACGCCAACATTTCATGACCTGTTCCATTGGCCACAAAAGGGGTTGAAATGAGATTCTTCGCCGTACTCGTCGCAATTTGCGCGCTATCCCAAACCGCGATCGCCCAAACGCCGGAATGCAAATCGATGCCGGACCCTGGTCAGAGGCTGGCCTGCTACGATCGGGCCGGTCCGCCGGCTGCGTCATCCGCAGCCGCAAAGCCGCGGGCTCCAGCTTCGAAAATCGACACGGAAAAATACGTGGATTCGATCAGCGCTGAAGACGCGCTGATGAATGCGCGGCTGAAGAATATCTGCCGCGGTTGCTGAGCGGTCGTTGCCCTTGGGAAGCCCCGAGTTCGCGGCTGTTGCCCGAGGCTTACGGTCGCACTCCAGCGCGTTTTCAACGGTAGATAACCCGGAAAAATGGCATATTTGCCATACCGATGAATGTCCTTGAATCCCTTCCAACCGTCATCGGCACCGCAGCGGTAGCACCTGCTCTGCTGATATTGTGGCTTGTGATCGCCGCGGGCGAGCGCCCTGGACCGCCCGCCAAGGTCTGGACCGCGTTTCTCCTCGGCGCCGCCAGCATTTCGCTGCTGGGCGTGGCACGTGCGCCGTTTGCGTCGATATCGGTGGCCTTCGAGAACCCCTGGCTTGCGCAGGCCCTGCATTCGATATTCGGGGTCGCAGCGCCCGAGGAAACCGTCAAGATTTTCGTCATCGTCGCGGTTGCGGCACGGCGCCGACCTTTCGCGGACCCGATGGACACCGTGGTCTATGGTGCGGCGGCGGGGCTCGGCTTTGCGGCTTACGAAAACCTCGCTTATCTGGTGCAGCATCCGGAGATCTGGCGATCGCTGGCAGTGTTGCGCAGCGTTCTGACCGTGCCGTTCCACGGCGCGCTCGGCATCATCGCCGGCGCCTATCTTGCGATCGCGCGCTCCGGCACTGCGCTTGGCGCGCACCGGCTCCACCGCGACTGGGCGCGCATCTCAAGTCTTATTCTGATGCTGTTTGCGCCACTCGCGCTGCACGCGGGTTTCGATTTTCCATTGCTGACCCTGCAGAAAGACCCGGACATCGATGCATCCACCCGACTGATGCTGGGATCGGTGAGCGTGTTGATCGGATTTGGCTCGATCGCATTTGCCGTTCGCCTGGTGCGGCGCGTCGGCCGTCATCACGCGCCACGCACCGAAATCGCCCGCGAGCGGCTGAGCCAGCTGCGACGGATGTGGGCATTATTGCTGGTGGGCGGTGGCGCCGGATTTGCCGGTTTGGCCTTTGTGCTGACATCGATCCACCACTGGCTGTTAAATCCCGAACGCAACATGGCGCTCGTTCTCGTCCCTGTCGGTCTGGTGTCCATTTTGATCGGCAGCGCCCTGCTGGTGGCCACCACGGCGATCTATATTCTCGGTCGCAATCGGATCCGCACCACGTCGCAAGGCTTTTCGTCCGCGCCCGGTCGGGGCTAGGACAGCACCGTCCCACTCAAGCCCGTGTCAGCGAACAAATTTGACCCCGCGGCGTTGGCGCAAGCTATACTGGCGGCTGGGGCGTCATCCTGCGCTGCCGGCATCGGGAGATTTTCCATGACCATTCCCCAGGACATCACCAAACTGCAATCCGAAATGAGCGCCGCGGTACGCAAGCATTGGAAGGCCTTTTTGATTGAAGGCATCCTGCTCGTGATTTTGGGGCTCGCAGCTATGATCGTGCCGCCTCTTGCGAGCCTTGCCGTCACCATTTTTCTGGGCTGGATGTTCCTGATCAGCGGCATCGCCGGCTTGGCGCTGACGTTCTGGGCCCGGCAGATGCCGGGCTTCTGGTGGTCGCTGATTTCGGCGGCGCTGGCGGTTGGCGCCGGCGTCGTCCTGCTGGCGAAGCCGGTGCAGGGCACGGTGACCCTCACCATCGTGGTCGGGGCCTATTTCCTCGCCGAAGGCGTCGCCACCATCATGTATGCGCTGGAGCATCGCCGCGAATTGTCGGAGCGGTGGTCCTGGTTACTGTTCGCCGGCATATTGGACATCCTGATTGCCGCCATGATTATCACCGGCCTTCCGGGCTCCGCGGAATGGGCGATTGGACTTCTGGTCGGCATCAATCTCTTGTTCGGCGGCGCATCGCTAATCGGAGTGGCGCTCGCCGCGCGCAAGGGCTGACATAACTTTGCGCGTATTCTGCTCACAAAGCCGTTATCCCCCCTCGGATCAAGTCTGAGGGCATGCCTTTGCGGAATACGCGCTCGTGTTCAACAGCCGCGGCAAATGCTCTTGATCTTGCGGTCGAGCGCCGCGTCTTCCTTGTTAACCGGATTATTCGGATCGCCCAGGTCTTTTTCCGGCGGCACCTGATCGGCGCGCGGCTGCCGGTGGCCGATCGGGGCTTCGGGAATCGACCGTGGCTGATTTGCAGCGCCCGATGTTCCGGTATTGCTTCCTGTCTGAGCCATCAAAGCCGGACCGCCAACCAGGACTAGTAGCGCCAACGTCGTGAACAACTTTGCCGTGAACAGCTTTCGCATCTGGCTTCTCCCATTTCAGAGAAATGCATCTATCGCGCCCGATCTGGAACCTCGATCGTTGCACAATTCCGGCGCCCCTGAGCGGCGCAGTCCTGAACCTTTCGTATATCGGCCATGGTTCCAAGCAACCAGATTCCAGCCGCCGCGAGCACGACAAAGAATCCAAGCATCACCGCATTCTCGACGTTGCGATTGCCTTGGTCGTCCGGCGGCTCCGGCTCTGCCCCTCTTCCGCCTGTCATCTGTCAATCACGGCTTCGGAGGATAGAGGTGAACGTCACCGCAATAGTCGGCGACACGATAGCGCGTTTCCGCATGCTCTTCACGCTCTTCGGAAAAAGAATTTGCCTGCGACAGATAATTCGGACCGACCGGCGCCTTGCCGTGGCCGCCGGGAATATCGAGCACGTAATCCGGCTGGCATAGTCCGGAGACCCTCCCCCGCAGTGCACGCATCAGTTCCTGCCCGTGCGCCAGCGTTGTACGCAGATGCGCCGTGCCGGGCGCGAGATCCCCGTGATGCAGGTAATAGGGCTTGATCCGGCATTCGACAAAGGCGCGCATCAGCGCTTCCAGCGTCGCGGCGTTGTCATTGACGCCGCGCAGCAGCACCGACTGGCTCACCATCGGAATCCCGGCGTCGATGATGTCGGCGCATGCGGCGCGCGCACCGTCGGTCAATTCCCTGACATGATTAGCGTGCAGTGCAACCCAGGTCGTCGCGCACTTGACCTTCAGCGCAGCGACCATTTCGCGGCTGATGCGCGTGGGATCGGCAACCGGTACGCGGGTGTGAATCCGGATGATCCTGACGTGATCGATGGCGGCGAGGTCCGCCATGATTTCGGCAAGCCGGCGCGGCGACAGCATCAGGGGATCGCCGCCGGTCAGGATCACTTCCCAAACTTCCGAATGCGCACGGATATAATCGAGCGCTGCTTGATAAGCGTCATGCGAGAGCGCGGTCGCCTTGCCTGGCCCGACCATTTCACGGCGAAAACAGAAACGGCAATATACCGCGCAGACGTGAACCAGCTTGAACAGCACCCGATCGGGATAGCGATGCACGATGCCGGCGACCGGCGAATGCGCGTGATCGCCGATCGGATCGGCGCTCTCGCCCGGCTGGCTCACCAATTCCTCGGCGCTTGGAATGAACTGTTGCGCGATCGGATCGCCTGGATCATCAGGATCGATCAGCGCGGCCATATCAGTGGTCACCGCCACCGCATAGCGCGCCGCGACCTTTTCCAAATCGGGAAGCGCCGCGGCAGAGGCAAGGCCGTGGGCGACCAGCTCTGCGGGCTCACGCAACGTAGCGGCTGACTTGAGATTGATCTTCTTCATGCGTCACCCGCCGGCGGCGTCCATACCACCTGATCGATCCTGAGCGCACCGCTGGCCAGCATCACTAGCCGGTCGAAACCAAGCGCGACGCCGCTTGCTTCCGGCATCTCGGCGACCGCGTCGAGAAAATCCTCATCGAGCGGATAGCGCTCGCCGTAGCGCCGCTGCTTTTCGTCCATGGCCTGACTGAAGCGAAGGCGCTGTTCCCGCGCATCGGTCAATTCGCCAAACCCGTTCGCGAGCTCGACGCCGCAGGCATAGACCTCGAAGCGTTCGGCGACGCGCGAGTCGGATTGTTTTGCACGCGCCAGCGCCGCTTCGGGAACCGGATATTCAAACAATACCGTCAAACGCCCCTGCCCCAGACTTGGTTCGATGTGCTCGACCAATACCTTGCTGAAAATGTCCGACCAGGTGTCGTCATCGGTGATCCGCACCCGCGCCTTTGCCGCTGCCGCCAGTGCAGCGCGATCGCCTTTTCCATCCGCTATGGTGGCAAGAAGATCGATTCCGGCAAAGCGCTCAAACGCTGCAACCACAGTCAACAGCTCCGGCTCGGCAAATGGATCGGCAACCTTTCCGCGAAACGAAAATCGCCCGATGCCGGTTGCCTGCGCGGCACGGGCGATGACGACCACGCTGTCGGCCATGACGGCATCGTAGGTCGCGTTGGCGCGGTACCATTCCAGCATGGTGAATTCGGGAAGATGCAGATCGCCGCGCTCCCGGTCGCGAAACACCCGCGCAAACTCGAAAATCTTTGCTTCGCCGGCGGCCAGCAATTTCTTGCAGGCGAATTCCGGCGAGGTCCGGAGATAGCGTGTCGCGCGCGCGCCATCGGGACGAGTAAGTTCAGTCCGTGGCGCATGCAGGTGGATCTCATTCCCGGGTGAAACCTGCAAAATGCCGGTTTCGACTTCGGCAAAACCCTGCTCGTCGAACCATGCCCTGATAGTCCTGGCAATAGCGCTCCGCGCCATCAAAAACGGCCTGATATCGGCGTGCCGCGAGGCCGACCACCATGGCGAGAGCTGATCGTTTTCGGCCATCAACGAGCCGCCTTTTGAGCCGGTAAAACGCTGGCGTAGATCGACAAAATGGGTATGTTGCAGCCCGAAACCGCTTCGCTGGCCCCGGGACGCCCATGTCCTGATCGGTCCCGGGCCAGAATATCAGGAAAATCAGCTTTGAAAGTCATCGCCAGTTCTATTCGCAAGGGCAACGTTATCGAGCAAGACGGCAAGCTTTACGTGGTTCTGACCGCCGAGAACATCCATCCCGGCAAGGGAACACCGGTCAGCCAGATCGAAATGCGCCGAATCAGCGACGGGGTAAAGATTTCCGAGCGCTACAAGACCACCGACCAGGTGGAGAAGGCGACCATCGAGGATCACAACTTCAACTATCTCTACGAAGATGCTGACGGCTTTCACTTCATGAATACCGACACCTACGATCAGCTCCAGGTGCCGAAGGATGTCGTCGGCGCCGCCGCACCCTATTTGCAGGAAAACATGACCGTGAAGCTTTCGCTTCACGGCGTCATTCCGGTGGCGATTCAGATGCCGCAGCGCGCGACACTGGAAGTTGTGGAAACCGAGCCGGTTACCAAGGGCCAGACCGCTTCCTCATCGTATAAGCCTGCTATCCTCTCCAATGGCGTGCGCACCGCCGTGCCGCCGCATATCGGCACCGGTACGCGGATCGTGGTCATGACCGAAGATGGGTCTTACGTCGAGCGCGCAAAGGATTAAGCGACAGGGCACGCATTGGCGCCGGGGGCGACGCATTGGGTACGAAAGCTGTCCGGTTCGCCGCGCATTTGCCGGCATCTTTCTCCTTGCTCCTTGCCGGCACGGCTGTCCTTCCAGCCGACGAATTCAGAACACCTGCGATCTCGACCGTCCGCGTCGAATGGCGCGCCGTTCTCGATCAGCTCCGATCCGAAATCAATACGCAGCCGGCTGTCGCGTCCGCCTTCACGTTCTCGGGCCAGCGGCGGCTCCCTGCCTTCGATCCGCGTTCGACGCCTGCACTGGTGCAACTGAACGCGGTGACTTCGCAGATCTTCACCGGTATCGGGCGCAGCCCGGTGCCGGTGCTGCTGCCGTTCGATACCGCGGCATTTCTTGACGCACGACTGAACGGCGCGCCGGCGAACCTCTCGCTGTCGCGCTATCAGGCCGACTTCCGTCCCGCTGACCTGTTGGACGCCGGCCCGGCCGGTTACGACGCGGTGTTTTCACTCGAGCCCGGCGCCGGCGACGGCATGCCGCAGCGAACCTTTGCCAAACCTGTCGAGGTGCAGATCACCGGCTCGATCCTGACCTACGACATCAGCGATCCCCTCGGCGGCAAGGGTGAACCGGTCAAGGCATTATCGGCACAATTTCCCGACCTGCGCCGTTTCATCCGCGAAGGGCATGTACGTTATGCCTTCACGCGTTTCGGTGTTCCCTATGTCGTATCGATCCAGTGTCTCGACAGTACCCCCCGCGCGCTGCGGCTTGCCTGCCGCGAGGCCTATCCCGTTGCCGAGCGCTTCCTGAAAGCGCTACGCATCGCCGGCGGCCAACCCTCGCGACCGCCAATGGATATTCCCTCCGGGATTGCCGAGCGGCCGGGGGAAAAGTCTTTTGATTTCACCTATCGCCCCGCAGGCGACATCATCACCGACAGCGGCTTTCGCAAACAGGGCGGCCGCACTGACTTCACCGCTTATTCGCAAATTCGATTTCCGCTGGAAAAGGCGCCCGCTTTCGTCCACTCGCAATCATTTCGAAATCGCAGATCGAACGACAAATTGTTAATGCCGGACGAGTCGGTTGGCGGAAATACCCGCTATCCATGGCAGGATAACTTTTGCGAAGCTCGCAGTTTTGGGGTCGGACAGTGCCCCGGCGGTTTTGGGCATCAGGGACAGGATATCCGCCCCGCGCCGTGTTCGCCACGTAGCGAAGGCGCCGACCGCTGCGAGCCCAACCGGCAGGCGATCGTTGCTGTCCGCGACGGTGTGCTGATCCGCTCGCCGACACAGCAGGCGGCGACGCTGCAGATCAACACCCGCAACGAGCATATCCGCTTTCGCTACCTGCATATGAATCCGGCGAGCATGGATGCCGACGGCGTTCTGAACGGACGTCGCGTCGAGGAAGGCGAGAAAATCGGCCTAGTTTCAAATTACCTGGACCACCCCAACGGCACCAGCCGCCATTTGCACTTCGATGTGCAGGTGTTCACGCGCGAGGGCTGGCTCTGGGTCAATCCCTACGTCACGTTGGCCTCGGCCTATGAGCGCTTTATCCGCCGACGCGGGCGCGAAATCGGGCCCGACTCCGTTCCGTCGCCTGCCGTGGCTCATGCTCTGCCGCCAGATATGATCCTTCCCAGCAACCAGGAAGGCAGCGACAACTGATCCTTACGAGGACGCCGCACGAACAGCCCTTTGCCGCGCCGGCGGGGTCCAGCGGTAGGCGACGCCAAGCCTGTTTCAGACATTGAGCGAAACGATCGCGGAGGTGAGATAGGCCAGCTCCTTCTCAGAAAATTCCGCGCTCACCTCCACATAGACATCGTCGCTCACGCCCTCGCTCAGTAGCGTCAGCGCTTCGGTCCACGCCAATGCCGCGCGCTGCGGCGAAGAAAACAGCGCCGCCCCCGCGCCAGACCACGACGAGGCTGAGTTTGTCGGCTGACATGCCGCTGCTGGCATGTGACATCTTCATCGCCTCATGTTATAAGTGTTCTGATATTTTATAAGAGCACTGATACGATGCGCAAGATCGGGACTTCGGCAAAATCGCGATCGACTCGCAAAACGCCAAAAAGGCGGAAATCCGCCGTTGCAAAAAAATCCGCCCGAAGCCGAAAAAAACCCGTCCCAAATCCTGCTCTCGCCGGCGTCCGCCCGCCGCCCGGTCGGGGCACGCGCGGCGAAAAAGGCTACCTTGCCTATCTCCTGCGGCAGGCCCAGGCCGCGACGCGGCTGACGCTGGAACGGGCGCTGGCCGATCTCGGCGTCACGCCGCCGCAATTTGCCGTACTCACCATGCTGAGGGCTTATCCGGGCTTGTCAGGTGCGGATCTGGCCCGGGCGGCGCTGCTGACCCCGCAGACCGTCGGCGTCATCATCCGCAACCTGGAACGCGACGGCGCCATCAGGAAGACACCGCATCCGGTTCACGGCCGGGTACTGCAATGGAAGCTGACCCGCCGCGGACGGACACTGCTCGAAAAATGCCGGCGTCACGTCAAAGCCCTGGAACGGCGGCTGATGGCTGGGCTTTCCGCCAAGGCACAGGCCACGGTCCGGCGCTGGCTGTCCAAAATTGCCGCAGACCTGCAGCAGGATGGCTAGTTCCAGGGCGTAACGACTTTTGCCGCGCCCCTCCCCGCGCCGCTAGACTGCCCGTATGAAACAATCTGATTCTCTGAAAACACCGACGCGCCGCGCCCTGCTGCAATCAGGCCTTGGCGCCGCTGCCCTGCTTGCGCTTCCCACCGATGCCTTTGCCGCCGGCCCGCCCGGCTTCGATCAATGGCGCGACGGCTTTCGCGCGCGTGCGCTGGCGAAAGGCATTTCGGACGCGACCTATACCCGCGTGATGGGCCGCATCGAACCGGACATGACCGTGTTCAAGCAGATGCAGAAGCAGCCGGAATTCAACGAGCAGATCTGGCAATACATCAATCGCCGCGTGTCGGACTGGCGCATCATTGCCGGCAAGGAAGCGCTAAAGAAGAACGAGGCGCTGTTTGCGCGGATCGAACAGGATTTCGGCGTCGAGCGCGGCACGCTGCTGGCGCTGTGGGGTGTCGAATCCGCCTTCGGCGATCCCCTGGTGCAGCAGAACCATATGCGACCGGTATTTCCTTCGCTCGCGGCGCTCGCCTGGAACGAGCCGCGCCGCCGCGCCTATTGGGAAACCGAACTGATCAATGCCTTGAAGATCGTCGATCGCGGCTGGAGCACGCCTGAGGAGATGCGAGGCTCCTGGGCCGGTGCGATGGGACATACCCAGTGGATGCCGGAAGTCTGGCTTAATGTCGGGATGGATTACGACCGGGATGGCCGGGTATCGCCGTTCGGCAAGCCCGACGATGCGCTCGGTTCCAGCGCGCGGTTTCTGGTCAATCGCGGCAAATATCACCGCGGCGAACATTGGGGCTATGAAGTGCGCGCGCCCGGCGCCCCCCCAAGCGGCAACCGCAGCTACGCGGCGTGGTCCAGCGTCGGCGTCTCACGCGCCGACGGCCAGCCGTTCCCACAACCGAATGCGAGCGCGCAGATGTGGGTGCCGATGCAAGGCGGTCCGGCATTCCTGCTGGGTCCGAATTTCTACGCGGTGCGCAGCTACAATCCCTCGATGAACTACGCGCTGGCGATCTGCCATCTCGGCGATCGCATTTTGGGCGCCCCGCCATTCATTCAGCCGTTCCCGGGCTCGGAGCGCGCGCTGACGCTCGCCGAAGTGCAGGAAATGCAGACCCGTCTCACCAAAGCCGGCTTCGATACCGGCGGTACCGACGGCCGTGTCGGCAACGACACCATGAAAGCGATCAGGGATTATCAGACCAGGATGGGGCTGTTGCCGGCGGACGGTTACGGCGGACTGAAAGTGCTGGCGCGGTTAAGACAGGGCGGTTAGCGCGTGGGCGCCGCTTGATCCCAACCTCGTCATTCCGGGGCGCGCGTAGCGCGAACCCGAAATCTCGCGCCGACTATCTCTGGATTCCGGGTTCGAGGCTTCGTCTCGCCCCGGAATGACGGTATGGAGCCTACCTAATCACCGCCGGCCCCTGATCCGGCACCGCGACGTCCAGTACGCGCAACTGCACGCGCTCGGTGCCCTGCCAGCGATCGACCGCGAGCGATCCCGCCACGTGCAACGGCTGCCCGCGATGCCCAATCAAGGCGTTGCCGAGTTTTTGCCCGATCGAACGAAACGCGATGCCGTTAACAACAGCGCCGTCGCCGGATTTGAACCGCACGCGTAAGTGCGCCTGCCCCACTTCATCGGCGTAGACCAGTTGATGCGACGGCAGCGCCACCACCGGCTCGGGATTGCCGCTGCCGAAGGGTCCGGCGCGATTGAGCGTTGCAACCAGTTCCGCCGTCACCGCGCGCGCACTGACGGCGCCGTCGATGAAAAGCTCGTTGGCATGGCGCGACTGCGCCACGTCATGGGCGAGCGCGCTTTCCATATAGGCGCGAAATTCCGCGAGCCTTTCCTTGCGCAGCGTCACGCCGGCGGCCATGGCGTGACCGCCGCCCTTCATCAACAGACCGTCCTTCACCGCTTGGCGGACCGCCTTGCCGAGATCGACACCGGAGATCGAGCGACCCGAGCCGGTACCGATGCCGCCCGGCTCCAGCGCAATGGCAAAGGCGGGCCGCGAGAATTTCTCCTTCAGGCGCGACGCAACCAGACCGACCACGCCGGGATGCCAGCCTTCCGACGCCGTGACGATCACTGCCCCCTTGTCTTCGAGCCCGAGCGAGGCGATTGCCTCGGCTTCGGCCTGCGCCTCAGCCATCTGTTCGATGACGCGGCGTTCGCCATTCAACCGGTCAAGCTCGGTGGCGATTCGCGCGGCCTCCGAGACGTCGCCTTCCAGCAGCAGCTGCACACCGAGATCGGCGCGCCCGATCCGGCCGCCGGCGTTGATGCGCGGGCCCAGCATGAAGCCGAGATGCCAGGCCTCGGGGGGGCCGTTGAGGCGCGACACGTCCATCAGCGCGGTATGGCCGACATGATCGCGGCGCCGCATCGCGATCAGGCCTTTTGCAACGAAGGCTCGATTGAGCCCGGTCAGCGGAGCTACGTCGGCCACGGTGCCGAGCGCCACGTGATGCAGCATGCCCAGCAGATCGGGCTCCGGCATTTCGCTGGTCCAGAATCCCCGTGCGCGCAGCTCTCTGTTAACCGCGACCAGCGTGACCAGCACCAGACCGACCGCGGCGAGATGGCCGAGGCCTGAAAGGTCGTCGGGACGGTTCGGATTCACCAGCGCGTCCACATCAGGCAATTCGTCGCCGCATTGATGATGATCGATGACGACGACCGACATCCCCAGGCGTCGCGCTTCGGCCAGCGGCTCAAGGCTTGTGGTGCCGCAATCCACGGTCACGAGTAGCGTGGCGCCCTTGCCCGCGAGTGTGCGCACCGCCTCGACATTGGGGCCGTAGCCTTCGAAAATCCTGTCGGGAATATAAATCAGCGGATCGAGCCCGCAATGGCGCAGGTGCCATGCCAAGAGCGCCGCCGAGGTTGCCCCGTCGACATCGTAGTCGCCGAAGATCGCAACTTTTTCGTTTCGTGTGGCCGCGTCCGCAATGCGTTTCGCGCCCGCTTCCATCTGCGTCAGGGTGTAAGGATCGGGCATCAATTTGCGGATGGTCGGATCGAGAAAATCCTCTACCGCGTCGATCTCGACATCGCGCCCGGCCAGCACCCGCGCCAGCATCTCCGGCAATTGATAGCGCTGCGTGATCGCAAGCGCCCGCGCGGCGCCGCGCGCATCGAGCCGGTCGCGCCACAGTTTTCCCGTCGCGGATTGCGCGACGCCGAGAAACGCCGGCGGCGTTTCGATGGGCAATGCGGATGCAGGAAGCGTCATGATGCTTTCGAATGATAAGGATGAAATGCAAATCAGGAAATATGACGCGCCGCTACTCTTCTTCCCCTTCTCCCTTGTGGGAGAGGGTGGCGAGAACAAGCGCAGCGAACGAAACGCGCTGCCCTAACACCCCATCCGGTCGGCGATTCCGCCAAAATCCTTGGCGACGATATCCCAATCGCCCGTGGCCTCGAAATCGTATTTCTGCAAGGGGCCATATTCCGTCGGGCGCGCGAGGAAGGCGGTCTTCAATCCCAGTTTTTGCGCAGCCTTCAAATCGTGGTTATGCGCGGCGACCATCATCACCTGTTCCGGCGGCAAGCCGAGTAAGCGCGCGGCGCCGAGGTAAGTTTCGGGGTCAGGCTTGTAGTGCTCGAACAGTTCCGCCGACAGCACCAGGTCCCACGGCAGCCCTGCGTGCTTCGCCATGTTGGTCAAGAGCGCGACATTGCCGTTCGACAGCGGGCCGATGATGTATTTTGTCTTGAGCCGCGTCAGTCCGGAGACGCTGTCCGGCCACGCATGAAGGCGATGCCAGCCCAGGGTGAGGTAATGCAGATCAGCGTCGGTCAATCCGGTAATCGAAAGCTGCGCGACCAGTTTGTCCAGCGACTGGCGATGCAGCTTGTCCAATATCACGTAGCCGCGTTCGGGGTGCTTTCTCACCTCATCCATCGATGCGGCATAAACGGCACGCCAGCCATCGACCAGCGCGGTCCAGTCCGCCTTGAGGCCGCGCGTCTCCGACCATCTGGTGAAATCCGCGATCAGGCTGGTGCGCCAGTCGACCACGGTGCCGAACACATCGAACACCAGCGCCTTCACCGCCGAAGTATCAGACATGTCCGCCTCCCCCTTCTTCAATCCGTCATTCCGGGGCGCGCGAAGCGCGAACCCGGAATCTCGAGATTCCGGGTTCGATGCTGCGCATCGCCCCGGAATGACGATATCAATCGAGGTGGAATTTTTCCAGCTGGCGGTGATCGGCCTTGATGTAACGCACGGTGCCGGTGACCGAGCGCATCACCACGGTCTCGGTCTCGATGACATCCTTGCGGAACTTGACGCCCGAAAGCAGCGAGCCATCGGTGACGCCGGTCGCGGCGAACAGGCAGTCGCCCCTCACCATGTCTTCGATGCCGTAAATCATCCGCGGATCGCTAACGCCCATCTTGCGGGCACGCTCACGGTTCTCCTCCGTATCGAGAATCAGCCGGCATTGCATCTGACCGCCGATGCAGCGTAGCGCGGCCGCCGCCAGCACGCCCTCGGGCGCGCCGCCGGTGCCGATATACATATCGACCCCGGTGTTGTCGGGATCGGCGCAATGAATGACCCCCGCGACATCGCCGTCGGTGATGAGACGGACCGCCGCGCCGGTTCCGCGCACGCCGGCAATGATGTCGGCGTGACGCGGCCGGTCGAGCACCAGCACGGTGATCGCGGAAGCGTCGACGCCCTTGGCCTTGGCCAGGCGGCGAACGTTGTCGGCGGGCGATGCATCAAGCTCGACCACGCCTTTGGCATAGCCCGGGCCGATAGCGATCTTCTGCATGTAAACGTCGGGCGCATGCAGAAGCGTGCCGCCATCCGCCATCGCCATGGTCGCGATCGCGCCCGGCATGTTCTTGGCGCACAGCGTGGTGCCCTCAAGCGGATCGACGGCGATATCGACTTGCGGGCCGGCATTGATGCCGACTTTCTCGCCAATAAACAGCATCGGCGCCTCGTCCCGTTCGCCTTCGCCGATCACGACGGTGCCTTCGATGGGCAGCTTGTTGAGCTCGCGGCGCATCGCGTCGACAGCGGCCTGATCGGCCGCCTTCTCGTTGCCATGGCCGCGCAGCCGCGCAGCCGACACCGCCGCGCGTTCCGTCACCCGCACGATCTCGAGGGTAAGAATGCGCTCCAGCAATAGCTGCGGCGGAACGGAAATATGGGTCGTCATCGGTAAACTCCCTCAACAGCATGGCGGGTCTTCCGGCCCGCATATAATCATCTCTCGCATCGTCCGTTCGGGCCGCGCGCTAGTTTTTTTCGATCCGTATCACCTGTGGCCGGCCACTGATGACCTTGTCGCGCTGCACCGCATGAAGCGCGCGGTATACCGCGTCCTCGCTGGTTGCATAGGTAATCAGAATGACCGGCACCGGCGAACCTTTTCTAGCCGCGCCAGCTGGGTCAACACCGTCACTATGGCGCTGCACGATCGATTCAATGGAAATTTTTTGCTCCGCGAGCCGGGTAGCGATGGTCGCGGCGGTACCGGCGAGATCGCGAGCCATCAGGCGGATATAGTAGCCGCCTTCATGGCGCTCCATCGGAGCCTTTTCGATGGCGCGCAACCGTCCCACAGGCCGTCCAAACGGCTTGGCGCGGATGCCGCGTGCGACGTCGGCGATATCGGCGACCACGGCCGATGCCGTCGCCGCTCCGCCTGCGCCCGGGCCGACCAGCGTGATCGGCGGAATCCCCTCGCCGTCAATGGTCACCGCATTGGTGACGCCCATTACTTGTGCGATCGAGGATGATTTCGGCACCATGGTCGGATGTACGCGTTGTTCGATGCCCTTCGCGGTCCGCACCGCGACCCCGAGCAGCTTGACGCGATAGCCGAGTTCTTCCGCGGCGCGCAGGTCTTCCGGGGCGATGGAAGAAATTCCTTCGACATAAACCGCGCTCTGCGCGACCTTGGTGCCGAATGCGAGGCTGGCAAGAATTGCAAGCTTCTGCGCGGTGTCGTGGCCGTCGACGTCGAACGAAGGATTAGCCTCGGCATAACCAAGGCGCTGCGCGTCCTTCAGGCATTCGGCGAACGACAACCCTTCCTGCTCCATCCGGGTCAGGATGTAATTGCAGGTGCCGTTGAGGATGCCGTAGACGCGATTGACGTTGGTACCGGCAAGACCTTCGCGCAAGGTTTTGATGACGGGGATTGCCGCGCCGACAGCCGCCTCGAAATTCAGCGCGCCGCCATGCTCCTCGGCCAACTTCGCCAACCGCAATCCGTGTTTGGCGATCAAGGCCTTGTTGGCGGTGACCACCGATTTTCCGGATTTCAGCGCCGCCTCGATCGCCGACAGCGCGGGCTCACCGGATCCGCCCATCAATTCGACAAAACAATCGATGCCGGGGTCGCTCGCCAGCGCCAGTGCGCTTTTGGCCCAGGCGATACCGCGCAGGTCGAGACCGCGCTTCTTCACCTTCGAACGCGCGGTGACGGCGACGACGCGCACGCCGCGTCCGCTGCGCGCCGATAAAGTCGGGCCTTGCTGCTCGATGAGACGGACGACTTCGGCGCCAACAGTGCCGAGCCCCGCAATACCCACTTTTAGGGGTGCGACCATGACGAGAAAAACCTGCCGGAGAGACTAAGGCTTGTTATTAGGCATGATCTGATCCGAAAACCGTCTCCATCCTCGGGTCAAACCCGGGGACATGCTTTTCGGGACCATGCCTACCGCCGGTTGGCGAGAGGAACCACGTTGTGCAACGTTTCAATGCCGCTTTCAAGGAAGCGGCGCACCCCACGGGCCGCCTGGCGGATACGTTGCTCGTTTTCCACCATGGCGATGCGGACATAGCCCTCGCCGTGCTCGCCGAAGGCAACTCCGGGTGAAACCACGACGCCGGATTTCTCGACCATCAGGGTCGCGAACTGCATGCTGCCGACGCCGCGGAAGGCCTCGGGCAGCGGCGCCCACGCGAACATCGAGGCTTCAGGCGGCGGAATCTCCCAACCGGCGCGGCCGAACGACTCCACCAGCGCGTCCCGGCGTTTGCGGTAGGTGTCGCGCATCTCGCGAATGCAATCCTCCGGACCGTTCAGCGCCGCGGTCGCGGCAACCTGGATCGGCGTGAACGCACCGTAATCGAGATAGGATTTTACCCGCGCCAGCGCGGCGATGATCCGGTCGTTGCCGACGGCAAACCCCATGCGCCACCCGGCCATCGAGAAGGTCTTCGACATCGAGGTAAATTCCACTGTCACATCGATCGCGCCGGGCACCTGCAGCACCGAGGGCGGCGGATTATTGTCATCGAAATAGACCTCCGCGTAGGCCAGATCCGACAGGATAAAGATCTCGTGCTTCTTCGCGAACGCCACCAGGTCCTTGTAGAAATCGAGGCTCGCGACATAGGCGGTCGGATTGGACGGATAACAGACGACGATGGCGAGCGGCTTCGGGATCGAATGGATGATCGCGCGCTCGACCGCCTCGAAGAATTGCGGCGTCGGCTCCGAGGGCACCGAGCGGATCACCCCTCCGGCCATAAGAAATCCGAAGGCGTGAATCGGATAACTCGGATTCGGACACAGCACCACGTCACCGGGCGCGGTGATCGCTTGCGCCACGTTGGCAAAGCCCTCCTTCGAGCCTAGCGTCGCAACGATCTGGGTCTCGGGATTGAGTTTCACGCCGAAGCGTCGGTCGTAATAGGCCGCCTGTGCCTTGCGCAGGCCGGTAATGCCGCGCGAGGCGGAGTAGCGGTCAGTCCGCGGCTTGCCCAGCGTTTCCTTCAGTTTCTCGATGACATGGGGCGGCGTCGGAAGATCCGGATTGCCCATGCCGAGATCGATGATATCGGCCCCGGCATTCCGCGCGGCCGCCTTGGCTCGGTTGACCTGCTCGAACACGTAAGGCGGCAGACGGCGGATGCGGTAAAAATCTTCCATCGGTCTCAAGCTCCGGATGCCGGTTACGGCAGGGGTCGCCAGCGCGTTTTGTCGTAAAGCGGAATCCGATTCCGCGAAAAAATCGCGCTTAATCAATGATTTAGGGCAAATCTAGGCGCCAAACCGTTGAATCGGGCTGTTTTACCACGCGCGCCCGGCTGCGCCAGCCGTAATAGCGCGCTTAAGGTCATTTCGCCGCCGCGCCTTTGGCGGCTGCCGCGGACGCCTGACGATCCCGCGCGGCGACCAGTTCGGCCTGTATCTTGGCCCGCTCCGCGGGCGCCAGCTCGGGCTCTGCGCGATCCGGAGGCAAATCATGAACCGGAAGGTAGGCGCCGGCTTCCTTCGGGCGCTCCGGCGCGTCGGCGGGCGTGCCGACCAACGGCAAATCCGCGATTGAAGTCGCGCAGCCGCCGAGCGCAAGCGCCGACGCTAGCAGCACTGCCAAAGCCAATTCTCTCTTTTTTTGATTCCCCGACATCCGTCCGGAAGTCCCCACTTCGCCGACGTGAACCTTGCAGCCCCCCGACGCTTATCTCACCAGCCATTGCGGCAAACGCTCAAACCATTGTTGCCCGAAACGATTAAAGCCTGAACAACCAATCGCACCGTTGGGGCTTCAATATGACAGAACCGAGATAACTTTGTCGCAGTGCAACACGTCAGATGTCAGAATTAACCTCGAACTTGGCAATCCTCGATCCAGCGCGGTGACGAACTTTAAATGAAGTTGTAGGGTTCGAACATGAGCGACGTTACGACTGAAACCACACGTGCGAAAACATTCGACCCCGAAGCCTTTGCGCTGAACCTCGCACGGGCGATGGAGAGCAGCGGCCAGGCGCTCGCAGCCTATCTCAAACCGCGCGAGAGCGGCGAACTCAAGAACAAGCCGCCCAGCGAACTCGGCGAGGTGGTCAAGACTTTCAGCGCGGTGGCGGAATATTGGCTGACGGACAAAGAGCGGGCAGCAGAACTGCAGATGAAGATCGGCAAGGCCTATCTGGATCTGTGGGGCTCATCGATGCGCCGCCTTCTCGGCGAACCGGCGCCGCCGGCGATCGAGCCATCTCCGCGCGACAAGCGATTCGACGACGCCGAGTGGAAATCGAACCAGTTTTTCGATTTCGTCATGCAACTCTATCTGCTCACGACGGAGTGGGCGCAGGATCTGGTGCGCAACGCTGAAGGCCTCGACCCGCATACCCGCAGGAAGGCCGAATTCTATGTCCAGCAGATCAGCAACGCGCTCGCGCCGACGAATTTCGTTCTTACCAATCCGGAAGTTCTGCGCGAGACGCTGGCGTCCAACGGCGACAATCTCGTCCGCGGCATGAAGATGCTGGCGGAAGACATCGAGGCCGGACATGGCACGCTGCGCATCCGTCAGTCCGACCCCTCCAACCTCGTCGTCGGCGTCAACATGGCGACGACGCCGGGCAAGGTGATCTACCAGAATGAGCTGATGCAGTTGATCCAGTACTCGCCGTCGACGGAGAACGTGCTGCGCACGCCGCTTCTGATCGTGCCGCCGTGGATCAACAAGTTCTACATTCTTGACCTCAAGCCGGAAAAATCCTTCATCAAGTGGTGTGTCGACCAGGGCATCACGGTGTTCGTGATTTCCTGGGTCAACCCGGACAAGAGCCTGGGGACGAAAACCTTCGAGGACTATATGAAGGAAGGCCCGCTGGCTGCGATGGATGCCATCGAGCGGGCAACCGGCGAGTTAAAAGTCCACACCATGGGTTACTGCGTCGGCGGCACCCTGCTCGCCTCGACGCTGGCCTGGCTTGCGGAAAAGCGGCGCGTGCGCGTGACGTCGGCGACATTTCTCGCAGCGCAGGTCGATTTCACTCACGCCGGCGATCTTCTTGTGTTCGTCGACGAAGACCAGATCTCGGCGCTCGAGCGCGACATGCTGGCATCGGGCGTGCTCGAAGGCAGCAAGATGGCGATGGCCTTCAACATGCTGCGCTCGAACGATCTGATCTGGTCCTACGTAGTCAGCAATTACCTGAAGGGACAACCGCCGTCGTCGTTCGATCTGCTGCACTGGAATTCGGACGCGACGCGGATGCCGGCGGCGAACCATTCGTATTATCTGCGCAACTGCTATCTGGAGAACCGGCTTTCCGCCGGCACCATGGTGCTGGACAATACGCTGCTCGATCTGTCGAAAGTGAAGGTGCCGATCTACAATCTGGCGACGCGCGAGGATCACATCGCGCCGGCCGATTCCGTGCTTTACGGCTCGCAGTTTTTCGGCGGCCCGGTGAAATACGTGCTGTCCGGGTCCGGGCATATCGCCGGCGTGGTCAACCCGCCGGCATTGGGCAAGTACCAGTTCTGGACCAACGACAATATCAAAGACGTTACGCTGGCGGACTGGCTCAAGGGCGCGCAGGAGCACAAGGGCTCGTGGTGGCCCGACTGGCGTGAATGGCTGGCGAGCATCGACGCGGAGGAAGTGCCCGCGCGCGCGGTTGGCACGGACGCGTTGCCGCCTATCGAAGACGCGCCCGGCAGCTACGTCCGGGTCCGCGCGTAGCGCGATGCAGCGCGTTTGACTATAATCGGTTGTCCCGCCGGGGCGAGATTCGAAATCGATTGAGGGGGAAAAGCCTATGACACGCGAATTGTTTTGGCTGACGCTGACGGTTATCCTGACGGGACTGATGTGGCTCCCCTACATCATCAATCGCTGTCAGGTTCGTGGCATCAGCGGTGCGATGGCCAATCCGTCGCGCAACGACAAGCCGCACGCGGAATGGGCCACCCGCCTGATGTTCGCACATGACAATGCGGTCGAGAACCTCATCATCTTCGCGCCGCTGGTGCTGATCCTCGCCCAGATCGATTATTCTTCGCAATCGACCGTCTACGCCTGCGCTGTGTATTTCTGGGCCCGGGTCGCGCATCTGATCGTCTACACGCTGGGTCTGCCGGTGTTTCGCACGCTGGCCTTCACCGTCGGCTTCCTGGCGCAGGCCGTGCTGGCGCTCGCGATTTTCAAGATGGTTTGACGTCTAACGTGTCCCGGACGCGGTGCAGCGTTCTCCCGGCGATGCGAAGCATCGTCCGGTCACGCTGCTTCGCAGATCCGGGACCCGTCACGATGCAGCTTCAGAATGGGGCCCCGGATCTGCTGCGCAGCGCTCGCGCGCGGCGCAGCATCCGGACACGCCGCTCACGGAAACAACGCGATCTGCTCCAGCCCGGTGGCCTCGGGTAATCCGAACATCAGGTTCATGTTCTGGATCGCCTGGCCCGCCGAACCTTTCACCAGATTGTCGAGCACCGAAATGACGATCGCGCGGTTCTTGATGCGGTCGGCGAATACGCCGATCTGCACATAGTTGGAGCCGCGCACGTTCTGCGTCTGCGGCAGCACGCCCTTTTTCGCGACACGCACGAACGGTTCGTCGCGGTAGGTTTCCGCAAGCGCCGCGCGCAGATCGTCAGCGCTTGCGCCGTTGAGTTTGACGTAAGACGTGCAGAGTTCACCCCGGCTCATCGGAATGAGGTGCGGCGTGAAGTTCACCGTCACAGCTGAGCCTGCCGCGACACCGATCTCCTGCTCGATCTCCGGCGAGTGCCGATGGGTGCCCACCGAATACGGCGAAAGCCCCTCTCCTGCTTCGCTGAACAGCGTATTCTGCTTGAGACCGCGGCCCGCACCGGTGACGCCTGATTTCGCGTCAATGACGATGTCGTCCACGTCGATCAGCTTCGCCTTCGCGATCGGGACCAGCGCTAGCAGCGCCGCCGTTGGGTAGCAGCCAGGGCACGCGACGAGCCGCGCCGCGGTGATTTTCTCGCGATAGAATTCGGTGAGGCCGTAGACGGCTTCACCTTGAAGCCCAGGTGCGCGGTGCTCGTGGCCGTACCATTGCGCGTACACGCTCATGTCGCGGAGCCGGAAATCGGCCGACATGTCCAGTATTTTGATTGCCGGATTTGCGGCCATGACGGCCGCGATGATCTGCTGCGTCGTGCCGTGCGGCAGCCCGCAGAACGCCGCATCGAGTTTTGTCCAGTCGACCTTTTCCCATTCCGTCAGCCGCGGCAGGTCCAGCATGAAGAAATGCGGGAATACCTCGTCCATCGCCTTGCCGGCATGAGTGTTGGCGGTGAGCGCTGTGATCTCGACATTCGGATGCCGCGCCAACAGGCGCACCGCATCGGCGCCGGTGTAACCCGACGCGCCGAGAATGCCGATCTTCTTCTTCGCGCTCATCACGTGCTCCTTTCAAGCATAACCGCTTCATTCTGTGGTGCCGTTCCGACCGGGAAGGCTTGCGGCCGCATCGCGCGCATGGTGCGTGCGAGGTGTTGCGCGCCGGCATCGGCTTGTAAAGCCAGCGCATTGGTAATGGCCGCGTGATCGACGTCGGATTTGTGCTGGTTGAGCTTGAAGCTGCCCTCGATCTCCTCGACCGTCATCACCAAACCGACGATCGCCTGCATCATCGCTTCGCGTCGTCCCGCCGTCACCTCGCCTGCGGTCCATGGCGGCTTCGGTGTCAGCCAGCTTTCAAACCTGGCGCTGAGTGCGTCAAGGTGGTTGGCCAGTTCCTGGCCGGTCATGGTGCGAACAGGGCCCGACAGGTGCACGGCCTGATACAACCAGGTCGGCACCTGATCCGGCGAGACGTACCAATGCGGCGACACGTACGCATCGGCGCCGTTCACCGCGAGCAGCCAGGAAGATCTCGTGGAAGAATTGCAAGACGATTTGCCGACTGCCAGTCCCGCCAGCGCGTTGCCGCGCGCGACATGGAACGACACGCAGGGCGTGCCGTCGCTCAGATATTCGAGACAGAACGGCAGCGAGGACGCGACCGGCTTGCCGCCGTCATAGGTACAGACCACGCCGAAGCCGCGCGCATCCACAAAGGCGAGGCTCGCGGCTCGATCGGGCTCAAACACGGGTCGGGTAAACATGGCGGTCTCCTGCTTGCTCTTGAGGAGCCGCCGGATCAGATCGCGCTGCTTTGAAAGGAAATGCCGCGGATCGGATCCGGCGGCAGAGGCGACAATCTTAAACGCAGACGTCCGCCCATACCGCTGAAGGGCGGCGGCGGCGAGCGATGAGAATGGTCGCGGCGTTGATCATGGGCGCGGCTATAAGGCCGCGCCCGGCTGGCGTCAAGATGCCCAAGGCGTTTTCACGCGGAGTGGGGCACCGGTTCGCGTAACCAAGACGCGTCAAACAACTTAGATCGTCGGATTCCACGGCGCGGGCACCACCCGGTAACCGCTGCCATCCTTCACAACATTGCCAAGTCCCGGGAACGGGTAGTGGAAGCCCTGCACTTGCAGTTTTTCCGCGACCACCATGTCGTAGACCCTGCGGCGGGTCTTCTCGGCCATATCTCCGTCCTGGTCGAAGAACGCATGCCAACCGGGGTTGGTCACGAACAGGGCCGGATTGTTGGTCACATCCGATTGGACGAAGACCTTACCATTGCCGGACGACAGCACGTAGGAGGTATGGCCCGGCGTATGCCCGATAGTCTCGACCGCGAGCAGGCCGGGAGCAACCTCCTTGCCCCAATCATACGGCGTCACCTTTTTCTTTAGGCCGGCATCGAAGATATTGCGGTTGTTCTTGAACAGACCCTGCATGCGGCCGGCAGGAGCGCGGCTCATCTCGCCGTCGTCCATCCAGAATTTCCACTCGGTCGCGGGCACCAGCACTTCGGCGTTCGGAAATGCCGGCGTGCCATCGGCTGCCAGCAGGCCGTTCACATGGTCGCTGTGGAAGTGCGAGATCACCACCATATCGATGGCCTTGGGATCGAAGCCGGCCGCGGTCAGGTTGTCGGCGAATTGGCCGGCGGCGCCCTTGCTGTTCACCTTCGCCACCGGACCATTGCCAGTGTCGATCACCACCAGCTTGCCCCCGGTGTTGATCACCAGCGGCGCGAAATAGAATGTCACGACGTCGCGCGGTAAGAACGCCTTCTCGAGGGTCGCGTTGACTTCTTCTTTTTTCGCATTGGAGACGAAGGAATCCTCCAACGGGAAAGTATTTCTGCCATCGGAAACCACCGTGACCTGGATGTCGCCGACTTTGTAGCGATAGAAACTCGGCGCCTGCTTGTCCGCTACCGGTGCGGCCGCCCTGACAGGCATGGAGGGTAATAGCGGTGTGGCGGAGAGCGCTGCGGCTCCGGCGAGTGCGTGACGTCGTGTCAGTTCCATGTGATGTCCTCCCACTGGTGCGATAACTTCCGCGCGGGACTCCCCGATTTCAGGCTGTGTGTCCCGGCTACTCTTAACAGCGTTTTTTGTCCGCGTTGCGACACCTCAGCCAATTACCAAAAGTTCAAAGATGCAAGGCTCGCGGCCCAAAATTGAAGGCCGCCCTCAGCAGGGCGGCCTTCTCATATTGCATACAAACCGTCTGAGGCGCGAGCTAGATCCTAGATCACCGGGCTCCACGGCGCAGGCACCAATCGATAGCCCTTGCCATCCTTCGCGACATATCCGTTCGCCGGGAACGGGTAGTGGAAGCCCTGCACCCGCATCCTGTCTGCGACCAGCATATCATAGACCCTGCGGCGGGTTTTTTCCGCCAGCGCTGGATCCTGATCGAACATCAGATGCCAGCCCGGATTCGCGACAAACAACGACGGGTGGTTGGTGACGTCGGACTGGATGAACAGCTTGTCGGAACCGGACGACAGCACGTAGGACGTGTGGCCCGGCGTATGGCCGATCGACTCCACGGCGAGCAATCCCGGTGCGACATCCTTGCCCCACTGATAGGGGGTGACCTTTTTCTTGAGTCCAGCCTCGAACACCCGGCGATTGTTCTTGAACAGGCCCTGCATCCGCTCGCCGGTCGCGCGGCTCATCTCGCCGTCGTCCATCCAGTATTTCCACTCCGCCGCCGGCACCAGCACCTCGGCATTGGGAAATGCCGCCGCGCCGTCGGCCGTGAGCAAGCCGTTTACGTGGTCGCCGTGGAAATGCGAGATTACGACCATATCGATGTTCTTGGGGTCGAACCCGGCGGCCGTCAGATTGCCCGCAAACTGGCCGACGCTCCCCTTGCTCGATGCGAAGGCGCCCGGACCGTTGCCGGTGTCGACGACGACGAGCTTGCCGCCGGTGTTGATGACCAGCGGGGCGAAGTGCACCGACATCTTGTCCTTTGGCAGAAACGCTTTGTCGAGAGCGGCGCTGACTTCGTCCTTCTTGGCATTGAGCACGAAGTTGTCGCCGAGCGGGAAGGTGTTCACACCATCCGAAATGACATTCACCTGCGCGTCACCGACCTTGTAGCGGTAGAAACTCGGCGCTTGCTTGTCGGCAAGGGGAGCCGCCGCCTTCGCAGGCGCGTTGGGAAGCAGGGGCGAGGCTGCGATCGCAGCGGCTCCGGCGAGTGCGTGTCGTCGTGTCAATTCCATGGCGGTTTTCCTCACGGTTATACGATGGCGACACTGTGCGGGATTTCCCGCCTCCAGGCGCTTGTCACGGCCATGCTTGGTGCATGGTGCGTGCGAAGGCTAACACTGCTGCAGACGGATTATTCCCGGCATGACCTGCTCAGATCACCCGCCACAGCCATTCGACGATTTGCGCGATCACGTCGCCGAACAGCAGCAGCGCCGCCGACCAGACCAGCGCAGATGCGAAATTGGCGATTTGAAAGCGCCAGTATGGCATCTCGAATATCCCGGCAGCGAGCGGCACCGAGGCCCGCAGCGGTCCGAAAAATCGCCCGATGAAGATGCTCGGTACGCCCCAGGTTTGCACAAAGGCTTCTCCGCGCGGCAGGATCTCCGGGTAGCGCGACAGCGGCCACATCTGCGCGACGTGTTCCTTGTACCTGAAGCCGAACCAGTAGGAGACCCAATCGCCGAGCGCCGCGCCGATCCCGCCGGCAATCCAGACCGGCCAGAAGCTGATGCCGCTCGCGCCGATCAGCGCGCCGATCGCGACCAGCGCACCCCAGGCCGGGATCAGCAGCGAAATAAAGGCAAGCGATTCACCGAACGCCAGCACCAGAACGATCGGAGCGGCCCAGGCCTGATGGTCGCGCACGAAGTCGGCCAGGGCGCGCGCAAAATCTTCCATTCCGAACGCCCTTCCCCGGCGATTGCCCCGTTTGAGCCTTTGAACCTTTCTGCGGGTTCGATGCCTAAGAACAGGTAAGCCAGGCCGTTCCGCGACATCAAGTCACAAAGGCGAGGACGGTACGTGAGCTTCGGCTCTCTCAATTGGCTTTCAATCACAAAGCGAAACAAGAAAACAGAAAGCAAGGAAAAAACGGATGATCGGATC
>WNFR01001415.1_pt1 | contig 25072 bp, 14 predicted proteins | sample 5400221 | NCBI WGS metagenome assembly WNFR01 (sample SAMN13153357, study PRJNA577476) | soil metagenome | isolation source: 40 cm soil under Madrone tree | place: USA:California | collected 2016-06-14 | reverse complement strand
CAGCTTCGCTTCGCAACGCATCTGGTCGCGCGCCATTTCGTTTAGTTCAATGACGATGTCGTCATTGCCGCCGACGATGAGCAACGTCGGCGCGTGGACTTTTGACAAGGCATCGCCTGCCAAATCGGGACGTCCACCGCGAGAAACAATCGCTCCGATTCCCTCTGAAGGCTGCGCTGCTGCGACCAGTGCCGCAGCGCCGCCTGTGCTCGAGCCGAAATAGCCAATACGCAGACCGCGCGTTTCCTCCTGTTGTTTTGCCCATCTTGTAGCGTGGACAAGACGCTCAGCCAGCAGGCGTATGTTGAATCTGTGTTCGCGCGTGTTCAGGTCCATCGCTTCTTCCTCGGGCGTGAGCAAATCAAAGAGTAACGTTGCCAGCGCGGCGTCGTTCAGCGTGCGCGCGACGAATTGATTACGCGGACTGTGCCGGCTGCTGCCGCTGCCATGGGCGAAAAGCACGAGTGCCACGGCGTTCTCTGGAATCGTCAAACTTCCGGAAAGGATTGCGCGCTCAGCCTGTAACCGTATTTCGCTCATCTCTTATTCCTACTCCTGCTCCTGCTCATACTCATGATCTCGAACGTCATCGTTTCGAGCACGAGCATGAGCATGAGCATGAGTCAGAGCTAAACTTTAAACGGATAAGTCTCTGGCAGTTCGCCATCTTCCCAGATGCCGGTGCGCTCCAGCGGTTCAACTGCGCATGTTTCGTCGATGTGAATGACGGAATCGAACTGCTCTGGTAGACGTGCGTGAAAATAATGGCTTAGCCGCTCGGTTTCCGGCCGATAAATCACCCCGATGGCGCGCTCGATCCGCCGCTGTTGCAAAACACCGATCTGGCCCGCCCCTCGCAAAATCGATCCAGAACCGAGGCAATCCGGTCTGGTGAAACAAATCTTCGTAACTGCCTTCCAGCGCTGGCCGGACATTTTTGCGCTCGGCAGGTGCGCCCCAATCCGATGCCGCGGTCACAGTGCCATGATGTGTACTGAAGCCAATCAGCACGACTTCGTTCCCGAATCGTTCGCGAATCAATTGGCCGACGTTCACTTCACCATAATGGCTCATCTCCGTGGCGCGTGCGTCCCCAAGATGCGAGTTGTGCGCCCAGACAATCGCTTTCGGTTGCCTGCTCCCATTAAGATGGGCAACCAAATTTTCGATGGTCTCCACCATGTGCTGGTCGCGCAGGTTCCACGACGACGCGCGGCCGCGAAACATCGAGCGGTAGTATTGCTCCGCGTCTTTGACCAGCAGCGCGTTTTGTTCTGCAAAGAACAGTTCCTCTGCAGCAGCTTCACCGTCGCGGCTTAAAAATTCGACGGATTTTTGCCGTAACTCGACTAACTGCTGGACGACCGCGTCCTCACAAGATTCCATTGCGCCGACAGTAGTCGCATAACCGTACTGCTGTGGATTACGGCTGAAATGATCGAAACAGGAGTAGCGCAGCCGCGCACGTTTCGCCGCGCCGGGATCCACCTTGTCGAGGTAGCTGAGCACGGCTTCGATTGAGGCATGCAGGCTATAAAGATCCATCCCGTAGAATCCAAGCGGCGCTCGCTTTGGATCGAGATCCGTGTTGAAACTACGCAGCCACTCGACGAATTGCAGCATCACGGTATTGCGCCACATCCACGTTGGGAATCGGCGAAAACCCGAAAGCGCTTCGTCTGCGTTCGCATCCGATGTCGACCCGCGGATGTAACGATGGACGCGACCTGAATCCGGCCAATCTGCCTCGATGACCAAAATCGAAAAGGCTTTCTCGGCCATGAGGCGCCTGCTAATCGCAGCGCGCTCGAGATAAAATTCGTGCGTGCCGTGGCTCGCTTCGCCGAGCAACACAAGTCGCGCATCGCCAATCAGCTGCAGCAGTGGATCGTAATCGCACGCTTCACCTGCGAGGGGCTGGGCGATTTCACGAACCAATTCAGCGTCTGTCATTGTTGGTTGTTGATTTGTCTAGCGAGATCTCTTGCGCGGCTATGGTCAGCAGCTTGCGCACATCATCATCGCTCGTTTGCGAGAAATCTTGGTAATACTGGCCCACGGCTTGGAAGAACTCCGGCGTGCTCAAACAGATGGTCTCATCCGCTTCCTGAGCGATCTCTCTGCACGTGTCTGGCGGACCAACAGGTACCGCGACGACGATCTTCGCTGCACCGCTTTGGCGCAGCGCTTTCACCGCTGCGCGCATGGTCGCGCCGGTGGCCAATCCGTCATCGACCAACATCACGACGTTACCGCGCAAATCCGGTGCGGGGCGGCCTTCACGATAAATCTGTTCGCGTCTTTGAAGTTCGACTGTCTCCTTTGCGGTAACCGCTTCGATTGCGGCGTCGCCATACGGGATTGCTCGCATGACATCTTCATTCAAAACGCGCACGCTGCCAGATGCGATCGCGCCAGCAGCGAGCTCTTCGAAACCGGGGACGCCCAGTTTGCGCACAATGAAGACATCAAGCGGCACGTGTAGACGTTTCGCGACTTCGTAGGCAACAGGGACACCTCCTCGCGGCAACCCAAGTACAATGACATCATTCCGGTTCGCATATTTTTCGAGCTTTTCCGCGAGCAACCGCCCCGCTTCCGATCGGTTTGCAAAGGCTCGTTCCATGCGGCTGAGCGCGCCGCTTCAAGCTGCTGAAGCGAGCGCAGGGAGCAACGACTGCATGTGGCACGGGAATGCGTCTATCGCTCTTTGCATTTCACCGCCGTCCATGTGATTGGCAACGACTGCGAGTACATTCTGGACATTGCGATTCGCGCGATCCATTCATACGTTTTTTGTGCCGTTGTTTCACTTATTTCAAGTCCTTGCTCAGTCATACGTAAATCCTTTCTCTTTTTGGGCTTCGACGTCGGAATGCATGAAGCCCTTCCTTAGAGTTTCGCTTCTCAACACGACCCCGCGTGTCGCCAACTCCGATACTTCTACGGTTGCGAGTCGCAATGACCTGTACTCACGGGCCCTGTTGGGCCGTCTTCGAATACAAGACAGCTCAGAATTGACCGACCACAAGGCCTGTGACAACAAGTTGTCAATCCGCGCGTGCTTTAGCCGGTGGGATTTCGGTTCGGCCACGGCGGGGGCGATGGCAGGTCGAACCGTTTTGTCTTTAGATCGTCCTGAATTTCCTGAATAGCACGATCGAGTTGTTGATCTTCGCCTTTGAATTCCTTCCCGGGATCATTATCGACGATGATATCAGGATCGACTCCACGGCCTTCGACAATCCATTGTTGACCGTCCTTTGAATAAATCGCGAACTCCGGTTTGAAAAATTGGCCGCCATCGGCGAGCGGCAGCGATTCGCGAATGCCGGTGACGCCGCCCCAGGTTCGTTTGCCGATGAGCTTGCCCAGGCCGAGTGCCTTGAAACGATACGGGAAAATGTCGCCGTCGGACGCTGAGAATTCGTTTATTAATGTGACCATCGGACCGGTGAAGGTTTGCGACGGGTCCGTTTGCGGCATGCCGTTACGAGCGATCCCAATCATCACCAGCGCGCGCCGCAATCGTTCGATTACTAACGGTGAGACAAAGCCGCCGCCATTGCCGCGAACATCCACGATAAGCGCGTGCTTTCGGATTTGTGGAAAGTAAAGCTTCGTAAACTCGTTGAGACCGGGTTGCCCCATGTCCGGAATGTGAAGGTAACCGACCTGCCCTCCCGTTTTCTTCGTCACGTAATCGATGTTCTTTTGCACCCAATCAAAGTAATAAAGCGGCGCTTCGTCCTCAGTGGGAACAACAGCCACGTCACGTGCGCCGGCGTCAGTTGGTTTCGAATTTACTCGCAGGATAACCTGTTTCCCGGCGGTACCGATAAGCGCATCGTAAAGATTCGCTAAACTCGAGACTGGCGTGTTGTTAATTGCCAAAATGTAATCGCCGGGTTTCACATTCACGCCAATTTCCGTAAGGGGTGAGCGCGTTTTCTTATCCCAATTTTCACCGGGCAAAATCCGCTCGATCCGGTAGGCGCGCGTGGTCGGGTCGCGGGAAAACTCCGCGCCGAGCAAGCCGAGTTTGATGCGTGGCGTATCCGGGCGCTCGCCGCCTCCGACGTACGCATGACCGATGTTCAATTCAGCAATGAGTTCCCCTAACAAATAGGTGAGATCGTTGCGATGATTCACGAATGGCAACAGAGCGGCGTATTTATCGCGCATTGCTTTCCAATCGACGCCGTCCATCGTCGGTGAAAAGAAGAAGTCGCGCATTTGTCGCCAGCACTCGAAGTAGATTTGCCGCCATTCGGCGCGACGATCCAGCTGCATGTCGAGACCTTCGATCTTGTGCTCGTGATCCTTGGTCTCGATTTTGTCTTTTGGCACGTCGATGATCGCGTAGTCCTTCTTGATTTTCACCAGCATCTTTTTGCCATCGAACGTGATCTGGTAATTGTTCGCATCGCCGAGCACCGTTTCCTTGCGGTCATCGAGGTTGTAAGCGCACAGGTGGGATTTCTTGTCTTTGTCTTGGAATAACTCTTCGTCATCCTCCCCGACCTCATCCCCGGCTGTGCGGCGCAGGTAGAAAATGCGACCATCATCCAGCATTCGGATGTTGCGATAGTTTCCCGGCGTGATTTCCAAGCCAACGATCCGGTTTTGGATGCCGTCGGTATCGATCTTCACGACCACTGGCTTCTTTGATTTTTCTTGGGGCTTTTCAGCGCGCGGACTCGCTTCCGGTTTTTTCTCCTCAGCTTCCTTTGCCTTTTCTTTTTCTCGCTTTTCCGCCGCTTTGCCGACTTCATCGCTCTTCGGTGCGAGCGGGTTAGCAGTGTCTTTGGCCAGCGTGACGAGATAAATGCGCTGCATGTCGCAGTAAACATTGGCGAATTCCTGATCGCCGAAGGTCGGTTTGAAATCACGCGCGGAAGCAAGCAACAGATATTTTCCGTCATCGCTGAACACCGGTTCGCCCGAGCCGTACCAGCTGTCGGTTACGGCCGTCTGCTGTTTATTGGCGAGCGAATACAGGTAAACGCGGGGCATGTCGTTCTCTTCCGGGCGCGCCCAGGTGATCCACTGGCTGTCCGGCGACCAATTGTAGCCCTGGATTTCGCCGAATTTATCCTGATCAACAAGCGTCACCGCCTTCGAACCCACATCGACATAGCGCAATCGCTGCAAGCGATCGGTCCATAGCAGCTTCTTGCTATCAGGCGACCATTTCGGCGCATAGTAATACGTGTCGCCGCCGTTCGTGATTTGCTGCGGCTCGCCTTTGCCATCCTGCGAGCGCACATACAATTCGTTCTCGCCTGTCGCGTCCGAGTTGTAGGCGATCCATTTTCCATCCGGTGACCAGACGGCGTCGCGTTCGTGCGCACCTGAAGTTTTGCTCAGATTTCGCGGCGTGCCGTTCTTTGCCGGTACTGAAAAAAGATCGCCGCGCGCAACGACAACAGTACGTTCGCCGTCAGGTGCCAGGTTGACCGATTCCAAATGCTTCGCTGCATCGACCAATCCCCCGCGTCCGCTATCGAAATCTTCTTTGATTTCGATCGACACAGGCGCGGCCTGACCGCTCGCCAAATCGTAACGCCAGATGTATCCAGCCTGCTCGAACACGATCGATTGCTTGCCGATAGATGGGAACTTGATGTCGAAATCGGTGAAATGCGTGAGCTGCTTTGTCTCCTTCGTTGCAGGATCGACAACGAAGAGGTTCATCCGACTGTCGCGATCAGAAATAAAATAGATTTTGTTATCCGGTCCCCACATCGGGCAGATGTCCTGCGCGGCATTGTTGGTCAGGTTTTCGGTCGCGCCGGTTTTGAAATCATAAATCCAAACGTCGTCGGTCATGCCGCCGCGGTAATGTTTCCATGTGCGGAATTCCCGGAATATGCGGTTGAACGCCATCTTTGAGTCGTCCGGCGAGAACGACACGAACCCGCTGCGTGGCACCGGCAATTGCTGCGGCAATTCCGCATCTAGACCGACTGCAAACAGCGACCCAACAAAATCATCGAACGATCTCATGCGCGAACGGAAGACCACGAGCGGCTTTGTGTTTTCCCATGCCATCACGATGTTGTTCGGTCCCATGCGATCGGAAACGTCGTCGCGCCCAAGCGTCGCTGAAGTTGTGAGCCGTTTCGGTGCGCCGCCTTCGGCTGGCATCACGTAAACTTCCCTGTTGCCATCGTATTCCGAAGTGAACGCGATCTGCGTTCCATCAGGCGAGAAACGCGAGAACGAAGTGTAACCCGGCCCGCTCGTCAGGCGGCGAGCCGCGCCGCCATCTTTGCCAACCGTATAAAGCTGGCCCGCGTAACAGAACACGATGTCCCGATCATTCGTAGTCGGGAAACGCAATAGCCGCGTCGTGTTCGGTCCGCCGCCGGACGGATTCGCCGTAGCGGACAGGGTTTGCGCCGGCGCAGCTGTCAAGGAGATCAGGATGGTGATCGAGAGAAAGAGTAAACGACAAAGCACATTCATAGAGTAACAAGAGCGAAGTGAGCAAAGTGCCGTCGAACGCATGGGATGCAACAGCGATTTCATTCCCCGATTGGATGCGGCGAAGTGAAGAATTGGATTCGGAAATGAGCGCGAAGCGGGACGCAGAACGGAAGGGGTGGGATTCGAACCCACGGTGGGTTTCCCCACGCTCGATTTCGAGTCGAGTGCCTTAAACCGGACTCAGCCACCCTTCCTCGACAAAAACAAAACGTCGAATATTCAACGTCCAGCATCCAACGACCGACGCAAGTACGACCGAGAAAATCCTATTTGCGAGGCCAGTGGCTCGCCGTCGGCGAATAGCGCGCTAGCCCTGGCGTCCCGATTCGTCTCGCAAAGGCCGCGGTGGCCCTAGCAGACAGGATTTGTCTGACGAGGCCCAAAAATGTTACAATTTTAGGCTTGCCACAGGTCACGCGCGTACTGCATCTTGTGTGTGCACGCGGACAGTCACGCTATTACTTGTTGTTCACCGGTATTCACAGGTTCTTGGCGCCGCTGTTCACCAGTATGCCCAACTTATTCGGAACCTCAACCTCCCTCACTGCCATGATTCAACTCAAACCTGGAATTCCGCCCGCTTCGCTAAATAAACCGTCACGTTCGGCGGCACATCGAAAAAATAGAACCGAGAGCAAGAAAAATGGTGGTCTGCGCTTCAAACGCGTATTCAGCGATTCCGCTGTTGCGCCATTTGATCAGATCGAATGGGAACGCCGCAACGCGGAAATCAATGACGACGGCGGCAAAGTCATTTTCAAGCAGGAAGACATTGAGGTCCCTAAGAATTGGAGCGCGCTTGCAACTAAAATCGCGGTGTCGAAATATTTCTACGGCGACATCGCCAACGGCACCGACCCGTACAAGGGCGGAAGAGAAACATCGGTGCGGCAGTTAATTCATCGCGTCACGCGCACGATCACCGACTGTGGAATCGCGGACAATTACTTCGCAGATGCGGAAGCTGCCGAAACTTTTTATGACGAGCTGACCTGGTTGTGCTTGAACCAACACGGCGCGTTTAATTCGCCGGTCTGGTTCAATGTTGGGTTGTATCATCAATATGGCGTGGGCAAAGGCGCGGGCGTAGGGAATTACTTTTATGATCGCGAGGCAGGCATAGCTGAACGCGCAGCTTCACAATACGAGTATCCGCAGGGCAGTGCCTGTTTTATCCAGAGCGTCGGCGACACGATGGAAGACATCATGCGTCTGGCGATGAGCGAGGCCATGCTGTTCAAGTACGGTAGCGGCACCGGCACTGATCTTTCCTCCCTGAGATCAACAAGGGAAAAATTGAGTGGCGGCGGAAAACCCAGCGGCCCGCTCTCGTTCCTGAAAGTCTATGACCAGATTGCCAACGTGGTGAAGAGCGGCGGGAAAACGCGGCGCGCCGCTAAGATGAACACGCTGAAGGATTGGCATCCGGACATCGAAGAGTTCATCGACGCGAAGCAGAAGGAAGAAAAGAAAGCGTGGGCGCTGATCGAACACGGTTACGACGGCAGTTACAACGGCGACGCCTACGGCTCGGTGATGTATCAGAATGAAAACGTCAGCGTTCGGGTAAGCGACGAGTTCATGGACGCAGCGCTGGAAGGCCACGAATGGTGGACGCGTCGTGTCATTGATGGAAAACCGTGCGAGAAAAAAGATGCACGCGCGCTACTGCGCAAAATTGCCGAGGGCACCTGGATCTGCGGCGATCCCGGGATGCAATTCGATACGACCATTCACAAATGGCACACATGCAAAGGCACCGACCGGCAAAATTCTACGAATCCGTGCAGCGAGTATCTCTTCCTCGACAACACCGCCTGTAATCTCGCTTCGTTGAACTTGATGAAGTTCAAGACCGCGGACGGCGATTTTGATGTCGAGCGATTCAAAGCCGCGGTGCGCATTTTCATCACCGCGCAGGAGATCATCGTCGATAACGCGAGTTACCCTATCAAGGAAATCGCGGAGAACTCTCACATCTTCCGCACGCTCGGACTGGGTTACGCAAATCTGGGCTCGCTGATCATGAGCTACGGCTACGGCTACGACAGCGTTGAAGGCCGGGCGCTCTGTGGCGCGATCACAGCAATCATGACCGGGGAAGCCTACGCGCAGAGCGCGCGCATGTCGCGAACGATGGGGCCGTTCCCGGGATACCGCGACGCGCGGGCCAGCGGTGTGGCGAAACCGGTGGCGAAAGACAACATCGCTCCGATGCTGGAAGTGATCGAGCTGCATCGCTGCGCGGTGCATCAGATCCCGGACGCAAAAGAGTTCGCGCATTTGAAAGAGGAAGCCGCAAGCACCTGGGACTACGCCGCGGAAGTTGGAAAACGCCACGGTTATCGCAACGCACAGGTAACCGTGCTCGCGCCCACGGGCACAATCAGCTTCCTGATGGATTGCGACACTACCGGGATCGAACCGGACATTGCGCTCGTAAAATACAAACTGCTGGCCGGCGGCGGCATGCTCAAAATCGTCAATCAAACGATCAAGCCCGCGCTGGAGAAACTCGGTTACGCTTCCGATGAGATCGAGCGCATCGTAGCGCATATCGACGCGTTCGACACGATCGAAGATGTAGAAGGTAGCGCAAGCGTCCCGCTTGCGAACGGGCCCGAGAGCGCAACCGAGACGGTCACGCTACATCGCAGCGGACTAAAGCCGGAGCATTTGCCGATCTTCGATTGCGCGTTCAAGCCATTCAAGGGCGAGCGTTCGCTGCATTACCTCGCACACCTGAAAATGATGGCCGCTGCCCAGCCATTCCTCAGTGGCGCGATTTCCAAGACCGTAAATCTGCCGGAATCAGCCAGCGTCGACGACATCATGAACACGTACATCGAAGGCTGGCGGTTCGGCCTGAAATCGGTCGCAATCTATCGCGAAGGCTCGAAGCGTTCCGCGCCTCTCAACACGCGCAAGACCAAAGACATGGGCGCAACTGTAGCCGGCATCAGTGATGCCGGTGGTGACGCGCTTGCAAGCCGCATTCTCGAACTGGAACAAGAACTGGTGACGCTGCGAAGACAGATCGATCAACCCGTGCGCCATCGCATGCCTGACACGCGCACATCGTTGACGCACAAGTTCGAAATCGCCGGTCACGAGGGTTACATCACAGTCGGGCTGTACGAGGATGGCCAGCCGGGCGAACTTTTCATCACCATGTCAAAAGAGGGCAGCACCATCGGTGGATTGATGGACACCGTAGGCACGCTCACCTCAATCGCGTTACAGTACGGTGTGCCGCTCGAGAGCTTGGTGAAAAAATTCGCGTATCAACGATTCGAGCCGAGCGGGTTCACAAAGAATCCCGATATCCGCCACGCAACCAGCATCACCGATTACGTGTTCCGCTGGCTCGCGTGTGAGTTCATCAAAGGCTACAAGGAAGCGACTTCGCCGAATCGCAGCCAGCCGGATCTGCCGCTCAAAGAAATTCCCGAGATCGAAAAGAAAGCGCTGAATCGGCCGGTAACCGATTTGGCGCGTACCGGCGACAAGGAAATCATCGACGTCATCACCGGTCATCCCTCAAATTCCGGAAACGGCGGGGCGTCTGAAGGAAACGGGAACGGCAATGGCACGTCATCGTACCGCGTGACAATAGCACTCGGCAGTATCTTCATGGGCATTACCTGCTCGGTGTGCGGCAGCGACAAAGTCATCCGCGCCGGCGCTTGCGGCGTCTGCACCGAATGCGGAACAAGTCAGGGGTGCAGCTGAGCGCAAAATTGAGCTTAGCTGCAGGATCCACTCTTAGTACTGCTGACGCTTCGCCCCGCAAGCGCGACTACTGCTCATGATTGGACACGCGAGCGTGCACGGCTAGAATTCGTCGCCCGCTTTTTATTCGATGAACAAACTCGACGAGCAGCGACAGAAGGAGATTCAGCAGGCTGAGGAACTGCTTTTTGCAGGGCCGCAGGCGCTGGGATTTGCCAAGGGACTCTTCCAAGGGCATTTCGTGTCCGATTGGGTGATGCCGTATCCGCGGATTCCCGCGGATGAACAAACCGCATTGGACCATACTCTACGCGAGCTCCGGCAATTTCTATATGAACATCTTGACGCGGCGGAGATCGATCGCCGGGCAGATATTCCCCGCAGCGTGATCGATGGGTTAGGACGCATTGGCGTGCTCGGCATGACCGCCCCGAAGGAATATGGCGGACACGGGTTCTCGCAGATGGCCAACTGTAGGGTGCTGGAAGAAATCGGGCGCCGTTGCGCGTCCACTTCGGTATTCGTTAACGCACATCACTCAATCGGGATTCGCGCTTTGTTGTTGTTCGGAACACGCGAACAAAGACAGAAGTGGCTCCCGAAGTTGGTGACGGGCGAACAACTTGGCGCGTTCGCGCTCACCGAAAAAGAAGCCGGGTCGGACGCTGCAAATGTGCAGATGCAGGCGCGCCCCAGCGAAGACGGCTCGCACTTCGTTTTAAATGGTGAGAAACGGTACATCACCAACGCGGCGATAGCGCACGAGCTCACGGTCATGGCGCGTACGCCCGTGCCGGGCTCGGACAAAACGGCGATCACAGCATTTCTTGTAACGCCTGACATGCCGGGGTTCGAAATACTGGAGGCGCGCATGCCGAAGATGGGAATCCGCGGCACGGCCACCGGACGGTTCGCGTTGCGCGACGTCAAAGTGCCAAAGGAAAATATTCTCGGGCCAATAGGCAAAGGTCTTAAGGTGGCGCTGACGGTGCTTGATTTCGGGCGCACGACGTTCGGCGCTTGCTGCACCGGCGCAGCGAAAACCTGTCTGGAAATGGCCATCCAACACGCGAACACGCGGAAACAGTTCAACAAGACACTGGGCGAATTCGAGCTGGTGAAGAAGAAAATCGCCAGGATCGCCGCCGACGCTTATGCGATGGAAGCGATGACTACGATGACGGGGTCGTTCATCGATCGTGGCTTGGAAGATTACATGCTTGAGACCGCAATGTTGAAGGTGTTCACGACGGAGCGGCTCTGGGAGTGCATCAACGACGTGTTCCAGATTTATGGGGGCTCGGCGTACTTCAGCGATCTGCCGTTGGAGAGAATGATGCGCGATGCGCGCATCAATCAGATCGGCGAGGGCGCAAACGAAGTGCTGACTTCGTTCATCGCGCTCGTCGGGATGCGTGGGCCTGGCATGGAGTTTAAAGAAATTTACGACACGATGATGAAGCCGTCGCGCGAAGCGATGAGCAAAGCGTGGGCCGCTGGAAAAAGCCGGCTCGGCGCGGCGATTCGTGTGCCCGATGTGCCGGTGCAAAGCGAACAGCTGCGCGGACAGGCGCGGGAGCTGGGCCGATTGATCTGGCGTTTCAATTTCGCCGTTAATCGCGCGTTGATCATGTATCGCGAGCCGATCCTCGACATGCAACTGCTCCAGGAACGAATCGCAAATGCGGCGATGGACCTTTTCGCTTCTACGTGTGTCCTCAGTCGCATCGACGGCGAGATTCAGTTGACCCGGCGAAATGGTGGGACTCCATCACCGGACCACTCGGCCGCAAATCTGTTTTTGTATCAATCGTTCCGGCGGATCCGCGGATTCCTCACCGGGTTAAGCGATAACGACGATAAAGCAGTGATCGCGGCAGCTAAATCTTGCCTGACGAGCGGGTAAGCCAACACGGTTTTGTAAGAAATACATTTGGGATAAGGGCAGGGCAGTTGCTACAGCTGCACGGTTTCACCACCGCAGAAAAATATAACGCCAGTCGCGCTGCCGACGGCAAGCACGCATCGCCCACGAAAATCGTCGGAGGTTTTAGTCCCTGCCCGGACGATGACCGTAGATATCCATGTGGTGAGCAGTGGTCGGAATTGCAGAGAGACGATCGCATCGCTGCGGAATACGCGAGTCACCCGTTATCACATAACAAATTTTCTTTGTTGTGTTAACAGGCATCGGTTGCGCAGGCCGCGCTACGACATTCTTGCTCGGATCAGCAGCGTATGCTGATACGCAGAACGTGAAGGCGAGGATCCCAATTGCAAATCGGACCGACCAGCCGCACCCGCGACTCAGTCTGGTTCCTTTTCCCATGCCGTGATCTTGATCCCGTTGCGAATTTTAAGCAAGCTTATTTCTCGATCCACTTCGTATTTTTGGGCCAGCCCACTTTCTCCAGCCTCCGGAGGAATGCTTCAGTCGGTCCAGAGGAAATGTTCAAGGCGAATATTGTTCAGACGCGCCTTTGCTTCCTCGCTTCGATTGCCTCCCGCCGCGACGAGCTTGTCATAGATCGCAACGGCGGATTCCCATTTTGAGTCTTCCTCCAGTAATCGCGCGGCATTAAATCCAGCCTTGTAATACCAGAACAGCTCGCGACGCTCACCGGGACGCGATTCGTCCTCTAAGATTTTATAGAAGGTCGCAAGCGCGCCGGCGCGATCGCCTTTTTTCTCGAGGCACAGGCCCTTTTTAAAAAGCGCCTGGTTGCGCCAGTGAATCGATCCCTCCTTATCGGCCGCTAATTGCTCGTAAGCGTCAATCGCACGCTGGTAATTGGTCGGGTCGGCTGCGCCTGCCTCGAAGAAAATGTCGCCTTTTCCGCAAAGCGCCTCGCGTTTTTCAGATGCGCCGGCATCGCTCTTTAACACTTCATCATAGAGAGCGAGAGCGTCGTTGGGTTTGCCAAGCTTGCGCTCGATCACGGCTTCTTCGTTGCGCGCCGCCCAGCGCATCGTTCCGTTTTTCTGCACGACCTGGTCAAACAATACGAGCGCCCGATCCAGCGTATGCTCACCCATGCTCGACATCGCTGATTCTGCGGCAAAAAAGAGCGCTTTTTCTGCGAGTGTGTCATTTGGATTCTGTTGCGCAATAATTTCAAACTGCGTCTGCGCATTTGCGAAATCCTGACGGCGATAATACAGCTCCGCCAGTTTCATCCGGACCTCCGGAGCGAAAGGCGATTGCTCATGCTGGTCAACGAATCGCTTTGCGAGCTCAATGACTTTCGATTCGTCTGTCCCGGCGGCCTCTTCTACCCAGATGCGGAGATAATCGGCCCGCTCCGCTGCGGTAGCGGTTGGCATGGACTCGGCCACATGATCCAGATCCTTATGTGCTTCCTCCATGCGGGGCGGCGAGGAATGAAACGCCAGTTCGGCCAGGGCGACCCAAGCCTCCGACACTCGAGGATTTTTTGGAAAATCGTGAATGAATCGCTCCAACGATGCCGCGGCTTTTTTGTCGTGTTTAGCCGCCTGCATCAAGCCTTCCTCTAATCGCAAATCAGCGCGCGATTGTTCATCGCCGCCTTTTTGCTCGAGTTCGCTGTAGTCAGCCACAAAACGGGCGTGATCGCCGAGCTGTAACCAGCCGCTGGACGCGTTGAAAAGCGCCGCGTTCGCCCAGGGCGAATCGCGGTGGGCAATTTGTTCAAAAGCAGCCGTTGCCGTGTCGAATCGCCTAGCCAGATAATGCGCTTGTGCAGATACAAAATCGATGCGGTTCAACAAACCCGGGTCCGGATGCAGCAGGCGCGCGTCGTCGAGGATCGCGAGCGCTTCATCAAAATACCGGTCGTCTATTTCAAATTCCGCAAACTCCAAAAGAGCATGGGCAGTGGCCGGCGAATTGCTCCCTGTGCGTCGCAGATCGGTAAACAATTCCCGGGCTCGCTCTCTGCGGCCTGCCCGAATCTCCAGTCGCGCAAGATACCAGCGTGCGATTGTTCGCCGAGGCTGTTCCGGGCGGCGCACCCATTTCTCTAGTTCGTTGCGCGACGGTTTGCGTTCGGCGCGATACAGCTCATCCAGTTTTGCAAATACCAGCGGGAGATCACGGTCTGCGTGGTGCTGATCGATGAAACGCTCAAGGACGTCATCTCCGATCTCCGGCGTTTTGAGCTGCAAGTGCGCTTCAGCGATGCCGAACAGCGCCGCGAGCAGAATGGAATGAGGTGTCCCCTCAGGCCTTTTCAGGATCGCTTGAAACATCCCAATCGCTCGTTCGGGCCGGTGCGAAATCAATTCCAAACGCCCACGTAAGACACGTCGTTCACGTCGTTCTGGAATTGAATTCGGTTGCATCTGCTCCAGGAGCCGACGTGCCTCAGGAGCATCGCCCAATTGGATGTACATCTCGGCGGCTCGTAACTGCGCTCGGGTACCCCATTCTTTGTCGTGAACCAGTACAAGAAATCTTGCCAAAGCTTCGGACCTTTTTCCCAACGCACGTAGTGTCTCGCCGCACCCAAAAACGGCTGCTTTCTGAAATGGCGAAGTTTCGTTTGCCAACTCCTCATACAGCGGCAGTGCCTCGGCCCACCGTTGAACAGTCGCCAGCGCTTGGGACCGCCAGAATCTCGCCCATGGCAAATCACGTAGCCGGGCGTCTGCCAACAGAACGAGAGTGTCCTCCGGCTCGTTCGCGGCCATTTGCGCTTGCGCCAGTTTTTCTACAACGGCACGCCGTTCCGCTTCGGTCAGATTTTTATTTAGCAATGACTGCAACCGCACGACCGCCACTTCCGGCACGCCCTCTGAATTTGGCGCACTTGCCTGTGCAATTTCGGAGGAAACGTCGGCACGCGCGAGCGGCGCCACCCCGCAAACAATACCTACTAAAAATGACAGCCCTATGAGCCTCATCTTCTCCCCAGGATCTGCCGTAAATACTTTCCTGTATGGCTGTGCAAAATTGTCGCGATGACCTCAGGGGAACCCGCTCCCACGAGCTGCCCGCCACTTTCACCGCCCTCGGGACCCAAATCGATGATCCAGTCGGCGCATTTGATCATCTCCAGATTATGTTCGATCACCACGATGGTGTTCCCGGCGTTCCGGAGCTTCATCAAGACCTCCAGCAATTTTTCAATGTCGGCGAAATGCAATCCGGTCGTCGGTTCATCGAGAATGTAAACAGTGCGACCGGTCGCCTTCTTCGCAAGCTCGGTAGCGAGTTTCACGCGTTGCGCTTCGCCGCCGGAAAGGGTCGTTCCAGCCTGGCCGAGTCGCAAATACCCCAGGCCCACGTCCAGGAGTGAATTCAATTTTTCCGCAATGGTCGGCACATTGCGGAAAAATCGCGCAGCTTCGTCAACAGTCAGGTCCAGCACATCCGCGATATTCTTGCCTTTGTAGGTGATCTCAAGTGTCTCACGGTTGTAGCGTTTGCCGCGGCACACCTCGCATTCAACGTAAACGTCGGGCAAAAAGTGCATCTCGATTTTGATCAGCCCGCCGCCTTCGCAGTTTTCGCAACGGCCGCCTTTCACATTGAAACTAAAACGACCTGCGTCGTAACCGCGGATTCGTGCCGCGGGCAATTGCGCGAAGAGTTCGCGTATTGGTGTGAACGCACCGGTGTATGTGACAGGATTCGATCGCGGGGTGCGACCAATCGGGGTTTGGTCAATTACCACAGCCTTGTCAATCTGTTCCAGTCCGCGAATCGTCTCGTGAGCGCCGGGTTTATCTTTCGAGTTATAGAAGTGTCGGAAAAGGGCACGACGCAAAATAACATCCACCAAAGTCGATTTGCCGCTGCCAGAAACACCGGTCACACATGTGAGGCAGCCCAGAGGAAATGACGCGTCGATGTTTTTCAGGTTGTTTTCATTTCCGCGTGCAACTGTAATCCAGCCGTCGCGTCGTGGTTGAGCGCGCTGTTTTGGAATCGCGATGCGCGCACGTCCGGAAAGATAATCGCCAGTCAACGAATTCTTCGCGCGCAGGATGTGGTCGAGAGTCCCTTGTGCCACAATCTCGCCTCCACGCGGCCCCGCGCCGGGACCTAGATCGATGATGTGGTCCGCAGCCCGAATCGTCTCTTCATCATGCTCCACCACGATCACGGAATTCCCGAGATCGCGCAGTTTTCGCAGTGTTCCAAGCAGACGTGCATTGTCGCGCTGGTGCAAGCCGATGCTCGGTTCGTCGAGAATGTAGAGAACGCCTGCCAGGCCTGAGCCGATCTGTGTCGCCAGCCGAATCCGTTGTGCTTCGCCTCCGGAAAGCGTGCCGCTCTCCCGATCTAACGTAAGGTAGCCTAAGCCGACCTCCGCGAGAAATTGCAATCGTGATCGAATCTCTCGGACAACGTCGGTTACGATCGTCTGTTGCTGCTCGGTCAGGTTGAGGCCATTAATGAATTGAAGAGCATCTTCCACGGTCTTCTGGCTAAACTGGTGGATGTTCACTTCGCGTCCTTCTCGGCCCTTGATTGTGACGGCGAGAATTTCCGGTTTAAGCCTTGCACCTCCACAGATCTTGCACGCTTCGCGTGCCATGAAGGCTCGAATGCGATTACGCGTGAATTCACTCTGCGTTTGCTCATAAAGCCGCTGCATTTGTGGCACGAGTCCCTCGAACGGTTTTCTAATTTTCTTTTCGTTGTTGCCGGCGAACGGCATTTCGATGGGCTCGTCATTCGTGCCGAAGTACAGCGCGGCCTTGAATGCGTCGGGCAGATTTGCGAACGGCACGTCTTCGTTCACGTGGAAGTGTTTGGTCAGGGCATCTTGCAGATGACGATAGTAGGCTCGCATGCGTTTTGTGCCGCGACGCCATGGTGTGATTGCTCCTTCGGACAGCGTCTTAGCTTGGTCGGAGATCAATAACCCGGGATCGATCACAAGTTGCGTCCCCAAGCCGTGGCAGGTGGGGCACGCTCCGAGATGGCTGTTGAAAGAGAAATGTCTCGGCGTCAGTTCGCCTAAATTGAAGCCGGTCTCAGCATTTCCGTATTCTGTGGAGTAACGGCATTCTGCCCACTCTTCGCATTCGCCGTTGGCCGTTGGATGTTGGGTGTTTGGTGTTTTTGGATTCTGGCACAACGCGACAATGCGGTTGCCGCCCCATTTCAGAGCCGTTTCGATTGAATCTGTAAGCCGCACGCGAATCCCATCGCGGACGACCAGCCGGTCAACCACCGCCTCGATCGTGTGTCGCTCGCGTTTGTTAAGCCGGATCGGGTCGGGCCGATCCAGCTCGACCAACTTTCGGTCAATCCGCGCGCGAACGAATCCTTCACGCCTGAGCTTTTCGAGGACGTCCCGGAATTCGCCGGACTGATTCTCGATCAGAGGGGCCAGCACGATGATTTTGGTGCCCGCTTCGTAGGCCAGGATTTGATCGACGATTTGTTGGGGCGTTTGGCGCGTGAGAGGTCGCCCCGTCCGCGGATCGTGCGGTTGACCCACCGCGGAAAAGAGGACCCGCAGATAATCGTAGATCTCAGTCGTGGTCGCGATGGTAGATCGCGGGTTCGCGCCGGCGCTGCGCTGCTCGATGGCAATCGCGGGCGACAATCCTTCGATGAAATCAACGTCCGGCTTTTCCATTTGATCTAGGAATTGCCGCGCGTACGCGGAGAGGCTCTCGACATAACGGCGTTGCCCCTCCGCATAAAGAGTATCGAAAGCCAACGAAGATTTCCCGGAGCCGCTTAAGCCGGTAATGACCACGAGCTTTTCCCGCGGAATCTCCAGCTGCAGGTTCTTCAGATTGTGCTGGCGGGCACCGGTAATTTTGATAACTTGCGCAGGCATTCTGACGAGGGATGTCGAACCTATCAGTCAAGCACAGCTGTTTTCTTTCACCAGCGAAATTGCCTTTTCGACCCAATGCCTCGCGCGGCGAAACGCCGTTTTTGTTGCGAAGATGAAAGTGTCCATCGTAATCCCTTGTTACAATGAGAAGAACACGATCGAAAAGGTCGTGGAGGCGGTTCGCAACGCACCGCTGAATTCTAAAGAAATCATCGTCGTGGACGATTGTTCGCAAGATGGGACGCAGACGCTGCTCCGCGAAAAGATTTCAGCTGTGGTCGATCAGATCATTTATCATCCGGTAAACCGAGGCAAGGGCGCGGCCCTGCGCAGTGGTTTCGCAGCCGCCACTGGCGACGTCATTCTGGTGCAGGACGCAGATCTCGAATACAGCCCCGAAGATTATCCAGTGCTTCTGCAGCCGCTTGAGTCAGGCAAGGCGGACGCTGTTCTTGGCTCCCGATTCTTGGGCGGACGACCACATCGCGTCCTTTTCTTCTGGCACATGGTCGGTAACAAGTTTCTGACGTTACTTTCCAACATGTTCACGAATCTGAATCTGACCGATGTGGAAACAGGCTACAAAGCCTTCAAAGCCTCTCTCATCAAATCGATTGAGCTTGAAGAAGATCGGTTTGGGTTCGAACCGGAAATCATTGCCAAGCTCGCGCAGAGAGGCTGTCGCATTTATGAAGTCGGCATTTCGTATAGCGGGCGGACTTACAAGGAGGGCAAGAAGATTAATTGGAAAGACGGAATACGAGCTGTTTACGCGATTGTGAAATACAACGTCCAAAGATACCAGAAATGACTGTTCCGCAGCTGGGCTACACTGGGGTTGATATTTTAGAAGCGCTGGAAGGAGCAACCAATTACAATTCATTGTTGCTGGATCTCATCCGAGAGAGTTCCCAGGGGCGCACTCGCATGCTTGATTTTGGTGCCGGCACTGGAACGTTCGCGAAGCTGCTTCGAACCAGCGGCATCGAGGTCGTGTGCGTCGAGCCTGATACGCACCTCGCGGAGCGGCTGATTCGTGACGGGTTCTTAACATTTGGCGATTTGAACGACGTTCCGGATGGTTCGTTCGAGTTCGTTTTGACCCTCAACGTCCTTGAGCATGTCGAGGACGATCGGACCAGTTTTCGCCGGCTCGCCTCAAAGCTTGCAACGGGCGGCCGGCTTCTGGTTTACGTTCCGGCTTTTCAAATCTTGTGGACGAGTCTGGACGAAAGAGTAAAACATTATCGCCGTTATCGCCGGACGCACTTGGAGCGATTGGCTCGGTCGGCTGGGCTCAGTGTTTGTAAAACGCGGTATGTGGACGCACTGGGTTTTTTTGCTGCTCTCGGTTTTAAGATTTTTGGCAACAAAAACGGCCATCTTAGCGCGCGAGCGGTCAGTCTCTACGATCGATGCGTGGTGCCGCTAAGCAGATTGCTTGACTTGCTGGCGGGCCGACTGTTTGGCAAAAATGTCTATCTGATTGCCAGTAAGGATTATCACTCTTCAGCCGAAGCGGTTGAGCCAGGATAATCGCAATATTGCGCAGGCGTGCCGGCGAGAGGTGTCAGGAGCGATTGGACTCCGCTGCCCTCACGAGCTGCGCGCTAAACTCGTTGAATGAAATGATGTAATTCATGTTCGCAATCTGCTCCTGCGTGAGCTGCTGCTGACCAGCTACGTACACACGCAGGGAACGATCGTTCCAGACGAGTGATGCGACGAATGTTGGATAATATGGGTTTTGGTAAAAACGCGTTTCGGGTTTGAGAAAAATTGTGCTACCGGGAGCCGGCTGCAGGTTTAGCGAGCGGAACGCTTGAATGACATGAAGCGACTTCTGTCCGGAGCTCATCAGGTCGCGAGTTCGATTGAACCGATGACTTTGCCACTGGGTGAAAACGGCAAGCGCGACTGCCACAGCGGCTGTAGCAAGCGTCCGTAGTATCGCTGTTCTTGGTGCTGACAACCTTAGTACTCTGCCGACCAACCCGATCACCTCCTTCAGCATCCGGGCGACAATCATCGCCCAGCCAAACAAAACGATATAAAGCATCGCGCCCCCACGGGCTGGAATGAACGCCAACGGTAGCGGCGTGATCACTACCCAAAACGCCATCAGTTGGAGGAGCCGGTCACGGCGCCAAAACGCGTAAAGAAATACAACCGGCCATGCGAATAGGACCGCCCGACCTATGCGGGACGCCGAATCATAAAGCAGTTCGTTGATGAAATGTGCATTCGTTAGGGTGAACCGCTGCCAGGAAAACACTGGTCGATACGCTTCGAGATGTGCCAACGAATATGGGCTAGTGAGCTTGGCGTAAATGAAAATTGCGGTTACAAGGCCGGCGATCAGCGTCGGAACCGCCACGGACCAGTTGCGCAACGCAAACTGTTTCCAGTCGTGAATCCGTGGATATTTAAGGACCTCGTAAATGAATACGATCACCGGCAAACTCACCGCCATTTCCTTTGAGTTGAGCGCGCAAACGTAGAGCGCGAGAAAGATCGCCAGTTGTCCGGCATGTAGCGCCACGCCTTGCTCGCGGATGCGAACGTAATACGTCAGGGCGGCGAAATAAAAGAAACCACACAGCACGTCGTAGATGAAAGAGCCGCTAAACAAAAGATTAGCCAGTTCCTGGTGATAGCACATTGCCAGCGTCACCAGAAACGCCACCGTGCGCGATCCAGAGAGCAACCGCGCCAGATAGAAAAAGATAGGGATTGTGGCGGCAAGTACGCCGATCTGAACTATTCGGTACGGCAGAGGGTCGAGCGAAAAAAAATAATACAGCGGCAGATAATACAGCGCACCGGCGGGCCGCTGCGGATATGAGATCGACCAGAAACAGAAGTTTTCCCGGATTGATCTGAACGCGCCTGGGAACCAATACAAATACAGGTTCATCATTTCGTCCTCGCCAAACCCGGCCCTCAGCGCGGGCAGCGCAAAATGAAGAAAGTACGCCAGCAGCAGACCGATGCAGGCTGCATTCAGGAATCTACGATTTTGCTCGCGGCCGGGAGCAATTCTGATGGGCTGCGCAAGCATTCTGAACAGGAATCTCGACCGTGAGTAAAGACAACTTGGATTGTAACCGCGGAGTTTTGCTAGCTAGTCGGGGCGAGCCTTAAGATCGCCGCTTCGGCGCTCGAGTCTACCAGATGCCAATCGTAGCCATCGACGCGGGGCAATCGGCGTGTTTTTTCCTGCATTTCTTGCGTGGACACGAACAAAGCGTAGATCGGCAGCGATTGACTTAACCCGCGTTGCACCAGGGCCAGCGCTTGCGGTCGATCGTAACGCCAGGCGTGACTCCATTTGTAATGATGGTTCCCATCAATCGGGGCTGCGACAAAACTGCGGGGCAGAAGAGCGTTCAGGTAAACAGGATCGATGTCGGACAGAACAATTCCAGGTTCCCCTTGAAACCGGCTGCCAAAATACCTTTGCGCGACAAATTGGATCGGTTCTCGTGGCGAAGTGCTGAAATGCAGAGCATCCCATGCCTGCGAGCGATTAATGTCGCGGCTCTTATGGCCCGAACGTGAAGGGTAACCGAGGCACGCTGCGGCAAATAAGACGAGGACCGCTAAAGCGAAAACACTGCGTCTGTAGGCAAAAAAGTTGTTTACACCCCAAGCGACGGGCAGGACAGCGACACTAACCATAATTATGAAGAGAGGCACGTACAACCGTCCATCACTACCAAACACGAAACACAGTCCCGCGAGAAAGGGGAACAGCCACGCTATGAAAGCGCAACAAGAAAACCAGCTTGGCCGAACAAAAAAGATCCCGACGCAACTCAGAAGAACGAAGGCCACAACAAACGAGGTACCCGTGCCGAAGATGTCGACCGCGTCATAGCTGTGGGGTTGCAAAGTGAGTTGCCTCCAGAGCTCGCCTGCATTTCCAAGTACATAGTGAAACGAAAAGAAAACGTGCTTCTCGCTAAAAAACGGGACCCAGAAGTCGTAGCCTGTTTTAAGCGGCGAACCAAACTCGATCGTATTCAACACGAGGATAGGGCTGGCCGCTGTGAGGAAAACAATCGGAACCGCAGCGCAATGAAGCAGCCACCGCAGACGCATTCCCCTCGTTGGGAGCATGGCCATAACGAGCAATAGTGGTGCAAAGAACAGCGACTGAATTCGGATATTTAATGAGAGACCCAGAAGAACCGCCGATAAATAGACTTTCCAGCGGCGTTCTTCCTTAACGCCCAAATAGGCGAACATGAAAGCCAAGACAATGAACAGGGACACACTGAGTTCGCTTAGTGAGGAGCGACAGAAAGTGAAGAAACCTGGAAGAGTCGCCAGTAACAATACCGCAAAACCTCCGGTCAAAGGCATCGCCAGGTAGATGTAAAAAACAAATATGGCCAAAAGCAATAGCAGCCCGATCGTTTGATTCGTCCGAAATGGGGCCAGAACGGAATGCGCTTGCGGGAGAATCTTCAGCCATGGGAGCATCAGTGCAGGATAGCCGGGCGGATATCTTGACGGCAGCGTTTCGTATCCGATCTGTATCGTAGGCTGCCCGCCCTTCGATAGTGTCTCGGCCTGGGCGAAATACTCGGTTGCATCCGGATGTGGCCCGAGATCGAGCAGTGCTGTCTTTTGGTAATCGATCCTCAGCACTGCAAAATAGTAGAACGTCAATGCACAAAGCAGCAGCAGTAGTCCACCAAAAAGTGAGGTATTTGTGATATCTCTCTTTGGAAATTCTGTCACAGGCTGTGCATTGTTCCTGCGTTTTGGCGATGAGTCGATTCGAATTACAACCCTTGAAGGATACTGGATTTCAAGGAAACTGCGGTGCAAAGTTGGCACGGAGTTCCTTAAAAGGATGTGCAGCTAATTACGGTCAATGACACCAGTATGGAAGCTGTGCTAAATGAGCCCGAGACGAAGAAGGGTACATGGGGACCCGCTGCTCTCGAGCAGAGACGGGAGCGGAGCCGGAATCATTTGGCCAGAATTGCTCTTCGCCGCGAGGGCTGGATCGACCGAAACAAATACTACTACGAGTTGCTAAATCGGCTTCTTCGTTTTCTGGTAGAGCCGCAGAAAAGAGTGCTCTCGGTTCGGTGCGGCACTGGCAATCTTTTGACCGTTGTCCAACTGGCTGAAGGCAAAGGCATTGACATTTGTCCTGAGATTGTCGAAATCGCACAGCAACGAAATCCTTCCCTTGAGTTTGCGGTGGCTTTCCCTGACAAGGAGGAGTTCCGCACTGTTTTCAAACCAGAGGAGAAATTCGATTATATCCTGTTTAACGATATCGGCGACACGGTCGATGTCCTTCAAGCGCTGCGCAATTTGAAGCCGCTTTGTCGGAGGCATACCCGCATATTGGTGATCACTTACAATCATCTTTGGGAACCACTCGTCACGTTTGCAGAATGGATTGGAATGAAGGTCCCACGTACGGAGCAGAACTGGCTTTCGACACTTGATATCGCAAATCTGTTGAAGCTCGCCGGGTTTGAAGCGCTCGAGACGCATCGCCTTGTCATTCTGCCGAAGTACGTCCCGCTTGTATCAGCTTTCCTTAATCGATTCTGCGCGCGATTGCCGCTGTTGAAACGGCTTTGTATGACGCAGGTCGTCATCGGCAGGTTACTTCCGCCACCGGTTCCCAAAGAAGAGCTCTCGGTCTCAGTGATCGTTCCGTGTAAAAATGAGAGAGGAAATGTAGAAGATGCCGTGCAACGCATGCCGCAACTGGGACGTCAGACAGAAATTATTTTCTGTGACGATCAGTCAACCGATGGGACCGCTGAAGAAGTATTGCGGGTGCAGTCGCTCTATTCGGACAAGGATATCCGCCTGGAACGCGGACCGGGCGTGGCTAAATCGCGGAATGTCTGGACAGGTTTCGGTGCTGCCACAGGCGATATCTTGATGATCCTTGACGCCGATTTGACGACGATTCCCGAGGAGCTGCCTTACTTTGTCGATGTTATTGCGTCGGGCCAGGCGGAGTTTGTCAACGGATCGCGGCTTGTTTATCCAGTACCCAAAGGAGCGATGACTACAGCCAACATGTTGGGCAACAAATTTTTCAGCATCGCATTTACGTACCTCCTCGGACAGCCGGTAAAGGATACGCTTTGTGGCACGAAGGCGCTCTGGAGAAGCGACTGGGAGCGGATCAAGCCGATGCTGGGAAGCTGGGGAGTCGAAGACCGATGGGGCGACTATGAGCTGTTATTCGGCGCTGCAAAACTTAACCTTAAGATTCTGGACCTGCCCGTCCATTATCAGGAGCGCATATACGGTTCCACGAAAATGACCAGGGTGTTTCGAAACGGTCTCATCATGTTAAAGATGTGCTGGCACGGCTTCTTGAAACTAAAGCTTGGTTACTGACTAGGTGCCATGTCCAAGAATTTGGGCTATGAGTCGATGGTCGTTTGTTTGCAAGTCGCAGTCATTTGAAATCTTCTAATGGAAGAGCGCATTGTTAACGAAGTCGAGCATGGCCGGTTTTTGGCTCAACATGGAGCAGGGGAGATCTGGAACTGGGAAGGCCAGGCTGGCAGATTGCGGTGGGAGCGGCGGGTGAAAATGCTTAGCAGCCACCTCTGTGTGGGAATGAACGTGCTCGAACTAGGTTGCGGTACCGGATATTTCACTCGGGAGTTGGCTCACTCGGGAGCGCACATTGTCGCCGTTGACGTGTCACCGGAACTTTTGGAGGTCGCGAGGGCCGGTTGTTCTCCGCCAAATGTTTCTTACGAGATCCAAAACGCCTGCGCGATGACCTATCGTGACTCCCATTTTGATTCCGTTGTGGGCAGTTCAGTGTTACATCACTTGGAGATTACGGAGGCACTGCGTGAAATCTATCGCGTGTTAAAAATCGGCGGCGCGATCTCTTTTACCGAGCCAAACATGCTGAACCCGCAGGTAGCCATACAAAAGAATGTCCCCTGGATAAAGCGCAAACTCGGTGATTCGCCTGACGAGACTGCGTTCTTCCGCTGGCCACTGCGACGATTACTGAAACGAACGGGGTTTCGTGATGTGCAAATCTATCCATT
>WNFR01003157.1_pt1 | contig 25075 bp, 28 predicted proteins | sample 5400221 | NCBI WGS metagenome assembly WNFR01 (sample SAMN13153357, study PRJNA577476) | soil metagenome | isolation source: 40 cm soil under Madrone tree | place: USA:California | collected 2016-06-14 | reverse complement strand
GCTGCCGGCAACCTCGCCGCGGACGCCGCGGCCAAGGCGCCGGCGGACGGCTATACGCTGCTTTTCGCGCAGAACGGGCTCGCCATCAGCGCGGCGGCGCTGCCCAATCTGCCGTATAACGCCGAGCGCGATCTCGTGCCGCTCGCGCCGGTGGCGGCGACGCCGCACCTCCTGATCGTCGCGCCGGAGTTCCCGGCGAAGAACGTGCAGGAGCTGATCGCGCGCGCCAAGGCGGAGCCGGGGAAGTTGAGCTTCGCGTCCTCGGGCGTCGGCAACTCGGACCATCTGTGCGGCGAGCTCTTCAACCTGATGGCCGGCATCAGCGCGATCCACGTGCCGTACAAGGGCGGTGCGCCCGCCGCGACCGACGTCATGGGCGGGCGGATCGCGTATTACTTCGCCGGCATGCCGGTCGGCCTGCCGCTGCACAAGACCGGACGCGCGCGGGCGCTCGGCGTGACGAGCAAGGTGCGCTTCGCCGGCGCGCCGGACGTGCCGACCATTGCCGAGCAGGGGCTCCCTGACTACGAGGCGACGCTCTGGCAGGGGTTCTTCGCCCCTGCCGGCATTGCGCCACAGCTCGGCGCCAGGATCGCGGCCGATATCAAAGCGACACTGGAGCAGCCGGAGACGGCGGAAAAGCTCGCCGGAGCAAGCGTCACGCTGTGGCAAAGCGATCAGGCGGCGTTCAAGCGCTTCTTCACCGTCGAAATCCAGAAGTGGCGCGAGGTGGTGAAGAAAGCAAATCTCAAGTTGGAATGAGCTGTCTCCCCCGCGAAAGCAGGGGCCCAGTTTCTCAGACGGCTAAGCGCTGCCGAAGACGCGCGCGAGCTGCTCGTAGGAAATCGGCTTCACCACATGCATGTCGAAGCCGGCGCTTTTCGCGCGCCGCCGGTGCGCTTCGCCGCCATAGCCGGTGATGGCGATGAGCTTGAGATTCTTGCCGGCCTGCAGCTCGCGCGCACGCCGGGCGATTTCATAGCCGTCCATGCCGACGGCCTCGCGGTGCTGCTCGAAGAGCAGGGCTACTCGGTGCGCACCACCTACGACGGCCGTGAAGCGATCGAGGCGGCGCGCGTCTTCAACCGGCATCCGCAGAGCACGCGGCCGATCCTCATCGCCATCACCGCGTGGGCCGGCGAGTCGGGAAAGCTGCGCGCGGAGATGAGCGGCTTCGACGACTACCTCGCGAAGCCTGCGGAGCCAGCCGAGATTCTCGAGCTGCTGAGGACCCTCTAGAGCAGCACCACCATTGCGAGGACGGCGGCGGCCATCACCGCGGTGGCGAGCCAGCCGAGCGCTTTAAGCCGGGCGCCGATGACGAACGGTCCCATTACCGCGGGCTTCGCCGCGAGCAGCATCATCACTCCCATGATCGGCACGGCGATGATGCCGTTCACCATCGCCGCCCAGACGAGCATGCGGATGGAGTCGGCGCCGTAGAAATCGATCGCGACGCCGAGCAGCGTCGCGACGCTCAGCACGAGGTAAAAGCCGCGCGCCTCGGCGAGCGTCAGACCGAGGCCGATCGGCCAGCGCAGGCTCTCCGCCACCGCATAGGCGGCGGAGCCCGCGAGCACCGGCACCGCAAGGAGCCCCGTGCCGACGATGCCCAGCGCGAAAAGATGGAAAGCGAACGGCCCGGCGATCGGTCGCAGCGCCTGCGCGGCCTGCTCGGGAGTGGCGATGTCGGTGATGCCGGCGCCGTGCAGCGTCACTGCGGTGGTGAGCATGATGCAGAGCGCGATCACGTTCGAGTAGATCATGCCGACGTAGGTGTCGAGCTTGATGCGGCGCAGGTGCGCGCGCGCCTGCTCGGGCGCCTCGCGCAGCGGCTCGTGGCCGTGTGTCGCCCGCTGCTCCTCGACCTCCTGCGAGGCTTGCCAGAAAAACAGGTACGGGCTGATGGTCGTCCCGAGCACTGCGACGAACATGGCGGCGTACTCGCCGCTCTTCGAAAGCCGGGGGAGCAGGGCGCCCTGGAGCAGGCCGTCGAGCGGCACATGGACGACGAGCACCGTGCCGACATACGCGAGCAGGGCGAGCGTGAGCCACTTCAATATTGGTGCATAGCGCGGGAACGGCACGAAGATCTGGAGGCTCAACGACACCAGCGCGAAGAACACGATGTAGATCTCGCTGCGCCCGCCGGCGATCAGCTCGAGCGCATTGCCCATGGCGCCGAGGTCGGCGGCGATGTTCAGCGTGTTGGCGAAAAGGAGGAGCGCCACGATCGTGATGAGAAGCGGCCGCGGGAAATGCTCGCGGAGGTTGGCGGCGAGGCCGTGCCCGGTGACGCGGCCGATGCGCGCGCTGATCACCTGGATGCCGATCATGAGCGGCGTGGTGAAAAGTACGGACCAGAGCAGCCCGTAGCCGTACTGCGCGCCCGCCTGCGAATAGGTGGCGATGCCGCTCGGATCGTCGTCCGCCGCGCCCGTGATCAGGCCCGGGCCCAGGCGCTTGATCAGCGGGACGTGCGCTTCCGGATGCTCGTCGACGAGCGGCCCTCGCGGCACGAGGTACTGGCGTTTCGGATCGTCCATCGGCCCGATTATTGCCGCTGCTTAGTCGATTCTCGCGCCGGAGCGGCGGATGACTTCGGCCCATTTGGCCGAGTCGCGGCGGATGAGCGCGGCGAACTCCTCGGGCGTGCCGCCGCCGCCCTCGCTGCCCATCTCGCCGAGGCGCGAGCGGGTCGCCGGCTGGTTGACGGCGCCGTTCACGGCGGCGTTCAGCCGCTCGAGCACCGCACGCGGCAGGCCCGCGGGCGCGATGACGCCGCTCCACGCCCTGACCTCGTAGCCCGGGACGCCGGCCTCGATCATCGTCGGGACCTCGGGCAGGCTGTGCGCGCGCTGCGCGCCGGTGACCGCGAGGGCACGCACGCGGCCGGCGCGCACCTGCGGGGCGATGGAATTCGTGCTCTCGAACATGAGCTGGACATTGCCGGCGATGAGGTCGGCGATCGCCGGCGCGCCGCCTTTGTAGGGCACGTGCACGATTTCCACATCTGTCATGGACTTGAAGAGCTCGCCGCTGACGTGACCCGGGGAGCCGTTGCTCGAGGAGGCATTGGACAGCTGGCCCGGGTGCGCTCTCGCATAGGCGATGAGCTCGCGCACCGTGGAAAACGGCGCCTTGGGCGAGGCGGCGAGCAGCAGGTAGCCGGTGGAAATCAGCGCCACCGGCTGCAGGTCGCGCTCGATGTCGTAGGGCAGGTGCTGCACCATGTGCCGCGTGATGGCGAGCGCGCCCACCGGTCCCATGCCGATGGTGTAGCCGTCGGGCGCGCTCTTCGCCACCGCGTCGATGCCGATGGTGAGCGCACCGCCCGGGCGGTTGTCCACCACCACCGGCTGGCCGAGCTGCTTTGCCATCTCCGGCGCCACCACGCGCGCGACGTTGTCGGTCGCGCTGCCCGGCGCCTGCGGCACGATAAAACGCAGCGGCCGCTCAGGATATTGAGCGGCCGCCGTAGCTGCGAGAGCGAAAAGCGCTAGGGCTGCAGCTGCGCGCGTACCTCGCCTCCCTTGTAGCGGTCGCTGTGCACGTTCACGTAGAGGCTGCCGGCCTTGAGCGCGTCGATCTGCGCCGCCGTGAGCTTCTTGCCTTCCGGCACGCTGTAGGTGTCGCCGTCTTTGGTGAGCGGCACGATCACCGGGCCGTTCTGGCCTTTCGCGCCCTGGTGAATGTGCGCCATCGTGCCCTTCACGCCGTCGGTCGTCACGCTGCCGGTGATGGTGCCGTCCTCGGCGACGCGGAAGCTGCCGCTGCCCTTCGCGTCGGTCTTCGCGGGCGGCACTTCCTCGCCACCCGTGAGGTTCACTTTCATCGCGCCGCTGCCCGGCATCCAGTCCGGCATCTTGTCGCGCAGCCCGGCACATCCCGCGAGCGCCAGCATCGCGGCCATCGCCACTATGCGTTTCATTGCGTGTGCCTCCTCTAGTGTTGAACCAGTTCAGCAGAACGGAACAGGCGGGCGGCTAGAATATTCCCATGCCCGCCATCGCCGCCTCGTCCGCACTTTCGCGCCTGCGCATTCTAGACTTTACGCGCGTGCGCGCGGGGCCGACTTGCGTCAGGCAGCTTGCAGACTTCGGCGCCGACGTCATCAAGATCGAGTCGCCGCCGGGCGTCGATCCGAACGAGAACATGGGCGGACCGCGCGACGGTCCGGACATGCAGAACCTGCATCGCAACAAGCGCGCGATGACGCTCAACCTGAAGCTGCCCGCGGCGCGCGAGGTGCTGGAGCGCCTGGTGAAGACGGCCGACGTGGTGGTCGAGAACTACCGGCCAGACGTCAAGTTCCGCCTCGGCATCGACTACGAGTCGCTCGCCGGGATCAACCCGCGCATCATCCTCGCCAGCATCTCCGGCTTCGGCCAGGACGGCCCCTACCGCGACCGGCCGGGCTTCGACCAGATCGCGCAGGGCATGAGCGGCATCATGTCGGTCACCGGGGCCCCGGGGCAGGGGCCGATGCGGGTCGGCTGCGCCGTGGCCGATGTCGGCGCGGGGCTGTTCGCGGCCCTCGGCATCCTGACGGCGCTCTATGAGCGCGAGCATTCGGGCCGCGGCCAGTGGGTGCAGAGCTCGCTCCTGCAGGCGGGCATCGCGCTCCTCGACTTCCAGGCAGCGCGCTACACCATGAAGGGCGAGGTGGCCGGGCAGGTCGGCAACGACCACCCCACCAGCATGCCCACCTCGGCGTACAAGACCGCCGATGGTTATATCAACGTGGCGGCCTCCGGGGATGGGATGTGGACGCGCATCGGCAAGCTCTTCGGCCGCGAGGACCTCGCTACCGACGAGCGCTTCAGGACGAACGAGCTGCGCGCGAAGAACCGCGCTGCCCTCAACGCCGAGATGAACAAGGCGCTCGCCGCGCGCAGCTCGGCGGAATGGATCGAGGCGCTGAACGGCATCGGCGTGCCCTGCGGGCCGATCTACAAGATGGACGAGGTCTTCGCCGACGCGCAGGTCAAGCACCTGGGCGTGGCCGCCGAAGTGAGCCATCCGCGCCTCGGGCGCTACAAGATCCTGAACCAGGCGGTGAAGCTCTCGCGCACGCCGGCGGCGCTGAAGACCGCGACGCCGGAGATCGGCCAGCACACGCAGGAAATCCTGCGCGAGCTCGAGTACGGCGACGCCGATATCGCCCGCCTGCGCGCGCAGGGCGTGGTGTGAGCGGGCGCATCAGCTCGCGCCGCGACGGCGCGATCGGCTGGCTCACCTTCGACAACCCCGAGCGGCGCAACGCCGTGTCGGTCGAGATGTGGCAGGCCGTTCCCGATGTGCTGGACGACTTCGCGGCCGACGCCGCCATCCGGGTGGTTGTGCTCACCGGCGCGGGCGACAAGGCGTTCATCTCGGGTGCCGACATCTCGCAGTTCGAGAAGGAGCGCTCGAGCGCCGAGGCGGTGAAGCGCTACGACGAGATCGGCGAGCGCGCGCAGGCAGCCGTTGCCGGCTTCGACAAGCCGGTGATCGCGATGATTCGCGGCTACTGCCTGGGCGGCGGGCTGAACGTCGCCAACCTCTGCGACCTGCGCATCGCGGCGGAGGACGCGCGCTTCGGCATCCCGGCCGCGCGCATGGGGCTCGGCTACCGCGCGAGCTCGATGAGGAAGCTGCTCGACGTCGTGGGGAAGAGCGCGGCGCTCGAGATCATGATCACCGCTCGTCAGTTCAGCGCCGCGGAAGCGTTGAGCATGGGCCTGGTGCACACGGTCGTGCCCATACCGGAGCTGGAGACGGCGACGCGCGCCTATTGCGACATGATTGCCGCCAACGCGCCGCTCACCCTGCGCGCAGCGAAGCGCATCATCCGTGAGGTCACGAAGGGCGCCGGCTACGACGCCGCCGCGTGCGAGGCGTGGGTCAGGGAATGCTTCGCGAGCGAGGATTACACCGAGGGCCGCAGAGCCTTCATGGAAAAGCGCAAGCCCGTCTTCAAGGGGCGTTAACCACGAGGAGGATGCAGATGAAGCAATGGATGGCGGCGGCCCTGCTCGCCGGTGTGGCGGCCGGTGCCGCGGCGCAGAACTTTCCCGCGAAGCCGATCACGACGGTGGTGGGCTTCGAGCCCGGCGGCGGCACGGACACGGTCGGGCGTATCGTGGCGAAGACGCTGTCGGACCAGCTCGGCCAGCAAGTCCTGGTCGAGAACCGCGCGGGCGCCGGCGGCAACATCGCGGTCGACTATGTGGCGAAGAGCGCGCCGGACGGCTACACGCTGGTGCTCGCGAACGTCGGCGCGATCGCGGTGAACCCGCACATCATGAAGACCACCTACGATCCGCAGCGCGATCTCACGCCGATCACGATGGCAGTGGTGTTCGCGAACGTGCTCGTGGTGCAGCCGGAGCTGCCGGTCAAGACGCTGCGCGAGTACGTGGACTACGCGCGTAAGAACCCGGGCAAGGTGACCTACGCCTCCTCCGGTATCGGCGGCGCCGGGCACCTCGCGGGTGAGCTGCTCGGGAAGGTGGCGAAGATCGACATCGTGCACGTGCCCTACAAGGGCGGCGGTCCGGCGATGCAGGGGTTCCTCGGCAAGCAGGTCGATTCGTTCTTCGCGACGCCGGTGTCCTCGATCAAGCAGATCCAGGCCGGCAAGGCACGCGCCATCGCCACGACGGGCGAGAAGCGCGCGGCGCTGATGCCCGACGTGCCCACGATCGCCGAGTCGGGCTACCCGGGCTACGAGGCACTCAACTGGTACGCCTACTTCGGGCCGGCCAACATGCCGAAGGAGCTCGTCCAGCGGCTGAACCAGGAGTTCGTGAAGGCGCTGCACAGCCGCGCGACCATTGCGCTCCTCGACAAGCAGGGCGTCGAGGCGCAGCCCGGCACGCCGGAGGAGCTCGCGCGCTACGTCGCGCGCGAGTACGACACCTGGGGCAAGGTGGTCAAAGAGGCGGGCATAAAGGCCGAGTAGCGATTCGGGGACGGAGCCCGAAGTAGATCGGGCTCCGTCCCCGAATTCAGATGCGCACGACCATCTTGCCGACGTGCGCGTCGGCTTCCATGCGCTCCACCGCCCTCGGCAGGTCGGCGAAGTCGTAGACGCGGTCGACGAGCGGCTTCAGCTTGCCGCCCGCGAAGAGCGGCAGCCAGTCGCGCGTAAAGCCCTGCACCGTGACCGCACGCTGCGCGGCCGTGCGCAGCTTGTTGGAGACGCCGAAGAGCTTGAGGCGCTTGGCGTGCAGCGCCTCGAGATCGATCCTGCTCTCGAGCACGCCGTCGACGTAGCCCACGGTGGCGTGCCGGCCCTCGTAGGCGAGCACGCGAATGGTCTCGGCGAACACCGAGCCGCCGACGTTGTTCACCACGAGGTTCACTCCCTTGCCATCGGTCGCTTTCATCACCGCATCGTGGAAGTCGGGCGTGCGCGTGGCGATGCCCACGTCGAGGCCATGGCGCTTGAGCGCTTCGAGCTTGCCGGCGGACCCGGACGTGCCGACGACCCTGGCGCCGATAGCCTTCGCCGCGAGCAGCGCCGCGACGCCGACGCCAGCCGAGACGCCGGTGATGAGCAGCCATTCGTTCGGTTGCAGGCGCCCCTGCTGGACCAGCATGTCGTAGACCACGAGGAACGTGATCGGTACCGCGGCCGCTTCCTCCCACGACAGGTTGTCGGGGACGGCGATCGCGTCCGGCTCGTCCATGAGCGCGTACTCACCGAAGGCGCCGGGCAGCCGACCCATGACGCGCTTGCCGCTGCCGACGACTTCGCCGGCGCCGTCGGTGCCGGCGGGCTTGGCCGCGCCTGGCTTGGTGAGGCCCGCATTTAGCCCATGTGCGCGGATGAATTCCCCACGGTTCAAGCTTGCAGCGCGTACGCGAACGAGCAATTTGCCCGCTGCCGGCTGCGGCTGCGGTAGTTCGCGCAGCTCGAGGGTCGTGCCGCGCTCGGTAGATTGGACGAAGTAGGCTTTCATGGGCCGGGATTATGCCCGCGACCCGCGTCACATCGGCCCGCTATATTGGGCGCCTCCTTCCTCCCCAGGAGCCAATATGAAGAAACTACTCACCATGCTGATCGTTGCCGTGGCGCTCGTCGCCCCGCAGGTCCAGGCCGGGGTGATCGGCACCGACCAGGCGCTGCAGCTGACGAGCGAGCGCGAGCGGGTGAAGGCCATGCTCGCACGCCCGGAGGTTGCGCGCGAGCTACAGAAGTTCGGCATCAACGCCCAGGACGCCGCGGCGCGCGTCGACGCGATGAGCAATGAGGAGGTGGCTCAGCTCGCCGGGCGGCTCGATGCGCTGCCGGCAGGCGGCGCGCTCAGCAACAACGAGCTGATCATCATCCTGCTGGTGGTGGTGATCGTCCTGCTCGTCATCTAGCGGGGTTCCCGCTAGGCGGCGAGCTCTACCGCTTCGTTTCTTTCGTTCACCGTGGTGAGGCGCGCGGGCCGGCGCCACACCCGGTGGACGTACTCCAGTACGCGTTTCGCGCGGGTTACGTCTAGCCCGCGGCCGTCGCTCGCATGGTCGTGCGCGAGCGTCAGGCTGCCGTCGTGCTTGAGCTCCACCGCCGCCACGCGCGGCGCGCCGAAGTTGAACTTGGGCGCGAGGATCGCCTCGCGGATGGCGTTGATGTCCTTGGTGGCGACACGGATCTCGTCGCCGGGCCGGGCTTCGTAGACGAAGAGGCCGGCCTCGCGCGCGAGCTCCTCGTCCAGCCAGTTGCGGATGAAGCCGAAGTCGTCCTCGTCGCGGCGCACCTCGCGCGCGCGCTCGATGCCATGCTTCTCGACTATCCGTTCCCAGAGGGTGAAGCCCAGGTGGTACGGGTTGATGGCGAGCGCGGTCTGCTGGCCGCTGGCGAACGGGCGCACGACGTCGGAGTGCGCCTTGATCGCCGAGAGATAGAGCGGCTGCGGCAGCCACTCCGCCTCGCGCAGCAGCCGCGCGTGCCAGTAGGACGCCCAGCCCTCGTTCATGATCTGGCAGGCGAACACCGGATAGAAGTAGAACGACTCGGAGCGCACCATCAGGAAGATGTCGCGCTCCCACTGCTCGAGCTCGGGCGCGTAGTTGGCGATGAACCAGAGAAGGTCGTACTCCGGATGCGGCGGGACCGGCGCGCGTACCTGGCCGGGCTTCGCCGCCTTCGCCTCCTCGACGCCGGGAAGCTGGCGGAAGCGCGCGCGGAACTGGGTCTGCACGGGCGGCTCCTTCGGCTCGAGGAACTCCGGGTAGCGCGCCCGGTGCAGCTCGCCCTCGATGGCGATGTGCGATTCGAGCGCGAGCGCGGCATCGAGCACCGACTCGACGCGCTCGACGCCGTGCAACTCGATCGCGAGCTGGATGCGGTGCGCGTGCGCCGCGGCGGTCTCGACGATGTTGCCGCCGGCCATGGCGTGGAAGCGGGCGAAGAGCTGGTTGTTCTTGGCGAAGTCGGCATGTCCAAGGACATGCGCCGTGACGAGCGTGTTCTCGGCGAGCGAGTTGCCGTCCATCAGGAACGCGCGGCAGGGGTCGCCCGGGAACATCACCTCGAAGATCTTCGAGTGCCCCATGCTCTGGCGCACGAGCTGGTGGATGTAGCGCACGCCGAACGACCAGTGCGGCATGCGCACCGGCAGGCCGTAGACCGCGATCTCGGTCATCAGGCTCTCGGGCGCGAGCTCGAAATCGACCGGGTAGTAATCCAGTCCCAGGCGCCGCGCAAGCGACTCGATGCGCGCGGCGTAGTCCTCTAGCTCAGTCACCGGCAGCCTGCTGTGAGAAGAACTCGCGGATCGCCTTCCACACATCGTCCTGCGAAGCGATATGGCTCGTGCCGACCGCGAGGCCCGCACCCTTCAGCTCGGTAAACAGCTCGGCGAGCTGCGTGTCGCGCGGCCGGAAGGTGGCGACGCCGCCGGTCTCGCAGTAGCCGGTGTAGTTCACCTGGCGCGCGATCTCGGTAAGGGAAGTGCGCGCTTCATCGCGGTCCTCCGCGGCGTTCTCGCCGTCCGAGGCGTAGAAGAAGTAGACGTTGTAGCGGCTCGGGTCGTAGCGCGTCGACATGACTTCGAGCGCGAGCCGCGCAACGGTGGAGGTCACGGTGCCGCCGCTCGAGGACGCCTGGAAGAACTGGCTCTCGTCGAACTCCCACGCCTGCGCCGCGTGCGCGAGGAACACGGTTTCGACCTTGGCGTATTGGCGCCGGATGCCCTGAAGAGCGAAAAAGAAGAAATGCTTGGCGAGCCGCCGCTGCGCCTCGTCCATGGAACCTGAAACGTCGAGCGCGAAAATCACCGCGGCGCTCGTCGCGGGCGAGGGCCGCCGCACGAGCTGCCGGAAGCGCAGGTCTTCGTTGACGAGCGAGATCGGCTCCTCGTCCGCCGTGTTGTCCGGGCCGCCGGGGGCGTTGCCCTGGATGGCGTGGCGCTTCACCGCCTCCTTCATGGTGCGCCGCCGGTCGAGGCGCGAGCGCGCGCCGCGCTTGTCCCAGCCCTCGCGCACGTATTCCGCCTGGTCCATGGTGGCGGTGCGCTTGGGTTTCAACTCCGGCAGCTTGAGCTCCTCCCAGAGCCAGTCGACGATCTCGTCGACCTTGAGCTCGACCACGAAACGGATCTCGCCATCGCCGGTGCCGCCGGCCTGGCCGGCTTCGCCGCCTGCCTCGCGCCCGGGCTGCAGAATGTCGCCCGGCTCGCCCTTGCCCTGTCCCGCGCCCTGCTGCACCTGCGCTTCCGCGAGGCGCAGCCGCGAGTGCTCGAGGAACTTCACCGGCACCGCGACCGTGCGGTTGCCGGGACGCGTCATCAGGTCCGAGCTCGCGAGCAGCTCCGGCAGCGTCTCCTTCACCGCGTCGCGCACCTTCTCGTTGTGGCGCAGCCAGTCGCGCGCGCCTCGCGAGAAGAGGTCGTACCAGGGCGTCTCGGCGGCGATGCGGACGGTCATCTCATTCCTGCGCGAGGAGCGTGGTCACGTAGTTGAGCGCCTCGCGAGCGCTGTGCGGGTCGTACCCGTACTCGTCCACCAGGCGCTTCTCCACCACGGAGATCTTCTGCCGCGTCTCGTCATCGGGGCGCGCGGCCGAGGACACCAGGCGCAATACGTCGCGCCGGCTTTCGAACAGGTACTGCTCCACCGCGTCGTGCAGCGGGGCGTGCGAGTCGAGCGTGAACTTCTCGCCGCGCTTGTACGCGCCCATCGCCTTCCTCACCACTTCCTGGCGGAAGGACAGCTTGCCGGACTCGGAGATGCGGATCTTCTCTTCCACCGAGCGCAGGAACCGCTCGTCGGGCTTCCTCTCCTCGTTGGTGATCGGATCGCGCACCGTGCGGTTGTCGAGCGTGGCTTCCACCTCGTCGAGGTATTTGTCCAAGAGCTGCTGGGCTTCCTGCTCGAAGGAGACGAACAGCGCCTTGTGCACGTCCTCCTTGACCCAGCGGTTGTAGAAGTCCTTGCGCACCACCACGAGGAAGTCGACCCACTTGCGCTTCTTCTTGCCGTCGATGCGCACGTCGGACTCGATCGCGTCCTTGAGGGCGATCAGCACATCCATGGTGGTCAGGCTCTTCGCCTGCGACTGGATGATGGCGTTCGAGAGCGCGTTGATCACGAAGCGCGGCGACACCCCGGCGAGCCCTTCGTCGGGGTTTTTCTGCCGCATTTTCTCGGCTTCGGTGGCCGAGACGCCTTCGACGTCCTCGCCCGCGTAGAGGCGCACCTTCTTCACGTTATCGGCATCGCGCTCCTCGGCCTCCCCCAGGCGTGAGAGCACGGCGTACACCGCGGCGACGTGCAGCGCGTGCGGATCGAGGTGCACTTCGCGGAACGCCTGCGTGGAGGAGCAGAGCTTGCGGTAGATGCGCGCCTCCTCCTTGTAGTCCAGGGTGTAGGGCACCTGGATGATGACCATGCGGTCGAGGAGCGCCTCGTTCTCCGGCTCCTGCAGGAACTTGCGGAACTCGGCGAAATTGGTGTGCGCGACGATCCCCTCGTCGACGTGAATCAGCGGGAAGCGCGAAACCTTGACGTTCTTCTCCTGGGTGAGCGTGAGGAGCAGGTACAGGAACTCGCGCTTCACCTTCAGGATCTCGATCATCTCGAGAAGGCCGCGGCTCGCGGCGAACACCGCGCCCGACCAGGACCAGGCGCGCGGGTCGCCCTCGTCGCCGAACTCCGAGACTTTGGAGAGATCGACCGACCCGACGAGATCGGCGATATCTGCCGTCGTGGGGTCGTGCGGCGCGTACGTGCCCACGCCCACGCGCGAGGCTTCCGAGATGAACACGCGGTGCACCGGCATCTGCATGAAGTCGCCGTTGAACTCGTGCTGCAGGCGCGTGGTGCAGAATGGGCAGAGCTCGCCCGAGATCTCCACCCCGTAGGTCTGGCGGAACTGGGCGCGCAGCGTGTGGGGGATGAGATGCAGCGGCGATTCGTGCACCGGGCAGCCGTGGATGGCGTAAAGAGCGCCGGCGTCGGTCTGGCTGTAAGCTTCCATCCCACGCTTAAGGAGAATCACCATGCTCGACTTGCCGCCCGAGGGCGGGCCGAGCAAGAGCAGAAGACGCCGGCCGACTTCGGACCCGGCGCTTGCCGCTTTGAAGTAATCGACGATCCGTGCGATCGTATCGTCGATGCCGAAGAGCTCGTCCTCGAACAGCTCGCAGCGGAAGCGGCCGTTGACGTCGTCGAAGCCGTTCGCGCGCAGCATGTCCCAGATATATTGGTGGCTCGAGCGCGTAATGCCCTTCGCATCGGCGGGGAATGCGGTCTCCAGGAACTCGGCGAGCGTGCCGCTCCAGCGCGCAGCGCGATGATCCTTGGTGAACTCGACCAGCGACTTGAGAAAGTCGGAGTGCCGCCCGGTCGATTCACTTCTCATTGGCGTATCTGCATTCACGATCATGGCTCCTTCGTCAGAGCAAGATTCGACCCAGATGCGGCCCATGTCCGTCCTTTTGGCACAGAGGGCCGCAGTTGTATTGTCCGTGCCATATCCCACGAACGCGCCGAACGGCCCAGCGTTGACCCGCAGCAGCCGATATCGCGGTCGTCGCGACTTGATGACAAAATCCGCCTGACGAGCGAATCGAACCCTATGACGGCCCCCTCGGTCAAAGACCCCAGATGCTGAAAGAAATTCTCGGGGTCGCGGACGACCCGCCGGCGCGCCGGCGCTGGTTCCACGATGAGTACTTCGACCTCTTCGTCTGGCAGACGGGAGACGAGGTGACGTTGTTCCAGCTCTGCTACGGCGTCGATTCGAGCGACCGCGCGCTGGTGTGGGACAAGCGCCGCGGCTTTTTTCACGACGGCCCGCCGGCACCCGACGAGGTGGTGGCGCGCTTCGACGATGCGGCAACGCAGCTTCCCGCTGATATCCGCGCCGAGATCAGGGAGAAGATCCACGAGTTTGCCGGGCGCCGTATCGCCGTGACCTCGCGTCGCCGGCAATTCCGCCGCGCCGCCTGGCAGCGCTAGCGACACGCGTCGACGTTCGTCGACACGTCGTTTTTTCAGGGGAAATGAATCTTCAGCGGGGCGCGCGTTGCGCGCGCTCGGTAACACGTTCCTGCTCGTCGCGGCTCTCGGCTTGGTCGCGGTTCTTCCCTTCGTTGTTTTGATCCTGCCAAGTCCCATCTTGCTCCAGCCGCATCCGGCACGCAAGTCTGCATTCGGTCAAAATGTTCGCCCTTGAGGGAGGAAAACCATGAAACCGGAATTAGCGCTTCTCACATGGGCAGTGCTGCTCACATTTGTGCAGATGCTCATCGCCGTGATGGGTGCCACATTGCAGGTCGGCCTGCCTGCGCTCGCCGGCAACCGTGAAGGGCTCGCAGCGTGCACCGGCTGGCCGGGGCGCGCGGCGCGCGCGCACCACAATATGCTCGAGAATCTGGTGCTGTTCGCGGCACTGGTGCTCGTCGCGGTCGTCGCCGGCCGCACCAATAACATGACACTTCTCGGCGCGCAGCTGTTTTTCTGGGCGCGCCTTCTCTACGCGGTGCTGTACTGGGCGGGCATCCCGTGGCTGCGCACCGCCGCGTGGCTCGTCTCGCTCGTCGGGCTGGCGCTTATCTTTTCACAGGTACTGTAGGCGCGCCGATCGCGACCGGCCGGATCGCCGATCCGGCCGCGCCTTTTTCGCGCAGCGGCAGGATCACGGTGCAGGAAAGCCACACGCGGTCGCGTGCGAGCTCGTCGAGCTTCGCGTTCTCCACGAGATGCACACCCGCCTGCGTCAGCAGGTGGTGATGCACGGCGAAGGGCAATCCCGGAGGCGTGCCGTCGGCCGGGGCGGCTTTGCCCTGCAGCATGCCTTCCGGCACGGCATCGATGAAGGGCGCGTCGAGCCCGATCGCGACGATGCGCTTCCCGCCGAGGTAGCGCGCCGCGTCGTATGAAATTCCGGGCGCCGCGGCGTAATAGACCTTGTCGGTATCCGGGTCGCGCCACTTCGCTCCCCACCCGGTATGCACGTAGACCACGTCGCCCGGCAGGATGCCGCGGTTCGCGAGCGCCTGGGCTTTCAGCATGCCCTCGATATCCTTCGCGGTGACGAGCTGGCCGGCCGCCATCGGCTTGCCCTTGCCGACATAAGCCTTGGCATCGAGCAGCACGGCGCTCGTAATGATCGGCGGCACCTTCTCCACGCCGAGGCGCTCGAGCGGTGAATCGGGCGAGGGCTTCACTTCCTGCTCGGTGAAGCCGCCGTAGTACACGGCCTGCTCCGCGGGAAATGGCGGCTTGCCGTCCCACGGCTGCTTCAGCGCGGCGAAGTGCCCGAGCGGGTCGAACTGCGTGCCCTGCTGGCCGGGCTCAGCGCCCTCGCTCAGCGTCTCGCTGTTGAACGCATGCGCGGTCATCGGGATGCCGGCGGTCGGCTTGGGCTTCACCCCATAAGGTCAGCTGCGCGAGCTCGTACGGCTTCGCCCCGGGCAGGGTCATGTGCCAGGCGCAGCGGCTCCAGGTCGCAGCGCCCAGCTGGTTCGCCATGCCTCGCTCGTCGCCCGCAGGCCACGGCGGCGAGGGCATGTGGGCGCGCTGCACCTTCGACGGCTCGGCGCCGTGAACCAGCAGCGGGGAAGCGAGGAGAAGCCAATTAAGATACGCGCGCATAAGAATAAGGGAGCTCTTTTTGGCGGTGCGCCAAGTCTACCGGGCACAGGCGTTTGCGCTCGCCCTGGCCGCGGTGCTCGGCGCAACCAACGCCGGCGCGGCGAGCGATCCGTTCATCGACGTGCTGCCTGTCGGCGGCGCGGGCGTGGGTTATCTGCTGCGCTTCGAGCGCTCGACTTATCGCGGCGCTCCGGGCGGCGCGGATCAGACGCCGCTTTATCTTTACGAGGGCGAGCACGCTTATCTGCACGGTACGCGTCTCGGCCTGAAAGCGAGCGCCGGCGACTGGCGCTTCGACGCGTTCCTCGCCTATCGCTTCGAAGGCTTCACGCACGACAAGCGTCCCACGGTGACCGAGGGCCTCGCACCGCGCGAGCCCGGCTTCGACGCCGGCTTGAGCCTGCGCCGGCGCACGCGCTGGGGCACGCCGTACGTCGAGGTGCTGCATGACGTGAGCACAGGCTCGAACGGCACCGAGGTGCGCGCCGGCTACTGGAACGAATGGCGTCGCGGCCGGCTCACGCTCAAGCCGCAGCTCGTCCTCGCCTGGCGCGACGAGAGCCTCAACAACTTCTACTACGGCACGACCGGCTACCACGCGGGCGCAGGCGTCGACGTGCAGGCCGCGCTTTATGCGAGCTACGCGCTCACCGAGAGCTGGAATATTCTTGCCGGGCTGAGGGCAGTGCGCCGCTCGCACGAGATCACCGCGAGCCCGCTCGCCGAAGGCGGCCTGCAGGGCGACGCGTTCGTCGGCTTGCTGTACGACTTCTCGCCCAAGCAGGCGCGCTGGACGCCCGAATCGAAGCCGCTCATCGTGAAGCTGCTGTACGGCCAGTCGAGCGACTGCAACGTGGCGCAGACCGTGGAGCTCTCGTGCACCACGCGCCACACGGTGGACAATACGGATGTCGTGGCGCTGCACGTCGGCCGCAAGCTGATCGAGCGCGCGGGCGGCTGGCCGGTCGACCTCGCCGGCTTCGTCGGCATCCAGCGCCATCTGGAGAAGACCTACCAGGACGACTTCTGGTCGGTGATGGCGTTCTTCAAGGTGTACTGGTACGGCTTCGGCTGGGAGCGCTGGGGCTGGCACACGCGCCTGGGCATGGGAAGCGGGCTTTCCTACTCCGAGCAAATCAGTACCATGGAGCAGCGCGACCAGGCGAAGCGCGGCCGCGGCAACTGGAAGCTGCTCAACTACCTGGATCCGAGCTTCGATGTGCGGGTGGCGCGCGATACTTACGTCGGCGTCGGCGTTTCGCACCGCTCCGGCGCATTCGGCAAATCGGCGTTCTTCGGCAACGTGGAAGGCGGCTCCAACTACATCTATGTCTCCATCGAAACCACCTTTTAGTGACCTCGCCGTGCTCAGCACGCTCGCCATGAAGGGCGTGCTCGAAGCGGCCGCTCCCGGCCTGCGCGCCGAGTTCCATGCCACGCAGGCGCTGCTGAAGTCCATCGCCGAGGGCGCTGCTGCCGATGTGGTCATCCTCACCGCCGAAGGCATCGGCCAGCTCGCCGCGGCCGGCAAGGTGCTGCGCGAGACCGGCATGGACCTCGGCCGCTCGGGCGTCGGCATTGCAGTGCGCAAGGGCGCGCCCAAGCCGCGCATCGGCTCCTTGCGCGAGTTGGAAGACACGCTGCTGCGCGCCCAATCCGTGGCGTACTCGCGCATGGGCGCAAGCGGGCTTTACTTCGCCGAGCTCCTCCAGCGCCTGGGCCTCGCCGACAAGCTGAACAAGCGCATCATCGTCGACAAGGGCCCGGTGGCGGCGCGGGTGGCGAGCGGCGAGGCCGAGCTCGGCGCGCAGCTCCTTTGCGAGCTGGCGCCGGTCGCCGGCATCGACATCGTCGGGTCGCTGCCGCCCGAGGTGCAGAAGTACTACGCCTTTTCCGCCGCCGTGATGACGGCGTCGCGCAAGCAGGACGCCGCGCGCGCCTTTCTCGACTTCCTGCGCACCGAGCCGGTGCGCACGGCGATGCGCCAGAACCTGCTCGAGCAGCCCGAATTATTTCGTGCTCCGTCCCCGAATTCCTAGCCTTGTACCGAGTAGCCGCCGTCTACCGGGATGGCGGTACCGGTGATGAAGTCGCTCGCGGACGAGGCGAGGAACACCGCGATTCCTGCGAGATCCGCGGGCTCGCCCCAGCGCGCCGCGGGCGTGCGCGCGAGGACCCGCTCGTGCAGGCCGGCGACCTCCTGGCGGGCGCGGCGCGTGAGCGCCGTGTCGATCCAGCCCGGCAGCACGGCGTTCACCTGGATGTTGTCCTTCGCCCAGGCGCAGGCGAGCGAGCGCGTGAGCTGCACGATGCCGCCCTTGCTCGCGCCATAAGGCCCGGCGAACGAGGCGCCGAAGAGCGACATCATCGAGCCGAGGTTGACGATCTTGCCGGCGCCGGCGCGCTTGAAGTGCGCATAAGCGGCCTGCGAGGCGATGAAGGCGCTCGTCAGGTTGGACGCGAGCACGCGGCTCCACTCCTCGAGCGTGTACTCCTGCGGCTGCTTGCGAATGTTGATGCCGGCGTTGTTCACCAGGATGTCCAGGCGCCCCAGGCGCCGCGCCGCTTCATCGACCATCGCGCGGCAGGCGCGCTCGTCGGCCACGTCCGTCGCGATGCTGATCGCGTCTGCGCCCAGCTGCCTGGCGGCGCTCGCGTTCTTCTCGGCGTCGCGCCCGGCGATCGCCAGTTTCGCGCCGGCGCGCGCGAGCCCCTGCGCCATGCCCAGGCCGATGCCGCCGTTGCCGCCGGTGACGAGGGCGCTCTTTCCCTGCAGATCGAACAGGTCCATCGGCCGATTATGGATTACTTGACAAAAGCAATTATCTCGGCCCAGCATGCCGCATGTCCCACGTCGAGGCCGTGCGGCGCTTCAACCGCTTCTACACGCGCCGCATCGGCGTGCTGCACTCGAGCTACCTCGGCAGCCCCTTTCCGCTGCCGCAGGCGCGCGTGCTCTACGAGATCGGCCGGCGCGGCGAGTGCACCGCGAGCGCGCTCGGCGCCGACCTCGACATCGACCTCGGCTACCTCAGCCGGCTGATCCAGGGCCTGAAGCGCCAGCGCCTGGTGCAGGGCGAGCCGGCGCTGCACGACGCGCGGCACATCCGCCTCACGCTCACGCCGAAGGGCCGCAGGGCCTTCGCCACGCTCGATGAGACCTCGCGCCGCACGATGGGCGAGATGCTGGCGCCGCTCGCGCGCGGCGCGCGCGAGCGGCTGGTGGCGGCGTTGCACACGGTGGAAACCGTGCTCGAAGCGCGCGCGGCAAAGGACGAGATCACGCTGCGCGCGCATCGCTCGGGCGACATGGGCTGGGTGGTGGAGCGCCACGGCGTGCTTTACGAGGAGGCGTACGGCTGGGGTAGCCGGTTCGAAGCGCTGGTCGCGGAGATCGTCGCCAAGTTCCTGCGCAACCACGAGCCCAAGCGCGAGCACTGCTGGATCGCCGAGCGCCGCATTCACGACCATGGCGAGCGCGTCGGCTCGGTATTCGTCGTCCGGCAAAGCGACACTACCGCCAGGCTGCGCCTGCTCCTCATCGAGCCGCAGGTGCGCGGCGCGGGGCTCGGCAAGCGCCTGGTGGAGGAGTGCATCGGCTTTGCGCGCAAGGCCGGCTATCGCAAGCTCGTCCTCTGGACGCACGCCAACCTGCTCGCGGCGCGCGCCATCTATACGAAGCTCGGATTCCGGAAGGTGAAAAGCGAGCCGCACCGGCAGTTCGGCGTGCCGGTGGTCGGTGAATACTGGGAGCTGCTTCTTACGCCGCGGCGCGGAACTTGACGCTGCGGTTGCGGCCGTCCTGCTTGGCGGAGTAGAGCGCGCCGTCGGCGTGCGCGGCGAGCGCATCGAGCGTGGCGCCGTCCTCCGGGTAGCAGGCGATGCCGATGCTGACGCTGCTCGCGAGGCTCTTGCCGTCGAACTCGAGCGGCGAGGCGGCGATGCGGTTGCGGATGCGCTCGGCGACTTCCATGGCGCCTTTCGCCGGCGTGTCGGGCAGCAGCACGATGAATTCGTCGCCGCCGTAGCGCGCGGCGATGTCGGTGAAGCGCAGCTCCGCCTGGATCGATTCGGCGAGGTAGCGCAGCATGCGGTTGCCCGCCGCGTGGCCGTAGCCGTCGTTCACGCTCTTCAGGTGGTCCGAGTCGATCATCAGCACGCTGGTCGCACGCCCGTGCCGCGCGGCCTGCGCGAAGAGCCGGTTGGCGGAGAGCGCAAACCCGCGCACATTCAGCAGCCCCGTGAGATCGTCGGTCTCCGAAAGCAGCTTCGCGCGCACGAGGCCGTAGCGGATGTCCGCCGAGAACATGGTCGTGATGTAGGCAACCAGCACGACCGGCGCGAGCTGCGCGAAAAAGGCGCCGATGAAGGGCAGCGACATGAGCTCGGCGGGCTCGATGCCGCCGCCAAGGAGGACGTAGCAAACGCCAATCAGCACCAGCGCGATCAGCGTGAACACCTTGCCGAGCGTGAGCGCCGAGGTAATCACCGGCAGCAGGTAGGCGTTGAGCAGCGGGCTTGCGAGGCCGTCGGTGTACCAGAGCACCCAGGTGATGAAGCTCAGCATGCCCGCCGCCTCGATCGCGATCTTCCAGCGCGTTTCGCTCCGGTAGAAGTTCGCATAGCGAAAGCTCATCACCAGCGCCGCGTAGAAGAACAGACCCATCCAGATCGCGGCGTTCGCTTCCGCGTCCTCGCGCGCGCCGCCGAAGATCAGGTACAGCAGGACAAGGATCAGCAGCAGCCAGTGGATCTCTGCCACCGTGCGCGCGATGCCGCGGAGTTCTTCATGCTCGATGGAGACGGTAGTCCCCGTCGGCGACGGTCTGATCATGCGGGCTTCCCTCAAAAGCCGTGCGCTATTATCCACGGCCGTGAATCTCTCCGCCAAGGAAATGCGCGTCCTCGTGACCGCGGGCGCGGCGGGCATTGGCCGTGCGATCGCGCAGACCTTCCTTGAGCATGGCGCGCGCGTGCACGTGTGCGATATTGACGAGCGGGCGCTCGCTCAGCTGCCGGAAGCGATCAGCCGCACGCGGGCCGACGTGGCGAGCCTCGCCGATGTCGAGCGGCTGTTCGCCGACGTCGAACGCGGCCTTGGCGGACTGGACGTTCTGGTCAACAACGCCGGCATCGCCGGTCCGACCGCCAAGGTCGAGGACATCCGCCCTGAAGACTGGGAGCGCTGCATCGCCGTCGACCTTACCGGCATGTTCTACTGCACGCGCAAGGCAATGCCGCTCATCAAGCGCTCGGGCGGCGGCTCGATCGTCAACCTGTCTTCTGCCGCCGGCCGCCACGGCTTCCCGCACCGCAGCCCTTACGCGGCGGCGAAATGGGGCGTGGTCGGTTTCACCAAGAGCCTCGCGGTCGAGGCAGGCCCCGACAAGGTGCGCGTGAACTGCATCCTGCCGGGCATCGTCGAGGGCGAGCGCATCGAGCGCGTCATCGCCGCCAAGGCCGAGGCGCACGGCGTGTCGCACGAGGAATTCCGCCGGCGCTTCCTCGAGACCACGAGCCTGCACTCGACCGTGAGCGCTCAGGACATCGCCAACATGGTGCTGTTCCTCTGCACGCCGGCCGGCGCGCGCATCACCGGCCAGCCGATCCCGGTCGACGCGGACGTGCGCTACCTCGTCTGATTCGGGCCAGGGTCGCACTTACCAGGCCGTGGAATCTCCCCTTGTGGATGGACCACAAGTCAATCCGCTAGCGCACGCGCGCCATGGTGTACGCGTCGACATAGGCGCCATCGCGGAAGGCATATTTCCGATGCGTGCCTTCGATTTGGAAGCCGAGCTTCTTGTAGAGCCGCAGCGCTGACTCGTTGTCCGTGTAGACGGTGAGCTCGAGGCGCGTGAGGTTCAGCCACTTGTCCGCGAGCTCGATGGCGGCTTTCATGAGCGCCGTGCCGACGCCTTTGCCAGCCCACTTGTCGTGCACCGCCATGCCGAGGTCGCCGACGTGAGCGCGGCGCAGGCGCCGGCTTGCGTGGAGCGACAGCATGCCAACGATCTCGCGCTCGACGTACGCCACGAGCCCGTAGTCGCGATCGGTGAACTTGGCGAGACGCTCTTTCCATGCTTCTTCCGACGGAAAAGGCAATTGCAGCGTGCCGGCGAGGGCGTTCGCCTGCGCATGCACGGCACAAACGGCCTTGTAGTCGCCCGGCTCGACGCGCCGGATCTCGAGGTTCATGGGTTCTGTTCCTTCGGTGGAGCAATGCCTAGAATGATTGCCTTCATGGCTCTTCCTTCCGGCTAGCGAATCCAACTATGGCAGCAGCGCAAGGCAAAGTCATCATCACGTGCGCGGTGACGGGCTCGATTCACACGCCGACCATGTCGCCGCACCTGCCGATCACGCCCGACGAGATCGCCGACGCGGCGATCGGCGCGGCCCGCGCCGGGGCGGCGATCGTCCACCTGCACGCGCGCGAGCCGAAGGACGGACGCCCGACGCAGGATCCGGAGCTCTTTCGCCAGTTCGCGCGCAAGATCAAGGCGGAAAGCGACGTTGTCATCAACTTCACCACCGGCGGCGCGCCGACCATGTCGATCGAGGAGCGGCTGCAGCCGACGCTGAAGCTGAAACCCGAAGTGGCGTCGCTCAACATGGGCTCGATGAACTTCGGCCTCTACGAGATGCTCGGGCGCTACCAGGAGTTCAAGTACGACTGGGAAAAGCCCTACCTCGCAGCCTCGGATGACCGCATCTTCAAGAACACGTTCAAGGACATCGCGTACATCCTCGAGTCCTGCGCCGAGAACGACACGCGCTTCGAGATCGAGTGCTACGACATCGGCCACCTCTACGTCGCTGCGCATTTCGTCGACCGCCGACTCCTCAAGCCGCCGCTCTTCATCCAGTCGGTGTTCGGCATCCGCGGCGGCATCGGGCCGCATCCCGAGGACGTGCTGCACATGAAGCGCACCGCCGATCGCCTGTTCGGCGATGCCTATCACTGGTCGGTGCTCGGCGCGGGACGCAACCAGATGTTCATCGCCGCGATGAGCGCCGTGCTGGGCGGCAACGTGCGCGTCGGGCTGGAAGACAGCCTCTGGCTCGGCCGCGGGCGGCTCGCAAGCTCCAACGCCGAGCAGGTGTCGAAGGCGCGCCGCATCCTCGAGGAGCTCGGCCTCGCCGTGGCGACGCCGAACGAGGCGCGCGACATGCTGAAGCTCAAGGGAGCGCGCAATGTGGCGTTCTAAAACCCCCCGGCCGCATTTGGCAAATGAGGCGCCACCCCCCTTATCAGGGGGGCAAAGAACAAAACCTGGTCTTTGTCTGTTTCTGCTGTTGGCGCTTTGCGTGATGGCGGGTCCGCTCGCTGCGCAGGAGTGGCCCACCAAGGTCGTCAAGTTCGTCTCGCCCTATCCACCCGGCGGCTCGGTCGATCCGCTCGCGCGCATTTTCGCCGCCAAGCTGAGCGATTCGCTGCATCAGCAGTTCATCGTCGAGAACCGCACCGGCGCCTCCGGCGTGATCGGCACCGACTACGTCGCGAAGAGCGCGCCGGATGGCTATACCTGGGTGTTCGTCTTCGATACGCACGCGGTACACAAGGCGCTCAACCCGAGCGTGCCGTTCGACCCGGTGAAGGACTTCGCGCCGGTGATGATCGTCGGCACGGCACCGATGGTGATCACCACGGGGACGATGAAGCCGTACCAGAGCTTCGGCGACGTGCTGGCGGCGGCGAAGGCGAAGCCCGACACCGTCACCATGGGCAACGTCGGCAACGGCTCGCTCGCGCACCTCACCACCATCGTGCTCAACCAGGCGGCCGCCGTGCATCTCGTGCCGATTCCATACAAGGGCGGCGGGCCGCTCAGCACCGATCTGATGGGCGGGCAGGTCGAGCTCGCCCTGGCCTCGACCGCGGCGCAGGCGCAGCACGTGCGCAACGGCAAGATGCCGGCATGGACGTGGTGGCGCTCAGCCCGGAGGCGACGCAGAAGTGGATCGTCGAGCAGATCGAGCGCTGGGGCAAAGTGGTGCGCGACAACAACATCCGGGCCGAATGACGAGCCAGCGCGAGAAGGCCGAGCGTTTCCGGCGCCTGCATGCGGGGCCGGGCGCCTTCGTCATCCCGAATCCGTGGGACGGCGGCTCCGCGCGGCTCCTCGCGGGCCTCGGCTTCGACGCGCTCGCCACCTCGAGCGGTGCGATGGCGGGCCTGCTCGGCCGGCGCGATGGCCATATCAGCCGCGACGAAGCGCTCGCGCAGGTGCGCATCATCGTCGCCGCGACCGAGCTTCCCGTGTCGGCAGATTTCGAGAAGGGCTACGGCGATGCGCCGGCAGAGGTCGCCGACACGCTGCGCCTCGGCGCCGAGGCGGGCCTCGTCGGCTGCTCGATCGAGGACGCTACCGGCGACCAGGAACGTCCGCTCTACGAGTTCGACGTCGCCGTGGCGCGCATCGAGGCCGCGTCCCGCGCGGCGCGCGAGCTGCCGTTTGCGTTCACGCTCACCGCGCGCGCCGAGAACTTCCTGCGCGGCAAGCCCGACCTCGATGACACCATCCGACGCTTACAGGCCTACGAGCGCGCGGGCGCCGACGTGCTTTTCGCGCCGGGCCTGCCGGACCTCGATGCGGTGCGCCGCGTGTGCCGCTCGCTGTCGCAGCCGGTCAACTTCATGGCCGGCATCCGCGGCAAATCGTTCAGCGTCGCCGAGCTCGAGGGCGCCGGCGTGCGCCGCATCAGCCTCGCGACTTCGCTGTGGCGCGCGGCGATGACGGGACTGCTGGAAGCGGCGCGCGAAGTAAAGGAGAGCGGCACCTTCGGCTATCTCGAGCGCTCGGTCGCGACGCCCGACATCAGCCGCTATATGCAGTGAAGCGGCTCTGAGCGTCGTTCCCGCGCAAGCGACGGTTACTTCTTCGTGGCGCTCCAGCGCCCTTCCTGCCCCTTGTCGTCGCGGAAGGTGCCCTGCATCTGGCGGCCGTTCGCCTCGCCCGAGAAGTCGCGCCGCATGCCCGACTGGTCGACGTAGGCGAAGCTGATCTGCGCTCCGCGCATGCGCGCCTCGCGCAGGCCGGCCTGCATGCCGCCCAGCGTCACGGTGCCGTTGATCTTCTGGAACGTCTGCTCGAGCGAGATGTCGGCCTTCTGGCCGCCGGCGTCGACGCTCCACGCGCCCATCACGTTGGCCGGCACGATCCAGAAGTAGGCGCGCCGGCCGTCGAGCGTCGACACCTCATCGGCTTCCCAGTCCTCCATGGTGAAGGAGTGCGAGGCGACGCGCGTGCCGGGCTTCATCGCGAGGATCGTGGGCCTGAGCTTCATGTTGAGCGCGGGCAAGAGATAGAGCGTGATCACCGTCGCCTGGGAAAAGTCGGTGGCGAAAATATCCGCGCGGCGGAACTGCGCGCGATCGCCGACGCCCGCTTTCTGCGCGTTTTCCTGCGAGAGCCTCACCATGTCGGGGTTGTACTCGACGCCGAGGGAGCGCGCGCCGAATTTCTTCGCCGCCATGATCACGGTGCGGCCGTCGCCCGAGCCGAGGTCGACGACGAAATCGTTCGGCGTCACCTGCGCCATGGTCAGCATGCGCTCGACCACTTCCTCCGGCGTCGGCACCCAGATCACATCCTTGCCGGCCTGGCCGACCTGGGGTTCGAACTTTTGCGCCGTGGCGCCGAACGGGACGAGCAGGAAAGCGAAAAGCGCGAGAGCGCGGACGACAGGCTTCATGGGGTCCTTGAGCAGAGGCAAAGAGCGCGGGAATGTAGCAGAAAGCACCGTGACGTTGGCGAAACACGCCCGAGGCTTTCTTATTCCTGAATCGAGGACGGAGCCCGCGCGTTTTCCGAGCGGGTCCGGGCTCCGTCCCCGAACTACAAGACGTCGGCGGCGTGGTCGGCGAGGCGCGAGCGCTCGCCGCACGCGAGCGTGATGTGCCCGGCGTGCGTCCAGTCCTTCATGCGATCGACGACGTAGGTGAGGCCGGAAGAGCCCTCGGTAAGGTAAGGCGTATCGATCTGCGCGATAT
>WNFR01001446.1_pt1 | contig 25077 bp, 21 predicted proteins | sample 5400221 | NCBI WGS metagenome assembly WNFR01 (sample SAMN13153357, study PRJNA577476) | soil metagenome | isolation source: 40 cm soil under Madrone tree | place: USA:California | collected 2016-06-14 | reverse complement strand
CGTCGAGAAAATACTTGCCGTCGGCGGTCAGATAGCCGACTTCGGCGCCCTTCGCGAATTCGTAGACGCCGGGGATCGGCGAAGGCCGCAAATCCTCCAACTTCGAGCCGGCCGGCAAGCGCTTGAGCAGCGCCGCGCGCGGATCCGCAGGCTGGGTGCTGGACGGCGTCTGCCCCTGATCGGCAGCGGCCGCTCCCAGGCAGAATCCAGCCGTGCAGACGGCCAGGGTGAAGGCGGCGAGAATTCTCAACATGGTGGGCGCTCCGGCGGAACTTGACTCTTCGACAGCCTAACCGCGCGGGTGGTGCTGGGAATGCAGTTCTTTCAGGCGCTCGCGCGCGACGTGCGTATAGATCTGGGTCGTCGAGAGGTCGCTGTGCCCGAGAAGCATCTGCACGACGCGCAGGTCCGCCCCGTGATTCAACAAATGCGTCGCGAAGGCATGCCGCAGGGTATGCGGCGAGAGTTCTTTCTCGACGCCGGCCTTCTTGGAATAGCGCTTGATGATGTGCCAGAACGCCTGGCGCGTCATGCGGTCGCCGCGGCGGGTAGGGAACAAGTAATCGGTCTGCCGTTCCAACAATATTTCGACGCGGGGGCCCTGCATGAATTGCTGCAGCCACTTCACCGCCTCGTCGCCGAGCGGTATCAGGCGTTCGCGATTGCCCTTGCCGACCACGCGCATCACGCCCTGATTGAGATTGACCTGATTGTGCTTCAGGCTCACGAGTTCGGAGACCCGCAGGCCCGTGGCATACAGCACTTCGAGCATGGTGCGGTCGCGGTGTCCCAGGGGGTCCGACACGTTCGGCGCCTCGAGCAGCGAATCGACCTCCGCTTCGGTCAGCGATTTGGGCAGGGATCGGCCGATTTTCGGCATCGCGATCTGTGCCGTCGGATCGAGCTCGATCAAACCCTCGCGCATCATGAAACGGAAAAAGCGGCGGAAACTCGACAGCTGCCGGGCCGTCGATCGGGGCCTCGATCCTCCCTCCACGCGCGCGGCGATGAATCCCAGGATTTCGATGCGCGTGGCCTTGAGCAAGGCGCTGTCGCGCTCCTCCAGCCAGCGTGCGAGCGCGGTCAAATCGGCGCGATACGCGGCCAGAGTATTTGCCGACAGCCCGCGCTCAAGCCACACCGCATCGAGGAAGCGTTGCAGGGCGGGATCCGCCGCTTCGCGCAACGTCGGTACCGCTGCGCCCGAGGTGCGTGTATAAACCGTCCGTTTGAGAGCCGTCGCCATAGTTTTCCGCGTGGGTTTTCGCACGAAATAGTGCCGAATTGCTACCTGGCATCCAGTATGCGAGGGGTGCCGGCAGGTCGGCGTGACCAGAATCACAGTACGGTCAAGTATTAACATAAGGAGAACCAGATCACAGAAGAGGGGCGAAACAGTCTGCGCGGAGTCTCGCATCCGCTGTACGCCGCCTATTGTTTGCTGGTGTTCACGGCCTTGGGTTTGACCGTGTTGACGGTGAACCTGTTCCTGCCGGGCCTGCGCCAGCGGCGGTCGATGGCTGGAATCTTCTCGCGTGCGTTCTTGCGCGCGGCGCGCATTCCCTTCACCGTCGAAGGACTGGATCGCCTGCCGCAGGCCCCGTGCGTCGTCGTGGCCAACCACGCGAGCTACATCGACGGTCTGGTCGCCGCCGCGGCTTTGCCGCCCGATTTTGCCTTCGTCATCAAGAAGGAGATGATGCGTGTGCCCTTCGCCGGTCTGCTGTTGCGGCGCTTGGGATCGCAGTTCGTCGAGCGCTCCAATCGCCACCAGGGTGGGGTCGACGCGCGCCGCGTATTGAAACTCGCCGCGACCGGCCAGTCCCTGGTGTTCTTTCCCGAGGGCACGTTCACCCCGGTAGCCCAGGTCGGCAAGTTTCTGGGCGGCGCCTTCGCCGCGGCGGCACGCTCGGAAATGCCCGTCGTGGCCGTGGCCATTCACGGTACCCGCGCCGTCCTGCCGCCGGGACGCGCAAGGATCAACCGCTCGGCCATCCGTGTTGAAATACTTGAAGTTCTCACCGCGAGCGAGGCCAGGCAGCGCAGCCGCGAGCTGATTGCGACCGCCGTGGGCGAGCCGCTGGCGCCCTGAGCGCCTCGGGCCGCCGTATCCCGGAGAGATCGGGACCGGCGACGGCGCTATAATAGGCGCACCTTTCGGCAATCATGGAACTGGCACGTGAATTCTGATCCCGTCGTCATTCTGGCCGCGCGCCGCACGCCGGTCGGCGCCTTCCAAGGCGCTTTCGCCACGGTCACTGCCCCACAATTGGGATCGGTCGCCATCAAAGCGGCGCTCGCCGACTCCAGGGTGGCCGCCTCACAGATCGACGAAGTCATCATGGGCTGCGTCCTGTCGGCCGGAATCGGTCAAGCGCCGGCACGTCAAGCGGCCTTGGGCGGCGGAATACCCTCGAGCATCCCGGCCACCACGGTCAACAAGATGTGCGGATCCGCGATGCGTGCGGTCATGTTGGCCGCCGATCAGATTCTTGCCGGCTCCGCCAAATTTGCGGTGGCCGGCGGAATCGAGTCCATGACCAATGCCCCCTATCTCCTGCCCAAGGCCCGCGCCGGCTACCGCATGGGGAACCAAGAAGTGCTGGACCACATGTTCTATGACGGATTACAGAGCCCCTGGGATGGACAGCTCATGGGTTGTTTTGCCGAGGCTACATCGGAAAAGTACGAGTTCACCCGCAAGGCTCAGGACGATTTCGCCGCCGAGTCGGTGCGGCGTGCGCTCGCCGCCGTCACCAACGGCGGTTTCGCCGCCGAGATCGCTCCGGTGACGGCCAAGACTCGCAAGGGAGAAGTCCTCGTCGACAAGGACGAAACGCCGTTTACCCTGGATATCGCCAAGATCCCCACGCTCAAGCCGGCGTTCAAGAAGGACGGTACGGTGACCGCCGCAAGTTCCTCCGGAATTTCCGACGGTGCGGCGGCATTGGTGTTGACCCGCGAGTCCCTCGCGGCATCCCAGGGCCGCAAGCCTCTTGCGCGTATCCTGGGCTATGCCGGTTTCGCGCGCGAACCGGAATGGTTCACCTTGGCGCCGGTCGGCGCCATGCGGAAATTGCTGCGGCAGCTGGACTGGCAGCCCAAGGACGTCGACCTGTACGAGATCAACGAGGCGTTTGCGGCCGTACCCATGGCCGCGATGAAAGACCTGGGCCTGGATCATCAGAAGGTGAATGTCAACGGCGGAGCCTGCGCGCTCGGCCACCCGATCGGTGCGACCGGGGCGCGCATCATCACGACTCTGCTGTACGCGCTGCGCGCGCGCGGCAAGAAACGCGGCATCGCGAGCCTCTGCATCGCCGGCGGCGAAGCGACGGCGATCGCGATCGAACTAATATGATCCTCCACCGTAGCGAGTTCCCATGAACGCATCAGTCCTGACCGAGATCGCCGGAGGCGTCGCGGCGATCACGCTCAATCGGCCGCAGAAACGCAACGCCTTGGATCGTGCGACCATCGCTGCGCTGACCTCGGAACTCAAGGCCTGTGCGGGCAACGCCGCCGTTCGCCTGGTGCAGATCACGGGGGCCGGCGACGCCTTTTGCGCGGGTGCCGACCTCACGGAAATGCAAGCGCAGGTGCATGCCGGCGAAGCGGCCAACCTGGCGGACGCCGAGCAGCTGGCGACGATGCTGGCGGTGTTGGACTCCATGCCGAAGCCGACGCTGGCGCGCGTCAACGGCGACGGTTATGGCGGAGCGCTCGGGCTGCTCGGCGCCTGCGACATCGTGGTGGCGGTGGATACGGCAAAATTCGCCTTCACCGAAGTGCGCCTCGGGATCATCCCGGCGGTGATTTCCCCCTACGTCCTCGGCAAGATCGGCGAGAGCGCCGCGCGGCGTTACTTCTTGACGGCGGAGACGCTGACCGCGGCAACTCTCAGGGAATTGGGGCTGGTCCACGAAGTCGTGCCCGCCGGGCAGCTCGACGCCGGCTGCGCGCGCTTCACCGAGGCGCTGCTCAGGGGCGCGCCGGGAGCCCAGGCGGAGGCCAAGGTACTGATACGCGACGTGGGCCATGACAGTGCCCGGAACCGGGCGGCCGCCTCCCTGCAAGCGGCCTCGAGGCTGGCGCGACTACGCGTCCAAGCGGAGGCACAGGAAGGCTTCAGCGCATTCTTCGCCAAGCGGAAGGCAAGCTGGCGGCAGGACTGAACCCCAATGGGTGCCAGCGCCCCCGAGCGGCGGCCGGGCAGCCGTGCCGGGCTGGTTGCGCCCGGGGCGGCGAAATGGGGCGGGCGTCCGTGCCCAATCCATGCCCAAATCCCTTGGCCATCCTGGCAGCCGGCGTCCGTGGCCTATCAACATGGGTGTTCCCACCAGGTAAAGCGGCGCCGCTTCAGAGATTCCCTCACCCGCTGTCCGCCAGATGGACAAGTCCCGGGCAAGTTCCCGGTAAGCCCCCGGTAGGCCCCGTTTGTGATCTACTATCGGCCGTTTTTCGTGAGCCCCGTTCGGGCTCAGCTTTCGCCTCAATCTCGATTAGGTGCCTACTCTGATGAGCGAATCCCCCCGAGATGTCATGGAATACGAGGTTGCGATCGTAGGTGGCGGCCCTGCCGGCCTTGCCTGCGCGATCCGGCTGAAACAGCTCAATCCGGCGTTGAGCGTCTGCGTGCTGGAAAAGGCCGCGAGCCTGGGGGCGCATTCCTTGTCGGGCGCGGTGCTCGAGCCCGAACCGCTCGATGAGCTGCTCCCCGGTTGGCGCGATCACGCTCCCGCCATCTGCGTGCCTGCCGCGCGCGATGAGTTCCTGTTCATGACTCGCCGCAAACGCTTCCGGCTGCCGACCCCGCCGCAGATGGCGAATCACGGCAACTTCATCATCTCGCTGGGGCAACTGGTGCCCATTCTGGGTCAGGAAGCGGAAAAATTGGGGGTCGACGTATTTGCGGGATTCGCGGCGGCCGAAGCCCTTTTCGACGACACCGGCACCGTCAAAGGCGTTCGCATCGGCGACATGGGGGTCGAAAGGAATGGAGAGCCCGGACCGAATTTCGCGCTGGGTCCCGAGATTCACGCCAAGATCACCATGTTCTGCGAGGGATGCCGCGGGAGCGTGTCGAAACGATTGATCAAGCGCTTCAACCTCGATGCGGGCAAGTCGCCCCAAACCTATGGATTGGGATTCAAGGAGCTGTGGCAGCTGCCGCCCGGACGCGTCCAGCCCGGCCTGATTCAACACACCCTGGGCTGGCCGCTCGACAGCCGGACCTATGGCGGAAGTTTTCTTTATCACCTCGACAACGATCGGGTGTACGTCGGATTCGTGATCGGCCTGGATTACGAAGACCCGCGCTTCAAACCGTTCGAGGCCTTCCAGCAATACAAAAATCACCCCGATATCAAGAGCCTGCTGCAGGGCGGCGAGATCATCGCGGGCGGCGCGCGCACGGTGATCGAAGGCGGCTATCAATCGATGCCGACGCTCGAAATGCCGGGTGCGATGCTGGTCGGCGACGCCGGAGGCACGCTCAATACGCCCAAGATCAAGGGCATCCATCAGGCGATTCGATCCGGCATGACCGCCGCCGCGCATTTCGTCGAGCAGGGCACGAGCTCGGGGTTCGACAAGCGCTGGCGCGAATCGAAGGGCGGCCGCGAACTGCACAAGGTGCGCAATATCCGGCCGGGATTCCGCCGCGGACTGTGGGTCGGTCTCGCCAACGCGGCGCTGGAAACCGTGACCCTGGGGAAGCTGCCGTGGACGCTCGCCAATCATGCCGACGATACGGCGCTCAAGCGCCTCGACGAGTACGTATCTCCGGACCGCGACTGGGGCGACCGGGAGCTGCCGCCGCGCGATCGGCCGGCGTTCGTGTTCTTCGCCGCGACGACTCACGATGAGAACCAACCGGTGCATCTGCACGTGGCGGACACCTCGCTGTGCGCGACGCGTTGCGTCACGGAATTCGGCAATCCCTGCACCAATTTTTGTCCGGCGAACGTGTACGAGATGATCGCCGACGGCAACCGCGGGAAAAGATTGCAGATCAATTCCTCGAACTGCGTGCATTGCAAGGCCTGTGACATCAAGGAACCCTATGCCGGGCAGATCACCTGGGTGACGCCGGAAGGCGGTTCCGGCCCCAACTATCAGAGCCTCTGAAAATTTCCGCGTCGGTGTTGGCCGGACTCGCATCGTCGGTGGAATCGCGCCTCAGGCAGCAAGTCGCGGCCGGCCGGCTCGAATTCGACGCAATCCAGCTGGATGCCGCTGCTCGTCTCGATCGCTCGAGCGCGAGTCTCCTGGAATCGTCCCGGTCCGTCGGCGCAAGACTGCGCGCGCATTTGCGATGGCTGCCGGCCCCCACGGCGGCGGCGCAGCGCGGCCTGTATCTCTGGGGCGGCGTCGGCCGCGGCAAAACGATGTTGATGGACTGGTTTTACGAGTCGCTGCGGCCTCCGCGGCGCGAACGCACTCACTTCTATCGCTTCATGCGCCGGGTGCATGCCGAGCTCCGCACCGCCAAGCGCCGCACGCAGCCTCTCGATGCCGTTGCAGAGCGGCTGGCGCAGCGGGCGCGCGTGATCTGCCTGGATGAGTTCTTCGTGGCGGACATCGCCGACGCGATGATTCTCTCCGGGCTGTTCGAGGGCCTGTTCCGCCGGGGTGTGACGCTGATCGCCACTTCCAATACGCCGCCTCAGGATCTGTACAAGGAGGGGCTGCAGCGCGAGCGGTTCCTGCCGACCATCGAATTGATACGCAGCCACATGGACGTTGTGAACTTGGATGCCGGAATCGACTATCGTCTGCGGCAGCTGGAGCAGGCGCCGACCTACTTCGATTCGGCGCTTGCCGGCACGGCGGCGCAGCTTCAACGGCGTTTTGCGGCCCTCGCCGGCGACTCGGTCACTCATCCTGCGGCACTGTCGATCGAGGACCGCAACATCGCCGCGATCGCCACGGGAGCCGGCATGGCGTGGTTCGAATTCAGCGAACTCTGCGAAGGGCCGCGCAGCCAGAACGACTACATCGAGCTCGCCCGCTGCTACCACACGATTTTCATTTCGAACATTCCCCAATTCACCGGAACCGACGAGAACGCCGCGCGCCGCCTCATCTCCGCCGTCGACGAGTTCTACGACCGCGGCGTCAAGCTCGTGGTGTCGGCCGAAGCGCCGCCCGCGGAGCTATATCGCGGCGAACGGCTCGTTCTCGAGTTTCAGCGCGCCGCGAGCCGCCTCGTCGAAATGCAGACCCAGCATTATCTTGCCCGTCAACATCTTCCATAAACCCCTGGCATAATTCGAGAATGAAGACGGTTGCCGAATTCAAAATCCAATACCGGCAGATCCTCGGGAAGAATGGCGACGTCGTGGCGCCGCTGCCGCGGTTTGCGAAAGACGGCGCCGAGGCGCTGCGAATGTATCGAGCCATGACGCAGGTTCGCGTTTTCGATGCGAAGGCGGTGAACCTGCAGCGCACCGGACAGCTCGGCACCTACCCATCCTCCCTCGGGCACGAAGCCGCGCATATCGGCGTCGGCGCCGCGATGCGGCCCGAAGACGTGCTGGCACCCGTGTACCGCGAATTCGGCACTCAGCTTTGGCGCGGCGTCACCATGGCCGAGATACTGACGTATTGGGGCGGCGACGAGCGTGGCAGCGATTTTGCCGTGCCTCGGCACGACTTCGCTTGGTGCGTACCCATCGCCACGCAGACATTGCATGCAGCCGGCGCAGCCATGGCCTTCAAAGTGCGGAAGGAGCCGCGCTGCGCGCTCGCCTACATCGGCGACGGGGGCACATCCGAGGGTGCCTTCTACGAGGCACTCAACTTGGCGGGGTCGCGTGCCCTGCCCGTGGTGTTCGTCATCGTCAACAACGGCTGGGCCATTTCGGTTCCGACGAAGGCGCAGACGGCCGCGAAAACGCTGGCGCAAAAGGCGGTGGCCGCCGGCATTCCGGGAATCCAGGTCGACGGCAACGATGTATTCGCCGTCCGGGAAGTCGTCGGCGAGGCGCTCGAGGCCGCGCGGCACGGCGCGGGGCCGACTGTGGTCGAAGCGCTGACGTACCGGCTGAGCGACCACACGACCGCGGACGACGCCGGCCGCTATCGGTCGGGCGGGGAAGTCAAGGACGCGTGGGCCCTCGAACCCCTGATTCGAATCCGGAAATTTCTGATCGACGCGGGTCTGTGGGATGCCGCCAAGGAACGTGCCTTGCTCGAAGAGTGCGCGCATGAGGTCGACGCAGCCGTGGCCGAGTACTTGGCGAAGGCGAAGCAGGATACGGACGCGATGTTCGACCATCTATTCGCCGCCTTGCCGGCGCATCTCAGCGAGCAGCGTCTCATCGCCCGCCATTATTCATCCAAGCCTGACGGCTCGAAGTCTGGCGGTCATTGAATTGGCGAAAATAACCATGGTTGAGGCCATCGCGATGGCGCATGGCTGGGAAATGCAGCACGACGCCGACGTGGTCGTGATCGGGCAGGATGTGGGCGCCAACGGCGGCGTGTTCCGTGCCACCGACGGGCTGCAGGAACGATTCGGCAAGGACCGGGTCCAGGATACCCCGTTGGCGGAGGCGACCATCGCGGGCATGTCCGTGGGGATGGCGACCCATGGGCTGAAGCCCGTCGCGGAAATTCAGTTCATGGGATTCCTGTATCCCGCGTTGGATCAGATCGTGAACCACATGTCGCGGATGCGTAACCGCACCCGCGGCCGCCTGAGCTGTCCCGTTGTCATTCGAACACCGCACGGCGGCGGCATTCACGCTCCCGAGCATCATTCGGAAAGCACTGAAACCATGCTGTGCCACGTTCCGGGAATACGCGTCGTATGCCCCTCCTCCCCGGCGCGCGCCTACGGCCTGTTGCTGGCGGCCATCCGCGATCCGGACCCCGTGATGTTCCTGGAACCGGTGCGCCTGTATCGGGCGATGCGCCAGGAAGTGAACGACGACGGCCGGGCTCTGCCGCTCGATTCTTGCTTCATTCTGCGCGAGGGCAGCGACGTGACCATCGTCACTTGGGGGGCCATGACCATCGAAGCACTGCGCGCCGGCGCGGAACTCGACCAGCGCGGGATCAGCGCCGAGGTCATCGACCTTGCGACCTTGAGTCCGATCGACATCGAGACGATTCTCGCGTCGGTCGCCAAAACCGGCCGGCTCGTGATCGTGCACGAGGCCGCCCGCAACGTCGGCGTGGGCGCCGAGATCGCGGCGCTGATCGCGGAGCACGGCCTCTACGATTTGCAGGCTCCGATCCAGCGCGTCACCGGCTTCGACACCGTCATGCCGCTGTTCAAGCTCGAGCACGATTACATCCCGAGCGTGCAACGAATCATCGGTGCGGTAGAACTCACCGTTTCGGGATAGGGGCTGCCGCATGAGTACATTCAGGCTTCCGGATTTGGGCGAAGGCTTGGCCGAGGCCGAGATCATCGAGTGGCACGTCTCGGTGGGCGATCACGTGCGCGTCGATCAACCCATGGTGTCGGTGGAAACGGCCAAAGCGGTCGTCGAAGTGCCGGCACCCTTCAGCGGCATCGTGACCGCCCTGCGCGGCGCGCCCGGCGACATCGTTCCCACCGGAGCGCCGCTCGTCGAGTTCGATTCCGGAACCGTCGTCGGCAGCATGCCGGCGGCGAGCGAGGAGGACTTCGTGGAATTGGGCTTGGTTGGCGGAGCGCACAGGCAAGCCTCGCAGCGCGCGCGGGCCGTACCGGCGGCCCGCGCGCTTGCCAAAAGCTTGGGTGTGGATCTCGCGATGGTCCAGGGCGGCGGGCGCGCCGGCTTGATCACGCTCGACGATGTTCTCCGGCACGCCAATCTACCGGCCGCCAAGAACGATGCCTCTGCCGCGAACGGTGCCTTTAGCTCGAACGGTGCCTCTAGCTCGAACGGTGCCTCTAGCTCGAACGGCGCCTCTGCCGCGAACGGTGCCCCTAGCTCGAACGGTGCCTCCGGCTCGAACGGTGCCTCCGTCGCCGATGGCGCATTCCTCTCCCCGGCCGCTCGCGCGATCGCCGCCGCCGGCGCCACCGTCGAACCGTTGCGGGGGATGCGGCGGGCAATGGCACAAAGCATGTCGCAGTCGCGCGACCAGGTGGCGGGCAGCACGGTGTGCGACGACGCCGACATTCATGAGTGGTCGCGGCGCGGAGACTACATGTTGCGGCTCATGCGCGCGATGATCCATGCTTGGCGCGCGGAACCCTCCTTGAACGCCTGGTACGATCCGCTCGCGCAGTCGCGATTCCTGGTTCAGCACGTCGACTTGGGCATCGCCGTCGATACGCCCGGCGGACTCATCGTTCCCGTGGTGCGCAACATCGAAAACAAAACGCCCGATGAGCTGCGTGCGGCCATCGCACTCCAAAAGGAGGCGGCGCACCGGCGCAGCACCGACCCTTCGGACCTGCGCGGCTTCACCCTGATGCTCTCGAATTTCGGCACTCTCGCAGGCCGCTACGGCATCCCCCGGGTGGTGCCCCCCGCGGTCGCCATACTGGGCGCAGGCAAGGTGCGCGAGGATGCCGTCGTCGTCGGGGGCGAGGTTCGTGCGCATCGGCGCATGCCTCTGTCCTTGAGCTTCGATCACCGCTGCATCACGGGCGGAGAGGCGTGCCGCTTCTTGGCCGCCGTCATTGCCGATCTTGAAAAGCCGGATTAACGGTAGGATTCACACCTATGTACCAGGCCTCCTTGGAACAACACCGCAAGATCGTGTCCAACATCGTGCGGTCCGCGGTCAGACCGCCCAAAACGATGCGCAACCTGGACTGGCCGCGCTTTCTGGAAGCGTACTACGCCAATGTCGATGCGCAGGACCTTGCCGCGCGTGAACCGGCAGAGCTCGCCGGCGCGGCCCTGTCTCACTTGATGTTCGCGCGCCGGCGGCGGTGGTCCGCGCTGGTGCGCGTATTCAACCCGACCCAGCGCGAACATGGATTCACTTCGCCGCACACCGTCATCGAGATGGTGAACGCCGACATGCCGTTTCTCGTGGATTCGATCGGCCTTGCGCTGACCCAGCGCGCGCTCACCCTGCATCTCCTTGCGCATCCCGTCTTTGTCGTGACGCGCGACGGTTCTGGAAACTTGCTCTCGCTGCGCGAGCGCGGCGAGACGTCCAGGGACGGGAAACAGCCCGCCGCCGAGAAACTGCGGCTGGAATCGTTTCAGCACATCGAGGTGGATCGAATCGTCGATACCTGCGCGCTGAAATCGCTCGCGGCGCAGATCGAGCGCAGCATGCGCGATGTGCGGGTCGCCTGCGCCGATTGGGGCAGGATGCAGAACGCCGCTCACGAGACGGCGGAAGAACTGAGTTCCTCGAGCGAGCACTTCGAGGCGAGCGATTTGAGCGAAACTCTCGCACTCCTCGCCTGGATGGGAAATCGCCACTTCACCTTCATGGGCTACCGTGAATACCGTTTACAGGGCAAAAAAGGGCGCGAAGCCCTGCAACCGATCGAAGCCACCGGCCTCGGCATCCTGCGCCGTGGACACCGGCAATCGACGAGCAGCAACCGCTCTCTGCCGAGCGACATCCGCCGCCAGAGCCGCTCCCACGACATCGTCCTCGTCACCAAGGCGAACCTGGTGTCGACGGTTCACCGATCCGGATACCTCGACTATGTCGGTGTCAAGCATTTCGACGCCAAGGGGCGCTTGGTCGGCGAGAAGCGATTCCTGGGCCTGTGGACTTCGGCGGCCTACAGCAGCAACCCTCGCGAAATCCCCGTGCTGCGCCACAAAGTGGCGCAGGTGGTGGAACACTTCGCGCTGGCGCCCGACAGCCATGACGGCAAGGCGCTGCAGCACATCCTCGAGTCCTTTCCGCGCGACGAACTGTTCCAGGCCGGCGTCTCGGAACTGATTCGCATCGTCACGGGGGTATTCGGATTGCAAGAGCGCCCGCGGGTCCGCGTGCTGCTCCGGCGCGACGCCTTTCGCCGGTTCTATTCTTGCCTGGTGTTCGTGCCGCGTGAGAAATACAACACGCAGGTCCGTCAGCGCATCGAGAAAGTGATCCGCGAGGAATTCTCCGCCAGCAGCATGGAGTCGCAGGTGCAGATCGCGGAGTCGAACCTCGCCCGCATTCACATCGTCGCGCGCACCCGGCCGAGCAATAAAATCCACATCGAAGCGGACGCCCTGGAGCGGCGCGTCGCCGCGGCGGTGCGCTCGTGGTCCGACGGCTTCAAGACGGCGTTGCTGTCGCGTTTCGACGAAGCGTACGCGCTGCGGCTCTTCGAGAAATATGCGCAGGCATTCCCCGCGGCCTACACGGAGGACTTTCAGGGCGAGGCCGCCGCCCTCGACGTCTCGTTCCTCGAGGCGGTCGAGAAAGAGCCGGCCCGCCTGCATCTGGACGTCTACAGATCCGAGCCGCGGCGCAAGGACAAGTTCTTTCTGAAGGTCTTCCGCAATCAGGATGCCATTCCGATTTCCGACCTCTTGCCCATGCTGGAGAACATGGGACTCAAGGTGATTGCCGAGAGGCCCTACGAATTGGAGTTCCCGCGCGGGCGGCGCGCCTGGATTCAGGACCTGGAACTCGTGATGCAGTCGTCGTCGGCGACCCCGTTCGACGCATTGGAGCGCGAGATCAAGAGCGCATTCACGGCCGTTTGGACCGGCCGCATGGACAGCGACAGTTTGAATCAATTGACCCTGGCCGCCGGCATCCCGTGGCGTCTCGTGATCGTCATGCGTGCCTATTGCCGCTACTTGCTCCAGACCGGACTGCCGTTCAGCCAGGGCTACATCGCACAAGTCTTGGTGAACAATGCCGCAATAGCCCGGGCTTTGGCGGACTTGTTCGTGGCCCGCTTCAACCCGGAAAGCTCGCCGACGGCGCGTCAGAGCGCGCTCGCGCGCCTCGACCGGCGCATCCGCTCGGCACTCGAGGAGGTCACGCGCTCCGACGAGGATCGAATCCTGAGGGCCATGTGGAACGCATTGTCGGCCACCGTGCGCACCAATGCCTATCAAACCGGCCGCGAGGGCCAGCTCAAGGAGTACCTCTCCTTCAAGATCGAAAGCCAGCATCTGCGCGAGCTGCCCCTGCCCAAGCCTCTGTTCGAGATCTTCGTGTTCTCGCCGCGCATGGAAGGCGTACATCTGCGCATGGGTTACGTCGCCCGCGGCGGTATCCGCTGGTCGGATCGCCGCGAGGATTTCCGCACGGAGGTGCTCGGCCTCATGAAGGCGCAGCAGGTGAAGAACACGGTCATCGTTCCCGTGGGCGCCAAGGGCGGATTCGTGGTCAAGCGCATGCCGGCCGAGCGCGAGGCACAGCAGGCCGAAGTGATCGCCTGCTATCAGACGCTCATCAGGGGCCTTCTGGATATCACCGACAACATCGTGGACGACCAGATCGTCGCCCCCGCCCTGGTGGTCCGCCACGACAAGGACGACACCTATCTGGTGGTCGCCGCCGACAAGGGTACCGCGACCTTTTCGGACGTCGCCAACGCCATTTCCGAGGAATACGGCTTCTGGCTCGGCGATGCGTTCGCCTCCGGCGGTTCCGCCGGCTATGACCACAAGAAGATGGCGATCACCGCGCGCGGCGCCTGGGAATGCGTGAAGCGGCACTTCCGCGAGATCGGCGTCGACATTCAGAGCCGGGACTTTACGACCGTGGGCGTCGGCGACATGGCGGGAGACGTATTCGGCAACGGCATGCTGCAATCCCGACACGTCCGGCTGATCGCGGCCTTCAATCACATGCATATCTTCATCGATCCGCAACCGGATCCGGTGCGCTCGTTCGCGGAGCGGGAACGGCTGTTCAAACTGCCCCGTTCCAGCTGGGAAGACTATTCACGCGGCGCGATCTCGAAGGGCGGCGGCGTGTATTCGAGGACGGCCAAGAGCCTGACCCTGTCACGCGAGGCACAATCGCTGCTGGAACTTCCGGCACAGGTCACGCCGAACGAAGCGATCAAGGCCATCCTGAAAGCGCGTGTGGATCTGCTCTGGAACGGCGGGATCGGCACCTATGTCAAAGCCTCCTTCGAAAGCCACAGCGATGTCGGAGACCGCAGCAATGACGCGGTGCGGATCGACGCCCGCGAATTGAATTGCAAAGTCATCGGCGAGGGGGGCAACCTCGGCGTATCGCAGCTCGGACGCGTCGAGTTCGCGCGGCGCGGCGGCAGGCTCAATACCGATTTCATCGACAACTCCGCCGGCGTGAACACTTCGGACGTCGAAGTCAACTTGAAAATCCTCTTGAACGGCGCGGTGCGCGCCAAGGAAATCACGCGTGCGGGACGGGATCGGCTGCTGGCGCAGATGACGGATGAAGTGGCGGATCTGGTACTGCGCAACAACTATCTTCAGAGTCAGGCGATCAGTACCGGCGAGGTCCAGGCCAAGGAGAGGTTGAGCGAGGGTGCCTACGTGATCCGTGCGCTCGAGCGCTCCGGAGATTTGAACCGCTCTCTGGAATTCCTGCCGTCGGATGAGGAAATCGCCGAGCGCCGAAAGGCCGGCGAGGGACTGACGCGTCCGGAACTCGCCATCGCCTTGAGTTACGGCAAGATCTGGCTGTACCGGGCGCTCATCCACTCCAACGTTCCCGAGGACCCCTATCTCTCGACGGAATTGGCGCGCTACTTCCCGACGCCGGTCCAGAAGCGCTTCGCCGCGCGTTTGAAGCGGCACCGGCTGCGCCGCGAGATCATCGCGACGGCGATCACCAATAGTTTGATCAATCGCATGGGGCCCGTTTTCCCGGTGCGCGCGCAGGATGATACGGGAGCCGATCCGGCCGCCATTGCGCGCGCCTACAGCATCGCGCGTGAGGTGTTCGCCGCCCGCTACATCTGGACGCAGATCGAAGCTCTCGACAACCGCATCCCCGCCGCTCTGCAGTACACGACGATGTCGAAAACCACGCGCCTGCTGCGGCACATGACCTACTGGTTGCTCGAAAATCGGCGCCAGGATCTCGATATCGAACGCGGCGTGCTGCGTTACGCCAGGAAGGTAGGGGATCTATTCCACGAACTGGAGGGCGTTCTGAGTGCCACGGAGCGGGCGCGGTTCCGCATGATGCGTTCGGGTCTCATCGAGCAGCACGTTCCCGAGGGTCTTGCCTCTCGAATCGCCTCGCTGGAGTTGTTGCACTGCGCATTGGATTTGGTCGAGGTCGCGATGGCCGCGCGGTTGGACGTCGGCTACGCCGCGAGGGCATATTTCGACCTCGGAGAACGGATCGGCTTGACTTGGATCAAGGATCAGATCGAGGGTCTGGCGGCGGACGGTCAATGGCAAGCGGTGGCGCGGGGTACCCTGCGCGACAATTTGTACGAGCTGCAGCGCAAGCTCACCGGAGCCGTGCTGGCATGCAAGGGCCGGGACGCCGGCGCGTGCGTCGACCGGTGGATCGCCCGCCACGCGGCCCCGGTCGATGCGTTGAAGCGCGTCATCGTAGATCTGCGCACCGGCACACCGCCGGATTTCGCGACCTTGTCGGTCGCTCTACAAGCCGTCAGGCGACTGGCACAGGATTGATTCAGTGACGACGCAAACCGCGAAATTCGGCCCCGATTACCTACAAAACCGGATCACCCAGGAATTCATGCTGGCGAAACACATCGGCATCGTCGTCGAGTCGGCCGACGACAGCGGTGTCGTGCTGCGCGCGCCGCTCGCGCTCAACGCCAATTACAAGGGCACCGCGTTCGGGGGCAGCTTGTATTCGGTGGCGGTGCTGACCGGCTGGGCCTGGTTCACCCGCTATCTCGCGGCGCGGGACCTGTCCGCCGATGCGGTGATTCAGGAATCGAACATGCGTTTCCTGGCGCCCGTGCAGGGAGAGTTGCGGGCCAGCGCCGCGGCGCCTTCCGAAGCGCAGATCGAAAAGTTCCGCAAAATGCTGCAGCGTGCCGGGCGCGGGCGAATTCGCCTGCACGTGGAGATCATTTACGACCAGACCTTGGCCGCGCGGTTCGACGGTGTGTTCGCCGCAGCCCTGCGCCAATAGGAGGAATCGTGCCCGGAAAACTCATCTTGGTTCGTCACGGACAGAGCACTTGGAACGTCGAGAATCTCTTCACCGGCTGGCATGACGTCGATCTGAGCGATCAGGGACGCGTCGAGGCGGAACAGGCCGGCCGCGAATTGCAGCGCGAACAGCTGGCGCCGCAGATCGCCTTCACGTCGGTGCTGAAACGCGCGATCCGGACACTGTGGCTGATCCTGGACACCACCGACCGCATGTGGATTCCGGTGGAGCGCAGCTGGCGGCTCAATGAACGCCACTACGGTGCCTTGCAGGGACTCAACAAGGCGCAGACGGTGGCGCAGCACGGCGAGGCGCAGGTCAAGATCTGGCGCCGCAGCTACGACATTCCGCCGCCGGCCTTGAGCTTGGACGACCCGCGGCACCCGCGTTTCGATCCGCGCTATGCCACTGTGGACGCAGCCTCGCTTCCCGCCGCGGAATCGCTCAAAAGCACTCTGTCGCGTGTCCTGCCCTACTGGGAATCGCGCATCGTTCCCGAGCTTCGAGCGAACAAGGACGTGCTCATCGTCGCGCATGGAAACTCGCTGCGCGCCCTGGTCAAGATGCTCGACATGATGTCCGAGGGCGACATCGTGGAGTTCAATATTCCGACCGGGATCCCGATGCTCTACGAGCTGGATGAGCAGCTGCAGCCTCTAGGCCGCCGGTTTCTCGGCGACCCGCAGGCCATCGCGGCCGCGCAGGAAGCCGTGCGCCGCCAAACCGAGAAGAAATGACGCGGCGGCCCTTCCGCGGTATCGCCACGGATTGCGGCGTCCTCGAACGCACCGTCCTCCGGCATCGCGGCGTCACGTGTCCGGGGCGATGGCCACCTTGAGACCCGACAGCGCCTCGGTGAAATCGACCTGGCACGACAGGCGAGACGTGGCACTGCGGAAGTCGGGCAATTCATTCAACAGTTCCAGCTCGTCGCTCTGCGGCTTCGGCAGGCGGCCGGTCCAGCTTTCGTCGACATACACATGACAGGTGGCGCAGGAGCAAAGACCTCCGCAGATCGCAGCGACCCCATAGTCGAGCTCACGCAGAATCTCCATAACCTTCAAACCGGGCTTTGCCTCGATTTCATGCTCTTTCCCGTCCCGGTCCACTACGATCATCCGCGCCATTGAACTCTCCGTTAGGTATCCCCGAGGTATCCCCGCCAGGCCGGCTAGTTTGCCGGAACTTGACCGGCTCGACTACTTGGATGCGTTGAGGCGTGCCGCCAGCACTCGGGCGCGGGCTGCGATGCCGCCCGGCGTCTCGGCGCCCGAGGTATCCATCCCCGGCGGGTCGCCAGCGTACCTGCCGAGGTACAGTTCGCTCCACAACAGGCAAACATAATCGTACAGCCAGCTCAACAGGTGCAGGCGCGAATATTCGTCGTGCGTCGGCGGCCGGGCGGCATAGCTCGCCAGCAGAGCGCGCCCGAGGCCATCCTCCAGATCGTTGTTGGCGCTCCAACCCGCCAAATCCCACAAGGGATCCGCCACATGTGCGTACTCCCAGTCGAGCAGCATCAACGAGTTGCCGCGGTCGACCAGATTGAGAATGTGCAGGTCGCCGTGGCACACCGCCGGATCGACGCTCGGCAGCGCCGCGAGTGCCGTCAGCCGCCGGGCAGCGGCGGCTGACAGCTCGCGCGCACCCCTTGCGTCGGGCTGCTCCGCCGGCGTTCCCGCGGGAACGTTTCCCCGCCGAGTCAACGCAGCGCCATAGTAGCCGATCCATTTTGCCGGACTCATCCTGCGCGCCGGCGCTGGCATCGGTAAGGCGTGGATCCGGCGCATGAGCTCGGCCACCCTCTCGATATTCGAGTGCCGTTTCACGTCCGCCGGGCTCCACGACCGACCGTCGACCCAACGCGCGATCAGTATTCCGCTCTGCGGGTCGCAGTATTCCAGAGCGGGGGCAAGATCCGCGGCGGCGGCACGCTCGAGCACGCGCGCCTCCCAGGCGCGATCGAGACCGAGACCGTAGGCATTCGCGGCCGCCACCCGCAGGGCGTACGCCCTGCCGTCGCGCACCACCCGATACGTCTCATTGACGAGACCGCTTTCCAGGCGGTGAATTTCGAGCTTCCCCCCGCCCGGCACATGGTTCAAGACCATGCGCTCCAGCTCATCCCACCGCATAGGCCGGCCGCGGCAGGGACCGGCGCCATTGCCGCATGCCGACCACGATCAGGACCAGGTACAAACCGAACAACAGCATGGTGAGGTACAAATGGCGCGTAAAGTAGAGACACAGGCTGACCGAATCGATCACCAGCCACCAATACCAGTTCTCATACACCTTGCGCGCGACCAGAAAGGTGGCAAACACGCTGGACCACGTCACCATCGAATCCACGAAGGGCCATGCCGCCGGAGTGAATCGCCGCAAATAGTAAGCACTGAGCATCGACGAGGCGACGATGCCAAGGGCGCCCGCCAGGTGCCGTGCGATCGGCCATCGACGCACGGCAAGAGCCGCGCCATCACTGCCCTGCTGCCATTGCCAGAATCCATAGGCCGCCACGGCCGCGTAGAACGCATTCAACGCGGACTCCATGTACAGACGAGCACCAAAAAACACCCACACGTATAGACAGGAACTGACGAACGCAGCGACCCAGCACTCGATTCGCTGGCGAATCGCCAGAAGCAGGTAGGCAACCGCGAGCGCCGCCGCGATGATTTCGACCCCGCTCGTGTCGCGCCACGCGCTCACGAGCTGGACCGAAAGATCGTTGATCACCGGGGCGCCGGGTCGGGCGGGTTCAATCCCGGGAGCACCTTCATGACGAACACCAGCTGCGGGGCGCCGGTGCCCGTCGCGGACCGGGTCATCTCCTGCGTCAGGATCGCCATGATTCGATCGAGCGGACCCCAGATCTGAGTCGCCAGAGTATTGGTCCGGACGGTCAAATCAGGATGGGTGTTCAGACGATCGATGAAGTCCTGGATGAGCGGCCGGTAATCGCCGGCCAACGGGTACATGCTGATCTCTACAGCCGCGCGCATTTTACCTACTCCCTACGCCGGCATTAACCGGGTCAGGTTCAACGGGTTCGCAGGTCAATCGAGGATTCGATTTCCCGCGTCTCAGGCCCTCAAAGACCACCCCAAGGTTCACGGAAGTGTAGCCCGGCGCGCGGATGCGTGCAAAACTCTGGGAGTCCGTCTGACAGGCTCCTACCGATGAGTCGCGGAGATACGCTTGCGCATTTTCCAGGTAGACGCGTTTACGGCCACACGCTTCACGGGCAATCCGGCGACCGTCGTGCTCGATGCGGACGGCCAGAGCGATGCCACTCTGCTCGCCGTGGCCCGCGAGTTCTCGCACGCCGAAGTCGCTTTCGTGCTCGCGGCGAGCGGTCCCGACCACGACGTTCGCCTGCGCTTCTTCAATGCCCGGAAGGAAGCCCCTTTTGTGGGGCACGCGACGGTGGCTGCACACGCGGTGCTGCTCGCCCTGGGGAGGCGCGGCCCCGGCGCGTACCGGCAACACTCCGGCACCGGCATCATCGAGGTCACGGCCGGTACCGGCCGGGCCGCAGGCGCAGCGGAATCCCTCATAGAGTTTCGCCAGACGGTTCCGGAACTGGATACTCCGCTGCCTTTCAAAACCACGCTGCGCGTCGCCGAGGCCCTGCGTCTGCCGGCCACTCACCTGCATGAAGTCATGCCCGCGCGCATTGCCCGCAAAGGCAGCACCCGGCTTCTCGTGCCCATCGCCGACCCGCGGCAACTGGACACTCTCGCGCCGAATACCGACACTCTCCTGTCGCTCGGCGGCGAGCTTGGCGCGGACGGCTTTTTTGTCTTTGCCTTGAATCGCAGCTCGGACGAGTGGTCGACCGAATCGCGCATGTTCTGCCCGGCACTCGGCATCCCCGAGGATCCGGTCAGCGGCAACGCACATGCCATGCTGGCCGCCTACCTATGGGATCTCGGCCAATTTGGGAAAAGCTCGACGGCCTTCATCGGCCGCCAAGGCCGCCAAATGCAGCGGCCGGGAGAGGTGAGCGTGAAGCTCGAAGTCGATCAGGGCAGGCTGGTGGCCGCGCGCATCGGCGGTACCGCCGTCATCGTCAGCCAAGGCACCCTGGGTTTCTAAGGGGCGGCGGCCGTCGCCGGCAAATCCATTTTCAGCGATGTCGCCAGGGCGTCGACCTTTGCCTTCACGTCTTTCGCAGTGCTCACCGCCTCGTCCAGATTGCCTGCGGCAAAAGCCGCCTGAGCCTTGGACCAGAGCGAGGCCGCATCGCCGACGCCGGCCTTCGCCGTGTTGAGATCGATACCGGCGGCCGGCTTTTTGCCGGATTTCCTGCTCAGAAGATCGATGCGGTTTTGCACCGCGGTGACCGCCGCGGGCAATGTCCCGGCGAGCCCGGTCCATTGATCGTTGAGCGCCTTCAGGATCTCGTCCTTCTTTGCGGCCGCGGCCGTCGCGAGATTCTGCGCCGCGCTCAACACCGCGGGCGCTCCCGTCACCACGGCGGCGTAGTCCTGCTTGTCGAACGACGCCTTGAGGCCCCCGAGCTTGCCTTGAACGTCAGCGAGCTGATCCGGCACGTACTTCGCGGCTTCGGTCGAGGCAGCGGTCACCGCTGCCTCGATATCGCCGATCAGTTTCTGCGCAGGCGCCTTTTGGCCGGCGCATGCCGCCATGAGGATCGCCGCCGCTGAAATCAACGCGTACTGACAGATTCGCCGGGTCGTGTGCATGGGGAACTCATCCTGATTGCGCGATAGGAGGCAGATTCTAGCCCAATTCGCGCCTGGCGCGATCCAGCCACTGGGCCTGCGCCTTGCGGTAGTGGGCAGGACCCAGCTTGGCGCCGTCCAGCAAATCCTTGAGGACGCGCTGCGCCTCCGCCAGTTTGCCGCGGCGCTTGAGCAACACGCCGTAGCGCAGACGCGCTTCGGCACCTGGATACCCGGAAGCGATCGTTGCGTAGGCGCGTTCCGCCTCGTCGAGAGCATCTTGCTCCTCGAGAGTGCGGGCATACAGCAATTGCGCATCCGTCGATTTGAAATCGGGATTGTGCTGGGTCAATCGCTCGAGCGCCGCCCGCGCCGACGCGAAGCCCTGCTTGCCGAAATACGCCCGCGCCAAGCCGAGCAAGAGCGTGGGATCGTGCTCAAAAACGCCTTTCAATCCGCCCTGATAGACGTCGATGGCGGCGTCGTACTGACTGCGCTCGAACAGCTCTTCGGCGAGGCGGCGGCGCGCATCCACGTTGCCGGATATCTCCACCTCGGCGCTGGCGCGGCGCAACCCGCGGTCAGGATCGATGATGCGCTCGACTCCCGATTTGGCGCGGCGTGCAGTCCTGCCGCCGAACAAATCCGGCAGGATCTCCACCGCCGCATAGACGATGGGACCAACGGGCGGGAGCAGAGCGATGGCCCAAATCCAAAGCAGATTTCGTCCGGTCTTGATCACATGCACGATCAAGCCGGCTTGGATGGCGATGGACAGAATCGGAATCAGGTACAACGGCGAGTCTCCGCATACGCGAAGCCAGGGACCTCGGGTCGGCTATTGTAGCGAGAACGGAACCGTTCTCGGAGATTCCGTGCCTGAGCCTGCCGGTCCCATGGACGTCGGCGCGCAAGGAATAACCCAGCACGCGCCGGGAGCGCGGATAGGGATCGCAGTCTCACCGGCAACGCAAAGCCTTGCCAGACTCAGGTCGCAGAATAGGAATCTGACGGGTACGCGCGCCGGTTATGTAAACGCAAGCCGTGCGTCATGCCGCGCGGCAGATCTTCGGCGTGATGCACGGCGACGATCAGCGTCAGGCGCTTCATCAGGCGTTCCAGCAATCGTTTCATGATGGCGCGTTGCGCAGGATCGAGGCCGGTCAGGGGTTCGTCCAGCAGCAAGATGCGCGCGTCGGCGGCCATGGCGCGCGCAATGAGCGCGCGGCGCAATTGTCCGTACGACAGCTCCCGCGGCCGGCGCCGGGCGGCCGACGAGAGACCGAAAAACCTGAGCCAGTACGCCGCCACCCGGCGATCCTCGGCGGTTGCCTCATCCACGAGACCGATGCTGGCGTATCGGCCGCTCGCCACCAGATCCAGCACACTGACGTTGACCGCGTAGTCGGTTTGCAGCTCGGGCGAAACGTAGCCGACGTATCGCTTCCACTCCGCGATGGGTGTCCCTCCCGGAAATCCGGCGCGCTCGATCCGCCCGCCCAGCGACGGCGACAGATCGCCGTACAGAAGCTTCAGGAAGCTGGATTTTCCCGCGCCGTTGGCGCCGTATATCGCCCAGTGCTCGCCTCGCCGCAATTGCCAATCGAGATCGCGCAGCACCGGCCGGTAGTCGACGTACAGATCGACCTGCGACAGCTGCAGGAGCACGGGAGCGCTCGACGCCGCACGCTTCCTCGCTCGCGGCGGTTTGCGCGACGGCAATTCCCCGGCCCGCCGCGTGAGGCGCGCCAGGTCCGACGGATGAATGCGTTTGACTACATGCACCCGGCCTTCCGAAAGTTCCAGCATGCAGCGGGTCCCCCCGGGCACATCGCCCGCCCGGTGCGCGGTCGCCACCCAGGACTGGCCTCGGTGCACGGCGGAACCGAGCGCCTTGTCGAGGCGCCGGCGATAGTTGGAGTCGAGCCCGTTGTAGAACTCGTCCAGCAACAGCCAGTCCGGGTCCTGCACCAGCGCGCGCGCCAACAGGACGAGCCGCTTCTGTCCATACGACAGGGACAGGAATTCACGGGCGGCATGACGGCTCAAGCCGCAGAGACGCAGCACGGCGGTCACCCGCTCGGCCTGCGGCGGCGTGACGGGCAGGAGCTTGAGATCCGTGCGATGGAGTCCGGTCGCGACCAGGTCGCGCACGCGCAGGTTCCAACCGTAGCGGGCGTACTTGTCCTGAAGTTCGGCGCCCACGTAGGCGACGCGGCTCTTGGCTTCGATCAGATCGACCGGACGCCGGCCCACTCGATAATGCCGCCCGGCGTTTCGCGCCGTGCGGGGGCCGCCGGGGGTCGGCCACACATCGCCGCAGAGCAGCTTGAGGAGCTGCGTCTTGCCGGCGCCGTTGTCGCCAACCAGCGCCCAGCGCTCCCCGGGCCGCAGGGTCCAGGAGACGTCGCGCAAAACCCATCTGTCGCCGCGCCGCACGCTGACCGCGTGCAGCGCCATCGCGAGCCGCTCCACCGCCACGTCGGCAACGAGTTGAGATCTGGATTCCAGTGAATCATCCTTTTAGGTTAAATTTTTCCGGCAGGTCGTCGGGCCGGACGCGCGCCAACGGCGGTGCGTGCGTTTTAGCGCCTATTTGGCGAGTCGGTGATGTCGGTCGCATTTTGACATAGTTGCGATGAGCAGCGGAGCCGCTACACTGGGGGACATGTCGAAGTCACCGAACGCCAGACGAATTGGTGGTCCTCTGTCTTGGGAACAATTGGCACGGCCCGATACGGAACAGTGCCAGCGATTCTTGGCCGAGTCGCTGTCTCTGTTGCTCGCCGATTTGCTGCGATCGGTGTTGTCCGACGCCAGTCCGGCCTTGCCGGCGGACGAATCAGCGGTCGAGCGCTACCGCAATCTCGCGGACTCCCTGGCGGACGGAGAGTCGAGACGCCGCACCAGCCTTGGAATCACGCGCGCGGGGCTCGCCAAGCGCTGTGTGACCTGGCTCAAGCTGCTGCTGACCCCGGCGCCGAACGCGCCCTCCACCGCGGCAATGCGTGAATTCGTCGACGCCCTGGGGCTTTTCCCGGCGCTCTTCGACAGCGAGCCTTCGGCACGTTCCCGGCGTGCCCGTCTGACCTGGCTCCTGACCCACGACCGGCGGCTGGATGCGAGTACTCGAGAGGCTGCAACCGCCCTGATCGACGCGTGCGAGCATTTAGGGGCTCTCCTCTGGCCCGATGCCGAAACCGCCTGATCGCGGCTTGATGCCTTGATCGCGGCTTGACGCATTTCCGTGCCAATCGTCTGAACACGCGTATAATAGGGAGTCAACCTGTCGACCTGGCTGAAGACCGGAGTCTTTGAATGCAACCTCCCACACCTGAAGCTGAGCCTGAAGCGCCATCCTCTCCGGATAAGTCGCGCTTCAAGCTTCAGAAATTGCTGCAGCCGTTCACCATCGACCGCAGCGTCGCTGCGCCGATCATCTGGTTCTTGCTGGACTGGCTCGTACTGGGCATCTCGATCGCCAGTCTGCTGTTCGTGGAAACCTGGTGGGTGAAAGTATTCGCGTCGCTGGTGGCGGCGCTGTGGATCGCGCGCCTGTTCGTGATCGGGCACGATGCCTGTCATGGCTCCTACACGCCCAACAAGACGCTCAACAAATGGATCGGCAGAATCGCGTTCTTGCCGTCGCTGACGCCGTACAGCCTGTGGGAGATCGGCCATAACCTCGCGCACCACGGCTTCACGAATCTCAAGGGTCGCGACTACGTCTGGACGCCTTATTCACCCTCCGAGTTCGCGCGCCTGCCCTGGATACGGCGCAGTCTGGAGCGCATTTACCGCAGCGGCGTCGGTCAAGGCGTGTACTACATGATCGAGATGTGGTGGAAGAAGCTTTTCTTCCCGGGGCGCAAGCATGTGACCACTCGGCGCATCAGCTACACCTGGGACAGTCTGCTGGTGGCGGCGTTCGGCATCCTTTGGGTGGGCGGCTTGGTCGTCTGGGGCGTTTACACCGGCAGGTCGATCGGGTCGCTGCTGGTATTCGGATTCGTGGTGCCGTTCTTTCTCTGGAATTGCTTGATGGGCTTCGTCATCTACGTGCAGCACACGCACCCCCGCGTCGCCTGGTACGAGCGGCGCGACGAGTGGTCGGCGAATGCGGGCTATGCAACCACCACGGTGCATATCAAGCTCATGCGTCCGCTGGACGGCCTGATCCACTACATACTCGAACACGGCGCCCACCACGTGAACATGGGAATACCGCTCTACCGTCTCAAAGAGGCTCAGGCCCGCCTCACCGCCACCCTCGATGAACGGCTGAACTCCGAAGTGTTCACCTGGCGCTACTACTGGAACACCGTACGACGCTGCAAACTGTACGATTTCGCGCAGCACGTGTGGACCGATTTCGACGGAC
>WNFR01001413.1_pt1 | contig 25080 bp, 21 predicted proteins | sample 5400221 | NCBI WGS metagenome assembly WNFR01 (sample SAMN13153357, study PRJNA577476) | soil metagenome | isolation source: 40 cm soil under Madrone tree | place: USA:California | collected 2016-06-14 | reverse complement strand
CTGGCGCTTTTTTGGACTGGGTATCAGGTCCCGCATGGCCGCAAGGGACTCAACGTCCATACGAGATCTTAAGGGGGCGGGCGCGAAGAGACCTTCCTGACATCGGTATAAACCCCAGAAAGCGGGAATTGTTGCGGGGGTACGCGGTCCACGACACTCCGCGAGATCCATCGCAAAAAGACGTTGAGGAAGCTGAGGAAGCGAATGAGACGAAGACCTCTAATCACCTTTATTGCTTTTGTTCAGTTCGTTCTTTGTCTGACGCACCTTCTCCTCTATGAGACATGGACATTCTCACCCGCAGGGAACGATACCCCCGGGGCTCTCTGGATCAAATTAGTGCTCGGCTTGTTGTCGGTGAGTTTTGTAGCCTCTTCGCTACTCGCATTTCGCTATACAAACGCTTTTCTGCGCGCGTTTTATAGGGCTGCCGCGGTTTGGGTGGGCACGCTTACCTTCCTCTTTCTCGCTGCGGTTTTCTCGTGGATTATTTTTGGAGTTACGCGGTGGCTGGGGCTGGACGTGAACTTCCATCGGACGGTGGAATTGCTGTACGGTGCGGCAGTAGTCGCCGGACTTTACGGCGTTTTCAACGCAAGCTGGACGCGGATCACGCGAATAACGGTGCGGCTCGCGAACTTGCCCGCAGCGTGGCGCGGGCGAAGAGCGGCGCTGGTCAGCGATCTGCATCTGGGGCACGTGCGAAACGGCGGTTTTCTGCGGCGCATCGTCACGAAGATTTTGAAGGAAGAGCCGGACGCGATTTTTATCGCTGGAGATTTGTATGATGGAACGGCCATCGACGCGCGGCTGGCAGCGGAGCCATTAAACAAACTCGTGGCGCCACACGGCGTGTACTTCGTCGCGGGAAATCATGAACAATTTGGAGACGACAGTAAGTATCTGAATGCCGTTGCAGCGGCGGGAGTCCGCGTGCTGAGCAACGAGAAGGTGGAAGTGGACGGTTTGCAGATCGTTGGTGTCCCGTACCGGTTCGCGCGCAATGGCCACTTTGCTTCAGTGCTGCGCGGTGTCCGATTGGATCGCGATCGCGCCAGCATTCTGCTGACGCATGCGCCTGACCATCCGGAAATTGCGGAGGCCGCTGGTGTGTCCCTGCAGCTATCCGGGCATACGCACCTCGGACAGTTCATACCGTGGAGCTGGATGGCGCGGAGGATTTACCGGCAGTTTGTCTATGGCTTAAGCCGAATCGGGAAAATGCAGGTTTTCACTTCGAGCGGAGCGGGAACGTGGGGACCGCCGCTGCGGCTGGGATCCAATCCCGAGATCGTTGTGCTGGAGTTTGAGTAAGCTTTAGGCATCTGCGGCGTCCCCGATCCCGATAGCCCGCCGGCCAACTCTGTACCGGGCGCCGCATCCGATAATGCCAGACAACTCAGGTACGAAGACGTGCGCCCAACTGGCAGCGTGGCCAACCGTATGTGGCCGTTACCTTTAGGCTGTTCCCAGCAATACTCACACCGCGCACATTCCTAACCTTTTCGTCTTTATTTCATCCAACGAAGGAACGGCAGTTACAAACGTTCTACGGAGACGCAATGCAGACGCGCAAGCTCGGAAATTCAGACATGCACATCACGCCTGTAGGCTACGGAGCCTGGGCCATCGGCGGTTCGGGCTGGGACTTTGCCTGGGGCTCCCAAGACGACAACGACTCCATCGCCGCGATTCACCGCTCGCTTGAGCTTGGTGTCAACTGGATCGACACCGCAGCCGTCTACGGCTTGGGTCACTCCGAAGAACTCGTCGCGCGCGCGCTGCGGCAGTGGAAGGGGCCGCGCCCCTACGTCTTCACCAAATGCGCCATGCGCTGGGACGAACAGGGCCATGTCAGCAAGGTGCACACGGCCGATTCCATCCGTCAGGAATGTGAAGATAGTCTGCGCCGCCTGCAGGTCGACGTCATCGATCTGTATCAGGTCCACTGGCCGCCGGAAGATAACGGCCCGAGTATCGAGGAAGCTTGGAGAACCCTCGCCGCGCTGCAAAAAGAGGGAAAAGTTCGCTGGATCGGCGTCTCCAATTTCGATGCCCCGCAGCTTCAGCGCGCCGAGAAAATCGCTGCGGTAACCTCCCTACAGCCGCCTTACTCGCTAATTCGCCATCGCATCGAAAGCGAAATTCTGCCGCACTGTGAAAGCCGCGGCATCGGCGTGATCGTCTATTCGCCGATGGCCTCCGGCCTGCTCACCGGCGCAATGACACGCGAGCGTGCCGCGACTCTTCCGCAAGACGACTGGCGCAGGAACAATCCCGAATTTCGCGAGCCAAAGCTCTCCGAAAATCTTCAGTTGGTCGACCGTCTGAAAAAGGTCGCCGCCCGTTACAAGACCACGCCCGGCGCTATCGCCATTGCCTGGACCCTTCGCCTTCCCGCAGTGACGGGCGCAATTGTCGGAGCACGCAACGCCAAGCAAGCCGATGGCGTCATGCGCGCCGGCGAGATCAAGCTGACTTCGCAGGACATCGCGGAAATCGAAGGCACCGCAGCTCGCGTAGCGCGTTAGCAGGCCCTTAGAGGGGGAAAATGAACCTTGGATTGCAAGGAAAGCTAGCCGTAGTGTCTGGCTCGACTGCCGGAATCGGCTTTGCGATTGCCGCCGCGCTCGCCGCGGAAGGCGCGAAGGTCGTCGTAAATGGCCGCACGCAAGCCCGCGTTGACGCCGCTCTCAAGTCTATTCAACAACGCGTCAGCGGCGCGGACCTCCGCGGCGTTCCCGCCGACCTTGGGACCGCCGCAGGCGTGGAAACCTTTCTCCGCCAGGTTCCGGCTGCCGACGTCCTCGTCAACAATCTCGGCATCTTTGAGCCCAAGCCTTTCCTGGAAATCCCCGATGCTGATTGGCTGCGTTTCTTTGAAGTGAACGTCTTGAGCGGTGTGCGCCTCGCGCGCGCCTATCTTCCCGGAATGCTCAAGAAAAATTGGGGCCGCGTTATCTTCATCTCCAGCGAATCCGCGCAGCACGTTCCCACCGAAATGATTCACTATGGCATGACCAAGACTGCGCAAGTTGCCGTCGCTCGCGGTCTTGCCCAATCCGCGGCGGGTACCGGCGTCACCGTCAATTCGATTCTTGCTGGCCCAACTGCGTCGGAAGGCGTCGGTACTTTCCTCGATACCATGGCCAAGCAGCAGAGTGTATCCACGAAGGAGATCGAAAAGTGGTTCTTCTCAAACGTGCGTCCGACCTCCCTCCTCAAGCGATTCGAAACACCAGAGGAGGTCGCTGCGGTTGCGGCGTTCGTGGCCAGCACACAAGCTGCCGCCATTAACGGTGCCGCCGTCCGCGCCGAAGGGGGAGTAGTCCAAAGCATCTTCTGACCAGGACCACGCGTGTGCCGAAGGCGTTGTGCAGAAGTCAGTTTGCTACAATCGGAACAGGGGTGGACTCATGACTGAACAGAATTTTGCGAATCACGCCAAATTTTTGCCGCCATTTCATTTTTTTGTTCTGCCCGTGATGTTTATTAATTTTGGTTGGTCGATCTACCGCTGGAAGGTGACCGGATTTTCGCTGGATAGCTTTGAAAGGGTTCTGCTGGCGGCCGCGCTGTTGGTCGGATTTATCAGCGCGCGCACGATGGCATTGAAGGTACAAGACCGAGTGATCCGGCTCGAAGAGCAGTTGCGTTACGAGCGCGTGCTGCCCGCGGACCTCAAGGCGCGCATCGCCGAATTCACGGTTGCCCAGCTTATTTCGCTGCGCTTCGCCAGCGATGCGGAACTTCCGGCTCTGGCGCGCAGCGTGCTCGACAACAAAATAGACCAGCGCAAGGCCATAAAGCAGATGGTGAAGAACTGGCGGCCGGATTATTTGCGCGCGTAGTTTCAAGGTGCACGAAATGTCAAAAGCAACGTGGGCAGGAAAAGTCATAGCTCAGAGCCATCACTGCGTCGTAGTGGAAGGGAACCAATATTTCCCCGCCGAGGCCGTGAAGAGCAAATTCCTCAAGCCGAGCGAGTACACGAGTGTGTGTCCCTGGAAGGGCACCGCGCATTACTACCATCTGGAAGTCGACGGCATGAAGAACGAAAACGCCGCCTGGTATTATCCGCAGCCCAAACCCGCCGCGGCCGAAATCAAGGACCGCATCGCCTTCTGGAAGGGCGTCAAGATAGAAACATGAGCGCGGGAGAAGCACGAGCAGACGGCCGCCGCACACTGTAACGCCGGCATCTTGCCGGCGTTGGCGAGCGAAATCACAGGTTCTTACTTCGCGATTTCGTTTTTGAACACGGTCCCGTCCTTCATCACAAAGCGCACGTGCTCCAGGATTCCCACATCCTTCAGCGGATCGCCGCTCACTGCCACAATGTCCGCGAACGCGCCCGGCGCCACCACGCCGATATCGCCCTTCATGTCCAGCATCTCCGCGGCCCGCGAAGTCGCTGACTGAATCGCATCCATCGGCGCCATTCCGAATCCGACCATGCGCGGGAACTCCTGTGCGATCGATTCGGTCCATGGCATCCCGCCGATGTCGGTGCCAAACACAATTTTCAAATGCGCGTTCAGCGCTTTCTTGAAACTCGTTTCGTGCACGGCTGCTCTCGCGCGGTCGCGTTTTCCTGCCGGCGTGTCCGCGGGAGCCCAATCGCCGTAGTACGGCGTAATCGTCGGGCAATACCAAGTCCCCTGCCTGGCCATCTGCGCGATTTGCGCGTCCGTAATTTCCAGGCCGTGCTCGATGGAGTCGCATCCGCCATCCAGTGCCCGCTGTAAACCGATTCCGTTGTACGCGTGGCACGCTACTTTCTTCTGCCATCCATGCGCTTCATCCACAATGGCCTTCAGCTCTTCCACCGTAAGCGTGGGCTGCGAAACCAGATTCCCCTGCCTATCCACCCAGGAGCGGTGCGTCATGTAAACCTTGATCCAGTCCGCGCCATGCTCGAGTTGCTGGCGCGCGGCTTTGCGCGCCTCCACTGGACCATCGACAAGTTGCGCGCCCTTCGGCATCTCGAGTTCCGGCGCGTAACCCTCCAGGTTGTATCCGCCGGTGGTCGAAATCGCGCGCGTCGCTCCAAAAATGCGCGGCCCGGGAATCGTACCCTCTTCGATGGCCTGCTTGATTTCGATATCGCCGTAACCCGCGCCCTCTGTTTCCAAATCGCGGATGGTAGTGAAGCCCTGCTCCAGCGCGCGGCGGCAAGCGAATGTCGCGCGCGCGGCTCGCAGCGCAATGCCGGCATTTAAAATGTTTACGTCATACCCGCCCTTCGCGGGATCTTCTCCCCAAAGGAAAATATGCGTATGCGAATCGATGAGTCCCGGCAGCACGGTCGCGTTCGAAAGATCGATTACGGTGGCTCCCGCCGGAATCTGCGCCGAGGCATCCGCTACTTTCTCGATGCGATTCCCCCGCACGAAAATCAGTTGGCTCTTGCGCGGTGATCCACTCGTTCCGTCAATCAGGGATCCCGCGCGAATCACCGTGACGCGCTCCGCGGGAGAAGCGGGAGATTGCGCCAGGGCTGGAGTAAGAGTAGAGACCAGCGAAAAAATCGCGACAGCGACAGTTTTCTTCATTAATTTTCCTCGGGCAACGCGCGGTAGCATGCCGCAAGTGGCGGCGCATTGCAATATGTACGCGCCGCACTGGCCCTTCATTTCTTGCGGTAACGCCCCGAGCGCCTCAGGGGGCTCGTATCTTTTTGTGTACTTTCTGGGCGAGTTCTATTGCCGGACTACGTTCTTTGCGTTGGGATAGAGGTGTACGCAACTTCCCACCCGTAGGTGAATCATGAAGCGCTGCGCAAAAATGCTCCCGCTTTTCTTCTGCCTGCTATCGCCGTTCGTTTGCAACGCACAGAAGATGGGCCAGGTTGCTTGCGCGAAACAAGATGGCTACATCGATCTCTACAGCTCAGTGGCCACTATGGAGATCCGCACGACGCTAAAGTGCGGGCAACAAGTGCAGATTCTTGACCGCTTCGACAATTTTATCCACGTCCTGACTGACAAAGGTGAAGATGGCTTCGTGGCGGCGAACTCGCTTACTTTCCTGAAAACGGCGGCAGCCGCGAAGTCGCCGGCCGCGCGCGCCAAGCAAAAACAGGCTGCCTCCGCTGCGCAAAACGCCTCTCAGTCTCCCGCTCCGTCTCGAGAAATTATTCTGCCGAATCAAACGGCCGTGCACCTGAAACTGGGCCGCGAGCTTTCTTCAGCAACGGCGCATGTCGGTGAGGAAGTGAACTTCGAAGTCGCCCGCGACGTGATCGTCGGCGGTCTCGTCGTAATCGCCAAAGGGGCGCCAGCCGTTGGCGCCGTCACCGAAGCCGAGCCCAAGAAGCGCATGGGCAAAACCGGCAAGCTGAACGTCAGCGTCGCATCTGTCCTGCTCGCCAACAACGAAAAGATCGCGTTGCGCTCCTTCGGAGCAAACCAGAGTGTGGACCAAAAGGGCGGCATGACGCTTCCCCTAAGGCATGGCAAGGATGTCACGCTCGCGAAAGACACGGAGATCACCGCTTACGTCGACGGCGAATTGCACCTGAAAGCCGCCAGCTTTGCCGCGGCGCCTCCCGCTGCACAATCGGCTTCCCAGTCAAACGCTGCGCAGCCTTAGGAAAAAAACAGGCTCGCCGCAGACACTCTTAAGACGATCTGCCTAAGTTCCCAGAAGATTGGGCTGTAGCCGCGTGTAGCCGTGCTCCTGACTCCACAATGACAGTGGGATTGCCGCCAAATCATCGACCACCGGCACTGCGTTCCCATTAGTCGCCAAATCGATTGTTCGCACGCAGACCTTGCAGCTCTCGCATGCTTCGACGCGAATGTGCGGAAACTGCTCCGCTACATACACGGGCAATTTCTTTTCGTCTTCTTCGCCGCATGCGGGGCAATAGATTCTGCGAAAATCCCACTCCTGCAAGCAAAACGAGCACATCATTCGGCGCTTGGCGCCGTCGCCCTCCGGCCGCAGCACACCGAGCAGCGGCTGTCCGCCGCAGAGTGGGCAACGGTGGAGCGTGCTGACGGTGGGGGGTGCACTTGTGTGTGCAGCAAGGAGCTCCGCAAGCGGTTGGGCGAATGCTCGCGGAATGAATTGCGCGAATGCCCCGATGAACTGGTCATTCATTCCGCCCAAATCCCAATAGGCTTTCAACAAAGCGAGGTTCGACACCGCGTCCTGTTTGGAGATGTCCCGAGCTGCCACGGCCAGCGTTGGGGGCGCAGCTTGCGCAAGTAATGAAAGGAAAGACTTCAAGCGCGAAAAGAGCAAATCGGCATCGCCAGACGGCATCGACGCTCGAAGGGACCCCGGAGGCCGGCTGGTCAATTGTGCGGCAGTGTCCTTCTTTATCTTTATGTCCGCGTAGAACTCTTTCTGGAATTTCGCGACGCGCGAATAGAAGCGCAGCACTTCCGCCGCAAACGGATGTTGCGATGCCAAATACTCCGCGCGCCGAATCCGCGCGTCGAACCCAGCCACTCCAACTTGTGCGGCTTTCATTTCCGGCGGGCAGCCGATCCAAACAGTTCTTCATACCATGCAGGATGGAAGCGCTTTGCAAAGTCTTCGGTTACGTCGCCATAAATGACCGAGTCAAAGGCGCCGCGCTCCGCGAAAACGCCCATGTAGACGTGGATCAAGAACAGCCCAATCGTAAGCAACGCACTGGAGGCGTGGACCAGAACGGCCGTGTAGCGGAGCCAGCGCAAACTCCACGGGATATATTCGGGGAACCATAAGACGAGGCCGCTGAGGAACAACAGGACGCCGCACCAGAAGAAGCCCCAGAAGAGGAGCTTTTGTCCGGCGTTGTAGCGGCCGACCGGCGGCATCTGTTCGTCTTCGTTTCGGATGTAATGGTTCACAGAGCGGAACCAGGCTCGGTCGCCGTCGGTGATTCCCATCTCAAATGCCCACAGAGCGTACATCTGCACCACCGCGGCGATGAACAGCAGGCCAATCCACGGATGCAACATACGCGAAACCTGGCCGCCCCCCAGAGCAATGGCTATCCAAAACAGCCACGGGGACCAGAACGCCAGGCCGGTCAAGAGCAGATAGAGGTAAGAAAAACCGGCCAGCCAGTGAGTGGCGCGCTCTCTGAACGTGTAGCGAAGGATGCGGCCCGGAGGAACAGGTTGCGCCGAATGTTCGCGAAGTTCCGCAGCGTTCACGGCTGTTCTCCTTCGTGCTTTTTCTCAAATTCCTCTTCGCGCGACTTCGGACCAAACCGCAAGTAGTGCACGAACAATCCAATCAATCCGCCGACCATCGCCAAGTTGCCCAACCACTTCAGCGGACCCTTCCACAGCTTGACACTGAAGGGAATATGCGGATCCTTCGGAAGTCCGCCATAATTTTCCGGCTCAGTGGCGTCGTGCAGTACATAGATTACCCCCGTGCCGCCGACGCCCGGTGGGTCATATACGCCGGCCTTCGGGAAATTGTAGTGATCGCGGAGCTGCTTGGCGCGACTCTCCGCGAGAAACTTCATGTCGTCCTTGCTGCCGAAATGCAAGCACCCTGTGGGGCACGATTTGATGCATGCCGGCTCCAGCCCTTCGCCCACGCGGTCCGCACACAGCGTGCATTTATAAACTCGTTTGGTCGCCGAATTGAATTTTGGGATGTTGAACGGGCATCCGGTGATGCAGTAGCCGCAGCCGATGCAGTTGGCCTCCTGGAAATCGACGATGCCATTGGTGTACTGCACAATGGCCCCGTCCGCGGGACACGCCGCCAGACATCCAGGCTCGGCGCAATGCATGCACTGATTTTTGCGCATCAGCCACATCAGCGTGCCGTCTTCTGTTTCGTGTTCGTTGAAGAGGATCAGGTTCCAGTAATTCCACCGCGTTTCCGGCATGGTCTGATAGGTATTGTCGAAAACGGTTTCCCCGAACGGCAGGTCGTTCCACTCCATGCAAGCCACTTCGCAAGCCTTGCAGCCGATGCATGTCGTAGTGTCAATAAGTTTGCAGACGGTGAATTGGCGCTGCATGTCATCGCCCGGGACGGAACCCGCGTGACCTGAAATTTTCTGGATGCGCAGTGCTTCCTGGCTCATGAATGCACCTAGGCCTTCTCTACCTTGACCAGAAAGCCCTTGAATTCGGGCGTATATGAGTTGGGGTCGACGATCGTCGGCGTAAGAAGGTTCGCCAGCGTTCTGGCGTCCTTGCCTTCGTCCTCGGCTATTCCCCGGTAGCCTTGATGAATGGGCAGGCCGATCGGGTAGACTTTCTTGCCGTCGATCATCAGCGGCTTGATGCGCTTGGTGACCATCGCTTTCGCAATGTAATCTCCACGGATGCTCGAAACTTTTATTTTTTCGCCGCCGGTGATGCCCATTTCGTCAGCCATCTGCGCCGAAATCTCGACAAACGGCTCAGGCACGAGCTGCACGTTCATCGGATTGTTCTTGGTCCAGTAGTGATAAAGCTCAGTCAGTCGGTAGGTCGTGCAGACAACCGTGTAACCGTCCTTGGGCGTGCCGTATTTATCGTCCGGCGTTTTGAAACGCTTGACCACTGGATTGTGTGTCTGCTGCGGATGCAGCGGATTCTCAATCGGGCTCTCGATCGGTTCATAGTGTTCGGGGAACGGGGCATCGGCAAAAGCCGAGAGCGGCCCAAAGATTCGTCCCACGCCCTCCGGATTCATGATGAACGGGCCCATGTGATCTTTGGGCTTGGAATCGGCTTTGAAGTCTGGCACGTCGTTGCCAACCCATTTTTGCTGGCCTTCGTTCCACCACACTTGTTTTCGCGTTGGATCCCAGGGCTTGCCGTCGACGTCGCACGAGGCGCGATTGTAAAGCACGCGGCGATTCGCAGGCCACGACCAGCCCCAGCCCGGATGCACACCCAGACCCGAAGGATCGGAGGGATCACGCCGCGCCGTCTGATTGCCTGCTTCCGTGAATGCACCGGAGTAAATCCAGTTGCCGCAGGACGTCGTACCGTCGTCTTTCAACCAAGCAAAGCCGGGGAGCTGCTGGCCGGCCTTGATTTGCTGTTTCGTCGCGGGATCCTCGAGATCCGCCAGCGCCTTCCCGTTGACTTCCTTCAATACCTCGGCCAAGGGCGGATTCGTTGGATCGCTGTAATTCCAAGTCACGTGCAGGATAGGATCGGGGAACTTGCCGCCCTCTTTCTTGTAGAGCTCACGAACTTTCAGGAAAATCTGTGCCACGATGGCCTGGTCCAGCCGCGCTTCTCCGGGCGACGGCACGGCCGTATTCTTCCATAGCACCCAGCGCGCGGAATTGGTAAACGTTCCGTCTTTCTCCGCAAATCCCGCACAAGGCAAGTTGTACACAGTTGTTTGGATCTGCTTCATTTCGTCCGTGGAGATCCCGGGTGCCCGCCAAAAATCGCTGGTCTCGTTCGGATAAATTTCCCCGACAACCAGGAAGTCCGCTTTTTTCAGCGCGTCGATGTTTTTCTTTGAATTGGGACCAATGGCTACGCCGTTCATCCCAAAGGCCAGCATGCCTTTGACGTTCCCGTTGTACATATCGTCCCAGAGCTGCACCCACGTATAGTTGCGATCCACTTTCGGCAGATAGTCGAAGGCCCAGCCGTTTTGTTTAGTGGCCGCGTCGCCATAGACTGCTTTCAGATAGCTCACCACGAATTTCGGCGTGTTGCTGTAGTAGTTCCACGAATCCCACGGAGCCGGCTTCGAGGGTGTGGGCGTAATGCGTTTCATCCAGGAATCGAAGGAGGTGTCCGCGGGCGTCGGAACTTTCAGATAGCCGGGCAAAGAGAAAAGGGGGGCCATGTCTGTGGCGCCCTGAATGTTGGAGTGCCCGCGCAACGCGTTGACGCCACCGCCCGCGCGGCCAATGTTACCGAGGAGCAATTGGATAATTGCCGCCGTTCGAATGATTTGCGTGCCAAATGAATGTTGCGTCCATCCGACAGCGTAAATGATCGTGCCGGCCTTCTTCATGTCGCCGTCTTTGCGAATCGAAGTATAGGTGTCGGCGGCCTTGAGGAATTGTTCCTTGGGAATGCCGGTGATGCGCTCGACCATTTCCGGCGTGTACCGCGAGTAATGTTTCCTCAGCAGTTGGAACACGCAATTGGGGTTCTGAAGGGTTAGGTCAAACTCGACTTTTTCCGGTAGCCCAGTTCCTCCTGTCCCCGCATAATTCCACGTGGACTTGTCGTAGGTCTGAGTCGCGGCATCGAATCCGGAGAAAACGCCGTCGGTATCGCCCGGCAACTGGAAGCCGGGTTTGACGATAAATGCCGCGTTCGTGAAGTTAACCAGGTAATCTTTCGCGATGCGATTGTTCTCGATGGCATAGCGAATCACGCCACCAAGGAAGGCGATGTCTGACCCGGCGCGAATCTGGCAGTAGAGATCGGCGACCGCGGATGTGCGCGTGAAGCGCGGGTCCACGGAAATTATTTTTGCGTTCCGCGTGCGCTTCGCTTCGATGGGCCATTTGAATCCGCAGGGATGGTTCTCAGCCGGATTACCGCCCATGATGAGCATCATGTCGGTGTTCTTCATATCGACCCAGCCGTTGGTCATCGCCCCGCGTCCGAATGTTGGTCCCAAACTTGAGACCGTGGGGCCGTGTCAAACCGTGGCCTGGTTTTCTAAATGCACGACCCCTAGGGCGTGCATGGCTTTCACGACCAGATAGTTGAACTCATTGGTATCGGTACAGCCGCCGATCCAGGCGATCGATTCCAGCCGGTTTACCGTGTGTCCCGCGGCGTCCTTCTCGATGAAAGTCTCGTCGCGGGTCTTTTTCACGCGCGCGGCGATTTCGTTGATCGCATCGTCCCACGAAATGTCCTGCCATTCGGTGCCGCCCGGGCGGCGCACCTGGGGCTTCAGCAACCGCCGGTCGTTCATAATCTCTTGCTGCAACGAGGAACCCTTCGGGCAAAGCGTGCCGCGGTTGGTGGGATGATCGGGGTCGCCCTCGACGTGCACCACCTGCGCGGTCACATTCTTCGCGCGGTCGCCTATTGTGTAGATGATGGTGCCGCAGCCTACCGCGCAGTACGGGCAGGTCGAGCGCGTCTCACTCGCGCGTGCGATCTTCAGCGTCCGCAGTTGTGCGTATGCGGGCTGCAGGTCAAATCCAAACACCGCCGCCGCTACACCACCCACTGTTGTGTATTTAATGAAGTCGCGACGTGAAGGGTTCATCGGGGACCTCGGCCGCGAGCGGAGAAGGTAGGACGGCATTCTCGCGGAATCTCATTCATAGAACTTCAGCACGAAACTGTCAAGCCGCATTTTCGTGTAGAAAGGCGAGGGCAACGGAACGCGTCAATCGGCTGACGCTGAGGTTGCGGTTCGAGGCAATTCGGTCTCTGTGGCGGCTCCCGCGGCTCGATAACGCACCAGGAGGAGTGTCAAATCGTCCGCCTGGCTGGCGCCCCGCGCGAAATTCTCCACCGCCTCCAGCACCAGCTTTTGCAACGCATCAAGAGGCGTCTCATTGTGCCCGGCAAGCAACTGCACCAGCCGCGGCATGCCGAAGAATTCTTCCTTGGGATCCATCGCCTCCGTCACGCCATCGCTAAACAGCACCAGCGTGTCCCCTACCTCCAGTCTCACACACGCAGTGGTGTATTGGGCCTCGGGCACCAGGCCTACTGGAAACGACCCTTCCGTGAACGCGTCCTCCGCGCTCCCACCCCGACGGATCAAAATCGGCGACGGGTGGCCGGCATTGATGTACTCCAGCGCGCCCTGGTCATCGAGAATTCCGAAGAACATCGTCGCGTAGCGGCCGACTTCCGCGTGATCGCATAGAAAGCGATTCAAGTGATTGAACAACCGGGCGGGATCGGTGCCCAGCGTCATTCCGGACAGCACGCCTTGCAGCATGGTGGTCAGCAGCGCCGCGCCCAAGCCTTTGCCGGAAACGTCTGCAATCAGAAACGCGGTGCGGTTTTCGCTGAGCGGGAACACGTCGAAGTAATCGCCTCCGACGGACAGGCATGGGAAATTGCATCCGGTGACGGAAAGATGCGGATAATCGCGGAAGTTGCGCGGCAGCAGCGCTTGCTGGATGTCGCGCGCAATATTGATTTCTTGCTCCATGCGCTGTCGTTCGCGTTCGCGCGCCACCAGCCGTGCGTTGTCGAGAATGCTTGCGGCTTGATCGGTGAACGCATCGAGCAGCTGCCTGTCCAGCTTCGAAAATGCCGCCGGCCGCCGCGAATCCAGATACAGCACGCCCAAAAATTGGCCGCGCTTGATGTTGACGATCGACTCTTCCGTCTTGGCGTGCGAAAACGCGTACAGCGGAATGACCACCACCGCGCGCAACCGCTGCGCCACGATGCTCTGAGCGGCCTGCAAATCCATTTCTGCTTGTGCCAGGTCCTCGGTGATCACCGCTTCCTGCTTTCGCAGCGCCAGTTGTATCGCGGTCTGGCTCGGTGCCAGGCTCTCCGGCGGCAGCCGCAACCCGCCGCTGCGTCGCGCCAGGCGAACGTGCAGCGCGCCTTTATCGTCGGCTTCCAGCAACACGCCGCGATCCGCGTCCATCACGGAGATGGCGTGATTCACCATCATGCCCAGCACTTCGTCGAGTGGAAGCTGCGAATGCAGCAAGGCGGTCGCCGCCAGCAGTTGGTCGAGCTTGCTCAGTCGCGCGCTGGCGCTGCCCACCACGTCGGAGTTGGTGATGTGCTCCATGCGCGTCAGCAGGTGCGGAATGGAGTCCTCGCCCGCAGGAGCCGCCGAGCGGTAGATGATCTCGTAGGAATCGTCGATGCCGAAGGTGATGATGTCGCCGTCGTGCAGTTCCCGGCTGTCCACCTTCTCGCCGTTCAGAAACAGGCCGCGCCGCTGCCCCCGATCCTCGATGTACTGTTTGTTCGCCTCCACCACGATCGCGGCGCAATTGCGCGAAATACGGCGATCAGAGAGCTGCAAGTGGTTGCCGGTTTCTGATCCGCGCCCAATCAGGAACGGTGACTGCGTCACGCGGACGAAGCGCCGCGCGCCGTCCGGAGAGACCACCTCCAGCACAGTTTCCGCCGCAATGGGTACAGTGTCCGGCATAAGGCCCATATATGCGCGGATTGTAGCATCCTTTAGCTAGCCCGGGTTTGTGCCTGCGACACCTGAGCCCGCTACTCTCTACTGTTCCTTATTAGCCATTCGTCGCTGCTACGGCTTGTGCCGGAACGGCGTACTGGATGGCTGCCATCCCCGCGTATTGCGCCAAGAGGTCTTGGCGGTACTTGATGATGAGCACCTCGACGCCATGCAGGCGAGCTACTTCGATGATTTTGTCCACCACGTTCTCTGCGGCAAGAAGCTTGGTGTTGTCGATGGGGCAATTGCCCGGTTCCAGCGAGACGTAATGGTGCTCTTTGCAGACGAAGCCCTTTTGACGCAGGCCTTCATTGACCAGAACCTCGCGTATGCGAAAGAGATTCAGAACGTTGATTACTTTGCGCAGGGAAGCGACCAGTTCTTCCGGCTTGTGATTATGCAGGCTTTCGATGGCTCGCGCCTCTTTTTCGGCGCGATGCACGCGCAGCGCGTTTTCGATCAGCTCCCTGCGATCTCGTGCGTCGGCCTCGGGTGAGTCCAAAATGCGCGCAATGATCTTCGGCTTCAACGATTCGTGCAGGTATCCGTCGAGCAGCGCCGCGACCCTGCTCTCGGCCATTAATACCAGCAAGTCGCAGCAGCCCTGATCGTATAGGTGATAGATTTCGTTGGCCACTCGCTTCAGATGCCATTGCAAATGCGTAAGCCGGTGCTGCTGTGCATGGTGCGGAATAGACCTATCCACCGTATCGGAAGGAACAAAAGACTTGGTGCGGTCGATCTGCTGAACTCTGCCGAGCTGATAAACGAGAAATTTCGCCTCTTCCTTCGCACACTCGACGAACAGGACTTTTTCGTCTTCCTCAAGAACGGCTTCCAGCGGCGCGATGTAAGGATCGCGATCGATCTTCAATACGTCCTTGGTTGGCACCAGCAGGCCGATCACCTCGTTGAGCTTCTCTCCCGACCGAAAGATGATCAGCGAGTGAAGATGCTGCGGCGCAAAATAGTCGGCTAGGAAAGCCTCAATTCCCTGAAGGTCGTGCTCCAGCGTGGCTTTTTGCGATTTCGAGAGCGAATCGATGAAATCTTTGTGCTCCTCCAGCGCATGTGTCTTCATGGAATGAAACGAACGCAATAATCCCTTCGGCTCGGGAGCAACTTTTTCGGAGCTGAGGCCGAGGTACAGGCTGATAACCGGGTTGATGTATTCGGTTTCGACCAGCGCCCTAAGCCTGTCCTCAGAAATGCCCTCCTGCTCCCCCATGGCTCGCAACAATGAGCGTGGGTGAATCTCGCGCCATTTTTTGCCGTGCTTTTTGCGTAGTGCCTGCGAGTTGCTGCTTTGTGGTGCGCTTTGCTGGGTTTGTTCAGCGCTATTGTTCTCGGTCATTTCGAGCTGCCTTTCCGCAACCGGGGCGGAGTAAAACAGGGGATAGGCGGGGAGAATATCCTGAGGCAGATAAGGGCAGAGTACAGCGGTTAGGGTATTCCGCAAGGTGATTTCGAGCAGGAAGTCTTGCCGAGTCAAATGCCGACTCCAAAACCGCTTAGGGGCGGGTTGCTACTGTGGTATCGGGTAACTGGCAGGGCACGCAAAGCCTCATTTTTCGCGCCGGCAGAGCCTCCTGAGGGGAAAATTAAAGCAAGGCGATACGCTAACCGCCGGTCCCCGGGAGAGTCGCGGCAAACCGCAGATGTTGCGCGCTTTGCCCGTCGTTTGGGAGAGTAGCAAAATGGAACAAGAACGAAGGCGAATGCCCCGAGTACCGTTTGTGGCCTCAACGGAACTGCTGGAGGTTGACACCGGTACGCGCATGAACGCGCAGGTCAGCGAACTAAGCCTGCATGGTTGCTACGTAGACACGTTGAACCCGCTGCCCAAGGGCACCAGCGTCTACGTAAAGATTTTCACCGATGAATATCTCTTTGAGACGCCCGCGATTGTCGTGTATTGCCACCCACGTCTAGGCATGGGCCTCGCATTTCACGACGTCAAGCCTCACTTTGTGAACGTGCTGCAGAATTGGGTGATGGCTGCACCCGGGAAACAAAGCTCCGGGTAGTGATCGCCGGACTCTCTTAGATAGGTTCTTGCTCAACATCCGCAAGCTGTGCGAGCACGCCCTTTTGGTTCTCCGCAGAAAGAGTGTTGTAGAGTTCGAGTATCGTTTTCACTTTGTCGTCTTCGGCAGGTGGCCCGCCCGGTTTCTCTTTGTGCGCCAAGCGCTTGTGTGAGCTCACGTGACGCGAGCTAAAGAGCTTGCCGCACACATCGCATCGAACAGGCTCTGGCATGCCACCCCCTGGCAGAAAAATTCGGGAAACTAGGACGAACCCTCAGGGCATGGGACGCGGACGTGCGTCTCGCGGTTACACAAGAGTTCCCGTATTGTGCTGCCAGCCAAAACACTCCATGTAGCAAGGTTAGAAGGAGACGCGGGCGCTTAGCTGTATTTCGCGGCCGGGCGTGGCGGCTTCGCTGATGGTGCCGAATTGCGGCGTGTTCACGAAGCGATCCGGCGTGCCCAGGTTAGTGTGGTTGAGGGCGTTGAAAAATTCGGCGCGAAATTGGAATCTTGCGCGCTCGGTGAGGTCGAAGACGCGGGCGAGCGCGAGATCCAGAGTTTGCATGCCTGGGCCGTATACGGTGTTGCGTCCCACATTGCCGAAGGCGAATGCGGCGGGAGTCGCGAAGGCCGCTGGGTTAAACCATTGCGCGGCGGTGTGCGTGCCGGGGGGAAAAATCGGCTGGCCGGTGAGGTTGGCGCGGATGGGATTTTCGCCGAGGACGGTGCCTGCGTTGGCGGTGTCACCGAAAACGGAGATGGTGAGCGGGAAGCCGCTTTGGATTTGGTAGACCGTGGACAGATGCCAATCGCGGGTGACTAGATCGAGCACGCGCATTTGCTTGAGCGAGGGAAGATCGTAGACAACGCTGGTGGCCAGGCGATGACGCACGTCGCAGGCTAGGCCTTTTTCCGCGGTGAGATTCGAATCGTTTTGCGGGATGGAGGATTCGAACATGGGCGAGCGGAAATCAGGAGCATTGCTGAGGCTTTTGGAGTAGGTGTAGTTCGCGAGGAGGCTGAGTCCGTGCGCGTAGCGGCGGCGGACATTGACATAGCCGGCGTCGTACCAGGATTGCGCGGAGTTGGCGAGCAGGTTGATGGTGCTGACGGGCGTGCAGAGGGCGCCGGCGGGGCAGCCGGCCGGAGGCGTCGCCGACACAGTAATGCTTGCGGGCGGGCTGGAGTTATCCACGAATTCGAGGAACTTGAGCGGGCGGCGCGGGCCGATGGCGCCAGGGCCTGGTGGCGCATTGTTGATGAGGTCGGCGCGCTGGAGATGCATGCCGCGAGCGCCGAGATAACCGACTTCGAGGGTGGTCTCGCGGCCGAGACTCTTTTCGATCGAAGCGCTCCACTGCTGGACGTACTCGGCAGGTGCGTGGGGATCGAAGGCGGTGAAGCTGACGGTGGTTTTGCCGAGGACGGCGGGAGCGAAATTCAAAGAGGATTGCGACTGCGCGGACGACACCAAGGTTGCCGGTGGCGTGAAATTGTCGAACTGCTGGGTCTCGGGAAAAACGTAAGGAACGTTGTGGCGCTGGTTACACCAGGTGTTGAGGTCCACGGGAGTGAAGAAGATGCCGTAGGCGCCGTGGAACACGAGGCCTAGGCTGGGAAGATTTTGCGAAATGCCGAGGCGGGGCGCGAAGTCGTGCTTGTTCGAATACATCAAACCGTCGGGATAGCCGTTTTGTCCTCCGATGAAGACTTGCGGCGTGCCGCTGGAGAAAATTAGGTTCGAGTTGGTGTAGCGGATGTCAACCAGTGGACTCATGTATTCGTAGCGCAGGCCCATCTGGATAGTGGTGTTGCGCGTGATCTGTAAATTATCCTGCACGAAACCGTCGGCGGACCAGTTGCGAAGCTGCATCTGCGGGATGCCGGCTTGGCGCTGCTTCACGGCCGGAAGGCCGAGGAGAAAACTTGCGAGGCCGGAGCCAGTGCCATCGTTCGTCGCAGTTTGCGTGGTGTAGCCATTGGTGAACTGGTAGTAACCGCGATTCTGGAAAAATCCCCACATGGGCCAGATATAGCGGCGATAGCTGCCGCCGAATTTGAGGCTGTGACGGCCCCGCTGCCAACTTAGGAGATCGCGGCCTTCGATGGTGGTGTCCCACGCGCGCATAGGGGTGGCGGCGTAGGTGTCGCCCATGCCGGAGTAACCCTGTACGTTGAACCACGGAGCGCCGAAAGCGCCCGGACCGCCGAAACCGACGCCGAGAATGCCCAGCTGCGAAACGATGTCGTTAACGTTGGCGCTTTGCGTGGTGTGGCTCATGGAGAGGCGCGAGACGCTGACCGACGAGACGTTCACCATGCGCGGGCTAAGGATGCGGTTCCAGGAAATATTGCCGTTCTGCGCGAAGTCGTCATGGAAGGTGCCGAAGCCGGGGAGATTGATGGGCATGAAACCGTTTTCCGCGCTGAGGGAATAGCGGGCAGATAGGGTGTCGCCGCGGTCGAAGACGTGGTCGATCCGAACCGTGCCCTGGTCGTTGACGTGGTGCTCGTCGCGGGAATCGAGATAGTTGTTGCAGTCCTGCCCGGCGCCGACCACTTGCGGCGCCCCCATCATGGTCATGCCGCAGCCGTTCACGCCCATGGGCATGTTCGGGGCGGGAAGATAGTTCCGCAAAAAAGTTTCCGCCGCGGTATTGAGCATGCCGGAAGGAATTTTGTTGTTGGGGAAGGGATCGCGGATGATTTGCGGATTGCTTGGGCTGATCGGTTTTGCGGGATTGAAATTGGGATTGGCGTGAGCGCTGAAGGGATTGTAGATGGTGGTGCCGCTCAAGCTGAAATCGCCGCCGATCTCGTCGGCAGTCGGAATGGTTTCCATCATAGAGTCTGCTTTGGAGTGGCGCAGGCCCTCGTAATTGACGAAGAAAAAGGTCTTGCTGTGCGCCACGGGGCCGCCCAAAGAGCCACCGAAATTGTTTTGCACGAGAAATTTTGAGCCGCCCATGTCGCCAAAAGTGTGGGCGTCCAGCGAGCCGTTGCGCAGGAATTCGTAAGCAGTGCCGTGGAATTGATCTGTTCCCCCGCGTGTGACGATATTGATTTGGCCGCCGCCGGCGCCGCCCATTTCCGCGGAGTAGCTGCCGGTTTGCACCTTGAACTCCTGCACGGCATCGGGGGAGGGGCTAAGGTTGAGCGTGTTGAAGGTGGGGTCGGTGTCGGTAGTTCCGTCGAGGAGGAAATAGTTGGCATTCGGGCGATTGCCGCCGATGCTGACGGCCGAACGCTGGCCCGGGCGCCAGTAGAGCGGATTCATGTCACCCGTTTGCGCGCCGTGACTGACGTGAGCGCCGGGCACGGTGAGAACGAGATCGATGAGCATGCGTCCATTCAAGGGAAGGGCTTGAACGGCGGCCGGCTCGATAACTTCGCCGACGCTGGCGTCGGTGGTGTGCAGCACGTCGACCGCGGGGGCCACCACTTGCAGGGTGCTGCTGGTGGAGGCCAGCTTGAGGTCAAGATCGAGCGCGAGTTGCTGGTTGACCTCGAGACGAAGAGTCTGTGTCAGGGAAGCGAAGCCAGAGGATTGAACCGCAAGTTCGTACTCGCCGGGCCATAGCGCGTTGACTTCAAAGATTCCTTGCTCGTTGCTGATGGCGCGGCGCACGGCGTGCGTGGCGGCAGAGGTCAGCTGCACCTCGGAGCCTGCGACGGGGTTGCGCTGCGGATCGTAGACCGTGCCACGCACAACGGCGAAATTGCTCTGGCCAACGGCACACGGGGCCGCGAACAATAGGACCAGTGAGAGAAATCGACGCATCGGTTCACCCCACTCCGAGAAAGCCGTACTACCTCAACCGCAATGCACCTGAAGAAATGGCTCCGGGGAAGAAGCCTCTTGTGACGGACATCACCAGGAATTGCGAGAGATTACAGCGAATACGGCGAGCAGCCGCAATAATGCGAAAACACTACGGCATATTCCGGCGGTGAATGAACAAGAGAATTCACTACGGAGGTCGCAGAAGACATGGGACTGGGCTTGCCTTGACGGTGGTCGGGGAATCACTTAGTGTCTTTGGTTTGCGATGAGAAACCAACCTACAGCGTGGTTGTGTGTCTTTTGCTTGGCCTCGGTGGCATCGGTGCTGGCGCCGGATATTGCACGCGCGCAGGCTGCGGCCGAGTACCGCACGCATACGGAAGCGGCGAAGAGCTGGCCCCGCGACGCCGTTCGCGGAGCCAAGGCCATGGTTGCCACCGACGAAGAGTTGGGGTCGAACGCCGGCGTGGAGATCTTGAAGCGCGGCGGAAATGCGGTGGACGCGGCAGTAGCCGTGGGGTTTGCGCTGGCGGTAGTGGAGCCCGTTGCGGGGAATATTGGCGGTGGCGGATTTATGTTGGTGCGCCTGGCGGACGGGCGGGCGACATTCCTGGATTACCGGGAAGTGGCGCCAGGCAAAGCAACCCGGAACATGTACATCAAGCCGGATGGAAAGCTGGATGAAGAGGCTTCGGTGATTGGGTACAAGTCCGTGGCTGTGCCGGGAACGGTCGCGGGCCTGGAGTTGGCGCTGAAAACGTATGGGACGATGAAGCTGGCCGAGGTGATGGGGCCGGCCATTCGTTTGGCGGAAAACGGGTTTGTCGTAAGCGACAAGCTGGCGCGGCAATTGCAAGAAGAAAAGGCGGGGCTCGAGCGGTTTCCGATCAGCCGGCGCATTTTCTTGAACGACGGCAAGATGCTGCAAGCGGGAGACACGCTGAGGCAGCCGGAACTGGCTGCAACGCTGAAACGCATCGCGAAAAGCGGGGCAGGGGAATTTTACCGCGGCGAGACGGCGCGAATGCTGGTTGCCGACATGGCAAACTCCGGCGGGTTGATTACGCTGGAGGATTTGGCGGCGTACAAACCGAGAGTCCGGGAAGTGCTGCGCGCGAAGTATGAAAGCGGCGGCCACCAATGGGAAGTGGTGACTTCGCCGCCGCCCAGCTCGGGGGGCGTGGCGATTATCGAAGCGCTGAATATCTTGCGCGATGTCCCGCTGAAGAATTGGGACGATGTGGAAAGCGTGCACATGGTAGCGGAGGCCATGCGCAGGGTTTTCGCGGATCGCGCGGCGTACCTTGCCGATCCGGATTTCGCGAAGGTTCCGGTGGCGGGGCTGACCGACCCTTGCTACGCGAAGGAGTTGGCGGGAACGATTGATGCGCATTGGGCATCCTCGAGCAAGGAGGTGCGCGCGGGGAAGCCGCATGCTTGCGGCGCAACTGCGGCGGCTGCTGCGCCAGAGACATTGGTGAGTTTGGGGGAAGGCCCCCACACGACGCATTTTTCCGTGGTGGACGCGGCGGGAAATGCGGTGGCAAGCACGTACACGCTGAACGACAGCTACGGGTCGCATGTGACAAGCACGGCGGGATTTTTGCTGAATGATGAGATGGATGATTTTACGACGCAGCCGGGCGTGCCGAATGCGCTGTTTGGCTTGATTCAGTCGGACGCCAACGCGATTGCGCCGGGCCACCGGCCGCTGAGCTCGATGACGCCGACCCTTTTGTTACGCGACGGAAAGCTGAGCTTTGTGACCGGTTCACCGGGCGGGCCGACGATTATTTCGGCGACGCTGCTGAGCGTGATTAACTGGATGCGGTTGGGAATGGATGCCCAGGCGGCGATTAATGCGCCGAGATTTCATCATCAGTGGCTGCCAGACCAGATTCTGATGGAAGAGGATTTTCCGGAAAGTACGGAAAAGGCGCTGCAGGCGCGCGGATTCGCCGTCAAGCGCCGCGGGCATATAGGGCTGGTCAATGCGATTGGGATTGATGCCGAGAGCGGCGAGAGATTGGGCGCGGCTGATCCGCGCGATCATGGGTCTGCGGTAGGTTACTGAGAAAGAAAAGAGAGTCAACACAGACGGCACGCAGGAAGAGGGTTCGGACATACTGTTCATTGAGATCCCGGCATCGGTGGAACGCGCCGAGCCTCGGGATGACAATGCCTAAAAATTATGAAAAGACTTCTATCGACGTACCTTTTTGTTTCGCGGAAACTGAACCGTGAGCTGTTGGGACAAATTGCCGAAGCGGGATTTTCCGGCGTGGAAATCTTTTGCTCGCGCGCGCATTTTGATTACACGTCAAAGGCGGAAGCCCGGGAAATCGGGTCGGCTCTTGCTGATTTGCGGCTGACGCTGACCTCACTGCACGCGCCAACTAGCCGCGATTTGAGCGCCACACGGGAAAGCGGCCAGCCCCTTTCCATTTGCGAAGTGGAGCGCGTCCGGCGCATCGAAGCGATGGATGAGTTGAAGCGGGCCATCGACATCGCGGAGGACTTGCCTTTTCCTCGCATGATTTTCCACATGGGCGGCACGCGAGAGACCGCGGATGGGCGCAAGCGCGACGCCGCATTCAGCTCGCTGGAGCATTTGATTCTGCACGCGAAGCATGTGGGCGTCACGATTTGCGTGGAAAACACAACCAGTGAAATGGGCAATCCGGAGTATTTGCGGGCCTTTTATGACGAAACGCGGCTCACCGGGCTGCGCTTCAACTTTGACATCGGACATGCGTATCTGGCGGACGGAGCCGAGGACGAGCGCATTGAGAAGGCATTTGCCCCTTTGCGAGACTTGGTGGTGGGCGCGCACATTCACGATAACCATGGGGAGAAGGACGAGCACCTCCCGCCGTATGACGGTACGATTGATTGGGAGAATGCCATCAAGGTCTTGAAGACCGCCCCGGCAAACGATTTGCCGCTACTGTTGGAGTTGAAAGAGAAGACCGGCCCGGAGGCGCTGTCGGCGCACGAGCAACTCGCCGCAGCCAGCAAGGCCTGGGATAAGTTTGAGGAGGAGTGGGAAGGCTAGGCTGAGTCAGCCACCCACACCTCGATCACGATTTGTGGATAATATTCAAGCTGCGCGCACATGGGCAACTTTCTTGTATTGAAGACCAAGTGTCGGGCGTTGCTGGAACGCTTTTGGAAACCTAAAACGGTTGTCATTACGCGTCACGATGTTCCGGTTGTGGGGCGTTCTGCTTGGATCGGATCGATGAGCGATTCCATCGAAATCGTAGGTGACATCCTTTCGCCCGCGAATGAGAAGAGCGAATGGGAGGCCCCGCGGGATTGAACGGTTCCGCGGCACACCAATCTGGAATTCCCTCCTATCCAACCATTAAACTGGATTGCGAGATTTTTACCTCTAAATCGGCTATGACTCTATGACCTCTATCACGATTGAGCAGGCAGGGAAGTACGACGGGCAGGAAGTTACGATCCGCGGGTGGCTTTACAACTTGCGGGAATCGGGAAAGTTGCTGTTTCCGATTTTTCGCGATGGGACCGGGATCATTCAGGGTGTTTGCGCGCTGAAGGAAAACCCGGAGGCGTTTGCTGCGCTGAAAGGATTGACGCAGGAGTCCAGCGTCATTGTGACGGGAAAAATTCGCGCGGAGCAGCGCGCCCCCGGCGGATACGAGATGGGCGTCAACAAAGTTGAGATCGTACAGAAAGTCCCGGAGAGCACGCCTTTTCCCATACAGCTGAAAGAGCACGGCGTGGATTTTCTGCTCGACCACCGGCATTTGTGGATGCGCACGCCGCGGCAGGCGGCGATTCTGCGCATTCGCGCCGAGGCGGAACGCGCGGCACGTGAATTCATGGACAGCCAGGGCTACACGTTGACGGATGCGCCCATGTTTACGCCGGCGGCGTGCGAAGGCACTTCGACGCTCTTCGAAGTGAATTACATCGATAACGAAAAGGCTTACCTAACGCAGAGCGGCCAACTGTACATCGAAGCAACGGCGATGGCGCTGGGCAAGGTGTACACCTTCGGGCCGACGTTTCGCGCGGAGAAATCGAAGACGCGGCGGCACCTGACGGAATTCTGGATGCTGGAGCCGGAGGGCGCGTACGTCGAACTCGACGAGGCAATGACGCTCGGCGAGGGATTGGTGAGCGCGATTGTGCAGTCGGTGCTGAAAAATAAGCCGCGCGAGTTGGAGACCCTGAAGCGGGACACTACAAAACTGCAAAACGTAAAGCCGCCGTTTCCCCGGATCAGTTATGAAGATGCGATTAAGGTCCTCCAGAAACATGGGAATCCGGCGAAGTTTGGCGACGATATCGGTGGAGACGAAGAGACAATTATTTCGAATGAGTTTGACCGCCCTGTTCTGGTGCACCGGTATCCGGCGTCGATCAAAGCGTTCTATATGCAACCGGATCCGCAGCGTCCGGATTTGGCCCTCGCATTCGACATGCTCGCGCCGGAAGGCTACGGCGAAATTATTGGTGGCAGCCAGCGCATTCACGATTACGATTTGCTGGTGAAACGCTTGCGCGAACACAACCTGCCGGAGGAAGCATTCCAGTGGTACCTCGATTTGCGGCGCTACGGCAGCGTGCCGCATTCGGGATTTGGCCTCGGGCTGGAACGCACGGTGGCCTGGATTTGCGGGGCTGAGCACATTCGCGAAGTGATTCCGTTCCCGCGCATGCTTTACCGGGTATATCCTTAAGGGCCGTGATTAGTGACTCGTGACTGGTGACTCGTGAAAGACGGTCCGCCAAAATCGGCCGATAACCGTCACCTCCAGGAATAGAATTTATGGCGCAGAAAATTCGAATCATTGGTGTGCCCATGGACCTGGGGGCGAGCCGCCGCGGCGTGGATATGGGGCCGTCGGCGTTGCGCGTGGCGGGATTGCAGGCGCGCATCAAGCAACTGGGCCATCAGGTCGAAGACATCGGGAACATTTCCGTCAAGCAGCCAGAAGAAATGTCCTACGGAGAAAAGCGCGCTAAATACCTCGCGGAGATTGCGGACGCTTGTAAAGATCTGGCCGTGATGGTGGAGAAGTCGCTGGACGAGAGCATGCTGCCGGTTGTACTCGGCGGGGACCATTCGATTGCCGCTGGCACGCTGTCGGGAGTGGCGACGTATTTCAAGAAGAAGGAAAAGAAGATTGGATTGATCTGGCTGGACGCGCACGGCGACATCAA
>WNFR01001943.1_pt1 | contig 25100 bp, 18 predicted proteins | sample 5400221 | NCBI WGS metagenome assembly WNFR01 (sample SAMN13153357, study PRJNA577476) | soil metagenome | isolation source: 40 cm soil under Madrone tree | place: USA:California | collected 2016-06-14 | reverse complement strand
TACTGCTTGCCTGTGGATGTGGCTTGGTTGTGAGTTTCGGTCGCCGGGTGCACCAAAACTGTTTGTTGGGCACCTTTCAGCGTGGTTTGCTCCACACTTGCAGCGCACGCTTGCGCGGTAGCTTCTCACCTGTAATCTGTTGGTGTACTTGCCCACAGCATTCGGCCACACCGCTCAGCGCAATAATTACACAGAATTTGTGATTGAATCGATTAAGAACGTGTTCACCTCTCCCACTGATAGAGTGTTTGAGGGTGAAAAGAAAGAGGGAGTTTCGTTCAAGGTCCTGCAGCAAGCGGCAGAGGTCTTGGGTACAGCGGTGAAGGCGACCAAATGAGCCGGTCTAGTTGGACTTCTTCCCACGGAGTGCAAACGACCTAATCTCCGCTGATAATGTCACTGACCATATTTTTGCTAACGCGGGTCATTCCGTGCGGCTCACCTAGGACATCGGCGCACAACTGTTGCAACCCTTCAGCTTGTTCGACGAAGTGTTCAAAATCGTATGGTATAGGGACGCCATCTTTTCAATGAGTTGCAAATTTTTGGATCTCCCACATCGTTCACTAGCGTTACATTCTGAGTAAGCTGGGGTCGGCGTTCTTGTTCAAGGACCCCGAGCGAGTATCTCGGTCGACGGTGGGTCGAAACTCTAAGACTCCGGCGTCTTGCCATCGTCGGCTGGAATTGCCCGGATGAAAGAGCTTCGCAAGAGAGCTGCGCCCCGACCGGGGTCGGGTAGGCCATTATCTGATCGAGAGTTGATTGGCCTTCATCGGGCGCAAACGTGAAACATAAGAGCGGCGACCTTATCGTCATATCCGGCTCCAGTGATTACCGCGCCGCCGTAGGGATGTTCTACTAACAACACTGGACCATCTTCCAGCGCAAGCGCTCTCTGGACCGTTGCTACATCGTCGGCTAGCGAAGTCAGGGGAAGCTGGACCGCGGCGACTTTCAGACCGTCGGCTTTGAGAAGTGGAATAACTTTCCACCAGCTTGAGCCATCAGCCCATGCTCCATGGACAAGTCGAAAGCGGTTATGCAACCGCTCTCGCAGTGCCCCCGAAGACCCCCAGGCAGGACCTCACAACCTCACTGACCGCCTCGTATGCGGCGGGAAGCGGATGATACGGCGCGATTTCGTCCGGGTGCTCCGCGAGCGCATCTTCCAAGCCTCGCCGCCACGCAAGGGCGTAATTCCGTATTAATGTGCACCACATTAATCCCAGCCTGAATCCCCGCAACAAGTTCGGCGGAGTCGGTACCAGATCCGCCGTGGAGTGTGAGAAAAACGCCTGTCGCATGAGCGGGTAGGGTGTTTTTCACGACTCGACTCCGTCAGTCACCCTCATACCTGAAGAGAACAGATCATCGAAGGTTTGCGCTATATTCGAATAGGGCATCACGGCAAGTCCTCGGGCGCAGAAAACCCGAGTCATGTGCGCGCTAACAGCGTTCGCTGAGAATGTGAGCAAGATGAACAGACGTCAATTCGCCTGCGGCATGGCCGCTGTGGCGCTGAGTCCCTCGATGGGAAAAGCCGTAGGTGGGATACTGCCCGGAAATACTTCCGGACCATCCATGTTGGCACTTCAGCAACAGTTCCTTGATCTGCGCTTCGGAATGTATATTCACCTGAACATGGCAACCTACGAGCAGCGCGAATGGGGTGATCCGAAAGCATCGCCCGCTCTGTTCAATCCCAAGAATCTCGATACCGGTCAATGGGCCCACGCGGCTCGCTCGGCCGGTATGACCTATGGTTGCCTCACAACCAAACATCATGACGGGTTTTGTCTTTGGCCTACTGCGACCGGCAGTGCGAGCGTGAAGGATGCCACCTTCAAGCACGATGTTGTGCGCGCCTACGTGGAATCTTTCCGGGCACAGGGGCTCAAAACCTGCCTATATTTTTCCATCCTTGACCTGCGCGCAGATATACGACCGCATTGTATTACGCGGGAGAAGATCAACCGAGTCAAGGGTCAGCTCACCGAAATTCTAACGAACTATGGTGAAATCACTGCGTTAGTCATCGACGGATGGAACGCAGCATGGAGTCGAATCAACTATCAAGAGATGCCATTTCTCGAAATCTACAGTCATGTGAAGCAACTGCAGCCAAATTGCCTGATGAGCGATTACAACCACGGCAGCTTTCCAGCCCCGGCACTCTATTACACCGATGTGAAACAGTACGAGCAGCACGCCGGGCAAACGATCCCAACCGGGAGCGAAGTGCCCTCGCAGTCAGCGACTACGCTCCAAAGCGACTGGTTCTGGAAACTGGATTATCCGCAACAGAAGCTTCGATCGGCCCACCAGATCGTTGACGAGTGGCTCATTCCGTTCAATGCTCGTCACTGCAACCTAATTTTGAATGTGGCGCCAAACCGCGACGGACGCTTCGACCCGAACGCGGTAGAACGGCTTGCTGAAATTGGCGAGCTTTGGCGCAAACGAGTGCCTGTTCCACGGCTTACCGCCTCACAGCAGATACTCACGCCGGACCTCGCCTTCGCGCGACCTTCGTATGCCAGCAGTATTGCTGATACGAACGGGCCTGACCTCGCGAATGACGATAATCCGCAAACCTACTGGCAATGGGATGATGGGCAGACATCGGGCTGGATCGAGATTGATCTGCAAACGCCAGCCAAATTCAACACTGTAACCGTCGTCGAGCCCACCTATCTGGGCGATTACGGACCAGATACCCGCATCGCTTCCTATCGCGTCGAAGCGAGGATGGCTGGACAATGGCATGAAGTGCTTATCGGCGACTCGCCGACAGCGATGGTGTACCGGGTAAAGCATACCAGTGCGGAGCGTGTGCGCCTCAGTCTTCGTGGAACCTCCAAGTCCCCCGGGATTGCGGAGCTTGGACTCTATGCGGAGCCAGACTGACACGTCTCTTTCGGACCTACAGCAAACGATGGCGACTTCCGATCGAGCTGGTACTTGGATGAGGCACAAACCTTGGGCTGCTTGGAAGTGGATCTGAAAAAGCAGGAGAGCTTCAACACTGTCTCGCTCGTGGAGCCCGTGGGCCGATGCGATAACTAATCGGAAAGCCGCATGCGGAATTATCGCTTTCTGTACTGGAACGGCAAGAATTGGTGTCATTGGTTACCGGGTGAAGTCGATCGTGGCCAATAGATCGGCGGTAGCTAGATGTAGGTCTGCGGGTACACTTTTAGGCTATGAGGCCCGGCAAATATGACCGTAAGCATCAATTGTTGATCAAGGGTGCCGAGCTGCGAGAGCTGAAGGAATTAGATCTGCCGGAATCGTTCGGGCTGGATCGTCGTATCGAGCGTTACCAAGGGAAACGGCCTTTGGGATTGTATCGCTGGGATCTGGACGGCCTGTTGGCCGCGTTGTCGTTAGCTTTGGATGAGCCCGATGACTATTATTCGCCACCGGCCAACAAGCGGGCGTTAAAGAAGCTGCACGATCGGCTGCAAGCCGAGTACGACTCCGGCTATGGCAAAAGCGGAATGTGAGTGAGTTTGACCCTCGAGCCTGGGAGTCAAACCGGTGCGCTGGCGAGACCTGCCGAAGGGTGTGCACAAATGATGTGGGGAACGAACGGAGCTGGGGAATGACGCGAGGAGTGCACCGGTTCCAGGGGTTCTCGGGTGGGCACAAGATCGAGAATCTTGTGCTTGTCGCTGGCACACAGTAATTCCACCAAAACATCGAAGGGTTGTTTGCCCTGCTGTTTGGCGGTTTGCAGAATGCTGGTGAGCACCGCCTGAGCGCGAGCTCCTCGTGGGGTCCGATTGCCGCCCCAGTTTTTGCGCGCGCCGATGAGGGCGCGGATAGCTCGCTCGCTGACATTGTTGGTGGCATCCAGCCCGGGACAATAAAGAAAGGTAAAGATGTAGGGCCGCTCATGGAGCAGATGCTTCGCGAACCTGAGGTTGGCCACATCCCGACCGGGGTGGGCTAATACCCGATCCAGCTTCGCTTCTAGACGTCCGGTCGCGGTCCATAAGCCGTGCAGCGCGACCTCGTGGTTCTTGTAGCGATCCCGTAAGGCCAGGGCTTGCTGTAACACGGCTTGCACCTGAAGCGGGAAGCGAGCAGTAGCCGGAGAGGCGATCTGGATCATGTTTTCGCAGCGGCGAAGCAGATGGCGCAGGCAGCTCTGATGGCCGGCTCGGAGAAAGCTGTAATACGCCTTCCAACCATCATGTGTTAACCAGCCGTCGTAATCGGTCCCCAAGATGGACGCGGCCTGCGGGAAGCCACGGCCCGGCAAGATGTCACAGAAGGTCACCTGCTGACTTACCGCTACCCGGAGCCAGCGTAATTGCGCGGCCACCTTCCAGCCGGTCTCGTCGATGCCGTTCACCATACTGCGCCGGGCGGCATCCCGGAGAGCGTGCCAGGTGGCTTCTCCGCGCCGCGCCACCCGATCCACGGCCCGGCAAATCGTGCTGCGATTCACCGGGAATTGAAAGCCGTCCCGTAACACGGCGGACACATCGGCATGGGGCATCCCCAACTCTTTATTCATCTTGACTGCCAGCGCCAACCCCTCGGGCCCTAATTGCACCGCCGCCGCTCCCAGAGCATCGGAGGTCTGCCGCGGATCCCGCCCTGGCACCCGTTTATCGCACTTCTGACAACGGCAAATGGGAATGTCGAAGCGTCGCCAGAACGTTCGGCGCACGATTTCCTGTTGGTACTGGGGCTCGATCCTCTCCACTTCCAGCGGGCCGCCACACTCACAATGCGCGGGAGGGGGTACGGCGATCACTTCGTCGACTTTTTGGGGTATGGCTTTGCTGTGCCACTGGCCGTAGCAAGAACCGGACTTGCGCCCCGGCGTTTTCGGATTCTGCTTCCGTGTGCCCCGAGAAAAGGGTGCTGTTTGTCGCTTACTCGCCCGCTGAGCTTCCTCCAGTTGTCGCTTCAGTTTCTCGTTCTCCTGGCGCAGTTGCTCCCATTCGTGCTCTAGTTGCCTCTCTCGTCGCCGCAACTGGTCGTTTTCTTGGCGTAACTGTTCAATCTCCCGGCGAGCTCCACGCCACCGCTGCTGAAGCGAAACTACCTTCTGCTTCCACTCGCGCAGGGCTGCGATCGGATCAAAGGCCATGGAGTCTATTTACGCACCTTTGCAACTTACCGTAATCAAGTGCGCAGAATTTGACCAGCCTCATGCCGATGCCGAATCTAATTGGTTACCTTTCATTAGACACACCGCAGAAGGGCCTATTTTCGAGGGTTCGCACACGGTAAACAATGATGAATTGGTTTAGATTGACGGGCAGTGAAACACCGACGCGAACCACAATCCATCGCATGACGCTCGTATCATCGCAAAAGGTGCGGCTGCTGTTCGAAAGCAGCCAGCAAATGCCGCACATCGCCGAAATCGTGTGTATGACGAACCCAGTTAAAGGAATGGTCAACGCGAGCGGAGAATGCCTCGGCAATGTCCGTGCCGACAGCGTTCAGAATTGTGTTTGGAGCGCCGGGGACCGAAGGCGTAAAGTTCGGCGTATCGCTGTAAGCCTTGAGGTAAGCCTGCATATTCGGGTCGATCATGGCTGTCGGAATAACGTAGCCGTTTCCTAGCAGCGGCCGCGTGTATGCGCCGGCTGTTCGAGTCGTCTGAAAGGGATTGTAGAGGAGCGCGGGCTTTCCTGAACTGGTCACGACGGAAGCATTCGTGAAGTCACCGTTCAATTCGTCCGCAGTGGGCGAAATGTATGTCAAGCCCACCGCTTTGGAGTAGCGTCATGCCTCCCACGCGGCGAAAAAGAAGGTCCTACCCTTGCCGTTGTAGATCTTCGGAATCCTCACCGGGCCGCCGAAGTCAGCACCGTATTCGTTTTGGCGAAAGGGCGCTGGCGGCGCCGGCGTGTTGTTTTTGAAATCGGTAAATGGATTTCTGGCGTCGAAGTAGTTATTGCGGAGATATTCCCACAGCGCTCCGTGATAGGTATTCGTGCCGGACTTTAGTTACCACATTGACCACGCCGCCCAACACGCCGCCATACTCCGCCTGATCCTCGTGCGACTGCAGCTTGAACTCCTGGATCGCATCGATGATCGGCGGCACATCATACGAGCTGCCAAACGAAGCGGTGTTGATGATGCCGTCGAGATAGTACAGATTCTCACGGTTCCACTGCCCTTGCGTCGAAGGGAAAACGTACGTCGATCCTGGAATGCCAGGCGAACCGAAGCCTGTTCCATAGCCTGTACCACTGTTCTGCGAATAGTTCACAGGGTTCTCACCCGGCGTCAGAGTCAGCATGCCGAAAAGCTTCTTCCGTTGAGCGGCAGGTTGCCTACCGTGCGCTCGTCGACTACGGCCCCAACGTCGGCCGTTGAGGACTCCAGCATCTGGGAAGATGCGGAGACGGTCACCGTTTGGGTTGCAGCTCCGATTTTCAGCGTGAAATCCTGCATCGCAATCTGGTTGACGTCCAGCACTAAGCACGGGCCACCCCTTTGGGGTGGTTGTGAGAGCCACAAACTCCCATCGGATACCCGGTCCGTGTTTTCAATAGGTTGCGTGGGAGTTAGTGGAGAGTTAGGCTTGACCACCGTCTCGAACCCTGCCGCCGTGACCGTGAGCTGGTAAGTACCAGGCTTAATCAGCGGAAACCCAAAGAGGCCTTCACTGTTGGTCGTGGTGTTCCACGTCAATCCAGTCTGAATGTCCTGCAAAGCGACTTTCGCATCCGCCATTACGGAACCGTTCGCGTCGTAAACGTGACCGTTGAACGACCCTGTCGTATTTTGCGCTTGCAACACTGGGCAGTTGCCAAACAGGATCCCGCAGCAAAAGAACGCGAATCCTGCAATTGCAAGCCATCGTCTCCTGCCCAATCCCAGTGCTGCGCACAGCAGCCTTCACGCATCTTGGCGCTCCGAGAATCTTTGTACATTAACTTCCTCCTCCGAAAAGATTTCGATCCGGGTTTGCATGATTAATTGCCGCCACCCATCGGGTTGCGGCCTGATTGCCAAGTCGCCGACGCTGTGCTTTCTTGGTCGCCGGGGATCATAGGCGAGCGAATTGCGGATTGTCAATCATTATTTATGCGCTAATATGACATTTTCACTCGCAATAAGAGATCCTTAATCCTGTTTCGTGCCGCAAATGTCGGGATTCTGGAAAGGAGCCTATGCTTCAGTAGCGATCAAATCTGAGCGTATCGTATTGATCTTATTACTATTAATGAAGCTAATGTCATATATCGCTCGTTAAATATGCATGCTTTGTTTACATTCGACCATTATCTCTGTTAGTGTTCTCACCCGGCACCACACTTCAGCCGAACCGACGACATGTGAGTCCTCTCGTTCCTCCCTACCTATTTGGGGGATCTCGAACGGATGTATCACTGGCGTGCGTGTCGCTCGTTCGGGTCCGTTCGCGCTGGCCAGAAAGGAAATTTATTGCCGAGTATGGAAAGACGTAAATTCATAAAAGGAATTGCGGCTGCAGCCGGGATCATTTGTGCACGACATCGGGTCTTGGCTCTTGGCCAAGATCAGACCTCTATGGAGAAGTCGAGCTTTGCCCTGCCAATTCGCGGGATGGCGAATAAAGGTGGGAGACTTGTCCAACCGATCCAACTAACGATAGAACACGCCGGAACGGACGCAACGTTGGTCGTGCGCGCCGACCACCAAGAAGTCGAGCGTCGCGTTCTGTCTTCAGGGACACATACGTTCAACGTCTATGTCGATCCGGTTGAAACAGCCAGGCAAGTGCTTATCGACTATGAAATCGCCGGCAAGTCGGACTCGGCCGAAGTTCGCGTAGAACCGGTACGCAAAGTCCAGATCTTCATCTTGCCTCATTCTCACCATGACCTTGGATATACCGATCTCCAGAGCAATATTGAAGCAAAACAAGTGGCAAATATCTCCAAGGGAATCGAACTAGCGCGAAACACGGCCAACTACCCACCAGGAGCCCGATTCGTTTGGAACCTTGAGGTTCTCTGGGGAGCAGATCTGTTCATGAGAACTAAGACCGAGCCAGGGCGCGAAGAGCTGATCAGCGCTGTGAAGAAGGGTTGGATCGGGCTCAACGGGATGTATGCGAATGAGCTTACTGGCCTTTGTCGGCCTGAAGAACTTCTCCAATTGTTTCGTTACTCAACCGAATTAGGCAATCAATGCGGGATCCACGTCGACTCAGCCATGATTAGCGATGTTCCTGGGTATACCTGGGGGACGGTCTCCGCGATGGCTCAAGCAGGCATCCGCTACTTCTCGGCTGCTCCCAATTTCTTCGACCGCATAGGGACCTTTATGGTCGAGTGGCAGGATAGACCATTCTGGTGGGTTTCTCCTTCAGGCAATGAAAGAGTGCTTGTCTGGGTTCCGTGGACCGGGTATGCGATGTCGCACATCATGAAGCTAGACCCAATGTGGGTCAACAAGTATCAAGCGAGACTAGATGAGATCAGTTTCCCCTATCAAATCTCTTATATTCGGTGGTCGGGCCACGGCGACAATGCCATCCCTGATCCGGACATTTGCGAGTTCGTGAAGCAATGGAATGAAGAATACGAATGGCCGCGCTTCTCCATTTCGACAACGAGCGATGCGTTTGCGGCATTCGAGAAACAGTATGGCCACCAACTACCGGAATTCAAGGGCGACTTGACTCCTTATTGGGAGGATGGAGCAGGGTCATCGGCCTTGGAGACACGAATGAACCGGGGAGCAGCCGAGCGCTTGGCTCAGGCAGCAACACTCTCTGCGATCCTCGCGCCGCAGGCATACAAGGACGCCGATTTCGACGCAGCCTGGAGAAATGTCTTGTTGTATTCGGAACACACATGGGGAGCGTGGAATAGTGTTTCGGATTCTGAGAATTCCTTTGTGACACAACAATGGCAAGTTAAACGCCAATTCGCAGTTGACGCCGAGAATGAATCAAAGAGGCTCCTCGACGAGGTGCTCGACGCATACGCAAGCGAGAGCGGTAGCTCAAACGTAGATGTACATAACACCTGTTCTTGGCCGAGGACAGAAGTAATTCTGGTCGCGAAGGAGAGGTCTCTGGGCAAAGATCATGTGAAGAACGAACACGGCACATCTGTCCCATCGCAACGTCTTTCAACAGGAGAATTGGCCTTTCTCGCAGAGAATGTTCCTGCACTGGGAAGTGCGAGTTTTCATCTTTCAGCAGAAGCGCCGCATGTTCCGGCAAGACGCGTTACGGTGCTGGACGGAGTCTTGGATAACGGTGTTGTGCGCGCGAAAGTCGACAGCAAGAACGGCAACATCGTCGAGCTAATGTCCAAGAGGATTGCGCACAACCTTGTGGACACCAGCTTAGACGAGGCAGTAAATAAGTACCTATTCCTTGAAGGCAAGGACACATCGACGGTGAGCACGAGCGGGCCTGTGCGCATCGCAATCGAGGAACCCGGTCCCCTCGTTGCCACGATCCGTATCGAGTCCTCCGCACCGGGGGGTGTGGAACTTGTTCGTCGCGTGCGATTGAAGGCTTATGTGGATTGGATTGAACTATCCAACACCGTAAATAAGAAACGTGCGCCCCTAAATCCGCACCCAGGCAAAGATGGACCTGCCGGAGATTTTGCTCAGAGTGGGTCGAAAGAAAGCGTGCAATTTGCCTTTCCGTTTGCCATTGAGAACGGTCAGATCCACGTCGATGTTCCTCTTGCAGTAATGCGTCCTGAAATTGATCAACTTTCGGGATCTTGCAAGAACTGGTTGCCTGTGGGCCGGTGGATCGATGTAGCAAATGCAGAGTACGGCGTCACCTGTGCGACACTTGATGCGCCTCTGGTTGAAATCGGCTCTCTTTCGGCCACCATGCTGGGATCGCAAATCCATCCTGAGATCTGGCGTAAGCATATTGAGCCCACACAGAAGTTTTATTCCTGGGTGATCAACAATCATTGGGGAACGAATTACCGGGCGTATCAGGATGGACTCATCGAGTTTCGGTATGGGCTTCGTCCGCACGCCGGATACGACCCTCCAGCTGCCAGCCGTTTTGCGATGGGCATGTCACAGCCCCTTGTTTCTTCGGCCCGGGGGCAGCGATCCCCAATGGTGCTGAAACTCCGGATAGATAAGGAAGATGTGCTTCTGCAGGAATGCAAGCGAAGTGCAGACGGCAGCGCGTGGATTGTCCGGCTTTTCGGCGCCGCAGGAGAAAACCGTAAAACCAGTTTGACGTGGACAGATGACACGCCTATCAAGATTTGGCGTAGCAACCTTCGTGAACAACCGCTTGAACGACTCGGTACACAGGTGGACGTACCCGCTTGGGAATTGGTCACCCTGCGCATTGAAGTCCTGAACGTATAGACTCGGCTGCAATCGACTTCAAGCCCGGGTGACGTCAATTCCGAGTCTTTCGAAAGGCGCAATTGCTGAAGCAGACGCGTCCGTATCGGTAATTAACTTGTCCATTCCCTTTGTTGGACAGAGCAGATACTTGCTGATAGAACCGAGTTTGCTGTGATCAGCTACCACGACTTTCATTTTGGCGTGGTGCACAAGTTTGCGCAGGACCTCGGCTTCGGAAGAATTCGTGCAGGTCAAACCTTGTTTCGCATCGATGCCGTCGACGCCGATGAACATGATATCGGAGAAGAGCATCTCGGTCGCGGCGTTTGCGAGCGGACCCACGAGAGTGAACCAAGTTCCGCGGAGGTGCCCTCCCGTCACTATCACCTCGATGTCCTTCCTGTTACTCAATTCCATTGCCACATTCACGGTATTGGTGATGATGGAAATGCCGCTGAGCACCTTAAGGCTTCGAACCACTTCGGTTGTTGTGGTGCCACCGGTCAATGCGATTGTTTGACCCGTGCTGACGAGTTTAGCCGCCGCTAGGGCGATGCGACGCTTTTCTTCGGCAAAGCTGCTCACCTTGTCCTGGAAAGAACTGTCATTCCGGAACGGCTCATAGAACAGTGGTCCTATTCGTACTGCTCCGCCGCGTGTGCGCCTCAGCAAAGATCGGTTTTCGAGGTCTTCTAAATCTCGGCGAATGGTGGCTATCGATGCTCCGAGCGTCGTGCAGAGTTCGTCAATAGCGACGGTCCCTGTCTCCTGCAAGCGCTGAAGGATGTATTCGTGACGTGCAATCAGGTTGTCACTCTTTGCGGGCATATTGCCTAGCCAAACAAGGTTATTCGTGTTGCTGCACTCTAAAATAACATGTCCATGCGCGTACAGTCGTCAGACACGCTCGAAAGACTGGAAAAGAATCACGATACGATCAGAAAGAGCAAAATGGCAAGAGTGAAACGCCGCAAAGTTCTGTGGCCCGCGCCTCCACCGGCAACGGCTAGTGCGCGGCTGTGGCGCAGCCTGATGGTTGAGCGTTATGATCTAACAATCACATTTCATGCGCTGTTATCTCAATCTGCCTTACATTATATGATAAAATCTTGGAATAAATATCACACGCCCGATGTTTGCTGTTTTGGGCGCGGCCTTGAAAATTCCGGCCGTTGACTTGGCTCAAGCTGAGCGGAAGGAAGCCCACCATGAGCAGTACCTCGCGCGGGATCGCAACCCTCATCATTGCCGGTGTTACAAACGCCAGCTTCACGATGCCCATGAAGTACGCTCGCAAATGGGCCTGGGAGAACACCTGGCTCGCCTGGACAGTTTTCGCGCTCGTGGCTCTGCCTCTTGCGGCCGCTCTCGTTACCATCCCGAATCCGTCGATGGTTTACCGCTCAGCGTCACCGGACATAATTCTCGAAGTCTGCGGCTTCGGTGCGGGCTGGGGAGTAGCGCAGGTCTTTTTCGGCCTTGCGGTGGATATGATCGGGATTACACTTGCATTTTCTGTCGTCTTAGGAACATCTGCGGCCCTAGGCAGCCTGATCCCGATGGTGTCTCTACACCGAGAATACCTGAATAGCACGGCAGGGTATGCGGTGCTTGGCTCAATTGCTCTCGTCCTTTTGGGCGTGGTGCTCTGTGCCGCCGCCGGAAGGATGCGAGAGAGACCGCGCGCGCAGTCTATTTCCTCGCAAAAACGGACCTCGCGGGGGCTGCTGCTTGCTATTCTGTGCGGTCTTGGCGCATCCCTGATGAATTTTGGAGTCGCTTTCGGAACACCGTTGGTTGAAGTAGCTCGCTCTTTTGGCGCAAACGGACTCAACGCGATCAACGCGGTTTGGCTGCCGCTGATGTTTGCCGGTGCAGTTCCGAATGTCGTGTATTGTGCTTGGTTGATGAAACGGAATCGTTCCGGATTTAGGTACCGAGTGGGGCGTTCACATTGGGTACTGGCAGCGATGATGGCCGTCCTCTGGTTTGGAAGCACCCTGCTCTATGGACTGGCAGCGAGCCAACTGGGGACTTGGGGTCCGATTCTTGGATGGCCCTTATTCATGTCGCTGATCGTGATCACCGCGACTATGTTGGGCATGTTTACGGGCGAATGGAAAGATTGCGGAGCACTTCCTATCCGCATCCAGTGGACAGGCGTGACCGTGCTCGTGCTCGCGATTTTTATCCTGGCGGGCTCAACCCGTTACTTGCTCTAATTCCAAAGCTGGAGTTCAAACAGATGTTGGCTTTTTCGCTTGACATGGGTGGCACACACATTGGCTGTGGACTTGTCCGGGACAATGAGTTGCTGGGTTCAGCATCGCTCGATTCGGGGCTAGCGAGATCGCTCGAATCGCTTTTGCCCTGCGTCGCGGAGGCGCTTAGGACTCTCTTGAAGGAGAGTGGTGCAACTGCGGAGGAGTGTGACGGAATTGCAATCGGGTTCCCGGGAATAGTGGATGTGCGGAACGGCCGCATTCTCTCCACGCTGAAGAAATATGAAGATGCGATTCGTCTCGATCTCGAGCAATGGGCAATTGAGCAATTCGGCCTTGGTCTTCGGATCGAGAATGATGCTCGGATGGCCCTGCTCGGCGAACAATACGCTGGGTCAGCCCAAGGCGTGCAGGATGTCGTTATGATCACGCTCGGCACCGGAATCGGCGGCGCCGCAATGATGCTGGGAAAATTGGTGCGCGGCGCCCATGCCCAAGCCGCATGCCTCGGAGGCCACTTGCCGGTGAACTATCGGGGGCACAAATGCGCATGCGGCAATGTTGGATGCGCCGAAGCGGAAGCCTCAGGCTGGTCATTGCCACGGATCGTACGAGAGACACCGGGATTCGACAAATCCAGCCTAGCCGGCGTAGCGCAAATCGATTTTCAGGCGCTCTTCGCCGCAGCTCGAAACGAAGATGCCGTCGCTAGTGCAGTCCGGCAGCATTGTTTGAACGTATGGGCGGTTAACGCGGTTGCGCTGATTCACGCCTACGACCCGGAGGTGGTCGTATTCGGCGGGGGCGTCATGCAAAACGCTGATGTCATCCTGCCATTCGTCGAGGAACACGTGGAAAAGCACGCATGGAAGAGTTGGGGAACACCCCGGGTGTGCGCGGCAATCCTGGGTGGAAACGCTGCGTTGCTGGGGGCAGTTCCACTACTATCGGAAGACCTCAGGGCCTTGTAAGCGAACCTAGAAGGCTAGAGGCTGTTATTAACATCCGACGAGCAATCTTTAATTCATTTCTTCATCCCACGGAATTCTTGCTGAGGGCCGCGAATGCTGATGAGAAGACCCATTCTTGTCATGAGAGAGAGTGAGTAATCGACAGAATAGCCGGACAATCACATGTTCCTGTAATACTGACCGAAGCTAGAATTTAAAACGTTCGGCTCCATGCCTCCATAGTCGCTCATTTAGAGAGAAATGGCAGAGGGAGGATGAAGCGTGCGCCCCGCTGGCACAATTTGAAGCGGTTTGAGGAGCGGTTTAATCCAGGGGTCGAAGGGCCATGTTTCGATGAGCTACGATCCGATCAGCGCTTCCAAGACCTTCCCCGGCGCATCGGCCTTCCACAAGACCGCAGTCCCGCCGGCTTGTAAACAAGGACACCCGGAATCCTATCAATCAGTGTCAATCAGCATCGAAAACTGAGTGAAGTGGGCGCAAATAGATGAGCAGCCAGGATTCGGCTGGCAGCAGACTTCTCGGTGCGCTCACGCATTTCAAAACGAGATTTACGTCCGACTTCTTAAAAGAGCAACGGAAGGCGGAAGATCTTCGCTCCGCGTCGCCCACTCTTTGTTAGGCTCGGCGTCCATCACGAACTCCAGTGTGCCACCCGCAGCAATCTCATTGTGCCTTATCCACGCACGCGACAATGGCTTTCCATTTAACTTTGCGCTTTGAACATACGGGTGGTTGGGCGCCTGATTCTCCGCCGTAATCGCAAAACTGGCTTCCTTGTACCATTTCTTGTCCAGATGAAGCCTGACACTCGCGAAAAGCGGACTTCCAAGAATATAGATTCCTTCTCCAGGGCAAACTGGATAAAAGCCCATTGCGCTTAGGACATACCAAGCAGACATCTGGCCTACATCGTCATTGCCGCAGATTCCATTGACATCGTTGTGGTAAGCATTCGTCAGGATACGGCGTACCCACTTCTGCGTGAGCCAAGGTTTGCCCGCATAAACAAAGAGGTACGGAACATGGTGCACAGGTTCATTTGCATGATTGTAATATTCATTCCACCCGAAGGAAGGAGGGGTCTTTTCAAAGAGCGCTTCCAACTGCCCGGAGAACGACTCCCGGCCCCCCATCAGTTCGATCAGTCCGAAGACGTCATGCGGAACGAACCACGTCTGCTGTAGAGGATTGCTCTCCGTGCACCCTTGGCCAAATGCAGTCTTGCCCAGCCACGGAATCCAGTCACCCTTGGCGTTCTTCGCCCGCATACTCCCAACGCTCGCATCGTAGATATTCTTGTAGTTTGCTGCGCGGGCTGAAAACATTTGGGCGTCATCTTTCTTACCCAGCGCCAGGGCCAGACGAGCCATGCACCAATCGAAATATGCGTTGTCCAGGGTCCAGGACACTCCTGGAGAGGATGGCTGATCTGGCACATACCCATGCTCCATATAAAAAGCATTCTCTGGACGGTTAGTCGATCCGTTCTTCCCCGCGGCTGTCTGCCTAGCTGCGGCGTATGCTTTGTCAATGTCGAATCCCCTGATTCCCTTCGAATATGCATCCAGAATCACAGAGGTTGCCGGGTCCCCATCCATGCACCCGCTATAGGAATTCATAATCTCCCAGCGTTCGAGATATCCCTTCCCGCTGGACTCCGCGAGGTTAACGAGTGAATTGATCTCGTCGTTGACTACAGTCGCATTGAGCAGAGTCAAAAGCGGGAATTCTCCGCGATAGACATCCCACCCACTAAAGATCGTCCGCGGCGTATATCCTCCCGCCGTGTGTATCTTGCCGTCGCCATGCGCATAGTTGCCGTCCACGTCCGAGATCACACGCGGATCGATCATCGAGTGGTACATGGCAGTGTAGAAAATCTTGTTTTCAAATTCCAATGCACCCCCGATCTCTATGGCACTCAATGCGTCATCCCACAGCGCACGGCCCTTGCGGCGTGTCTCTTCGAAATCCCATCCCGGTATATCGAGGGCCAAATTCTTGCGAGCGCCGTCCACGCTGACAAAACTGATGCCCGACTTCACCACCACTTTTTCGTCCATGACAAGCGAAGGAAACTCGGCGAAGAAGCCGATATGATTGCCCGCATACTCGTTGCAACCGTGCAGCACCTCTCCTCGCCTCACAAGGTCCTGATACTGGTCGGTATAGAAATACGACGACGCCAGTCCCTGTTGCACGGGAAACGCATTGTCTGGAATGTCGATCTTCCAAACCCCGTAGTGGTCAAGCGGCTTTGAGAACTCCATGTGGAAGTAGATTGTGTAGCTTACATTGCCCTCGCCGTTGCCCCAACCGCCGCCGGCGGAGGGGCAGCGCATCCAACCCTCGATCGCTCGATCTCCCACCACTTTTACGCACTGGCGTGTCGAAGTGCCTCCGATGCGGCGCGCCAGATTCAATTGAATGCGCGCCGTCTCATTCTTCGGATAGCTGAAGCGAAGCATTCCCGCACGGGGCGCTGCCGTCAGCTCTGCTCGGATTCCATATTTCTCGAGCATTCCTGCGTAATAGTTTGCTTCCGCGCTTTCGTTTGCGTGACTATAGGCGGAACGCCAGCCTTCACCGGGATGGTTTATCCGCCCGCTGCCCAGTTTCATTGGGCCGGTCGTAGGCATCACCTGCAGATTGCCGAAATCGCCATACCATCCCACACCGCTCAGGTGCGTGAAGCTGAAGCCTTCAATCGTTGTGTGTTCGAAAGAGTAGCCCGGACCGTTATCGCCTTCGAATGGGTAGCCCGGTCCTTTAAGGCCTCCGGTAATCGTGTCGGGACTGAGTTGTACCATGCCAAATGGCGTCGTGGAACCGGGAAATGTCTTGCCCGCTCCCAGCAAATCGCTGGTGCTTGCTCCGATGATTGGGTTGATGAAGCGCGAGGCCCGATCTGACGTTTTCAGAGGTTCCCCGCGCAATCGGCAGCCTAGCCACGACCCAGCCAGAGCCAAGATCGAGCCCTTCGCAAACGATCGCCTCGAGATTGACCACTTTTCAGGCGGCTTAAAGTTCATCATTGTCCCCTCAATCTCACTTCAGCTTGCGGTTTCAAAACGATCGAAGGCCGGCAACGGACAGGGCATAGTTTGGATTGAACTCGAAGTAGTCTTTGTGAGCCCTTGAATCTTCGCTCTGTCTCCTTCGCGACTCGTCATGGTCAGGTTCCCCTGTTTTCCCGCTTATCCGGGGTTGCTTTGCCATCCGCGTTTGTCGGTCATCTTCGCTGTTGATTGTTATCTGATTTACTCATGGGAATGTGGGCCGAGCACACTCTTGAGTTTTTGATCACTCAATTCATTCACCGCGCCGTGCCTGAAGAAGCCGATTGCTTCGAAAGCGCATGGCCTCTTCTGCCTTTCCCAGGGCGAAGTGTGCCCGTGCCAAGTTGTACATGGCGCTCGCGGAAGCTGGATCAATGCTGTGAGCCAATTCGAGATCGTACACGGCATCCTTGGGATAGTGCTGTTGCAGCCGGAGCTTGCCTCGAAGGGAGAGTGCCTGAACTTGTCTCGGATTCATGGCAATCGCACGGTTGAGCTCGGCCAACGCGTTTTCACTGTTACGTGGGTCAAGGCGCAACGAAGCTTCCGCAACAAGATAGTGCAAATCGGGGGCCATCGCTCCTGCCCGAATCGCCTGCGAGATTTCGTCACGATCCGACTGATTGATTGCCACGATCCGTCGGACCGAATGACCTGATTGGAAAGTCGTCGACCTGATATTTTCTTCGTTGCTGGGAATAATATGCGAGCGATTAAGAACATATCAATCATAATTAATGATCTGTTTTGCATTTTCACTCGTAATATGCGATTCTATATTTCACAATGTATCGCAGTTCAGGGTCGGGAGGTCAAGTTCCGATACTTCAGTATCGCTCGCATCCCTAACGTATGCTTAAGAAATAAAATGCGTTACCATGCTTGTCGCATATTCGGGGGAGCTGTGGGTTGGCCACTTTCGCTATAGATGCTGAAATAATGGGGCGAATTGATCGGTATCGATAATTGCGATAATGATTTAGGTTGTATTGTAGGTTAAAACAGCTCTTTATACGATCTTTCGATCATGATGAGATTGCTTTGGCCGGTTTGATTTCGGTGAAGGACGCTGAATGGAGTTTGAGGTGCCGATGCAACGAGAGACAAACTACGAGAAATTCCCCATCTTTACGGTGAGCCCGTGTGGATCGGAAAGTTGGGAAGGCTGGCCCAGAATCCTGGAACGGCTAGAGGCTTTCGCAGCACCAGAGCAATGCACGATATCTTTCGAATGTTATCCGGGCGTATTTGAGAAGGCACTCATCAGCACTCTGGTGGAGGGCCTGCGGCCCTCGGGCCTGATCGTCACGTCGGACCTGTTGAAGAGTCCGTCCGAAATTGAGCTGTTGGTATCGAGTGTGCTAGGCGACGATCCTGTGTTTGGTCGAATGAACTGTCTTGAAATTGAGGATTTTTTCGATAACGCGAAGCTCGCGGGCGCGCGCGAACAGGTCAAAAACTGGAAACATGGGCTTTTAGTCATTGTCGGCGCGGGCGCATCGCTACTTTCAGCAGAACCAAATCTGCTCGTGTATGCGGATATGGCTCGTTGGGAGATCCAACAGCGTCAACGACAGAATGCGGTTGGGAATCTAGGTGCCGACAATCTGCCGGAAAGCCCAGGACAGAAATACAAACGGGCGTTTTTCGTCGATTGGCGTGCCGCTGACCATCTTAAGAAATCACTATTGGAGAAGATCGATTTTTGGCTTGACACTAACGGAGATATTCCGAAACTCGTGACCGGCCGCGCCGTGCGAGATGGACTGAAACAGATTGCGCGTCGTCCCTTTCGGGTGGTTCCCTATTTCGATCCAGGGCCGTGGGGCGGCCACTGGATGGAGGGGGTTTGTGGCCTTCCCACGGGGATGCCGAATTATGCCTGGTGTTTCGACTGTGTACCCGAGGAAAACAGTTTGCTGCTTGCTTTCGGAGTGACCTGCGTCGAGATTCCAGCCATGAACCTCACCCTTCTCTATCCGCGCGAGTTATTGGGCGAAGCGGTGTTTTCTCGATTCGGCGCCGAGTTCCCGATTCGTTTCGATTTTCTCGACACAATGGGTGGTGGAAACCTTTCGCTACAGGTTCATCCGAAAACCCAATTCATCCGTGAGCATTTCGGCATGCAATACACGCAGGACGAGAGCTACTATTTGCTCGATGCCGGCGACGATGCCAGCGTATACCTGGGTCTTAAGACTCATATCGACCGAGAGGCCATGATCCGGGAGTTGAAGACAGCTCAAGACGACGGTGTGTCGTTCAGTGCTGAGACATACGTAAACCGCTTCCCGGCCGGAAAGCACGACCATTTCCTGATTCCGGCGGGCACCATCCATTGCTCGGGCAGGAACAGCATGGTTCTTGAGATAAGCGCAACTCCGTATATTTTCACATTCAAGTTGTGGGACTGGGGCCGGCTCGGACTGGACGGTTCGCCAAGACCGATTCATCTCGAACACGGCTTGGCAAACATCGTTTGGAACCGTGACACGGAATGGGTCGGGAAAAACCTGATCAATCGGATTGAACCTATGGGGGAGGGCCCGGGTTGGCGCGAGGAGCGCACAGGGCTCCACGAATTGGAGTTCATTGAAACGCGCAGGCACTGGTTTACCAGTTCGACGCCTCACGATACGCTGGAGACGGTCAATGTTCTCAACCTCGTTGAGGGAGAGGAGGCGATCGTCGAAAGCCCGACGGGAGCCTTCGATCCATTCGTCGTTCACTATGCTGAAACCTTCATTGTCCCGGCTGCAGTTGGCGGATATCGAATTTCGCCTATCGGGCGCTCGATCGGAAAGACCTGTGCAACGATCAAAGCGTCTGTTCGCAACGGGTGGCCTCACTCCGAACGGCTGGCGGAGAGATGATCAATGGTGCGAGGTTACATTCGGCGCGCCAAGAGTCGCGAGGGCTCGAAGGTGCACGTGGCGGTCGTAACCTACTAAGGTCTAGTTTTGTCCGCCCAAAGTTCGATTGCACCCGGATGTGCCATCACGCTACCCTCAGGGCATGCCGTTGGACCAAACGTCCAAATTGATTGCGATCATTGATGATGATGAGGCCTTGGAAGATTAGCTGCGCGACCTTATGGAGGCGGCGGGGCTTGCGGCACGGTGCTTCGGATCCGCTGGGGCCGCTTTAATACGTGCGAATCTATTCCAATTCGAACGAAGCCGGGGCAAAGCCGCTCAGAAAGAACTCGAATGAGCCGCTTTGGAGTGCAATTGGTGGACCCAGCGAATCGCCGCGCAAATCCACAGGTCTGGCGATGCGCGCGAGCGATCCGGATGGGAGTTGCACGGTTACTTTGCCGGATTCTCCCGCGAGCTCCCATAACCGCAAGAGGGTCACTTTACCTTTTGACTTCTGCTTGAGCGCAGTGACCACCACGCCCGGACGCGACACGCTAACCCCCGACTGACTTGAGGGAAGTGGTCCACGAGCGCCGGAGCCGGCCGACGCCATCAGTGGCAGCATAGTCTCTAGCGCGGGCACGGCGAGTTGGTCGCCAAACCAAATGCGTACTCGTGAACTCCAAGTACCTGAATACCAATAACGGTAATTCGTATTCCATTGGTTGTTATATAGATTGAGGAAGACCACTGGCTTCTTGGGAACAAAATCCAGAGAAAACTTCCAGATGCCTGGCGAATCGAGACTGACCAAAGGGTGATCCATTGGACAGAGTGAGACGCTCGCTCCATCGCTACCCCTGATTGTCAATCCGACGCCCACAGCATACATGTGGCGATTCGAGCCGGGCAGAATATCGCAGGACGGGTCCATGACTCCGAGCGTCCGGGCTAAGCGGAACTGCGGCGAGTTTAATCTGAATGGTAGGCAAAGCCAATCGGCTTCTGGCCAGTTGTCCTTCGCTTTATCCTTGATCGTCAGCTCGACATCGAGATAGGCAACACCCGCGTGCATGGTCGCGCGCAGGGAAGTCGCGGGGAGATGATTGTTCAAATCACTCGGCATCTCCAGAATGCCGGTCAGCATTTCACCTTGTTTGACGAGACGCATTGAGCCATTCGAGCCCGAAGCGCGACGGTAGCGCACCCCAGCAGGAAGACCAGGTTTGTGCATCCCTGGATGAAGATGAGTACCCCATCTGCCTTGTTGATACGCTCGGCAGTAGTCCTCTGTCTGCGAACTTTCAAATCGCTCGTTGAGATATTGCCCTATGCCGTATTCAGCGGATCCGTCTACCCACTCCCGGCCGGTGCGCTTCTCGACAAGAGATGCAATCACGCCGCGGACAGGATCGAGTCTTACCCTTATAAACTCGTTTTCCAATGTGTTACCGGACAGTATCTGCGGCACAATAGCGGGCCGAGGAGGAAACGTTCGGTAGCCATGTGCCGGAATATCCGTGGCAAGGAATGATGTGCCATCGATCTCGACTATGCCCGAACGTGGCCAAGGCAGGGAATTGTATACCACGACCCTAGGCCCCTCGGCGTCAACTGCACGCATGAGAGCAGAGAGCCCAGTATCCAGCAACGATGACGTAATTCTTGCCGCATTTCGGATATAGTTTGTCTTATCTTCCCAAGAGGCTTCAAGTTGCTGATACTTGCCCGGGAGAAATTCCATAAAGGCTCGCCCGTAAATGTCAACAGACTGCCCGAGGCCCCAGGTATGCTCGCTGTACAGTAAGCTTTGTTCAAATGCCTTCGCGACTTCCTCATCGTGGTCCTCGACTGGCAAGCCCCACTGGCGTAACTGAGTATGTAAGACCTCAAAAGCTGGGATGAATGGGCGCACATTCCGGGCATGTCGCATCCCTCCGGGATCCGACATGCATCCATGAATCCATGTGTCGGGTGTTTCACCACGTACAACAACCAATTCCGGTTTCTCTGCCAGGATAGCGTCTGCGATATCGTCCAACGTGCCCATCCGGACTTTTACGTCGGGGAACTTTTCTAATGCTTCAGCAAAGAGGGACCGGATGGCTTCCAGAGTCGGTGGTCCCGAATTGTCCGAAGTAACGATGATTGCGGGCCAGGTTTTATATGGCCAGTCAGTGGGCGGGAGCAGGTTATGTCCAATGTAATGATCTCCCTCGCCTCCCCAGGGCCACAGTGCGGTACACGTTCCATAGATAGTCGAATACATAGTTAACACACGTGAGCCGTCCGGACCCTCCCACCAAAAGAGCGGCGGAAGATCGTGAACATACCCTGATGGCCAGTTGCACCCAATGTGCATGAATCTTACTCCGCCGTGAGCTAGGGACGTAGCTAACGCTCTCGATTGCGAAGGCAAGTCTGATGTTTTCGCCGCTCGCGGTAACGGCATGCCATAGCGCTGGCACGAACGATCGGCAAAAGCGTAAGCTGACGACGTTCGGCTGTCTGTGATGGCCAGTCCTCAACAATCCAATCGAAAACCCAACCGGGGCATGTCCAAGTGAATTGTTCTTCCTGAGGCAATTCCTTCGATCTATCGATCAGATCGAGCGCGCGATCAATCATGGTAGTACGGTAGTAGGTCAATACATCCTCTACTCTGTCCGAATATCCGATGTCGAAATGTGTCTTGCACACCACGATGATTTCGTTTATCCGACTCGCTACGGGTGGAGTTGGCGAGCTTGCAGTTTTCTGGCCCAAGAGCATGGCGGGGGCTCCAGCAAGCAATCGCATTGCGGTACGTCGGGTGAGAATCATGTTCCGCTCTCTTGAAGGAATAATGTCAGCTAGGCTTTGATTTCCTCGACAACCGACATTGGAACTGCGTCCAACTCCAACACCCGCGGCTGTCATGGAAGGTTCGCAGTGCCAAAGGGTAGACACCGCCACTTCCGCATATCCCTGGAGAAGGCGTCGGTTGACTTGGTGCAGGTGCCTTGTGAAACCCCAGCAATACTAAATACAGCTCCCGATCACATCATCATGTCACTCTCATCTGGATGTAGCGTGACTAAAGGTGCGCATTCATGCCGTGTCTCTCCGCTGTTTCTTACTGTGCTATTCACGACAGTGCCATCAGTCTCAGTGCCTCTCGTTCTGCATCGTTGCGAACATGACATGGCGCGTCGAGGTACATCGTTGCACGGCGCTCCGATCTGTACGCGGGCCAGCGCGGTAAGCCACTGTGACTAGGATTTCCAGTTCGAGCAAAATTCGCCCACGCATTACTAATCTGTTTCGATAGGACGAATGCCTCTGGAACGCCACAGCTGTAGTGATCACAGATTTCAGCATTATCAAAAGTGAAGGCAATTTCAGAAGCATGGAATGAGCCCGGACGGCCATTCAATACCGGGGTGCGCCAAGCATAAATATAGGAGTACGCCGGGGCGGCGCGTAATGCAGCTTTCCGGCTTGCCTGTTCAAAAGCTGGGCGACGGACACAAGCTGCTGCAATGGTGGCGTATAGGTCAAACGGCGTGGCTTCCGGGTAATTGCATCGGTAAGCTTCGACGATCTCCCTGCTGCGATCGCCGAACTCCTGACTCACTAGGCGGTCAAGCTCGTCGACTCGCAGGGCTTGCGCCTCGGGGCGGTCGAGCCCATTCACGAATTCGTGAAGATTTGAGCCGGTGAGCAGTGGAACATCCGCAGATATTTCTGGAGCACCTGGATCGAATGGATGGCGTGGAAGGATGTGGCCATCAACAGTCGGCCCCCAGTCGTGCTCACCAAATACTGGATGAAGGAATGATTTCGGTTGATGCATTTTCCTCATGGCTTCGGCTGCCGCGCTTGAGAGGCGATCAACGGAAATTTCTTGGAGCTCCTGTACCTGCGATCTGGATAAGCTCAGCTCTGCCAGCAAGAGCTCAGCCAATCGCCTCGAGTAATCCGGAGAGAGGGATTTCAGAAAAGGGCCGCTTTGAACAATGGCACGATGAAACAGGCCCTTCGCTGCCGGCATCGCCATGAGTGCAAGGACTTTGCCGCCGCCACCCGATTGGCCGAAGATCGTCACGCAACTTGGGTCGCCCCCAAATGTCGTAATGTTTTCGCAAACCCACTTTAGGACAGCCACGATGTCAAGCATGCCAACGTTCGCAGAGCTGGTGTATTCTTCACCCCCCAATTCTTTGAGGTTCAGATAGCCATAAGCGTTCAGCCGGTGATTATGGGTGACCACAACAACATCGTGATTTCGTGCGAGGCTTTCGCCATCGTAGGAAAGGAGATCATGCCCGCTGCCACCGGAAAACCCACCGCCATGCATGTAAACCATGACTGGGCGTTTATGGCAGCCGTTGATCTCGGGTGTCCAAAGATTGAGGCGCAGGCAGTCTTCGCCGGCTACTGTGGCTGCTGCACCACGATGGATCACAAACGACTCTTCATCCCTGTTCGCGAGGTTCTTTCTCTCGTTATTGAAACAAGCGGAGTCCTGGCTAGGGCAAACCTGACCATACTGCAGAGCACTACGAATTCCGGTCCAGGGTTCAGGACTGGCCGGCGGCCTGAAGCGCCTTTTACCAGCGGTACCAGCGCCATAGGGCACACCTTTGAAAATGTACACGCCGTTCCGCTGGAAGCCGCGTATTTTTCCAGCGGTCGTCTCGGCAACGGTTTTGTCGGAGGCAATAACCCTGCTGTTTCCACAACTGGTCGCTGCAAACGCTTTGGGCGAAGCATCCGGCTTGCGCTGTGCTTCGGCGCTTAGGGACAAGATGGCAGAACCTGCCAATCCCGCCCCCGCAGTTGCAACGCTGCTGAGAAACGAACGTCGTTCCTTAGAATACGGTGCTAGCTGGCGACCTAGTTGTCTTTCGACAGCGCCACTGTTCTTGCATCTTAATCGTCCCACTTTCCCTATCCGCCTCAAAAACCCAAGTGCAGGCCGAATTGGATCTGCCGTGGCGGAAGCACGTTGAACGTAACCTGTCCGGCCCCGGCAACACCGATCGTAGTGTTGGGCGGCCCATAGTTCTGAATGTTGAAAACGTTAAAGAATTCCGCCCGGAAGGAAACGAGAAACTTCTCACCAATGGGGAAATTCTTGAACACTGAGAGATCCGCGTTATACACGGACGCCGACCGCAAGACGTTTCGTCCAAAGTCTCCGTAGGAGTTTACTGGTACCGCGAACGCATTCGGGTCGAACCACTCATTTATGGTCGGGTGTGCGCGGTGTGGATCTCCTACCATGTTCGGCCTGGCGTAGTTCCAAAACGAGAGAGTGTTGCCGATATTGGCTACGTCGCCTACTACCGACAGGTTGTAAGGTTGGCCGGAACGTAATTGCACTATGCCGTTCACTTGCCAATTGCCTAGAACCTGACTCGCGACACCCTGGCTGAGATATCGTTTGCCCCTACCGAAAGGAAGGTCCCAAACCCCGCTGACCGAAAGAAAGTGTGGAATATCATAGGCAGAAACGCTTCGGCTTCTTTCCGGGTGGTAGGGGTCTTGCAACCCCGATGAGCCGCCGGGACCGTTCTCGACGTCGAACCAGCCGCTGCTGCCCGTGTCAATGGATTTCGACCAGGTGTAGGAAACCAGGTATTGAAAACCATCGGCAAAGTGGTGCTCTAGTTTCGCTTGCAAGGCATT
>WNFR01002372.1_pt1 | contig 25101 bp, 20 predicted proteins | sample 5400221 | NCBI WGS metagenome assembly WNFR01 (sample SAMN13153357, study PRJNA577476) | soil metagenome | isolation source: 40 cm soil under Madrone tree | place: USA:California | collected 2016-06-14 | reverse complement strand
AGGACCTCGAGCACCACGTTCGCCGGATTCTCGACTTCGTCGGCCTGGACTTTGAGCCGGCGTGTCTCGAGTTCTACAAGACCGAGCGCAGTATCCGGACCGCGAGTTCCGAGCAGGTGCGGCAGCCTATTTACAAGGAAGGGATGGAGCAATGGCGGAACTTCGAACCGTGGCTCGAGCCCCTCAAAGCCGCACTGGGTGAGCTCGCCGCGAGCTGATGCATTCACGAAGCCCCTATGCGGGCGACGGCTTCCCTGGCGCCCGCGGAGGGGGCCGCTGTCGCAGATGCGCCACAAAGTCGTCTGCGCGAGGCTCGCGGCTGATGGTACGATCCGCGCTGCGCGAGTATGTACCGCCCGGATGACGGGTTTATTCAAGCATCGCCGGGGGTAGTGGTATAGAAGGTCGACAGGGGACCCGCTTTGCTCTGGCGGGACGCGTGCACGTAGGGAAATCACAACTAAGCCTCGGGGGAATGCGCGGGGAAATCACAACTAAGCCTCGGGGGAATGCGCGATGAAGCCTAATTTGAAGGTCTCTGCCGCGGTCGCGGCGATTCTGAGCGCACCGACAACAGCGATTGTCTTTGCCGCGCCGGCCGATACCACCAGCGCGACCGACACGGGGATCGAACTGACGGAGGTGATCGTCACGGCGACCCGCCGCGAGGAGAATCTGCAGAACGTGCCGATCACAATTCAGGCGCTCACTGGCGACACCCTTGCCAAGCTGAGCGTGACCACCTTCGATGATTACGTGAAGTACCTGCCGAACGTCACGTCGCAAGGCCTCGGCCCCGGTCAGAACAACATCTACATGCGCGGTCTCTCGACGGCCGTCGGCGCACTGCAGGGATCGGGCGTGGTCGGCGGCTTCCCCAACGTCGCGGTTTATCTCGACGACCAGTCCGCTCAACTGCCCGGCCGTAACCTCGACATCTATGCCGCCGATCTCGAGCGCATCGAGGTGCTCGAAGGCCCCCAGGGGACGCTGTTCGGTGCCGGTGCGCAGGCCGGCGTCGTGCGCTACATCACGAACAAGCCAAAGCTCGACACCGTCGAGGCGAACGTCCAGGCCGGCTACGCAACCACTGCGCACGGCGACCCGAGCAATACGCTCGAGGCGGTCCTCAACCTGCCAGTGACCGACAATTTTGCCGTTCGTGGGGTGATCTATAACGAATCCCGTGGTGGCTACATCAACAACATTCCAGGGACCTTCGCGCGCCACGCCAGCGACCTCGGCATCCACTACGCATACACGCAGTACCACAGCACCTTTAAGAAAGGTCTCCCCCAAACGGTGCCGACCAATAGCGTCGTGATTAACAACGGCCTCATCACCGGCAGGGCGATCAACCCCGTCGTCTATAAGGGCATCCGGGTGCAGGGACTCGTGAAGTTCAACGACGACTGGAACGTGCTGCTGGCGCAGTCGTACCAGAACATGGAGGCGGACGGCGTGTTCGCCGAAATGCGCACTGACTCGCTTGGTAACTCGGTGCAACCGCTCTCGGTGCAGCTCTACAACCCGTCGTTCACCAAGGACAAGTTCACCAATACGTCGTGGACGCTGAACGGCCGCCTCGGCGCGCTCAAGGCCGTGTACACCGGCGGCTACCTGGTGCGCAACGTGGAGCAGGTCCAGGACTACACCAACTACGCGCGTGGCCCGTACGTCGACTACTACCAGTGCGGCAACCCGAGCTACACCAAGGCGAATAACTACGTGTTAGATCCGGCCCAGGCGTTCTGCGCCTCCCCGGCCGCGACCTGGCGCGACACCGAAAGGAATACTCACGAGAGCCACGAATTCCGCCTGAGCACGCCGGATGACTGGCGCGTGCGCGCCATCGGCGGCCTGTTCTACGAGGACTACAAGATCGGGGAAGTCGTCGATTGGAACTACCTGACGGCGACCAATATTTTCAGCCCGATCGGCCCGCCAACCGGCTACTTCGTGGGCCCCGATGGCTCGTTGGTGCATCCGTCCGGGCCGCTGGAAGGCCGGCCATGGCGATTCAACGACGCGGGCGCAGTATTCAAGACCGACATACTGCCGTCGGTGAACGACCCGAAAAATCGGCCCGGCAGCGTTGGCTTCTTCGACGATATCAAGCGCGGCTACACGCAGAAGGCGGCCTTTGGGTCGATCGACTTCGACCTCATCCCACAAACCTTGACCTTGACCGCCGGTACTCGTTACTACCGCATCGACAGCAACGAGAAGGGCGCGGTGGTGGGCAGCTTTGGATGCCAGCTGCTGTTTCATCCGACAGCACCGCATCCCTGCCTCAACCATTCCAACGAGACCAATCTCGATGCGCTGCATCTCGACAAGCTCTACAAGGGGTTCAAGAGCCGCGCCAACCTGACGTATAAGGTTACCCCGGATGCGCTCGTCTACTTCACCTGGTCGCAGGGCTTCCGTGCCGGCGGCTTCAATCGGCCGAACTCCGTCGAGTCGACTTCGCCCTTGACCGGGATTTTCCTGCCGCCGGTGATCTTCACGCCGGATACGCTGACCAACAATGAGCTCGGCTGGAAGACTGAGTGGATGAATCACCGCGTGCAGTTCAACGGCGCCGTCTACCAGGAGGACTGGAAGGGCGCGCAGCTCGGCGTGTTCGACCCGGGCGTCACCGGCAACCTGACTTTCACGGCGAACGGCGGAAATTATAGGGTCCGGGGACTCGAGACCACCGTGGTCGCACGTGTGACACACGAACTGATGATCACCGCGGGAGCTGCCTGGAACCGGACCGAGCTGATTGACGAAGCGGCGATTAATGACTTGAGCGGTAAGCCGATCGACTGGGGCTCGATAATTGTCAAGGGCAAGCCGCTGGTGAACCCGGCGGGTCTGAAGGGTGACCCGCTCGCAGGCGCACCGCCGTTCCAGGGCAACATCCGCGCCCGCTACGAGTTCTTCCTCGGCGATTACGGCGCGTTCGTTCAGGTGGCCGCACTGCACACGGGCCACCAGTTCTCGAGCACCGACCGCCTGACGAAAGACCTGCAAGGCAATTCGATCGCGTACGACAACCCCGCCTACTCGACCTGGGATGCGGCAGCCGGGCTGTCGAAAAACGCCTGGCTCGTGCAGTTGTACGGCCAGAACCTGGGCGACACGCGCGCGGACCTGTACTCGAATAACCGGCAGTGGTACAAGGCGGTGACGGTCAACCGTCCGCGAACCCTCGGCCTCACGTTCAGCTACAGGTTCTCGGGCGCCAAGTAACGTCCGGACGGGACGCTGCCGGTGGCGCCACCCGGGCCGCTGGAGTTTCCGTAGAATCCGAGGCGGGCAGCGATGCCCGCCTTTTTCTTGCCCGCATCCCGCCCGACGGCCACCGGGTTTCACGAGGACCGCCATGGCAGCGCAACCGATGCCGCCCCCGTCGCGGATCGAGGCCGACGTCCGGCGAGCGCGGGCGCTCGCGGAGAAGGGTCAGTTCGCCGAGGCACTTTCGCTGGCACAGGCGCTGCTCGCCGAGGTGCCCGAGAACCGCGACGTGCTGTACCTCGTCGCAGTCAGCCAGCGCTATCTCGGGCGCATTGCGGACGCCCTCGGGACGCTGGTCCGGTTCGCGGCCGTGCATCCCGATTACGGCCGCCTGTACCAGGAGATCGGTCATTGCTACCGCACCGTCGGCGAGGCGGACGCGGCCATCGAGGCCTACCAGCAGGCGGTCGCCCGCAATCACACGCTGTCGGCCAGCTGGAGCGCGCTGCGCGACTTGTATCGGTCGCGCGGGCGCGGCATCGACGCCGACAACGCAGCGGCGCACGTGGCGACGCTCGCGAAGCTGCCGCCCGAGGTCGTTTTCGCCACCAACCTGTTCGTCGAGGGCGAGCTGTATGCCGCGGAGCAGGTGGTCCGCCGGTTCCTGCAGACGCACGGCGACCACATCGAGGCGATGCGCCTCCTGGCCCAGATCGGCGTCAAGCTCCAGATCCTTGAGGACGCCGAGTTCCTCCTCGAAAGCGTGCTCGTGTTCGCGCCGGACTACCGTGCGGCGCGCCTCGACTACGCGTCGGTGCTCTCGCAGCGCCACAAGTACCTGCGGGCGATCGAGGAGAGCCAAGAGCTCTTGCGACTCGAGCCGAGCAACCGCGCCTACCGGACCGTTTATGCCAACGCCTGCAGCGGCCTCGGCCGGCATGAGGACGCACTGGAAGTCTACCGCGAGCTGCTGGTCGACAGCCCGGAGGCCGCGGAGATGCACCTGTCGATCGCGCACGCGCTCAAGACGCTCGGCCGGCAGGCAGAGGCGATCGAGTCCTACCGCGAGGCGGCCACCGTGCGGCCGGACTATGGCGACGCCTACTGGAGCCTCGCCAACCTCAAGACCTATCGCTTCACGGACGACGAGCTCGCGCGCATGCGCGATCACGAGAGCGCCGCGGCCACCAGCGTGGTCGACCGCTATCACCTCTGCTTCGGGCTCGGCAAGGCGCTCGAGGATCGTGGCGCGTATGCGGAATCCTTCCATTACTACGCGCGCGGCAACGCCTTCAAAAAGAGCGACAGCCGCTACAAGGCCGAGCTGATCGAGCGCAACACGTCTCTGCAGAAGCAGGTCTGCACCCGCGAATTCTTCGCAGCCCGGCAGGGTTTCGGTTGCCACCGGCCGGACCCGATTTTCATTGTCGGGCTGCCGCGCGCCGGATCGACCCTGATCGAACAGATACTCGCCTCGCACCCGCAGGTGGAGGGCACTATGGAGCTGGCGGACATCCCGCGGCTCGTGTACCAGCTGCAGGGACGCGAGCCCGACGAATCGAAGCCGCGCTACCCGGCGGTCCTGACGGAGCTCGGCGCGGCGCAACTGCAGGGCTTCGGTGAGAAGTATCTCGACGAAACACGGATGTTCCGCAGGGACAAGCCATACTTCATCGACAAGATGCCGAATAACTTTCGCCACGTTGGCCTGATTCACCTGATCCTGCCGCATGCGAAAATCATCGACGCGCGCCGCGAACCGATGGCCTGCTGTTTCAGCAACTTCAAGCAGCTGTTCGCCGAGGGCCAGGAATTCACCTACAGCTTCGACGACATCGCCCGCTACTACCGAACCTACGTCGAGCTCATGGCGCACTGGGATGCCGTGCTGCCCGGGAAGGTCCTGCGCGTGCAGCACGAGGAGCTGGTCGAGGATCTCGAGCGCCAGGTGCGGCGGATCCTGGACTTCGTGGGCCTGGACTTTGACCCCGCCTGCCTGGAGTTTTACAAAACGGAGCGCAGCGTGCGTACGGCCAGCTCCGAGCAGGTGCGCCGGCCCATATATAAGGAGGGCGTCGACCAATGGCGAAACTTCGAGCCGTGGCTCGCGCCTTTGAAAGACGCGCTCGGGGATCTGGCGCCGGGCTGATGCGGGGACCGAAGCGCTGTCCTCGCCGTCGCGCTCGCGCACCTTACCCGATGCGCGTGGCGAGCAGCCGGCCCTCATCGAGCGCATAGCCCTCATCGAGCGCATAGCCCATCCCGGGTGCATCGCCCAGGTTGATCCAGCCCTGCGGGTCGGCCGCCAGGGGCTCCGCCATCATGAAGTCGCGCCGTGGCAGGCTCCACTCGGGCGGATCGAACGGAAACTCCAGGAACGGTGCATCGGTGAGGCCCGCCACCAGGTGCGCATTGGCGGTCACGCCCATGCCGTTGGTCCAGGTGTGCGGCGTGAACGTGAGGTGGTGCTCCTGCGCCAGGATGGCCACACGCTTCAGGCCCGTGATGCCGCCGACCAGCGCCACATCCGGCTGCAGCACGTCGACGCAGCCGCCAGTGATGAGATCGCGCAGCTCGTGGAGCTGGCGGGTCATCTCGCCCGCGGCGACACGCACGTCGGTCGCTTCGCGCAGCGTGCGCATGCCGGCGTGATCGGCACGATGCAGCGGTTCCTCCATCCAGTAGACCTTCAGTCGCTCGAGCTCGCGGGCGACAGCGAGTGCATCCTTGAAGCTCCAGGCGGCGTCCGTGTCCCACGGCAGGCGCCACCCCTGGTTGCAGTCCACCAGCAGCTCGAGCTTCTCGCCAACCCGCGAACGCACCGCTTCCAGCGCCTTGACGTCGTCGCGCCAGTCGCCGCGGTGAAAGCGCAGCTTGACGGCGGGGAAGCCCTGGGCGAGGTAGCGCTCGGCGGCGTCCGCCTGGGCGGCCGGATCGCGCAGCGTCCCCGATGAAGCGTAGGCACGCACCCGGTTTGAAAGGCCGCCCAGGAGCTTCCAGCAGGGCTGGCCCAGGATCTTGCCGGCGAGATCCCACAGCGCGAGATCCAGCGGCCAGCAGCGGCCATAGTGGAAGTCGATATTCGACAACACCCGGTAGTGACGCTCGAGTGCGAGCGGATCCTGGCCGACGAACAGGCTCTCGTGACCTTCGAAGCCGAGCATTCGGTCGCCCGACCCCACGCCCACGAGCCCCGTGTCCGTGCTGACGCGCACGATCGTGGCATCGAAGTGCACGCGTGGCTTGGTGTCCCAGCTGGCGTTGAATGCGGGTGCCAGCGGCAGGCGGTGGTGGCTGATCGAGACCGCCGCGATTTTGTGGGGTGCGCTCATGGAGGTGGCCAGTCAGGGCTCGAGCCTTCCATAGTTGCGCAGCACCGCAAAGCCGAGAAATTGTCTACCCGCATCGAAAAAAAGCATTGGCTGCGCTACCCGCTTGGCGTGACGCTTCACTCTGGGCGAGTATGGCGGGCGAGGGGAGCTCGGCCTCGCCTGCTGCGGAGTGTGTCATGCAGAAAAGAACCATCGACCGGCGCTGGCTGCCGCTGAACGCGCTGCGCGCCTTCGAGGGGGTCGCCAAGCACGGCAGCTTTACTGCGGCGGCCAATGCATTGTTGATTTCGCAGAGCGCCCTGTCGCGGCACGTCATCGCGCTCGAGCGGCTGACCGGTGTGCAGCTCTTTGAGCGCCGCCCGCACGCGCTCACCCTCACCAAGGCGGGCCAGCACCTGCTGCCCGCGGTCGTGAAGTCGTTCGACCGGCTCGAATACGCGCTCGACGACATCCGCAACGAGGGCGCACCGAGTCAGCGCACGCTGCGCGTGCAGATGCCGCCGAGCTTTGCGGTGCAGCTGGCGGTGCCGATCCTGCGGGACTTCCGCCGCTTGAACACTGAACTGGACATCGACCTCATCAGCCCCTACGGAGTCGGGCCGCCGCTCGGGGATGTGGACGTGGCGGTGGTCTATTCAAGGCCGACCGTGAGCGATCTGGTGACCGATCTGCTCTGGCCGGTGCGCCTGTCCATCCTGTGCCATCCCAACATCGCGGCCGCGCACCGCGGCAAGGACCTGGCGGCCTTCATCGAGGCGAACGAGATCGTCCATGTCAGGATCGCGGATCTGCCGCGCCATCAGTTCTGGTCGCAGTTTGTGCGCCAGAACAGCCTCACCGGCGTCAACATCGAGCGCGGCCTGGTGTTCGACACCGCGGTGCTCGCCGTGCAGTACGCGCTCGGCGGCGTGGGGCTGGCGCTGGTCGACAGCCACCTGTTTGCGGAGGAGATCGGCGCCGGGCGCCTGGTGAAGCCGTTCGAGGTGACGCTGGATGACGGTTATGGCTACTACCTCATCACGCACCCGGAAGGCCTGGGCGATACGGCCATCGCGCTGTTCCGGTCCTGGCTGATCGAGCGCTTCGGTACGCGGACGGTGAGCGCGAGTCCGCCAGTGCAGCTGGCGGTGTCCAACGAGTGATACAGGAGAGGAGGGTCCGTGAAGAGCGACGCGAGGGTGGTGGTGATCGGCGGCGGTGTGGTCGGCGCGAGCGTCCTGTATCACCTCACCAAGGCGGGCTGGAAGGATGCGCTGCTGATCGAGCGCGGCGAACTCACCTGCGGCTCGACCTGGCATGCAGCCGGCGGCATGCACACCCTCAACGGGGATCCCAACGTCGCCAAACTCCAGCAGTACACCATCAATCTCTACAAGGAGCTGGAAAAGATCTCCGGGCAGTCGTGCGGCTTGCACATGCCGGGCGGCATCATGCTCGCCGGTACGCGCGAGCGCTTCGACTGGCTGAAAATGGCCAAGGCGCGGGGCCGCTATCTCGGCATGGAGCTCGAGCTGATCTCGGCCGACGAGGCGGCACGGGTATTCCCGATCATCGACAAGAGGCATTTCGTCGGCGCGCTGCTGGATCCGATCGAGGGGCACGTGGACCCCTACGGGGTGACGCACGCCTATGCGAAGGCTGCGCAGATCGGCGGGGCGCAGGTGGTGCGTCACACGCGCGTCACCGACCTCAAAGCGCGCAGCGACGGCTCCTGGGACGTGATCACGGAAGCGGGCAACGTGCACGCGGAGCACGTGGTGAACGCGGGGGGACTCTGGGCGCGCGAGATCGGCCGCATGGTGGGCCTGGAGCTACCGATCCTCGCCATGCAGCACCAGTACCTCATCACCGAGGATCTCCCCGCCCTCAAGGGACAAAAGGAGCTCCTGACCTGCATAGACTTCGAGGGCGAGATCTACACGCGCCAGGAGCGCGGCGGAGTCTTGCTCGGAACGTACGAGCGCGCAGGCGTACCCTGGTCCCCGCTGCAGACGCCGTGGGATTTCACCCAGAGTCTGCTGCCCGAAGATCTTGACCGCATTGCACCGAGTCTCGAGGTCGGTTTCCGGCATTTCCCGGCGCTCGGGGAAGTGGGCATTCGCAAGGTCGTCAACGGTCCGTTCACCTTCGCGCCCGACGGCAATCCGCTGGTGGGACCGGTGCGGGGTCTGAGGAATTTCTGGGTGGCGTGCGGCGTCATGGCCGGTTTCAGCCAGGGCGGGGGAGTGGGGCTGGCGCTGGCCCAGTGGATGGTCGAAGGCGATCCGGGCGCGGATGTCTGGGCGATGGACGTGGCGCGCTACGGAGACTGGGCGACGCTCGCCTACACCAACGCCAAGGTGCGCGAGAACTATTCACGCCGTTTTCGCATCCGCTTCCCGAACGAAGAGCTCACGGCGGCCCGGCCGCTGCGCACCACGCCCATTTACGAGCGCCTGCAGGCCGAACACGCAGTGTTTGGCGACTACTGCGGGCTCGAGCATCCGCTGTGGTTCGCACCGAGCGCGGCGCAAGCGACCGAGGAAATCACCTTCCACCGCTCCAACGCGCACCCGCAGGTCGCCGCCGAATGCCAGGCGGTGCGCGAGGCGGTGGGGCTCGTGGAGATTTCCAACTACGGAAAATTCGAGGTCACGGGGCCGGGCACCGAGGAGTGGCTGTCGTACGTGATGGCCAACCGTGTGCCGAAGGTGGGCCGCATCGTGCTCACTCCCATGCTCAACGAGCGCGGCAAGCTGATCGGGGATTTCACCCTGTGCCGCTTAAGCGCGCAGCGCGTGTTTCTCATCTGCACTTACGCCGCCGAGAGTTATTACCGGCGCTGGTTCGAGCGCCATGCGCCGCCGCCGGCAGTGACGGTGCGCCCGTGCGCGATGGAGTATGCAGGCCTGTCGGTCGCCGGCCCGCGCTCGCGGGCGCTGCTGCAGGGGCTGGTACGCGAAGACCTGTCGAGCGCGGCGTTTCCCTTTCTGTCGTTCAGGCCGCTCGATGTCGGCATGATCCCGGCCCTCGTGGGGCGCATCAGCTTCACGGGTGATCTGGGCTACGAGATCTGGGTGACCACGGAATACCAGCGCGCGCTCTACGATCTGCTGGTGGGAGCGGGCGCGGAGCAGGGATTGAGGCTCTTCGGTGGGCGGGCGCTCAATACCATGCGGATTGAAAAGAGCTTCGGCACCTGGGCCCGCGAGTACCGGCCGATTTACGGGCCTTACGAGGCGGGGCTGGGGCGTTTCGTGGATCTGAACAAGGGCGAGTTCATCGGCCGTGCGGCGGCGCTCGAAGAGCGTGACAGCGGGGGCGCACTGCGCCTGATGACGTTCACGGTGGACGCGAGCGATGCCGACGCGACCGGGGACGAGCCCATCTGGCACGACGGCAAGGTCGTCGGCTGGGTGACCTCCGGAGCCTACGGCCACAGCGTGCGCCAGTCGCTCGCGCTCGGTTACGTCCCGGCAGCACTCACGAGCGAGACCTCCGGTTTCGAGATCGAAATCATAGGCGAGCGCCGCAAGGCCCTGCGGCAGCCTGCGGCGGTGTTCGATCCTGACGGGACCCGGATGCGCGCCTGAGCTGCTCGTTCGCCGCAGCCGGCTTCACTCCATGAACATGGCGAGCACGCTCGCGATCAGTGCCGGCTTGGTCTCGCCCTCGATCTCCATGGTGTTTTCGGTGGTGACCAGATAGCGTCCGCCCCCCTTGTGCTCGACCGCCGCGATTTTGATCCGGTTGCGCACGCGCTTGCCCGAGCGCACCGGCGCCACGAAGCGCACCTTCTCGAGCCCGTAGTTGACGACCGACTTGGGCGCGATACGGGCGAGCAGCACCTCGAACGCCGTGGGCGCGATCAGGGACAATGTCAGGAACCCGTGGGCAATCGTGCCGCCGAAGGAGCTCTCGCGCGCGGCGCGCTCGGCGTCGACGTGGATCCACTGGTGGTCGCCCGTGCAGTGGGCGAACTCGTTGATGCGCGCCTGGTCGAGCGTCGTCCAGGAAGAAGCGCCGATCTCTTCGCCGACGTGCTTCGCCAGATCGCCCACGGGCATGATGCTGTCAGCCATTGCGTCGCATCTTACCAAGGAGCGATGCGGCTCTCAGAGGAGGTGTCGTGCCCCGGGTCAGGGGAGCGCGTTGCTGTACTGCACTGCAAAATGACCCTGAGCGCGCGCCCGGGCGGTGTCGGCTTTCGCGTAGCATCACCCGGATGTCCGTGCGTGCACCTCCCCGGGGCCGCGTGCTGCACCGGCCTGCGGCGTTGGCATGCGTGCTTGCAGCGCTGGCGCCGGCGGCAGGCGCGCAGCAGTCACAGCCCGACCCCGGCGCGCCCGGCATGACGGGGCTCGATGGCCCATACGCCATGAGCCGCGAGGGCTCCGGCACCAGCTGGCAGCCGGATTCAACACCGATGTCGGGCCTGCACGCCATGCGTGGCGCATGGATGACCATGATCCATGGCCATGCAGTCCTCATTTATGACGATCAGGGCGGTCCGCGCGGCGCGACCCAGAGCTTTTCAACCAGCATGCTGATGTTCATGGCTCGGCGCGAACTCAGCGACGGCGCATTCGGGTTACGCGTCATGGCATCGACCGATCCCCTCATGGGCAAGAGTGGTTATCCGCTCCTCTTTCAGACCGGAGAGACGGCCAACGGCCGCGATCCTCTCATCGACCGGCAGCACCCGCACGACCTGTTGATGGAGGCAGCCGCTACCTACAGCCTCAACCTCTCGCCGCACAGTTCGCTGTTCGTGTACGCGGGCCTTCCGGGTGAGCCGGCGCTGGGACCGAACGCGTTCATGCACCGGCTCTCAGGGATGGATGAGCCGGAAGCACCCCTGTCGCATCACTGGCTCGACTCGACCCATATTTCCTGGGGCGTGGTGACGGGCGGCTACACCTGGAAAGCTCTCAGGCTCGAGGCCTCGGCGTTCAACGGTCGCGAACCGGACCCGAATCGCTACAACATCGAGGCGCGGTCGCTGGATTCGTACGCGGCGCGTGTGTCGTACAACCCGACGCGCGACTGGTCGTTGCAGGGCAGTTTCGGACGCCTGGCGAGTCCGGAGCAGCTGCAGCCGGGGGTCAGCGTACGGCGCAGCACGGCATCCGCCAGTTACAGCGCGCCGCTGGGGCGGTGGTGGCAAACGACGCTTGCGTGGGGACGAAACGCTCCGTCGGCCGGGCCGGCGAGTGATGCCTGGCTGCTGGAATCGGCGCTCAACCTCGCTCGCGCCCATACCTTGTTCGGCCGTCTCGAACGCGTGGCCAAGGACGAGTTGTTTCTTCCCGGTGCCGCCCTCCACGGCCGCAGCTTCACGATCAACAAGCTCTCACTCGGCTATATCCGCGATTTCGCCCACCTCGGTGCTCTGGACCTCGGACTCGGCGGTCTGATCAGCACTTACAGCTATCCGTCCACGCTCAATGCCGTGTACGGCAGTGGACCGACCTCCTTCATGGTGTTCGTGCGTGCGCGGTTGTAGCATCGCGCGATGGATACTCAGTGGTTGACGCGCAGGCAGGTGCTCGTGGGTGGTGTTGTTGGCATGGCGAGTCTCATGGCGCCGCGTGAGCAGGCGCGCGCCCGCTTACAGCCGGCACCGGCTGCAGCGGCCGGGACTCTCAAGATCGGCGGCGACCTGCTCGTCAATCGCATGGGCTTCGGCGCCATGCGCATCACCGGGGCGGGGATCTGGGGCGAGCCCAAGGATCCGGCCGAGGCGCGGCGCGTGCTGCGCCGCGCGGTGGAGCTCGGCGTCGACTTCATCGACACCGCGGATGCCTATGGACCGGAGGTCAGCGAGCGCCTGATCGCCGAAGCGCTGCATCCTTATCCGGCGGGGCTGATTATTGCGACCAAGGGCGGCCTGGTGCGTCCGGGACCCTCCGAGTGGGCGCCCGATGGCCGCCCCGGGCATTTGCGTGAGGCCTGCGAGGCAAGCCTGAGACGCCTCAAGCTTGCGCGCATCGATCTGTACCAGTTCCACCGCATCGATCCGAAGGTGCCGCTGGAGGATTCGGTCGGGGAGCTGGCGCGCCTGCAGAAGGAAGGCAAGATCCGCCACGTGGGTGTGTCAAATTTCGGCGTCGAGGATCTTGCCCGGGCGCGCCGTGTCATGCCGGTCGTCTCAGTGCAGAACCGTTACAACATCGCCGATCGCTCCTCGGCGGACGTGCTCGCGGTCTGCGAGCGCGAAGCTGTGGCGTTCATTCCCTGGGCACCGATCGCGCGCGGCTCCTCGGATACGCTCGAAGGCAACGCCGGCAGCAAGGCGCTCGATGCTCTGGCGCAAGCGCACGGCGTGAGCGTGTTTCAGGCGGCGATCGCCTGGCTGCTGGCGAAGTCCGCCGCGATGCTGCCCATCCCCGGTACCTCTTCCGTGGCGCACCTCGAGGAGAATGTCGCGGCCGCGCGCATCAGGATCAGCGCCAGCGAGCTCGCGGCGATCGGTTAGCGCATCGCGGCCGCGGTTGCCGCTAACCCTGGCGCTGGTGCGCCGAGTGGGTCGCGGCCAGTCGCGGGCTGTTCACAGCGCGTACCGCGTGCGAGATGGCCTGCGCCTCGCAGGCCTGAGCCGCCGCAACCTCGGCAAGGACGCGGATGTCGCGCACCGCGCACACCCTGTGCGCCGCCGACACGATGCGCCCGTAGAGTATCTGCGTTCCCTGCTCGGTCGCGAGATTGAGATCGTGGTAGTTCACCCGCACGCTCGCGGAGGCGTCAGCGGGCGCGGCCGCGTAGGCCGTGGCCGAGGCGCCGACGATGAGACACGCGGTCAGCGCTGCCGAGGCACGCAGCAGATCACTGATCCTTGAAGTGGCTGAGGTCATGGGTTTCTCCGAAAAGTGTGTAGGGTGGAAGTCGTAGTTGCCGTTTCCTGTGCGGCGTGGCTATGAGACTCCCGACAGCGCCGCGTGCGAAGCCCGCGCCACTCGTGTTGATCCCTGCCGCTGACGCATTCGTACCGCGCCGCGCGTGGCTCCAGATGGCGTGCTGCCGCGTTTCCCGAACTCGTCCCCGGGAACAACGCTCTCGTCCCCGACTCGACATCGGACACGGCACGCCGCGCCGCAGTTGGGCGTAGGCTATGGGGATGAGCGCCTCACCGTTAGAACGCATCACGCCGGCGTTTCCCGCCCTGGCGGGGCACGGCAGCGTGCAGGCGGGGCGCGAGGCGCTCGTAACCGGACGCAGCGTCTGGCCGCACCTGGCGGTGCTCACGGCATTCTGGATTTACGTTGCGCTGTCGAACGTGCTGTACGCCAACAACATGCAGGCGAGTCTCTCGAGCATGAAGATGGAGCACGTATTTGCAGCCTGGGACGCGCGCCTGATCCAACATCTGCTGCTCTATCCGCTGTTCCTGCTGTCCATGTGGAGGTCGCTGCGCACCGGCTGGCGGCCGCTGTGGCGCGCGCTACCGATCCAGCTGCTGTGCGCCCTGGGCTTCGCGGTGCTGGCGGCGCCGGCGCTGGTGATGGGCGAGCGTCTGCTGGGCGAGGGGGAGCACGAGCATCCCGGCAGCTCCGCACACGCCTGGACCGGATTCGTCGTCGGTCCGGAAATTCCAGTCTGGATCGCCAGTGCCACCAACTTCCTGGTGACTTACGGCTTTGGGCTCGCGCTGATCACCGGCTTCGCGTTCTACCAGCGCCTGCGCGACTCGCAGCTGCGCTCGGCGGCGCTCGAGCGCGCGCTCACGCAGGCGCACCTGGCGGCGCTGCGCATGCAGCTCTCCCCGCACACGCTGTTCAACCTGCTGCACACCATTCGCGGGCAGATCACCTGGGATCCGCCGACGGCCCAGGCCATGGTGGTGCAGCTGGGGGACCTGCTGCGGCGGCTGCTCAACGCCGGCGAACGGGAGTTCTCGCGGCTCTCCGATGAACTGCAATTCGTGGCGCTGTATCTGGAACTGCAGCAGAGGCGCTTCGCAGACCGGCTTACGATCACCGCGCCTGCCCGTGACGACATTCCGCGCGCCTGGGTGCCGAGCCTGATCCTGCAGCCGTTGGTGGAGAACGCGGTGGTGCACGGTCTTGCCGGACACGAAGGCGCGGTCACCATCCGCGTCGAGGCGAGTGTCAGCGGCGAAACCCTCACGCTACGGGTGCTGAACACGATCGCACCGGGCCGGGGCACCGGGGCGGCGGGGATCGGACTGGCGAACGTGCGCGAGCGCCTGGCGGTGCAATTCGGCGAGCGGGCGACGTTTGAGGCGGGCCCCACTGATGACAATATCTGGAGGGCGCAGATTCACATGCCGCTGCTGCGCGACGGGCCGGAAAGTGCAGCGCTGCCTGACACGGCGGCGGCGCTGTGATGGAGGTGATGATCGTCGACGATGAGCCGGTGGCGCGCCGTAGCGTGCGCGAGTGCTGCGACCGCGAGCCGGACCTGAAGGTGGTCGGCGAGTACGGGGATCCGCGCGCAGCCCTGGAAGCCATCCGCGCACACTCGCCGCAGCTGCTGTTCCTCGATATCCAGATGGACTCCATGTCCGGTCTGGCGCTGGCGCGCGCGCTCGACCCGCTCACGTTGCCGCTGATCGTGTTCGTCACCGCCTACGATCAGTATGCCCTGGAAGCTTTCGAAGTGAGCGCCGTTGATTACCTGTTAAAGCCGTTCGACGACGCGCGCTTCAAGGCTACGCTGGCGCGCGTGCGCCGCCGCCACCCGCTGCACGGTCCGCTCGAGCGGCGCAGCGCCCTCGAAGCGCTTCTCGAGCAGCTGGAGCGCGGGGCACAGGCACGCGCGGAAGCGCAGCCGCGCGTGCTGGCGGAAGCTGGCAGCCGCATGCACATGCTGGACGTGTCGCAGGTGGAGGTGGTGGAGGCCGACCGCAACTACGTGCGCCTCACCATCGGCCGCGAGACTTTTCACGCCCGCAGCACACTGCAGCAGGCCGAGAAGTCGTTTCAGGCGCAGCCGATGTTGCGCATCAGCCGCTCGTGTCTGGTGAACATGAGCCACGTGAGGGAGGTCAGCCGCACCCCGCGCGGCGACTTCATCCTGGTGGTGGCCGGCGGCACCACCGTTACCAGCAGCGAAGGGTTTCGCGAACCGGTCAGGCAGTACCTCGAGCGTCTGAAACTCGCGCCCGCCTGAGGGCGCGGGTACAGTCCGGTGCGGGCCAACCGCATCGGGGATTTCGCACCTTGGGCACCGCCGCACCTGCGTCGCGCTCGGCCATCCGGGCGCTCAGCGTCCTCACCGCGATCAACCTGCTCAACTACCTCGACCGCTACGTGGTGTCCCCGCTCGTGCCGGAGCTCAAGGGGGCCATGGCGTTGTCGGACACGCAGCTCGGCTGGCTGGTGCCGGCCTTCATGCTGGTGTACATGCTCGCCGCGCCGGTGTTCGGGGCGTGGGGCGATCGCGGCTCACGCACGCGCCCGATCGCCCTCGGGGTGTTCGTCTGGAGTCTCGCGACGGTGCTGTCGGGACTGGCGCGCAGCTATCCGCAGCTGCTCGCGGGGCGTGCGCTGGTCGGCATCGGCGAGGCGGCCTACGTCGCCATCGCGCCGGCGCTGCTGGCGGATTGCTTTCCGGTGAGCGGCCGGGGCCGCGTCTACTCGGTGCTCAACATGGCGATCCCGGTGGGTTCGGCCCTCGGCATTGTGCTCGGTGGCCTGATCGGGCATCACTTCGGCTGGCGCGCGGCGTTTTTCGTGGCCGGTGCACCCGGGATGCTGCTGGCGGCCGCGGTGCTGTGGCTGCCCGATCCGCCGCGTGGAGCGCAGGACGCGTCCCCCGTGGCGTCCGCGCCGCGGCGGGTTGAAGGCCGGACGCCCGGACCCGTGGCGGTTTACCTGAGCTTCCTGCGCCGTGCACCTTATATGCTGCTGGTCCTCGGCTACGCCGCCTACACGTTCGCACTCGGCGGTCTCGGCTTCTGGATGCCGACGTTTCTTGAGCGTGTGCGCGCGGTGCCGGCGGTCGAAGCGACGACCGGCCTCGGAGCGATCCTGGTCGTCACCGGCTTTCTCGGCACCTTCGCCGGCGGCTGGCTGGGGGACTACTTCCTCAGGCTCTCGCGCCAGGCGTACCTGTGGTTCTCGGGCGTCACGACACTGCTGGCGGCGCCTTTTGCGCTGCTGGCGCTCAGTGCGCCGGCGCCGGGGATTTACTATCCGGCGATCGTCGTGGCCGAACTGCTGCTGTTCATGTCGACCGGCCCCATCAATGCGGCGATCGTCAATATCGTATCGCCGCTTGAGCGCGCCTCGGCCATCGCACTCAGCATGTTCGCCATCCATCTGCTGGGCGATGTGCCCTCGCCGGTGCTGATCGGGTACCTCTCGGATGTAGGATCGCTCGCTCGCGCGGTGCTCGTGGTGCCCGTGGCGATCGCGATCGGCGGAATCCTGTGGCTCGTCTGCGCCAGGGTCAGCGCCCGCACGCCGGTCGCAGCACCCGCGTGAGGCCGGCAGCCCGGGCCTTTGCAGGAGCGCTGTCCCCCGCGGCGCGTCCGCTCGCAGGGCTGCGCAAACCGGACATCGAGAAGCGATTTGCCGCGGCGCTGCAGCAGGGCGACGGTGCCGCGGGCGCGCACTGCATTCACGAGCTGTGGATGCGGGGTGAATTCGCGGTCAATATCGAGGCGGCCCTCGCCGCCCTGTGGTCGCGCGCCGCCGCGTCCATTCCCGACTGGTTGCCGATGCGCTATATCGAGTGGCTCCCCAGCGTCTACGAAGTGGCGCTGGCATTCAGCTCTGCGCGCACCGGCCGCTCCAACGTCTATCTCGTGCTGCTCGACTACCCTGACCGCAGCCGCGGGCCCCACGGCCTGTACGTCGGCATGAGTCATTACAGCCCCGCGCAGCGCTTCGATCAGCACAAGGCCGGCATTCGCGCCGCCAGCAGCGTTCTCAGGCGTGGCCTGGAAGTGCTGAGCGGGCCGACCCTGCATCTGCAGCATATCGCCCGGGCCGAGGCGCTGCGCATTGAAGCGCAGCTGGCGGAGGCGCTGCGCGACGCCGGCTTGCTGGTCGAAGGCGGCCACTGATTTGATTGGCTGAAAGCCGCCTGCGGCGCTTTCAGCGGACAGCCCCCAGCGCTCGGTTCGGCGGCGGGCGAAAGGCGTGGCTTTCGCCCGCAAGGCAAGCCGTTGGGGCTAACGCGTCACGAACGCGCGTTCGATCAGGTAATCGCCTGGTTCGCCGATGTGCGCAGAGAGGGTAAAACCGCGCGCGTCCAGCAGCGCGCAGGTGTCGGACAGCATCGCCGGGCTGCCGCACACCATGATGCGGTCTGCCTCCGGGTCGAGCGCCGGCAGCCCGAGGTTCCGGGACAACCGCCCCGATTCGATCAGAGCGGTCAGACGGCCACAATTCACGTTCGGCTCCCGGGTCACCGTCGCGTAGTAGCGCAGTTTGGCGCGCGCCGCAGCGCCCAGCAGCTCATGAGCCCTGAGCGCCTCGATCCGGTGCCTGACGACGGCGGTTTCCCGCGCCCAACGCACCCCGTGAACGAACACCACGTGCTCGAAGCGCTCGTAGACTTCCGGGTCCGTGATCACGCTCATGAACGGCGCCGCACCGGTTCCGGTGCTGAGCAGATACAGCCGCTTGCCGGGCCTCAGATCCTGCAGCAGGAGGGTTCCGGTGGGCTTGCGGCTGATGAGCACTTCGTCGCCTGCGCGCACGTGCTGCAGGCGCGAGGTGAGCGGGCCGTCCGGCACCTTGATGCTCAGGAACTCGAGGTGCTCCTCGTGGTTCGCGCTCGCGATGCTGTAGGCGCGCAGCACCGGCCGGCTGCCCAGGGCGAGGCCCACCATGACGAACTGCCCGTTCTCGAAGCGCAGCCCGCGATCGCGCGTGGTCGTGAACGTGAATTGCGTGTCGGTCCAGTGCCGCACGCTCAGCACGCGTTCGGGTCCAATTGCAGCCAAGGTCCTCACCTCGTGGAAACTCGCGGACCATGGTATCCGGCGCCGCGGCGGGAGTTGGATGTTTCAGGGCATAGACTCATAAGCGCCCGTTATGATGCTGCGGCGTCTTACCTTAGGGCCGGTCGTTTCCCCGCCGCTGATGTCAGGGTTAGACTCGGCGAGGTATGACCAGAGCCAGAACGACGGCGGGGGCCGCCGCTGCAGCGGCATTGAGTCTGCTGGGAGGCACCGCAGTCGCGGCACCCAAGCCGGCCGACCTGCAGCTCGTCGCCGGAGCGCGCGTGGCAGTGGTGAACCTGCTCGACGCCGAAGTCACCCATTTCCACGCATCCCGGCACCTGGAGAACAGTTTCCTGAAGACCTACACGGTGGACTGGCCCGTCCATGGCATGCTGATGGAGGCGCTCAGGGAGCGCCTGACGCAGATGGGCCTGGTGCCGGTGGCAGCCGGAGCAACCGAGCCTCTGCGGCGCGCGCGCGAGGCTTGCTTCATCAACGCCGCGCTCGCGAAGGGGCTGCCCAGAGCGTGCGGGCCGCTGTTCGCACAACTCGCCGCCGCCGAGCACGCCGACGCCATCATTGTGATGGGGCCCGGCCTCAACGACTCCGCGCACACCGGCGGCGCGCGGCGCCGGGAGCTACCGGAATACCTGCGCGGCTGGTGCTTCGTGAGCGAGGCGAGGAGCGAGGAGGGCGCGGCGGACAAGCTGCCGGCGTTGCTCAATCTGACCGAGCTGCTGCTGATCGGCCTTTCCGCACCAGGCGCGGAAATCAACGCTCGCGAGTGGGGCGGGGATCAGTTGCAGACCTGGGGTGGTTTCAAGCCGCCCCCGGATCTGAAGGACATCCCGGCCCAGCAGCTCGGCCAGCTGCAGCCGCTGTTCGCCGCCATGCTCAAACAGCAGGCCAGCGGCCTGCTCGGGCACCTGCAGGTTACGCGCTCTAACTGAGCTGGCCCGCGTGACGGATGGCCCAGGCGCACAGCACCACGCACGCAAGTCCGAGCACGAAATACAACGCCGCGAAGCGCCGCTCACGTTTCTCGAGGGCGTCCGTGCTGAGCGGCGCGATCAGGAACGGCTCCCCGTTCACGGGTTCGGAGATGACACTGATGCGGGCGATCGCCGACTGCAGTGTCTGCGCCTGCGATTCGCGGGCGGCCGCGGCCCGCGCGGCTTCCCATTCCGTGGCGTCGATTTTCCCGTCGTGATTGGTGTCAAAGCGTGCCAGCAGGCTCGGCTGATCGTGCTTCCATTGCCGCAACTTCTCCGCTGTGGCGCTGTTGACGTCGCCGACTTCCGAATGGGAGCGCAGCTCACCCATCACGGACAGATGATCGCCGACGCTCAGCAGTCGCTCTGTGTAGCGCCAATCGCCGGCGCGCCACAGCGGGTTCGAAGCCGGCGGTGGCCCTCCCGGGCGCGGCTCGGTGCCGTACCAGACGCTGCGGGTGGTGGGAGTGATCTCCGCTCGCACCGGCCCCACCAGGCATTGGGCATCGTCGTCGGCCAGCACGAACAACTCGACGCTTGCGCCGCTTTCGATCGTGTGCCACTGAGTACGCCTGCGGTCACGCTCCAGGTGCGCGATCTCGTAGTCCCACCACACGCAAGGTCGGGCGCTTAAGGGAGCGTGCGCCGGGTTCGGTCCTGCGGCTGCGGCCCGCCCGGAGACTTTCACGTAGCCTTGCGCGGCGGAGCGAATCCGCACTGGCGGGGTATCGGCGAGCAGCCGGTCGCGGCGCAGGCGGACGAAGAAGTTGTACAGCGCGAGCAGCGCGCCCGCCGCGGCCATGACGGCGAGAATGCGATAGTGCAGCAGCTGCGGGCCGACCATGCACCGGATCGGCAGTCAGCGCGAGAACGCCGCGCTCAGATCGACGTCGCTCTTCTGATCGGCCTGGAAATGCAGCAGTTGCGCCGGCGGAAAATCACCCAGTCGCGCCACCAGCACGTCGGGGAAGGCGTCGATGCGGACGTTGTTGGTGTTGACGGCGTCGTTGTAGACCTCGCGCCGGTCCGCGAGCGCGGTCTCCAGGCCACTGATGCGCTCCTGCAGGTGGCGGAATGGCTCGCTTGCCTTGAGCTGCGGATAATTCTCGGCGACCGCATACAGTCCGTTGAGTCCGCTACGCAGCTCGCGTTCCGCCGCACCCAGCGAGCCGGGGTTGCCGGAACTGCGGGCCGCATCGACACCGGCGCGCGCGCGCATGACGCGGTCGAGCGTGTCGGCCTCGTAGCGCATGTACTGCCGGCACACCTCGACCAGTTTAGGCAGCTCATCGTGGCGCTGCACCAGCAACACGTCGATGTTGGACCAGGAAAGTTTGACTGCGGCCCGCACGCGCACCAGGCCGTTGTAGACCCCGATCAGGTAGCCGGCGAGGGCCACGATCAGGAACAGCAGAACCAGTAGCACCAGCATCGCAAGACCCCCGGCTGTAAAGGCGCGCGGCGGCCAAGCATACGCCCCGCCAGCCCGGGAGACAGAGACTTCAGTCACGCGCGGCGGATGGCCGCGCCCCTTCCTTAGCTGCCCGTGACGCGCATCTCCAGCTCGATGCCTGCGATTTCGTAGCCCTTGCGGAAATCACGGATGTGGCGCGCCATCCAGCCATGCGCGGCTTCCTCGTCGCGAGTCTCGAGCGCCTCGACCAGGCGCCGGTGAGCCGTGGCGATGCGCGCGCGCGCCTGCGGCACCTTGTCGATCATGACGCGCAGCGAGGGCTCGAGCAGCTGCAGCAGCGGCTCCTGCGCGAGTCCCAGCACCGGGTTGTGAGTCGCCTGCCCGACGCAGCGGAACATTTCCGCGCTGCGATGCACCGCCTGCTCGGTATCCGCGCGGCCGGCGATGAACGCCTCGGCCGCCGCCACGATGCGCTCGAGGTCCTGCGCGGTGCGCGCGCGCGCCGCGGCGCGCGCGATCGGTGGCTCGAGGATGGTGAGCGCCTCCCAGACATCGCGCACCGTCACGTCGTGCAGCAGCAGGGCGTGGCTCACGCCCTCGGCCACCGTCTCGTGGTGCGGCCGGCTGACCGACATGAGCTTGGAACCGGGGCGGCGCTGCACCAGGCCGCGGCTCTCGAGCTCACGCAGCGCTTCGCGCACCGTGGAGCGGTTGACGCCAAACTGCCGTGCCAGTTCGGTCTCCGAGGGCAGGCGCTCGCCTTCGCGCAGGGCGCGGCTCAGGACCCGCGCCCCGATCACCGCCGCCACCTTGCGATAGGCGGGCTCGATCAGCAGCGGGGCGAACTCCACGCTCACGCGGCGGCCTCGAACAGCTCGCGCCCGATCAGCATGCGGCGGATTTCCTGGGTGCCGGCGCCGATTTCGTAGAGCTTGGCATCGCGCAGCAGCCGGCCGGCCGCGTAGTCATTGATATAGCCGTTGCCACCCAGCGCCTGGATGGCATCCAGCGCCGCGTGGGTGGCGCGCTCGGCGGCGAACAGGATGCAGCTCGCCGCATCGCGCCGCCGCGCGGTGCGCGCGTCGCAGGCGCGCGCCACGGCATAGACGTAGGCACGCGAGGCGTTGAGTGCCGCGTACATGTCGGCGACCTTGCCCTGCATCAGCTCGAAGGTTCCGATCGGCACGCCGAACTGCTTGCGTTCGCGGATGTAGGGCAGCACCACATCGAGCGACGCCGCCATCAGCCCCAGGGAACCGCCGGCGAGCACCACGCGCTCGTAATCCAGGCCGCTCATCAGCACGCGCACGCCGCCGTTCTCGGTGCCGAGCAGGTTTTCCGCCGGCACGCGGCAATCATCTAATACCAGCTCGCAGGTGCCCGAGCCGCGCATGCCGAGCTTGTCGAGCTTCTGCGCAGTGCTGAAGCCGTGGGCGCCGCGCTCGACGATGAACGCGCTGATGCCGCGCGCTCCGGCAGCGGGGTCGGTCTTGGCATACACCACGAACACATCCGCGTCCGGGCCGTTGGTGATCCACATCTTGCGGCCGTTCAACACATAGCCGTCGCCGCGCTTCTCGGCCCGCAATTGCATGGAGACGACGTCCGAGCCCGCCCCGGGCTCCGACATCGCGAGCGCCCCCACGTGCTCGCCGCTCACGAGCCGGGGCAGGTAACGGGCGCACTGTGCGTCGTTGGCATTGAGCCGCAGCTGATTCACGCACAGGTTGGAATGCGCGCCATAGGAGAGGCCCACGGCGCCCGAAGCACGCGAGATTTCCTCCATGACGACGACATGCGCGAGATAGCCGAGCTGCGCGCCTCCGAAGCGCTCGGGCACGGTGATGCCGAGCAGCCCCTGTGCGCCCAGCGCCGGCCACAGGTCGCGCGGGAATTCGTTGCTGCGGTCGATCTCGGCCGCCCGCGGGGCGATCTGCTCGGCGGCAAAGCGCCGCACCTGCTGGCGGATCTCCTCGAGCTCGGCGCTCAGGCCGAAGTCGCTGTCGGTGCAGTCGAGCGTGCTCATGGGCTTGCCTTCTCCTCGGAGCGGATCGTATGATTGTCGGACAAACCGGCAACCATGGCAAGTACCCATGCCCCGCATCTCCACTCGGGTCGATGTGCACTCCCAGGAGTTCCAGGACAACGAGCGCGCCATGCGCTCATTGGTCGAGGATCTGCGGCGCGAGGCAGCCCGGGCGGCGCGCGGCGGCTCCAGGACCGCCACCGACAAGCACAAGGCGGCCGGCAAGCTCACCGCGCGCGAGCGCATCCGCGTGCTGCTCGACACCGGCAGTGCATTCCTGGAGTTCTCGCAGCTCGCCGCGCATGGCATGTACGGCGGTGAGATCGCCTGCGCGGGCGTGGTGACCGGCATCGGCCGCATCGGCGGGCGCGAATGCGTCATTGTCGCGAACGACCCCACCGTCAAGGGCGGCACCTACTATCCGGTCACCGTGAAGAAGCACCTGCGCGCCCAGGAAATCGCGCGCGACAACCGCCTGCCATGCGTGTACCTGGTGGAGAGCGGCGGCGCTTTTCTGCCGGCGCAGGATGAAGTGTTTCCCGACCGCGACAACTTCGGCCGCATCTTCTACAACCAGGCGACGCTGTCGGCGCTCGGCGTGGCGCAGATCTCGGTAGTGCACGGCTCGTGCACCGCGGGCGGCGCCTACGTGCCCGCGATGTCGGATGAGAACGTGATCGTGCGCAACCAGGGACGGGTATTTCTCGGCGGCCCGCCGCTGGTGAAGGCCGCGACCGGCGAGGACATCGACGCGGAGTCGCTCGGAGGCGCGGATGTGCACTGCCGCGAATCGGGCGTGTGCGACCACTACGCGGAGAACGATACGCACGCGCTCGCCATTGCGCGGCGCATCGTCACGCGCCTGAAGCGCGGCGCCGCCAGCACCCCGCCGCAGACGCCGGCCGATCCGCGCCACGATCCGGCCGAGCTCTACGGCGTGTTGCCGGCGAATCTGCGCAAGCCCTACGACGTGCGCGAGGTGATCGCGCGGCTCGTGGACGCATCCGAGCTCGATGAGTTCAAGCAGCTCTACGGCACGACCCTGGTATGCGGGTTTGCGCACCTGTGCGGCTATCCGGTCGGGATTCTCGCCAACAACGGCGTGCTGTTCTCCGAGAGTGCGCTCAAGGGGACGCATTTCATCGAGCTGTGCTCGCGGGAGCAGATTCCGCTGTTGTTCCTGCAGAACATCACCGGCTTCATGGTCGGGCGGCGCGCGGAAGCGGGCGGCATCGCCAAGGACGGCGCGAAGCTGGTCACGGCGGTGGCCTGCGCCGGCGTGCCGAAGCTGACCGTGATCATCGGCGGCAGCTACGGCGCGGGGAACTACGCCATGTGCGGCCGGGCGTATTCACCCCGGCTCCTGTTTCAGTGGCCGAACGCGCGCATCTCGGTCATGGGCGGTGAACAGGCCGCCAGCGTGCTCGCGACCGTCAAGCGTGACCAGCTCCGGGGCACCGGCCGGACGTGGCCGGCAGCCGACGAGGAGGCCTTCAAGCAGCCGATTCGCGAGCAATACGAGCGCCAGGGACATCCCTATTATTCTTCGGCGCGGCTGTGGGACGATGGCGTGATCGATCCCATCGAAACGCGGCGCGTACTGGGGTTGTCGCTCGCGGCGGTGCGCAACGCGCCGCAACAGCCGACGCACTTTGGCGTGTTCCGGATGTAAGGCGAGCTGCGGAGGGCGCCGTGATCAACAGTCTCCTGGTCGCCAATCGCGGCGAGATAGCCTGCCGCATTTTCCGCACCGCACGCCGGTTAGGGCTGCGCACCATCGCGGTGTTCTCGGACGCCGACGCCGGCGCGCGCCACGTGCGTGAAGCCGATGAGGCGGTGCGGATCGGGCCCGCCGCGGCGCGCGACAGTTATCTCAGCATCGGGCGCCTCATCGAAGCCGCCCGCGCGAGCGGGGCGCAGGCCATCCATCCGGGCTACGGGTTCCTCTCCGAGAACGCGCAGTTCGCCCAGGCGTGCGCCGATGCCGGCCGCATTTTCGTCGGACCCCCCGCCGCAGCCATCGCCGCGATGGCTTCGAAGATCGTCGCCAAGACGCGCATGCGCGCGGCCGGCGTGCCGGTGCTGCCCGGGTACGCCGGCTCCGAGCAGGACCTGGTGCACCTCACGCGCGAGGCGCAGCGTGCCGGGCTGCCGCTCATCATCAAACCCGCGGCCGGGGGCGGCGGCAAGGGCATGCAGATCGTGCGCGACGCTTC
>WNFR01004728.1_pt1 | contig 25103 bp, 22 predicted proteins | sample 5400221 | NCBI WGS metagenome assembly WNFR01 (sample SAMN13153357, study PRJNA577476) | soil metagenome | isolation source: 40 cm soil under Madrone tree | place: USA:California | collected 2016-06-14 | reverse complement strand
TCTCCCGCAATGCTCCCTCTGCGCGCTTACGCTCGATGAACTGACCGATCTGGTTGCCGATGGTAGCCAGCATGTTGAGCAGTTCCTGATCGGGCTGCCTGATCTCGCGACTGAAAAACTCGATCACGCCCAAGACTTCCCCCCCGAGCAGGATGGGAAAGCCGAAGGCCGCGTGTAGTCCTTCGCGTTGGGCGATGGGTCCGCGCGGAAAGTTGTCATCAGGAACGACATCGGGAATGTATACGGGCTCAAGGCTGGACCACACCCGGCCGGGTAGTCCCAAGCCCGGAACGAAAGTGAACTCCCGGCTGACTCTTTCAAATTCCGGGACTTCTATCGACGCATTATGCCAAAGCTCGACACAGCGCAGCGCCTCGGCCTCCCGGTCCACACGCCAGAGCGCGCCCACGTCCCATCCCAGACCCTCGCCCATAGCCCGCAGTATTCTCGGAGTGACCTCTTCGATCGTGGCCGCTTCCGCCAAGATCTGCCCGACCGTGTGCTGCACGCGAAGGCGTTCCTCTGTCAGCTTCCGATCTCCAATGTCCGTCAACGTTCCATACCATTTGCAGATCTTGCCCTGCTCATCGCGCAGCGGCACAGCTCGCACCAAAAACCAGCGGTATTCGCCGCTCGCACTGCGATGTCGTGACTCGTTCTCGAACGGCTCACCGCTGGCCAGGGTCTGATGCCACTTGATCATGTGCCCATCGAGGTCATCGGGATGAAGCGTAGCCTGCCAACCGGAACCTGAAGTGTCTTCCACTGACAATCCTGAATATTCCACCCACCGTCGATTTACCCAAACGCTGCTTCCGTCGGCCAGGGCGGTAAATGCCATGGTCGGGATCGCCTCGATTACGTCTAGCAGCTCTTTTTCACTCCGGCGGGCGGCCTCCGCAACGACTCTGCGTTCGGCTCGCTCGCGGGCTTCGCGCAGTGCGCGCTGCACGGCAGGCACCAGCCTCCCCAGCCTCGGCTTTAGAATGTAGTCGGTCGCGCCGATCCGGAGCGCATCGATGGCCGCTTCTTCGCCGATCATGCCCGAAACAAAGATGAAAGGCAGATCGCGGCGTTCGCTCCGCGCAAGCTCTAATGCGGAAATGCCGTCGAACGAAGGAAGCTGGTAGTCCGCGAGAATCAGGTCGAGCCTGCGGCTCTTGAGAGCGGCCAGGAACTCGGCTCGCGTTTGAACGCAAGTTATCTCACAGACGAAATGATCTGTTTCAAGGAGGTCCTGGATGAGCTTCGCGTCCTGCGGGTCGTCCTCCAGCAACAGGACCCGGAGAGGGGTCTTGACCTTGACTGCTTCGTGCCGCCGGCGGGCGGCCTCCGCGACCAACTTGCGTTCAGCGCGCACGCGCGCTTCGCGCAGCGCGCGCTGCACCGAGGGCACGAGCCTCGACATTCCGGTCTTCAGAACATAGTCGGTCGCACCGATCTTGAGCGCTTCAATCGCCACTTCCTCGCCGAGCGTGCCCGAAACGATGATGAAAGGCAGATCGGACCGGGCGCTTGAGGCAAGCATCAACGCGGAAAGCCCATCGAACGAAGGCAGCGTGTAGTCGGCGAGGATCAGGTCGATTGTATCGTCGTCGAGAGCCGCCAGGAACTCGGCGCGAGTCTGGGTGCGGATCACGTCACAGGCGAAGTTTTCGGCTTCAAGAACGTCCTGGATGAGCCCCGCGTCGCGGGTGTCATCCTCCAGCAACAAAATTCGCAAGGGTGTCTTCACGTTTGTGTCTTCACGTTTGCTTCTTCACGCTGCCCGGCGGCGGCTCGTTGATGACCGCCCAGAACACGCCGAGTTCCTTGACCGCGTTGACGAACTCATGAAAGTCGACAGGCTTTACGACGTAGGCGTTCACCCCGAAATCGTAGCTTCTCATCTTGTCTTTTTCCTCGTGGGACGATGTCAGCACCACCACCGGGACGGTCCTCAGACGCTCGTCTGCCTTGACTTGCTGCAAGACCTCCAATCCATTGACCCTCGGAAGTTTTAAATCGAGCAGCATGACCGCGGGGCTCTCGTTTGGGCGACCGTGAAATTCTCCCCGACAAAAGAGGTAGTCCAGGGCTTGTTGTCCGTCGCGGGTAATTACCACCTCATTGGCAAGGTTGTATTCGCCCAACGCCGTCAGCGTTAGCTCCACGTCGTTCGGATCGTCCTCGACGATCAAAATGCGTCCCAGTGTGCTCATGATGTGCTCGCCGTCCTTTCTGCCAGTTCGTGTGCCTTAGGCAGTGAGAAATAGAAGGTGGCGCCCTGATCTACCGCTCCTTCGGCCCGCACCTGGCCGCCGTGGCGAAGGATGATGCGCTGAACGGTGGCAAGTCCAATTCCGGTGCCTTCAAATTGTTCGGCAAGATGCAGACGCTGAAAGACGCCAAACAGCTTGTTTGCATACTGCATGTCGAAGCCGGCGCCGTTGTCTCTGACGAATACCTCTAGTTCGTCGTTGTTCTTGTCTACACAGCCGATCTCGATTTCGGTCCGGGTTCGCATGCGTGTGAATTTGACCGCATTGGAAACCAGATTGACAACAACCAGCTTCAGCATAGAAGAATCGCCATGACAGGTTGGAAGCGCGCCGATCTTCCAAGCAATGTCCCGATCCCTGGTGTCGCGGCTCACCTCCGCGATGACCTCCTTGACGACCTGCTGCAGGTCTACCGCCCTCATTTTGGCCTCAGCCCGCCCAAGCCTGGAGAACGCCAGCAGATCGTCGATCAGGTTACCCATTCTTTTGGCTGACTCGAGAATCGTTTGTATGTACCGGCGACTCTTGTCATCGAGTGAATCGGGGGCCTGTTTTTGCAACAGCTCCGAGTACCCCGCGACATGGCGAAGCGGCGCGCGCAGGTCGTGGGACACCGAGTAGGCAAACGATTCCAGTTCCTTGTTGCTCGCCTCGAGCTCCACAGCCCGCTTCTGAAGCTCCCGGTTGAGCCGTCTGATATCCTCCTCGCGCTGAGAGCGCTGCTCCACTTCGATCTGAAGATGGTCGCGGGTCTGACGGAGATCCTCCTCGATTCGGCGTCTAACGGTGCTGAACCAGGCAACCAGGACCGCCCACACCAGGAAAGTAAAAAAGTAGGGTAGATCCTCAGTGGAAACAGCGAAGGAGTGGATAGGCTCTACAAAAAAGTAATTGAACCCCACCGAGCTTAGCAGGACCGCCAGCACGGAAGGTCCAATTCCTGCGTACCAGGACACGATCGCGACGGCTAGGCTAAGAAACGGCAGTGGCACGCGGCTGAACTGGTAGTTTTGCAATGTAAGCGCCAGCCCAAGGGCAATGGCGACGCAAACGACTGACAAGCCGTAGCGGAGGATTGGTGAGGGGATCATATGCAGTGATTCATTGGAGCGCGCCAAGGCTCGCTGCATCCAACTCGTTGGGCGTTCCGCAAGGTCGCTCATTGTGACCCGTCGACTGTTCTGCGGGAACGAACTCACCCGCCTGCCAACGTGACCGTCCGTATGCGGACCCCTGCGCATTCGTGGCGGCGTCCGGCCAAGTACCTATCTGGCGCCGGCGAATGAAGCGCGGGCGGGTAGGCGGCGCCTTTTCTTCAATCCAGCAATATTAAGAGGGTGAATTGGGGAGTCAATCGCCGCGGCGCCGCCGGCCGCCACCGAACCGAGCAGCGTAGGGCGGGTAGGGACTCAAGGTCGGACGCGCGCGGGCGGATAGGACCCCCGATTTTGTCACGGCTCTTTGAACAATCGTTGCTTTTTCTGGCCTGTGCCCTCGCCAATTGGTGTTGCCGTTCTACCTGCCGGCGCGCGCATGCCGCCAGCAGCAGTTTCGGCTCCTTGTATCTCTCGCTCGGACCATAATGGCCCAGGCCGTGCAATCTTGTTGGCCAGCGCCACTCGTTGGGGTAATGCCTTGAAATAAAATAAGAAAGACGGCAGTTGGGGTCGCGGGTGCAGATCTCCAAACTAGGCTGCATTATAGGTAGCAACTTTAGTGCTTAGCTTAGTCGCACCAAAAACGTTGAGCTTCCCGGGGATATGTCGCGGCTAGTCAAGTCCGCTTTTGCGCGCATAACGGACTCAAGTCAGACATCGAGCCATGTCCGTTTGGTGCCCAGAAACGGACCTTCGAGCCAATTAGCGCGGCGGGCCGGTCACGTCGTCCGCTCGCCAAGCATCCCTGAGGCCACGCTCGTATCAGGATGCGGCCGCCGGACGAGCAGGCGCAATGAAGCGGAAGATAGCGCCATGCGGCAGGTTGGGGCTCGCCCACAATCGTCCGTTATGCGCTTCGATAATCGAGCGGCAGACCGAAAGCCCAAGGCCCAAACCGCCCGATTTCGTGGTGTAGAAAGCGTCGAACACGCGCTCAAGAGCCGACGGCGCGAAGCCCGGCCCTGAATCCCGCACCTCGACACAAACGCCATCCGGTTCGTTCCGGGTGCTGATAACCAGTTCCCGATCTCCTTCGTCGACATCGCGCATTGCTTCGATCGCATTGATAATCAGGTTGAGCAGCACCTGTTGCAACTGGACCCGATCTCCGTGGACATGCGGCAAACCTTCCGCCAGCTGCGTTTTTACCGAGACGCCGTTGTTTGCGGCCTCCGCACGGGTCAGCGCTATCACCTCGCGCACGGCCTCGTTCATCTCCAGGTCCTCCTTCCGCGGAGACGCCTTCTTGATAAGGGCCCGGATACGGTCGATGACGTCGTCGGCTTGCTTGCCAGCGCTGACAATACTGCCGAGCGACTGCCGGACCTCCTCCAGATTCGGCGGCTGAGCTTTGAGCCAGTTCAACCCGGCGTACGCGTTGGCGACGGCCGCGGCGATCGGCTGTCTGACTTCATGGGCAATCGAGGCCATGAGGTGCCCCACCGTCGCGACGCGGCTCGCGTGGGCCAGCTCCGCCTGCGCTTCGCGATAGCAGCGCTCGCTGTTTCGTGCTTCGGCTTCCGCCCGCTTGCGCTCGGTGATGTCGTTGAAAAGGATTCCGACGCGTCTGCGGTGGGGGTCATCGACGCGGAAGGCGTAAACGTCATACCAGCGTCCGAGTTGTTTGGCTTCATTTTCAAATCGCATCGGCTCGCCCGTCAGCGCGATCCTGCCGTACACCAAGATCGAGAGCACGGTGCGCTACCTTGGTATCGAGGTTGATGATGCTCTTGCCATAGCCGAACAGGTCGATATCTGATTCTCTCCTGGCAGAGCCAACAGTCTCTGGCTGGTTAGTTTCGCCGAATCGACGATGCCCGCTAGCTTTCGATGGCTCCGATTTTGCTACCTATGCGCAGCCTAGCGCAAACCTCCACACTTTCTCGATGGATAAAATATTGAAATAACATAAGAAAAGCTATCGCCAGAAAAATTCCCTCTCCCCTTGTGGGAGAGGGTTGGGGTGAGGGGTTACGGTCTATCGTGAGAGCGAAACCCCTCACCCGGATCGCATCTTAAGATGCGACATAGCCGAAGCTTGGCTTCGGCGTCCTTCGAGAACGGCCGCCGAAGGCGGCCTATGCCTCTCCCACAAGGGGAGAGGTGCACCGAGGATGCGCAGTCGATGAATTTGATCATTTCTGTCCGACGCGGGGGCAGACGAAAGAGGTCAACCCTCGTAAAGTCCCTTGTCCCGCGCCTGGCGGATCGCGAGGCCAGCCAGCAGGTCGAGCATCGGCGTCGATAGTCCGGCGGCCCTGGCAAATGCCGCGGGCGCCCGCACCAGCGCATCGATCTCCATCGGGCGGCCGCGCTCAAAATCCTGCAGCAGCGACGGCTTGTGGTCGGGCGCCGGTCCAGAGCGGGTGACGCGCTGGACACTGGCGTAGCAGCTTTGGCCGATCGCCTGCGCCTCTTCGAGCAGGCGCGGCACGACATCGCGCAGCGCGGGCTCGGCCCTCGCGCCCCTGGCGGTTTGCCCTGTTATCAGGCACAGGACCGACATCGACATGTTGGTCATCAGCTTGGACCAGATCGCCTCCCGGATCCGCATCACCGGCGGCGACTGGATCGAGGCTTGATTGAGCACGCCTCGCAGGCGCTCGATTCGCTCGCTCGCGTGGTCGTCGCATTCGCCGACCAGCAGCATGTTCCGGTCCGGCGAGAGATTCTCGACGACGCCGGGCGCGACCACTTCGTTCGACGAAAAGACCACGCCGCCGATGATCCGCTCCCTGGAAACGACAGTGCGCAAGCGGCCGCCGGGATCGAGAAAGCCAAGGTCCGGCGGCGGCGGATGATCCGAGGACAGGCCAATGTCGTACCACCAGGGAATGCCGTTCTGCGCGAACACGATTGCCGTGTTTTCGCCGAGCAACGGCGGCAGGCCCGCGACCAGGCTGCCCAACGAATTCGCCTTAAGCGTGCTGATAACCAGATCCTGCGGCCCAAGCGCCGCCGGATCGTCGGAGGCCTTCACTCGCGCCGAGAACTCGGCGGCGCCGACGCGAAGCGTCAGGTCGTTTGCCTTCACCGCTTCGAGATGCGGTCCGCGCATCACGCAGCAGACGTCATGCCCGGCGTGCGCAAGCCGCACCGAAAAATGGCTGCCAACGGCGCCCGCGCCAAAGATGCATATGCGCATGGGGAGGTTCCGGTTAGGTTCGATCACGCAGGACCAGTTTCCACAAGCTACGCGGCAGCGCAACCGGCCACGCACTCGGCGTGATGTCGGTCGAATGGTTGAAGCGATGCGCCGACCTGAACAAAAGTGGAGCGCAGGGTGTAGTGCAAGGTCGGATGACCTTGCCGCAGCGGCCGAAATGCCGCATCCTGTTTGCAGATGTTTTGGCAATGCCGGAAAAATTACCAGCAGGGGACAGGGAGGATCTATCAATGATTACCGCTATTGTCCGTTTCAAGCTGCCCGCAACCATTGACGCCGCAAAAGCGGCTGAGCTGTTCCAGGGCTCGGCGCCGAAATACCAAGGCCTCGCCGGCCTTGTTCGCAAGTATTACCTGTTCGACCCGGAAAGCCGGACCGCCGGCGGCTGCTATCTGTGGGAGAGCCGCGAAGCCGCCGAGCGCGTCTACAATGCCGAATGGCGCAAGATGATTGCCGAGCGCTACGGCGCCGCGCCCGAGATCAGCTATTTCGAGACTCCGGTCATTGTCGATAACGCCCTCGGCAAGACCATCCTCGACACCGCGGCGTAACAGCGACCGCCTTGGCGCGAGAGGATCGGCAATGCCCGCCAACCCAGTTCTATGGGACCTCGATGAGCGAGGAGTCGCGACCGTTACGTTGAACCGGCCGGAGGTCAACAACGCCTATGATGCCGGCCTCATTCAGGGCGTGCTCTCGGCGATCGATGAACTCGGCAACAAGCCGCTGCTTCGTGTCGTTGTCCTGAAAGGCAACGGCAAGCACTTTCAGGCCGGCGCCGATCTGAAATGGATCAACGCCGTGAGGCCGCAATCGCCTGATGAGAACGAGGCTGTGTCGCAAGCAACCTTCGAAGCCGTGCAGCGGCTCAACAGGCTACCGATCCCCACCGTTGCGCTGGTTCAGGGCGGTTGCTTCGGCGGCGGCACCGGCGTGATCTCCGCGTGCGACGTGGTGATCGCGGCCGACAATGCGGTGTTCTCGATCACGGAAGTCCGATGGGGGCTGACGGCCGCGATCATCATCCCGCAACTGTGTGACGCCATCGGCGTGCGGCAGGTCCGCCGCTATACCCTGACCGGCGAGCGTTTTGGCGCACAGGACGCGCGGCGCATTGGTCTGGTGCACGAAGTGGTGCCGCTCGCTGATCTGGAAACCGCCGGCGCCAAAGTCGTGGAGCAATTGCTGGCCAACGGTCCCGAGGCTTTGGCCGAAACCAAGGCATTGGCGATGGAAAGCTCGTTTGGCGGAATGAGCGTGGAAGACGACGCCTATGCGCGCCTCGTCCGGATGCATGCGACCAAGCGCCAGACCGAGGAAGCTTCGGAGGGCCTTGCCTCGTTCGCCGAAAAACGCGCGGCCAACTGGGCGGCGGGCAAAACATAGTTTTCGCAACGATCGATCCGGCGCGCCTCGGAGGCGATATCTCCTCAAATTGCTCTGGCTTGAGCAGCCTCAGGCCTTTTGGCGCGATAGCTAAAATCGGCCAGCCAAGGCATGATCACCCACGGATCATCCGGGAACCCCAACTTGCCCGCCAAAACCATCGAAGAACCCGCACGGCAACTGCCGCTATACGGCGAGTATGAAGTCGCGGTGCTCGGCGGCGGGCCCGCAGGCATTGCGGCTGCGGTCGCTGCCGCGCGCGCGGGAAGGCGGACGCTGTTGATCGAGCGTTATGGATTCCTCGGCGGTATGGGCACGGCGGCGGGAGTGACCAATTTCTGCGGGCTGCATGCCAATGTCTTTGGCGAGATGCATCGGGTGGTGCAGGGCATCGCCTCCGAACTGCTGGCGCGCATCGATCGGCTCGGCGGGCTCAACGCGCCGCATCTGATTTTTGGGAAGATCCTGGCGCAGGCCTACGACACCGCGGCCTACAAGATCGCGGCCGACGATCTGCTTCTGGGCCACAAGGTCGACATTCTCTTCCATGCGCTCGGCGCCGGCGTCGCGATGCATGACGCGCGCCGGATCAACGCGCTCGTGGTCGAGACCAAGGCCGGGCGGCAGGCGGTGCGCGCCGATATCTTTATCGACTGCTCCGGCGACGGCGATCTCGCCGCCTGGGCCGGGGCGCGCTTTGAGGTCGGCGACAATGCCGGCAGCATGCTCTATCCCTCGATGATGTTCCGCCTCAACGGCATCGATCCGGAAAAGGCCGGCGACGCGTGGCGGACGATCCCGGCGCTGATGGAGCAGGCCGAAGCCGCCGGCACCCATCGTTTCCCGCGCAAGGGAGCGATCGTCCGGCCGCAGCGCTCGCAGATTGAATGGCGGGTGAACTTTACCCAGCTCGCGCGGAGCGATGGCACCGCGATCAACGGCCTCGAGCCGGACGACCTTACGCGCGGCGAGATCGATGGCCGCCGCCAGGCGCTGAACGCCTTCAATTTCCTGCGCACGGTGCCGGGATTTGAAAAATCCTACATCGTCGACCTGCCGCCGCAGCTCGGCATCCGCGAGACGAGGCGCGTGGTCGGCGGCTATATGCTCTCGGGCGAGGACGTGCTCGGCTGCGCCGCGTTTCACGATTCGATCGGCGTCAACGGCTGGCCGATGGAATCCCATGTCGCGGGCGACGTGATCTTCACGTTTCCGCCGATTCCGGAATCTCGCGGTTTCAATGAGCTGCCCTATCGGATGCTGACGCCCGAGCGCATCGACAATCTCTTGGTCGCCGGCCGCTGCGCCTCGATGACCCATGACGGCCAGTCGGCCGCGCGCGTCTCCGGCGCCTGCTTTGCGATGGGCGAGGCGGCCGGCATCGCGGCGGCGCTGGCGCTTGATGGCAACGCGCTGCCGCGCGATATCGCGGTGGAAAAGCTGCAGCAGCAATTGAAGCAGCAGGGGGCTTTCATCGGGCAGGATCAGGCGATTCCCGAGGGGCTATAAAGCGGGATGGTTTGTTCTCGTCATTGCGAGGAGCGATTCGTCCGCCGTAGCTCCACGAGCGAAGTGGAAGCGACGAAGCAATCCAGACTGTGGTAGCCATGGGTTGCTTCGCTGAGCCTGTCATCGGGCGGCGCCACGCGCCGACCCGTTGGCTCGCAATGACGGTTTCAACCCGCGGGTATCGCCTCGAACCTACAAAACACGGAGGAAACGGGATGACAGGATTTGCGCGGCTCGCGCTGGCGGGCCTGCTTGCGATCGCAGCGGCGGGAATCGCGCGCGCCAATGAACCGTTGAAAGCAAAGATCGGCGTGCTCAGGCTGTCGTCGTCGGCGCCGGTGTTCATTGCGCAGGACAAGGGCTACTTCCGCGAGGCCGGACTCGATATCGAGCTGAAATTCTTCGATGCCGCGCAGCCGATCGCGGTCGCGACCACCTCGGGCGATGTCGACTTCGGGGTAACCGCCTTCACCGCGGGGCTCTATAACCTCGCGGGCAAGGGCATGCTGAAGGTGATCGGCGGCATGAGCCGCGAGAAGCCGGGCTATCCCCTGATCGGCTATTTCGCCAGCAACAATGCCTATGCCGCGGGCCTGAAAACACCGAAGGATCTCGCGGGAAAACGCGTCGCGGTGACCCAGGTCGGCTCCAGCTTTCACTATTCCCTCGGCCTGCTCGCCGACAAATACGGTTTCCGGCTCGCGGACGTAAAAGTGCTGCCGCTGCAATCGCTGTCGAACGCGGCTGCCGCGCTGAAGGGCGAAACCGTCGATGCCGCATTGTTGCCGGTCTCGACCGCGCGCACGCTGATGGACGCCGGCGGCGCGAAACTGCTGGGCTGGGTCGGCGACGAGACGCCGTGGCAGCTTGGCGCCGTGTTCGCATCGACCAGGACCCTGGCCGACAAGTCGCTGGTGACAAAACTTCTGGCGGCGCTTGCTCGCGCCGATCGCGAATACCACGATGTGATCCTGGCCAGCGTCGCCGACGGCAAGGCGCCGATCAACGATAAGACAAAACCGCTATTGGAGATCATCGCGAAATACACCAACCTCCCGGTCGAGCAGGTGGTCGGCAACTGCGCCTATATCGATCCCGACGGCAGGCTCGACGTCAGGAATGTCGGCAACCAGATCGGCTGGCTCCAGGAGCAGGGTTTTGTCGACAAGGGATTTGACGTCGACACGATCCTTGCCAAAGACTATGTGAAGCCGGATTGATGGAAGATGCACGAAGCAGCGCGCTCACATTATTCCCGTCATCCTGAGGAGCGCGCTCTGGCGCGCGTCTCGAAGGACGACGGCCCGGGACGGCCGCTCATCCTTCGAGGCTCGCTGCGCTGGCACCTCAGGATGACGGATCGGGCGGATCGCTAAAATGGATCTGATCGCCGACCATATCAGTCACCGCTTCGGCGCGCTCGAGGTGCTCGAGGACGTGTCGTTCACGGTGCGATCGGGCGAGGTGGTTGCGATCGTCGGCCCCTCCGGCTGCGGCAAGAGCACACTGCTGTCGATCCTCGGAGGGTTGTTGCAGCCGGGCGCGGGGGCTGCGGAATTGCGCGGCGCGCCGCCGCCGGGCAGTTTCAATCCACTGACCTTCGTGTTTCAGGATTTTGCGCTGCTGCCCTGGTTCACCGTCGAGCAAAATGTCAAATTCGCGCTGCTGCATACGGATCTTGCCATCAGCGAGCGCCGCGCTGTTGTCGATGACGCCCTGCGCCGCACCTCGCTGTCGGATTTCCGCGGCACCTATCCAAAACAATTGTCCGGCGGCATGCGCCAGCGCGTCGGCATTGCCCGCGCGCTGGCGGTGCGGCCCGCGATCCTGTTGATGGACGAGCCGCTGTCGGCGCTGGATTCGCAAACCCGCGAATTGCTGATGGAGGATTTTATCGGTCTGCTTGCGGATGGTTCGATGGGCGCGGTCTATGTCACGCATAATCTCGAGGAAGCCGTTCGTTTGGCTGACCGCATCGTCGTGCTATCACGCCGGCCCGGCCGTATCCGCGAGGTCGTCACCATCCCGCTGACGCGCGGCGAACGCGGCGACATCACCGCCCGCGCCAAATTGCTGGCGCTGCAGAGCGAATTATGGTCGCTGATCCGCGAGCAGGCGATCGACGCCGAGCGCGAGGTCCAGCATGCTTGACCGCGCCGACGATCCGGCGGCCTCGCCGCAAGCGCATGCCGACACCCAACCGCGGCCGGTAACATTTCGCGGTGCGGGTTTTGTGCCGGGAGCCGGCCGCTATTCCGGCTGGATCGCGCTGGTGCTGGCGATCGGGTTTTGGCAGCTGGCCGGCAGCGCCGCTCTCGTCAATCCGCTGTTTCTGCCGGCGCCATCGGCGATCGCGGTCGCAATCTACAAGCTCGCGCTGTCGGGCGCGCTTTGGCACCATCTGTCGGTTTCGGTCATGCGCATCGGAACCGGCTGGATTCTCGGCACGGTCGCCGGCGTCATCGTCGGCTTTCCGATCGGGCTCTCCAGCCTGGCGCGCGGCGTCGGCATCACCTTCATCTCGGCGCTGTTTCCGATTCCGAAAATCGCGCTATTGCCGCTGTTGATCCTGTGGCTCGGGATCGGCGAGGAGCCGAAGATCGCGACCATCGCGCTTGGGGTGTTCTTTTCCACCGCAATCTCGGTCTATAGCGGCGTTGACAATGTGCCGCGCAACCTGATCCGGATGGCGCAGAGTTTTAACGTGCCGTTTCATTCGATCGTGCGCCGGGTGATCTGGCCCGGCGCGCTGCCGTCGATCCTTGCCGGATTCCGCATCACCGCTTCCGTCGCGCTGCTATTGGTGGTGAGCGCGGAGATGATCGGCGCCGAATACGGCATCGGCTCGTTTGTGCTGCAGGCCGGCAACCTGATGCAGACCGATCAGCTGCTCGCCGGCGTCGTCATCCTGTCGCTGTTCGGGCTCGCGGTCGGTAAGTTGATCAATCTGCTGGAAACGCGGCTGTTGCATTGGCGTTAGCCCGCTCTCGTAGCCCGGAAGGAGCGTCCGGGCTATCGCACCGTGATCCGGTTCGCCGGTCGGCGCAAGCGGCGTGGAGCGGTTGCCCGTCACCGCCTACCACCGCCGGGCCGCGCTATATTGCGTCGTGCCTATCAAACATCTGGTCACCTGCCGGTCGCAGTTGCGCATGCATTTGTTCTGATTTGCCCCACCCCTGGGATTGGCACATCTGCCCACGCAATTTGCGGCTTGATCCTCACATCGCGCGGCTGTCACTGCTTCTGCCGGTGAATTGAGGAGCACTCCGGTGCCGATGAGGGTGATCGCGAAGAAAAGGTGCCGTGTCATGGTCGAACCTCCTGAGAAAAGCGAGCGCCACTCCAAATCCTAACCTCTCGATGGGGCTAAAACCTACTCTTTTCCGATCAGGGCCCTTGGGCGGCAGGCTGGCGCATTCGCGCGACCCGTTCGCTCGCAATGACGGGTTTCGTCATGCCCGGCCTTGTGCCGGGCATCCACGTCTTAACAGTGTCGCGGCAAAAAAAGACGTGGATGGCCGGACAGGCCCGGCCATGACGGCCTGGGTCGACGCCGCACCTCACGCGTTGCCGCGGTCTTCGCGGAACAAATCGAGCTTCTGCTGCACCGGGCGGTCGGAGAAGCTGAACAGCACCGAATCATCCTCGGCCTCGTGGGTGACCCAGTGCCAGCTCGGCGCCACGAACAAATCGCGCGGGCCCCACTCGAACGTTTGCTCGCCGATCCGCGAACGCCCCTTGCCCTCGATCGCCGCGAATACCGTGGCGTCGGTCGAGCGGTAGCGCGCGGTCTCAAATCCCTTCGGCAGCAGCTGGATGAAAGTGCCGATGGTCGGCATCGCGAAATCGCCGGTTTCGGGATTTGAGAATTTCAGCTTCAGGCCGTGGCAGGCGTCCCACTCGTTCCTCACTTTCGCCTGTTCCAGCGCCTCGCGGGTGTAGCTGTAGGGGTAGTTGAAGATCGGCGAGGTTTTTGAAGCGCGCTTCTCATCGACCGGCAGCAGATTGTGGCCGTAGCGGGCAAAGCTGTCGCCGGCGGGCCGCGTGAGCTTCTGCTGGTCCTCGTTGGAGCCTTCCGCGAACGACGCGTCGAAGAACTGCACCATCGGGATGTCGAGCCCGTCCAGCCAGAACATCGGCTCGGAGGTTTCGTTGGAATGGTCATGCCACGTCATCGACGGCGTAATGACAAAATCGCCGGGCTCCATCGCGGTGCGCTCGCCATCGACGGCGGTATAGGCGCCCTTGCCCTCGAGGACGAAACGCAGCGGACTGCCCGCGCAGCCCGGGATTTTCCAGCACCAGCACCCGCCGCTCGGCTTCCTTGGCGGTGATCAGCTTGCCCGCTTCGGTCATGTAGTCGCGGATCGCATCGAAGCGCCACAGATGCGGCCGGCAGGCGCTCTTCGGCTCCGGCGTGATCAACTCGCCCATCACGTTCCACAAGGCGGAAAGATTTTCGCCGTCGATCTTGCGGTAAAACGCCTCGCGTTCCGGCGTCTTCTGTACGGCTTCCATGGCGGGCCTCCCGTCGTTCTTGTTGGTTGGTAGATTGACAGCATACTTACAATATGGCTAGCGTCAATGACGGCAATGAAAGCAAACAACGAGAACCAGAGGGAGGTTCCGATGAAGCTGCACGGCTATTTCCGCAGCAGCGCGGCCTATCGGGTCAGAATAGCATTGAACCTGAAGGGGTTGAGCGCGCATCACCTGCCACACCACCTTCGCAAGGGCGAACAGCGCGACCCGGCCTATCTCGCAATCAATCCGCAAGGGCTGGTGCCGACGCTGCAGGACGATGCCGGCGCGATCATCACCCAGTCGCTCGCCATCATCGAATGGCTGGAGGAAACCCATCCCGAACCGCCGCTGCTGCCGAAAGATCGGTTGCGCCGCGCCAAAATCCGCGCCTTCGCGATGGCGCTCGCCTGCGATACCCACCCGGTGCAGAACCTGAAAGTGCTGGCGAGATTGCGCGAACTTGGCCTGCCCGAAGAACAGGTGACGGGATGGGCCGCATGGGCCAACCGCGAGGGTCTTGCGGCCTGCGAAAGATTGATCGCCAATGAGCCCGGGCCATTCTGCTTCGGCGCGGCGCCGACCATGGCCGATCTCTGCCTGGTGCCGCAGCTTGGCAATGCGCGGCGTTTTGGGGTCGATGTCCACGCGTTTCTGCGCCTGCTCGAAGCTGAAGCGGCCGCGAAAAACATCAAGGCGTTTGTGGACGCCGCACCGGAGCGGCAGCCCGATGCAGAATAAGTCCGCGCCTCTCACGATGGATGCCGTCTATGCCAAGCCCGGCTATCTGTTTCGGCGGATGCAGCAGATCGCGGTTGCGATCTTTGTGGAGGAATGCAAGGCGTACGACCTGACGCCGGTGCAGTATGCCGCACTGGTCGCGATCCGGACCCATCCCGGCATCGACGCGACGCGGCTTTCCGCCGTGATCGCCTTCGACCGCTCGACGCTGGGCAACGTGATCGAGCGGTTGGAGGCCAAGCAACTCATCGAGCGCAAGCCATCGCGCGAGGACAGGCGGGTAAAACTGCTTTATCTGACCAGGGCCGGCGGAGCGCTGCTGCGCGATATCATGCCCTCGGTCGATCGCGCGCAGGCGCGGATGCTGCAGCCCCTGAAACCGGACGACCGCAGGACGCTGATGGCGCTGTTGACGCAGCTGGTCGATCTCAACAACGAGGCGTCGCGGGTGCCGCTGCGCGCCGAAGACGCGCTCGAACACCTTGGAAGGTCGAGCTGATGGCATCGCCGGGCGCACGAGCTGTCCTGATCGCCGGCGGTGGTGTCGGCGGCCTCGCGGTGGCGCTCGGTCTTGCACAAAAGGGTATCCGTTCCATTCTTCTCGAAAAGGCGTCCGCCTTGGGCGCCATCGGCGCGGGCATCCAGCTTGGACCGAACGCGTTCCATGCTTTCGACTATCTCGGCGTCGGCGAGGCGGCGCGCGGCATGGCGGTCTATATCGATCAGCTCCGGCTGATGGACGCGCTCACAGCGGAAGAGATCACCCATGTCGACTTGCGCGAGGCCTTCCGCGCGCGTTTCGGCAACCCTTACGCGGTGGTGCATCGCGGCGATCTGCACGGCGTATTCATCAAAGCTTGCCGGGATCACGACCTGATCGATCTGCGCGTGAGCTCTGAAGTGATCGGCTACGATCAGGACGGCGCGTCGGTGACGGCGCGGCTTGGTTCAGGCGAGCGTGTCATCGGGTCGCTGCTGATCGGCGCCGACGGGCTGTGGTCGAACATCAGGAAGCAGGTTGCAGCCGACGGGCCGCCGCGGGTTTCCGGTCACACCACCTACCGGTCGGTGATCCCGACCGAGCAGATGCCGGAAGATTTGCGCTGGAATGCGGCGACGCTGTGGGCCGGTCCCAAATGCCACATCGTCCACTATCCGCTGTCGGGCTGGAAGGTGTTCAACCTCGTCGTCACCTATCACAATGACGCGCCGGAACCGGTCGTGGGAAAACCGGTGTCGGACGACGAGGTGATGCAAGGTTTTGGGCAGGTGCATCCGCGCGCGCAAGATATCATTCGCCACGGCAAGAACTGGCGGCTGTGGGTATTATGCGACCGCGATCCGGGTCCGCGCTGGGTCGACGGCCGCGTCGCTCTGCTGGGCGATGCCGCGCATCCGACGCTGCAGTATTTCGCGCAAGGCGCCTGCATGGCGCTGGAGGACGCGGTGTGCCTGTCGCACATGCTGGGCGCCTATCCGGATGACCATGCCGCCGCGCTGGAGCGTTACCGTTCACAGCGCTTTCCGCGCACCGCGCGGGTGCAGCTGCAATCCCGCCTGATCGGCGAGCACATCTATCACCCCGCAGGCGAACACGCCCGCATCCGCAACGCGATCATGCGCGCGAAAACGTCGGAAGACTATTACAACGATCTCGCCTGGCTCTATGGCGGGACGGGGCTGGCGGGATAGGGCCTGAGCGTGCGCGTGCAACCCCGCTCGTCATGCCCCGCGAAGGCGGGGCATCCAGTAATCAGCAGCGTTCGTCATCATCACTGCCGGCGATTACTGGATCGCCCGCCTTCGCGGGCGATGACGGTTGCGATAAACGGAAGCAGTACGCCGCTACATCTTCATCACCGCCTGGCGGTCGATCTTGCCGGTGCCGGTCTTCGGCAGCTCGTCGATGAATTTTATCTCGCGCGGATATTTGTAGGGCAGCAAGTTGGCCTTGACAAAATCCTGCAGCATTGTTGTCGCCTCGCCTGCATCGAAGGTGCGGCTGTTCATCACGACCACTGCTTTCAAAGTCATGCGCCGGTCCGGCAGCTCGAGCGCAAACACCACGCATTCGCGCACGTCGGGATGCTCGGCGAGGCAAAGCTCGACCTCGAGCGGATAAACCCATTGGCCGGAGATTTTGACCAGGTCATCGGCGCGGCCGCGGAAGAAATAAAAGCCGTCGCTGTCGCGCACAAAGCGGTCGCCGGTGTAGATCCAGCCGCCGTCGCGGATGGTCTCCGCTGATTTGTCCGGCCGGTTCCAGTACAGCGGCGTCGAGGAATCGCCGCGCACCCACATGATGCCTTCCTCGTTGTCGCCGACCTCGCGGCCGTCCTTGTCCTTCAGCGCGATCTCGTAGCCGGGCACGCGAAGCCCCGCGGCCCCGACCTTCTTCCTGTCCGGGCGGTTGGAGAGGTAGATGTGCAGCTCTTCGGTGGAGCCGAGCCCTTCGACAATCCCAAGCCCGCTGAGGAGCTTCCAGGCATTGAAGACCTCGGCCGAAAGCACTTCGGCGGCGGACAGCGCCATGCGCAGGGATGAGAAATCGGTTGCCGCAGCACCATCGGCCTTGGTCAGCGAGGTATAGAGCGTCGGCAATCCGAAAAACACGCTTGGGCGAAACCGCTCGATCGCCGCAAAGATCGCCGCCGGCTTTGGCTGGCCCGGCAGCAGCAGCGTGGCGGCGCCGGCCGAGAACGGGAAGGTGATGGAGTTACCAAAACCATAGGCGAAGAAGATTTTTGGCACCGAAAAGCAGACGTCGCTGTCCCTGAGCTTCAGCACGTTGCGCCCGAAGGCAGCCTCGGTATAGGCCATGTCGTGCTGCAGATGGACAATGCCCTTGGGGCGTCCGGTCGAGCCCGACGAATACATCCAGAACGCCATCTCGTTGCGATGGGTATCGGCCTCCGCAAGCTCGGCGGGAAAGCCCCGCAGCCATTGTTCGGCGATAACGGTATTCGGCACGGCGTGTTGAGCGGCCGCGCCGTTGATCACGATCAGCGTGCGCAACGCCGTGTCCTTGCAGGCCGTGGCATCGAAGCGCGCGCAAAACTCGGCGTCGGCCACGGCGGCCGTGGCGCCGGAATCGGAAAGGTAGAATTGCAAGAGGTCAGGTGTGGTCAGCGTATTGGTCAAAAGCGGCACGAGCCCTGCGCGAACCGCGCCGAAGAACGCCGCCGGATAGGCCGGGGTATCGTCGAGGAACATCAGCACGCGGTCGCCGCGCCCTAGTCCCAGCGACTGGAAGCCGTGGCCCCACCGCGAGGCTTCGGCGCAGAGCTCCGCATAGCTGCGCTCACCAGTCGGGCCGGTCAGCGCCAGCCGACCGCCCCAGCCGCGGGAAAGATTGTCGAACAGGATGCGGCTGGCATTGTATTGTTGCGGGATCGCAAAGCCGATCTCCAACGCCCCCGGGCTATCGGGGGGAACGGCGTCGGCGATCTCAAGTGCTGTATCCGCCTTTGGCGATGTCATCCCTTGCCCCCGCTTTGGCGCAACGATTGCCTCGACGCGGCGTATTTCGCCATGAACGCCGGCGACATCGCGCGCAGGCGCGCATCGTCGATCCGCCCCGAGCGGGTGATGTAGCTATAGGCAAAATCCATCAGGCCGAGCTTCATATGCTCGGGAAATTTTTCGTACCAGTCGGCGCTGGTGCGCGCCGCCGTCACCAGCTTCTTCACGATCGGCTTGCGCCCGGTCTGGTAACGGGCGAGGCCTGCGGCAATGTCGCGTTCCGCCTCCAGCGCCCTGGTGAGCGCGATCGCATCCTCGATCGCGAGCCGCGTACCCGAGCCGATGGAAAAATGCGCCGAATGCAAGGCATCGCCGATCAGCACCATATTCTTGAATGACCAGCGTTCGTTCCAGATCCAGGGAAAATTGCGCCACACCGATTTGTTCGATACCAGGGAATCGCCGTCGAGCGTGGACGCGAACACTTGCTCGCAGATGGCTTTCGATTGCTCGACCGTCCTGTTGGCAAAGCCGTAGCGCTGCCATGTCGCCAAATCGCATTCGACCAGGAACGTGCTCATGTCGGGCGAGTATCGATAGTGATGCGCGTTGAACGATCCGAGTCCGGTTTCCACAAAGGTCTGCGACAGCGTCTCGAACCGTTTTGACGTGCCATACCAGGCGAACTTGTTGGCGGAATAGGACAGCGAGGTGCCGAAATCGCCTTCGAAGCTGCGCCGGATCAGCGAATTCAGGCCATCAGCTCCCACGATCAGATCATAGCCGGTCAACTGGTCCACGGATGCAATCAGCGTGTCGTAGCGCAGTGCGACACCAACCGAGGATGCGCGCTCCTGCAGAATCCCGAGCAGCTCGAGCCGGCCGATCGAGGAGAAGCCGACGCCGTCGATCTCGACGCTCTCGCCGCGCAGATTGAGAGTGATGTTGTTCCAGCTCTCCATCCTTGGGGCGATGACGTCAACGGTGTCGGGATCATCAGTGCGCAGGAATTCAAGCGCCTGCTCGGAGAACACCACGCCAAATCCCCAGGTGGCGCCGGCGCGGTTCTGCTCAAACAGGTCGATCCGAGCGTCCGGGTGGCGCCTCTTCCAGAGATAGGCGAAATAGAGGCCGCCCGGGCCGCCGCCGATCACGGCGATACGCAATTTCGCCTCCTCTCGACGGCGCCGCGCCATCGCCAGCGCTGCGCCAGCCGGTGTTCAGTTCGAGAAGCTGATCATGTCGGTCCGGGTCAGCGTTATCTTCGGTGACAAGATCGGCGCGTGGGTCAGGTTATAGGCGACATATTGCTCGACATAGGTGTCCTGGCCCACGGTCGACATGCCGTCCACCGGCACGATCACGTTGAAGCCGCGCAGCGCCGCGGTGCTCGCGGTGTAAAGCACGGCGCCATGGGCCGCGGTCCCGACCGCGATGACGGTGGTGATCCCCTTGTCCTTCAGGATATTCGCAAGACCGGTATCCTTGTCGCCCAGCATGAATTTGTCGACAAGGGCGACGATGACAGGTTCATTGCCCTTGGGCGCGACCGCAGGGAGGGTGTCGCCGATCGCGGGAGCAGGAACGTTGGGTCCCGCAGTGGGGACCAGGGTATAGATGATGGTAACACCCTTGGCGCGGGCGTCAGCGAGCAGCTTCTCGATCCTGGGAATGGAAGCAACGCAACGCGGTCGCAGTTCCGTGTTGCAGAACTGCTTGATCAGATCCATCGCCAGAAGCGCGGTGGTCTTGGGATCGAGCGTGACGGGCTTGAGCTCGGGCGGAGGCGGCGGCTTCACGCTCGACCACTCGTCGACGATGTTCTGCGCAGGCGCGGGCGCGCCGCAGGCCAGGGCGACCGCAAGCGCGGCGAGCGGCAACAGGTGGCGTGACCGGAACATGTTTTCCTCCCCAGGTTTGTTACCCCAAGGGACCAGCAAGTGCGCGCGCCGTCAAGGCGGCGAAACCCCGAATTACCTGTTCAACTAGCTCGCCGGCGAGTTGCTGAAGGTGCGAACACCTCGCGCCGTTGCGTGTGACCTCCCTGTAGGAGGATCAACTGAGATGGTGGACCTTCTGAAGACCGTAAACCGGTGTGGGAATGCCCTCCATTCGCGCCTTCAACTGGAGAGACAGAAACTGCGAGTAGTGTCGCGACTGGTGCAGGTTACCGCCATGGAACCAGAGCCCCTCCTGCTGCGTCGGCTTCCACATGTTGCGCTGCTCGCCTTCCCATGGACCCGGGTCTTTGGTCGTATTCGAGCCTAGTCCCCAAACCTTGCCTACCTTGTCAGCGACTTCCCTGGAGATCAGGTCCGCGGCCCAGCCGTTCATCGAACCGTAGCCGGTGGCGTATACGACGAGATCGGCCGGCAGCTCGGTGCCGTCGCTCAGAATCACGGAATGCTCCGTGAGTTTTTTGACATCGACGCCGCTCTTCAGCTTGATGCTGCCATTGGCGATCAGTTCCGACGCACCGACATCGATGTAGTATCCTGACCCGCGCCGCAGATATTTCATGAACAGGCCGGAATCGTCGTCACCATAATCGAGCAGGAAGCCTGCCTTCTCAAGACGCTTGTAGTAATCGGCATCGCGTTCCCTGATCGCGTTATAGACGGGGATCTGGAACTCATGCAGAATCTTGTAGGGGAGTGACGCAAAGATCAGGTCGGCCTTGGCCGTCGTCATTCCGGACTGCACCGCCTGTTCGGAGTAGAGTGCAGCCAGTCCGAGCTCCATCAGCGAGTCCGACCTCACAACATGGGTCGTCGAGCGTTGAACCATGGTGACGTCTGCTCCGGCTTCCCAGAGCGCGGCACAAATATCGTGGGCGGAATTGTTCGAGCCGATCACGACGGCTTTCTTGTTCCTGTACTTGTCCGGCCCCGGATGCTGCGACGAATGGTGCTGATCGCCCTTAAAAATATCCATGCCTTCGAATTTCGGCATGTTGGGCTTGGCTGACATCCCCGTCGCGAGTATCAGCTGTTTCGGCTTGAGGACGATTTCCTTGCCGTCGCGCTGCACGACAACGGTCCATTCGCGGCTCTTCTCGTCGTAAGATGCCTTCTTGCACTCCGTTGAGCCCCAGTAATTGAGCTCCATCACCTTTGTATACATTTCGAGCCAATCCCCGATCTTGTCCTTCGGTGAGAACACCGGCCAGTTCCGGGGAAACGGCAGATAAGGCAGATGATCGTACCAGACCGGATCGTGCAGGCAGAGCGACTTGTAGCGCTTGCGCCAGCTGTCGCCGGGCTTTTCGTTTTTCTCGACGATGATCGTCGGCACATTGAGCTGGCGTAGCCGGGCTGCCAGCGCGATGCCGCCCTGACCGCCACCAACGATGACGCAATAGGGTTGACGCGAGTAGCCGAGTTCAGTCGCTTCCGCCTCGCGATCTTCCTTCCACGTCGTTCGATTGCGTTCGGCGCCGTGTTTGGCGCCCATCGGACGGTCGAAGCCAAGTGGCTCTTCGTGGTCCTTGAGTTCGCTCATGGTCGTCAATAACGTCCATATTCGGCCGTCCTTCAGGCGGATGTGGCCGAAGCCGCGGGCAACCCCGGTTTCGAATTGTATCCAGCTCTCTGTAATCCCGTCGGCTTCAGAAGCATCCTCACCGTCCGCAATTTTCCAGTTCGATGGCTTGGTGTCGGCGAGCCGCGCCTTGAGCATGTCGCGAACCTGTTCCTTGCCCTCCATCGTCTTGATGTTCCAGGTGAAGGTCACGAGGTCGCGCCAGTAGCAGTCCGTCTGAAACAGATCGGCGGCGCGGTCCACGTCGCCGGCCGACAGCGTCTCGTCGAGCGCATTGAGCAAGCTGGTGATTTTTCCGTTCGGGGCTTTCTCGAGCATCTTGATGTCCTCCCTTGCGCCGGTGGCGAGAGCCTGCGCTGTTTTCTTTGTTCCGGCGAGCTGAAACGAGGCGCCAACGAAAACGGCGGGCTCGCGCGGGGTCATTGATCTTTCAAGATATATAATTCTAGCACGTTGCCGCGGAGAGGCGAGCAAGAAACAGCCGGGTTGGTCTGAATTGCGGGCTAATCGCAACATGCGCGCGATTGTTCTGGGTCATGGGCAGCGACGTACCCGTTCAACACCTTCTTGTCGAACGTGGCGATGTCTGAACCTATCGCGCAGCGAACTGGCTCAGAACTTCCTTGCAGGCCGGCGAGAGAGAGGCTGCCCTTGTAGCCAGGCATTGCACGATCCGGCCACCGCCAGGTTGAACGCCGCCGCAAAGGGAACGAACATCACCGCCACAGGCGGACCTCAAGACGAAAATCTCCTCGCGCGGCCGCAGCGGCCGCAGCACCAGCGCCGGGGCGGCCGTAGCGGCGGGGGCGGTAGCAGGAGCGGCGGTAGCCGTGGCTGCCGGAGCCCCGGCTGCCCCAGCTGCAGCAGCGCCACCGCTCGCCGCGCTGATCGCCTTCTCACAGTTCGCCGAAACCTTCGACTTGTTCTTCTCCAGACATTGCAGTGCCGGAGCACCTCCGGTCGGCACGCCGGCGCAGACTTTTGGATAGTCGGACCGGCATGCGCCGCGGATCGCGGCAACCTGCGCATCGCCAGGCTTTTTGGCCGTCGTGGTCGCTGCCTTGGCTGCGCTCTCGGTGGCCGGCTTGGCTGTTGTTGCGGGGGCAGCCGATTCTGCCTTGGGTGCGGCCGGCGCGGACTCCGCTTTGGGCGCAGCCGGCGCTCCCACCGCGCGTACCGCCGTCTGGCAGGGTGAGGAGAGGCTTGACATGCTTTTCTGCAGGCATTGCAGCGACGCCGCGCCGCCCGGCGGAACACTGGCGCAATGGGCCTCATAGTCCGAGCGGCACTCGGACCGGATGGCCTCGCGCTGCGCATCGGTCGGCGCTTGCGAAAATGCCGGCATTGCGACAGCGAATATGACGGTTGCAATCCACGCCAGGAGAGCCGCAGTCCGGCTCAGCATGCTGACCATTTGAAGAAATCCTTCTCGTTGTCGCGCTGCAGCCGAAGCGAAATTTTCAGCAGGGAGATACAAATCTTCGCGAGCGGGGATCATTTTCTCTTTCGGGTTTCACTGCAAGTGGATTGTTGCTATTCATAGTCGGCGAAAACCGCTCTCCGAAAACCCTTCTCTGGAACAAAATGAATTGGCATGTGGGAATGAAGCCTACGCATTCGTTGACCAGCAGGTTGAATGGCAGAGCGCGGCGGAGAGCCGCGGCAGTTTCGCGAATTGCTGTCACCATATTGCTGTTTGTCGTTTTAAGCGCGTGCGAGCAAAATAGCTTTGTGCCGCCGCCGCCACCGAAGGTCGAGGTCGGGGTGCCGATAAAGCGGACCGTCACGCGTTTTCTCGAGGCCACTGGCAACACCGCCCCCATCAAGAGTGTCGATCTGGTCGCGCGGGTGCAGGGGTTCTTGCAGTCGATCAACTACCAGGACGGCAGCTTCGTGAAGCAAGGCACGACGCTGTTCACGATCGAGCCCGAGACCTACAAGCTGAAACTCGAGCAAGCGCAGGCTGCGGAGGTCGGCGCGCAGGCGACGGTGAAACAGAGCGAAGCCGACTTCAAGCGCCAGATGGAGCTGGTGCAAAAGCAGGCGGTCTCACAGTCGACGCTCGAAACCTCCACGTCCACCCGCGACAACGCCCAGGCCAGTCTGCAGCAGGCCCAGGCCAACACCAAGATCGCAGCGGTCAATTACGGCTACACCAATGTCGTCGCGCCGTTCGACGGCATCGTCAGCGCGCATCTCGTCTCGGTCGGCGAACTCGTCGGCGCAGCGTCGCCGACCCAGCTCGCCACCATCGTTCAGTTTGATCCGATCTACGTCAATTTCAACGTCAACGAACAGGATGTCCTGCGCATTCGGACAGAAGCCGTGCGGCAGGGGTTGACCGCGGACGATCTCAGGCAAGTGCCGGTCGAGGTCGGGTTGCAGAACGAAACCGGCTATCCGCACAAGGGCAAGCTCGACTACGCGGCGCCGACGATCACCCAGTCGACCGGGACGCTGGCGGTACGCGGCGTGCTGCCGAATTCCGATCGTGTGTTGTTGCCCGGATATTACGTGCGTGTCCGCGTTCCGACCGACCGGCAGGAGGGTGCGCTGCTGGTCCCCGATGTCGCGTTGGGCAGCGATCAGGCCGGACGATATGTGCTGGTCGTGAACGGCGACAATGTCGTCGAGCAGCGCAAGGTGCAGCTCGGCCCGCTGGAAGGTGATTTGCGCGTGATCGAAAGCGGCCTGAAACCGGATGACCGCGTCGTCACCGCCGGGCTGTTGCGCGCGATCCCGGGGCAGAAAGTCGATCCGCAACTGCAGAAGATCGAAACCTCGGCAGCGCCAGCCAAATAGGACCGGCCATGATTTCGAAATTCTTCATCGAGCGGCCGGTGCTTTCCAACGTCATCGCGATCCTGATGATCCTGATCGGCGGGGTGTCGCTGTTTTCTCTCGCGGTCGCGCAATATCCCGACATCGTGCCGCCGACGGTGCAGGTCACCACGCGTTATCCCGGCGCCAGCGCCAAGACCGTGATCGACACCGTGGCGCTGCCGATCGAGCAGCAGGTCAACGGCGTCGAGGACATGCTCTATATGCAGTCCTACAGCGGAGCCGACGGCACCTATTCGCTGACGGTGACCTTCAAGATCGGTACCGATCTCAACTTCGCGCAGGTGCTGGTGCAGAACCGGGTGTCGAGCGCGCTGTCGCAGCTCCCCCAATCGGTCCAGAACCAGGGCGTAACCGTGCAGAAGAGGTCCACGGCGATACTGTTGTTCGTGACATTGACGTCGCCGAACAAGACCTATGACAGCCTGTTCCTGTCGAACTACGCCACCATCAACATTCGCGACGAGCTGTCGCGGTTGCCCGGCGTCGGCAACGTCACCGTGTTCGGCGCCGGCCAAT
>WNFR01003030.1_pt1 | contig 25103 bp, 26 predicted proteins | sample 5400221 | NCBI WGS metagenome assembly WNFR01 (sample SAMN13153357, study PRJNA577476) | soil metagenome | isolation source: 40 cm soil under Madrone tree | place: USA:California | collected 2016-06-14 | reverse complement strand
CTTCGGACGTTTTGGATGGAATGAAGGCCAACACGAATCCTACGCCTACACCGAAGTCGATCAGACCTTCCAGTTGGGTGGCGATCTCGCCGGCGAACGATGGCATCGGAAACTGGACAAAGTCGGCGCAGTTTTCGTCTCCAATGCGATTAAGAAAGATCATCAGAGATATTTGCAGCTAGGGGGCCTGGGATTCTTGCTGGGCGACGGTAGCTTGAACTACGGACGAGAGAACATCGTCGAAGCCTATTACAATCTGCACGTCTGGCGTGGGATATTCGGCGCCTTCGATCTGCAACACATCAACAATCCCGGATATAACCGCGACCGCGGACCGGTATTAGTGCCGGGCCTGCGCTTACATCTGGAGTTCTAGAGCGGAAAGCGCCCGACATCGCGCTGTGTAACAAAAATTTAACAAAATATTTGCCGGAGGTTCGCATTCGTCGTGTGTATTTGCTTTAGGGTGTTCAGCCGGCTTGCGCACCCGATAAGACTTCAAGGAGGTTTCAAGTGACTCGGACAATGAGTGCTGCTCTTGGAGCGGCCCTTTTTTTTGCTCCCCTGCTGGGATCACAACCAGCTTTCGCCGAGGGTAACTTACGCAAAGTCAACCACATCATTGTGGTAATGCAGGAGAACCATTCCTTCGATAACTACTTCGGAGTTCTGGCCTTCGCGCCCGGCAGTCCTTACCACAATGGCAACGGGGCATGCGCCAAAACCGATCATCAGTGTGTCGACGGCTTGTCCTGCGCCGTCGACCCAGACGGGAATTTCACCTGTTCCAATTCCAACGTCGACAACGAAGGCGGAACGGTCTTCTCCTTTCACGATTCCCGGCGCTGCGTGCGGCCGGATCTGGACCATGGCTGGTTCAGCACGCATAGGGAAGGTAATTTCCTCCAGCCCAACAAGACCTTGAATCGCTTTCTTGCCGACGGTTTCGTCCGCATAAATGAAGTCACCGAGGGCAATCGCGATCAGACAATGAACTTCTACAACCAGAACGAGATTCCGTTCTACTACGATCTGGCGCAGAAATTCTCGGTCAGCGACCGCTACTTCGCCTCCGTGCTGGGCCCGACCTTTCCCAATCGCTCTTACCTAATGGCGGCAACTTCCTTTGGCCACCTCACCACCAGCGATACCTTCCCGCCCTCGGTCGATGGTTACAAACCGATTACCGGAACGATCTTTGATTTGTTCGACCAGAACGGTGTTACCTGGGGAGACTATTTCCAGGACGCCCCGCAAGCGGGCAGTTTCCGCGCCTTCAGCGCGAACAAGATCGATCCGCACTTTTTTCCGCTCCAGCTATTTCTGCTCCAGGCAGCCGGACAACCGGGAGTAGGCCCGCTGCCACAAGTATCGTTTGTCGATCCAAATTTTGGTGTGTTCGGGAGCCCCGGAGAAAACGACGAACATCCGCCCAGTGACATCCAACGCGGTCAGGCTTTTGTCTCGCAGGTGGTCAATGCTGTGCGCAACGGTCCTTTCTGGAAGGACTCGATCATCCTGATCATGTACGACGAGCATGGCGGCTCCTACGACCACGTGAAACCGCCCAAAGCTCAGAATGGTGTGCGCACGCCCGACGGGATCTTTCCCGGACAATGCGCCGACCTCTCGAATCCTCCCGCGAGCGAGCAGCCCGGCGGAGGCGCCGAATGCTCGACCAATTTCATCAATCCGTCCGACAACAGCGTGAAGGATGCCGAGGACCTGTGCCCGGAACTTGTGGCCGATCCGACCGGACCTTACCCGGCACACTGCGCGGCTTTCGATCAACTCGGGATTCGCGTTCCCTTTATGGCGGTTTCGCCGTTCTCGAAGCCGCATTACGTTTCACACATGGTCGGCGACCACACTTCCGTACTGGCGCTGATCGAGAAACGCTTCCTTAAAACGAACGGAGGAATTCAACACCTCACGTTGCGTGATGGGATCGCCAATGATCTGGAAGATATGTTTGATTTCACTAACTCGCCGTCCTTGAACACGCCAGTGACTCAGGCGGGGCCTCCGCTCATTGATTGCACACCGCAGTAGTATCTGTAAGCTGCACGGTGGGCGGGTTTAGAAGTTGTACATCACGTGGAAAGGGCCGACCCGGCAACGGTTCGGCCCTTTGTATCGCATTCCTATCTTCATGCCGGAACCCGCGGCCAATTCTTATTGAGAGCCACGATCAAACATCGAGAGCGCAAAGAAGTGGGCCAGTACAGCTGCGAAGGCCAGGCCGACGACGAACACCACCCATCGGAATCGCAGCCAGGAATCGCGCAATCCGGACATTTGCGCAAACACGTCGGGAATGTAGGCTGCGCAATACGCAACGTTCGCCAACACCGCCAAGGCAAACAGAAGCAACAATGTGTTGAATTGCAACGCGCTCTTGGAGAACGGTAACCCTAGTACGTAGTGAACGACCACGATCACGGCGAGGGCGAGGTTGTACGGGATCCGCCTTGGTTCCCAGTAGCGAATCGCGTTGCTGAGAAACTCGCGCCATTGAATAGTTTCCATCAGAGATCCCACTCAGGATTGGCGTTGCGCTGAATCCCGGCCTCTTGTTTCTCCGTTGTCCAAATCGCCCAAGCCATGCGCGGAGTGTTATGAGCGATGCCGAAGCGGCCCCGGGCATCGAGCAGAATGATGCCGCCGTGGCCATTTACGCGCTGTTTCAGATAGTTCATCGCTTCCTGTGCGACCCACTCCGGCATGCTGCCGGATTCGACTCGATCGGCGGCCCACTTCGCGAGCACCAACTTCATGATCGGCTCGCCCCAACCGGTGGTCGAAGCCGCCGCGCTTTCATTATTGGCATAACAGCCGCACCCGATCAGGGAAGAATCTCCGAGTCGGCCCGGAGCCTTCGCCAGCGTGCCCCCCGTAGAAGTGGCTGCGGCGATGTTGCCGTCGCGATCGAGAGCGACCGCGCCCACCGTATCGTGGGAAATTGCGGGGGCAAAAATATCCTCGGCATGCTCAGTTCCTCGCGCCAGATATTCCCGCAGGCGTTCGACCTCGCGCGGGATAACGAGATCTTCGTTCCTGCATAGCGGAATGCCATGCTCGGCAGCGAATCGCTCCGCGCCTTCTGCGACAAAATAAACGTGCGGGCTTTCGCTAAGAATTTTACGAGCAGCGCGAACCGGATTCGCGATACGCTCGACGCATCCCACGCCCCCGGCGCGCAGAGTTCCGCCATCCATAATGAGGGAATCGAGTTGGACCTTGCCGTCGCGATTCAGAAAGCTGCCGCGCCCGGCGTCGAAAGTCTCGTCGTCTTCCATAACGGCTACGGCATCTTCAACCGCGTCGAGCGACGATCCACCGCGTTCGAGGACACGCCATCCGGCAGCAGCTGCGTTGCTGACCCCGTTGCGGTGAGCGTCCACCATGTCATCGGGGATGGCCCAGGCGCCACCGTGGACGACTAAAACGGGATTCGTCGGCAAGTCTTCCCCTCGCAATAACCACTGGTAGAGACGCGGCTTGCCGCGTCTCCGTTCGCGCGGCCATGAACCGGCGAAAAAGGAGATGGGGCAAGCCCCGTCGCCACTCTGCATTTCAGACAGTGGTGAAATCGCCGTCTAGTCTAGCATTCAGAAATTTAAATCGGAGGATTTATGCCGCGCGTCCGGCCGGGGCAGCTTCCATTTCCTGCGTCCGTTTCCACGTGTAGACGATGCGGTGAATCACAGTAATTGTAGACAAGACAGCGATCACCCAAAGCACCGGGGCCATCACGTTGAAGAGCGCTCCGATAATCAGCAGCACGAGGCGTTCCGGGCGTTCCATGAATCCGACCCGACAAGTGCCAATGAGCGACTCAGCACGCGCGCGCGCATAGCTCACCATGATGGCGCTGATCATGACCAGCGCGGTCAGCACCACGTAGAAGAAACGGTTGCCGCGCGCATAGAAGACGAGCAGTCCGAAAAACAGAGAAGCGTCACTGTAGCGGTCTACCACGGAATCGAAAAAGCCGCCGAAGCGGGTCACCTGATTGGAGGCACGCGCCACCCGACCATCCACCAGATCGAAAAAACCCGAACCGATGATCACCAGCCCGGCATAAAAGAACATGCGCCTCTGGTTCTCGCCATTGGCATAACCGAACAGGAATGCGGCGTAAGTATTCACCGCCAGCCCCATCAACGTCAGAATGTTTGGGTTGATGCGAGTCAGCGCCAGCATGCGGACGATCGCATCGAGCAACACACCGCAGGCCCGGCCGACTCCGCTCGTCCAGCTCACTGTGGCTCCGCCCCGGCCTCGGCCAGATCGTGGATGGTAGTCAGCTTCAGGATCTCCAGTTCGCGATTACCGTTCGGCGATACCACCTGGGCGCTGTCGCCGACCTTCTTGTTGAGCAGGCACCGGCCGATCGGCGATGTGGTCGAGATCTTGCCCGTGGCTACGTCGGACTCTTCGGTGGTCACAAGCGTGTATTCGACTTCCTCTTCCTTGGTGTTGTCGTAAACCCTCACCGTTGAGCCCAACCCAACCCTGTCCCGAGGGATATTGCTCATGTTGATCATGGACAGATCGGCCAGCCGCTGCCCAAGTTGCCGGATTCGCGCCTTCAGATATTCCTGGCGCTGCTTCGCCATGTGATATTCGGCGTTCTCACTAAGATCCCCCATCGCGACGGCTTTTTTCAACTCTTTGGGGATGTCGTGGGCTAGCTCGTGCTCCAGAAGGTTCAGCTCGTCCCGAAGTTTCTTTTTGATGTGCTCCGTCATGTTCTCGAGCATTATAACCCTCGGCCGTGTACAAAGCGGGAGATACGCCAACCGGAACTAACGACTATCTACTGCGGCAAGCCCATCAGGGGAAATGACTTACAGATAAGTTTGCCGAAAATTGTCAGGTGCGCCGACGGCCATTCGGCAGGAACCCCTTATCTTCATTGCCTTTGCGGGCCGGGTCGGCTAGACTAGGGACGTTCCCGCACGCCCCTCGGTGAGGTTTCCCTCCATGAATGGCGACCGCATTTTCCACATTGGCGATCGGGTGGTATACCCCAATCACGGTGTCGGTATTATTGAGCAGATCAGCAGCCGAACAATCGGAGTCTCGGTCGAGAGATTCTATCTCCTCAAGATTAAGTCCAGCAGCCTCAAGGTGATGGTGCCATTTCACAATGTCACCAGCGTTGGTCTGCGTCCTGTTGTCCGAAATGGCGAAGTCCAGAAGATCGTGGACTATCTGTCAACTGGCGAATGTAACAACGCCTTGGACTGGAAAGACCGGTTCAAAGAGAACTCCGAGCGGATGCGGACCGGGTTCCTGCTCGACGTCGCTGCGGTACTCAAAAGCCTCCTGATGCTCGGTCAGACCAAGTCACTTTCATTTCGGGAAAAAAAGATGCTGGAACGGGCCCGCTACCTGCTTGTCAGCGAACTGGCCATTTCCCGAAACGTCGACGAAGGCCAGATTGAGCAGATCCTCGCTAAAGCTCTGACCAAATGCAATCTGCGCTTTCCGGAACTCGCGGAACTCGCCTCGTAGTTTCCATTTGCTCCTAATCGGCTGACGACAGGCTACGAGCTGCGAGCTTGAACCTTTTCGGGCTTTGGCTCGAGGCCGGTAGCTCTCACCGGTGCGCTTCCAGCCAGGACTGAAGAATCAACGTAGCGGCCATTCGGTCGACTGCCTTCGCCCGCTTTTCTATAGAGAGGTCGGTCTCCCGCAGCAGCCGGTTGGCTTCGGTGGAGGTCCAGCGCTCATCCCATAGATGGACCGTGACGCCAAGCAGGCGGCGCAGGTCATCCGCGAACAACCGCATCTTTCCCGACTGAGTCCCTTCCGCGCCGCTCAAACGCAACGGCAACCCGACCACCACCTCCTTGATCTGATATTCCGCCAGCAACCGTCTGAGCGACTCCAGGTCGCGCCGTTTGTTCTGCCGCTGGATGGTTTCGAGTCCCTGCGCCGTGATGCCGAGCGGGTCGGAGACCGCGACCCCGATCCGCCTCGAACCGACGTCGAGAGCCATGATCCGGCGGGGCATAGTGAAATCAGTCATGGATCGATTGTAGATTGCAGAAGGCAGAAGTCAGATTGAAGGAGTAAAACCAACTAAAGCTTCGAGCTGGGAGCTGCGAACCCGCCGGTTCCTCGAAGCTCGTGTCTCGCGGCCCGAAGCTCCATCCCACAATCCTTTCGTGCAAAACTCCGTCCGCTCAGGCAGAATGATGGGCCGGCCCTGACTCGGTGGACACCGTCGATACATCCCGCAGACATCACTGGTCGCTGACGTTGCTCGGCATCGGCCTGATCATTGCCTTCGCGTACTACGGCGAATCGGTGCTGTCCGTGCTTTTCTTTTCAATCCTGCTGACTTTTGTGCTGGATCCTCTCGTCGAATTATTCGCTATCCACTTGCGCCTTCCGCGGGCACTTGGGTCATTGACCGCCGTGATCCTGCTGCTGGCATTGCTCTACGGAGTCTCTTATGTCTCGTATAGCCGAGCCATCGCCTTCGTCGATACGGTACCGCACTATTCCCAGAAGATCCGCTCGATCCTGAAGCCTTTCCGCCAGCAGGCCGAGAAGTTTCAGAAAACGCAAGAAGCGGTCGGAGAACCGGAGCCCCCCAATGTCATCGCTGTCCGGCCGGTCACGAACTGGGCCGAAGCCCTGACGCATGGAGTCAGCACGCTCACCGAGGTTTTTCTGGCGGCATCGTTCATCCCGTTCCTGGCTTATTTTCTGCTGACCTGGAAGCATCATGCCCGCTCAGCGACCGTCATGCTGTTTCCACTCGAACACCGCCACACCGCCTACGTCACCCTGGGATTGATTGGGAAGATGCTGCAAAGCTTCATCGTGGGAAATCTTCTGATTGGACTCCTCATCTCCGGAATCAGCGTTGCGATTTTTGGTCTGTTGGGAGTTCCGTTCTTCTATTTCATCGGATTCGCCAGCGGTTTCCTTAGTCTAGTCCCGTATCTCGGACTAGTACTGGCGATGGTACCTCCGATCCTGGTCGGCCTGGGTCAACTCGAGGCGGGCGATTTGTTAGCTGTGACGTTCGTGGTCGTCCTCCTGCACCTGCTCGCGCTCAACGTGCTTTATCCTAAAATGTTGGGCAGCCGTTTGAAGCTGAATCCGCTGGCCGTCACAATCGCTCTGCTCTTCTGGGGATGGATATGGGGCGCAATTGGCCTCGTGCTGGCGATCCCGATCACGGGAGCACTCAAGATCATCTTCGATCACGTTGACTCGATGAAGCCTTTCGCCGCGTGGCTGGGAGAATAACCAAGTAAATGCTTTTTGCCACACGTTAAGAGCACAAAAAAGCCCGGCCGGAGCAGCCGGGCTCTTGTTTTGCGGGTCTCCGCGCTAGGCGGCCGCGGATCTCTTGGTTCGACCCTCCATGGCGACAGGCTGCGCCACCTTGCGGACAAGGAAGGGCTGAAGGTTCGGCTCATTGCCAGCCCACTCCAGGCTTACGATGGAGTGCCCAGGCTGGCTAGTCACGAAGTAGCGTTCTCCGGTTGGGCTGGTTACTTCAAACTTGCCGTTCTCGCCCTGCAAAGCCTCGGCAATGTCATACGTCGTAATGCTCTCGTTCAGCTTCATGGGGACTTCCTCCAGTCTCCGTTACTGCGGTTATTGGTTTGGGTTGTCCCCCCTAGGGAAGGTATTCGTCCATGATAGGACGCTCACGGATCGAGTCAAGGCAGGAACGTCATTTTTTTGTTGTTTCTTGTTCGAAGTTCCAATTTATCTACAGCGTTTGCTGTACATTGAATCGAATTCGCTTCGCTGACAGCGCTCAGAACTGATTTGCCCGAGTACGGTTCGATGGTTACTCCGGATAGCTTTCCGCTGGTTGTCCTTATTTGCAGCCTTATATCCAGCATCTACACTTGATACGTGCGCACTCTGATCACACTATTCCTGCTCGTGGTCCTGACCGCTGGCGCCTGGTTCGCATGGGCCGTCTATGCGCCGGTCACGCTCTCTGGGAAGCAATCGGTGCTACTGCATACCGGATATTCCACGCGGCGCATCGGAGTAGAACTCAAGCAAGCTGGAATCATTCGCAGTGTCTTCGCATTTCGTGTCTGGCACCTGCTTCATCCGAAGCTCTCTTTGAAGGCCGGCGAGTATCTGTTTGACCGGTCGGCCAACCTTCGCGACATCCATGCTCGCATTGCTCGCGGGGACATCTATTTTCACGTCGTGACCATTCCCGAAGGCTACACAATGTTCGAAATCGCCAAGGCGATGGAGGAAGCAGGTCTGGGATCCGCCCAGGACTTCCTGAGGATTGCTCAGAAGCGCACCGACTTAATCTCCGACCTGGCTCCCGAAGCGAAATCGCTGGAAGGCTATCTTTTTCCGAACACGTATCAGTTCACGCGCACGCAGACCCGAGCAGAGATGGTCGGAGCAATGGTCCGTCAGTTCCGCCAAGTGGCGCAGCAACTCGGGCTCACTTCCGACGTTCATAAAACAGTGACGATGGCATCGATCGTCGAAAAAGAGACCGCCGCTCCCGACGAGAGGCCCATGGTTGCCAGCGTTTATTACAACCGCCTGGCACATCGGATCGCCCTCGATGCCGACCCAAGCGTGATTTACGCGCTGTTGCTCGCCGGAAATTATTCCGGCAGCCTTCATCATGCCGACCTGTCCGTCGATTCGCCCTATAACACCTATCGTTTCCCCGGTCTGCCACCTGGGCCGATCGGTAATCCCGGGCAAAGTTCGCTGGCCGCCGCGATGCATCCTGCGAACACGGAGTTCTTCTATTTTGTCAGCGACGGAAATGGGCATCATCGTTTCGCACGCGATCTGAACGAGCACAACCGTAACGTCGCGGCTTACCGGCACGCGCTCCGAATGCGTTAAGCCGTAACTCTTCCGATATACTAGAAATCAGTTGAAAAATGCTTTGATGTTCTGGAGGGATTCCTCCGCGTCGGAGCCTACGAATATTTTGCGGGAGGGGCGCGGAGTGGTCTGAGCTGTACTCTGCCGGCAGCGATTCTTGCAACCATTGAATCCAGGGCTCATCAGATACAGCGTGGCAGACACCTACCCTAGCACCGGCCATCCACCCCGCTATCTACCTCTTCGTCTGGCTTCGGTCCTTTTCGTGTCATTCATCGTATTCCCTCTTAGCGGCTGCCTGTTCCGGACCCGCAGAGTGGATCGGCAGCTTTCGAACGCTCCACTGAAAAGCGCCTCTCAGCAAGAACTCATCGATTACATCAACTTGCAGGCCACGAAGATCCAGTCGATGCAAGCCACCGTCGACATCAACACTTCCGTCGGCGATCAGAAGAGCGGAAAGGTCACCGACTACCAGGAAATCCGCGGCTACGTTCTAGCGCGCAAGCCCGCCATGCTTCGGATGAAAGGGTTGCTCCCGGTTGTTCGTAATACCGCGTTCGACATGGTGAGCGACGGGCAGACATTCAAAGTCTGGATTCCGCCCAAGAACAAGTTCGTGATCGGCACGAACAGCGAAGGCAGTTTCCAGCCCGACAGACGTCTGGAAAATCTGCGGCCGCAGGCGATTTACGATGCTCTTTTGCCGCGCGAGATCGGACCCGACGAAATCGCGGTTCTGGAAAATAGCTACGAAACTGTTCTCGATCCAAAAAGACATCGCATCGAGCAGCCTGATTACGAATTGGCCGTCATTCGCAAGGGGCCGAACGGGTGGTATCTGTCGCGCAAGATCATTTTCAGCCGGACCGATCTTCGCCCGCATCGGCAACTGTTCTACGACCAGAACGGCAATGTCGCCACCGACGCGAAATATGACAAGTACCAGGAATATGGCGGTATCGAATTTCCTACCACGATCGAGATCGAACGTCCTCAAGAGGACTACGACATCACTCTCAACCTCGTGAAACTGGAATTGAACAAGCCGCTCACGGACGATCAGTTCGCTCTCGATCAACCGTCCGGCGCGGAGGTAGTCCGCCTCGGCCAGACCAACTCCGAATCGCCAAAAGGCAGCGATGGCCACGGGAGAGCTCTTACGGAATACCGCGTTAACCCCTAACCATGATGAATCGAATGATCGTCGGCAACCTTGTGTACCGGCCGATCCGCTCGTTGATCAGTATTGTTGCCGTGGCGCTGGAAGTGACACTGATCCTGCTAATCGTCGGCCTTTCGCTGGGGATGCTCCAGGACACCCGCACGCGCACCGCGGGCATTGGCGCCGACGTCATCGTTCTGCCGCCGGGATCGTCCTTTATTGCGGGCCTTACGGGCGCACCGATGCCCATTAAAGTCGCGAATGTGCTCGCCAAGCTGCCCCACGTGAAAATTGTGGCTCCGGTGCTGACCCAGATATCTACCGCAGGCGCGCTGGAAATCATCGCCGGAATCGATCTGCCCAGTTATGAAAGCCTGTCCGGAGGCTTTCGCTATTTGAGTGGTGGCCCCTTTCAGGGTCCGTACGACGTCCTGGTGGACGATCTTTTTGCGCAATCGAAGCATGCCAAGGTCGGGGACACGATCGAGATCCTCAACAACAATTTCAGAATCTCCGGAATCGTGGAACGAGGCAAGGGCGCACGCAAGTTTCTGCCCCTCGCCACGCTTCAGGATCTAACGGGCGCCAAAGATAAAGCCTCTGTCATGTATCTGAAACTCGATGACCCGGCCAATCCCGACCTGTTAGTCGACGAAATCAAACAGGTGCCGGGCATGGAGCGCTATGTGGCGAGTTCGATGTCCACCTACATTTCGATGATGACGCCCACAAACTATCCCGGATTGTCGAGCTTCATCAAGGTTGTGATCGGTATTTCTGTGGTCATAGGGTTTATCGTAATTTTCCAGTCGATGTATACGGCGGTGATGGAGAGAACCCGGGAGATCGGAATCCTGAAGGCCATGGGTGCCTCCAAGCTCTATATTGTCAATGTGATACTTCGGGAAACCGTGCTGCTTGCAATCGGCGGTATTGTGGTGGGAATCCTGGCCAGTTTGGCTGGCCGCGCGGCTTTAGCCCATAAACTGCCGTTGCTGCAAGTGGTGGTTTCGGGCGGATGGATCCTTCGGGCTACGGGGATTGCGATTGTCGGGGCAATCGCGGGGGCGCTCTATCCCGCGTTCAAAGCGGCCCAGAAAGACCCGATCGACGCTTTAGCCTATGAATAGGAGCGGTTCCACCACTCAGCTTCGCCTTGGCTTCGCCCTCTAACCCGGCTGATTCGCAAAATTTACCCTGAACATGAAAGCTTCTTCACCTCAAAGAATCTCCCTCGCCAAATCCTCATGGATGCACGATACTTCCGGTAGAAATTTGCCGTGCTATAATCACGCGCCGTTGCGCAATCTAGTGTAAATTCGCGAGAGTGAGTTGTCTTATTTTCCTGGCCCCGGCGCTCCAAGCCCGGTGGCCGTCAAATTCGCAGGAGGAACTATGAGCTTCGATGATCGGACCCTCTGGGGCCGCGATGATGAAACCGACGAGTACACCGACAGCGGCGCCTACGGCGAATCGCTGGAAGAGAATTTTGAGGAGGAAGAAGAAGAGGAAGAAGAATCCGGAGTGATGGAAGATCGTCCTGGCTCCGCCCCTGAGCCGGTGAGGGAAGCCCCGCCGGCACCAGCCGGAGGTGGCGGAAGCCGCCCAGCTGCGCCCAAGAAAGCGCCAGCGAAGAAAAAAGCTCCTGCCAAGAAGAAAACCGCCAAGAAGAAGTCGGCAAAGAAGGCCCCGGCCAAGAAAAAGGCAGCGAAGAAAAAATCTGCCAAGAAGAAATCTGCCCGCAAGCCGGCAAGGAAAGCTGCCAAGAAAAAGTCGGCGCGCAAAAAAGGCGGCCGTCGCCGCTAGCACATCATGATGTGTGTGGAGGCCGGCGATTGCCGGCTTCCGCATTTATCTTGTTTCCCGCACGATCGCTTCTGCTTCGATTTCCACGAGCATCTCCGGCGACACCAGGCCACTAATCACCAGCATGCTGGTGGCCGGGCGAATCTCGCGAAAAAATTCGCCGTGTGCTTTTCCCACCTTTTCCCAATCCGCCAGATCGATGACGAACATACGCGTCCGCACGACGTCCTTGAGTGACGCACCACCCCGTTCCAGCGCATGCTCAATATTCTTGATCGTCTGCACAGCCTGGGCGTAAGCGTCGCCGACGCCGACGATTTTTCCCTCAGCATCAGTCGCTGTCGTGCCCGAGACATGGATGGTATCGCCCACGCGCACCGCTCGCGAGTAGCCGACGACTGGCTCCCATGGCGTTCCACTCGAAATGTTGAGTCGTTTCATTGTTTCGATCCCTTGTATTCAAAATTTGATTTGCTTTACATCCTACCTGCTAACAGTTCAGCGCCTACTGTTCTCTCGAGTGCAGAGTACATGAGACCCAGGAAAGACGCGGCTTCCAGCAAATTGGCAGCCGCACGCGCCAACTGCCAACAGATAACTTAGTGGTTTCCGGAGGCTTCTAATTATCTGAGAAGGTTCGCAAATCGAAAGTTACTTGCGTTCGACTTTGATTCACGATATCTAATCGGTCAAAGGATACGTCCGATGGACGTTCCAGGGGATGGAGGTAGAAAAGAAGGGGGCCCAAGCATTATGACTACCGAAGCGCACCCGTTGCAGCAGTTGTTCGTTGATCTGGTAGGACGGCACTATGCCGAAGAAATTGGAATTCGCGATCCGCAGATCATCAGCTACGTCGCGCACCTGCTCTCGGAATTTTGCGACGCCGAGCAACTGTATAAGATCCGCAGCGCCGCGGGGAAGCCGCTGAACGATGTCGGTGAAATGCTGGTCGAGTCCGATCCCGTATATGGCCCGGCACCATCGTTCGACCGCGAGCGGCAAGTCCGCAAACACATCGGCGACTACACCCTCTTCTTCGCCGGAATGTTTCCCGAAAGCATCAACCACTACCGCCTGCGCCGGCAGCGCCTGGAAAGTTTTGTCGAGTGGATGAAAGCGGGAAAGGAAAGTTATTACATCGTTTCGAAATTCGAATACTTCGAATACGCCAAAGTCGCCCCATTGTTCGCGCAGCTCTCGAATAAATTTGAGGAGTGCGTGTTCGGATTGAATCGAGTCAAGGACGAGCTACAAGAAATGCAGCATCCGATTTTCAGGAAAGACAGCGAATTATTGATGTAAAGGAAGTGAGAAGTGAGAAGTGAGAAGTCAGATTGCAGAAGTTAAACACATCAATGCGGGATATTACTTCTGCAATCTCATCAGCCTTCTTCCCGCTACTTCAAACTTCCCTTCCAGTACAACATTGATCGCTTCCGCGTAAGCGATGTGCTCCTGCGCCAGGATGCGTTCCGCCAGAGTGTGCTCATCGTCGGAATCGAGCACCGGAACCGTCTTCTGCACAATGATCGCGCCGTGATCGAGTTCCTCATCCACAAAATGAACTGTGCAGCCCGACACTTTCACCCCGTAAGCGAACGCTTGTTGCTGCGCTTCGAGACCCGGAAATGCGGGCAGCAGCGAGGGGTGGATATTGAGTATTCGTCGCGGGAACTGCTGTACAAACCACGGCGAGAGCAGGCGCATGTAGCCCGCCAGGCAGATGAGATCGACCTTGTGTTCTTTGAGCGCCGCCACGACTTCGCGATCGTGCGCTTCGCGGTCTTTCCCTTTTGACGGAATGACGAGGACGTTCAGCCCTCGCTTCTGCGCAGCTTCAACGCCGGGAGCGTCGGCGCGATTCGAAATGACAATTGCAATACCGGCCTCGGGAATGCGGCCTGCGTCAATGCTGTCAGCGATGGCGACGAAGTTCGAACCCCGTCCCGAGAGAAGGATGCCCAAATTCTTCATGCAACGACGCTAATCACTATGCAGGCGGGCATTACAGAACGCGGAGACCAAAACCTTGAACCACAGCGGTCACAAAGGAGACAGGAAAAACACAGAAGGATTTTCCGACCACTGCGGCTGAGAGCCGAAACCTGAGACCTGACACCTGACACCTGACACCTGCTTTCCTAGCTGTACATCACCTTCCGGTCGCCCTTCACGATCCGCCCGATGCTGTAGAACTTTTCTCCGGCGCGATCGAGTAGGGTTTCCGCTTTCTTGAATTTCTGCGCCGGGACGACCAGCAGCATCCCAATTCCCATGTTGAAAGTCCGCAACATTTCGTCTGCCGGGACGTTCCCAAGCTTTTGCAGATGTTCGAAGATAGGCGGCACCGGCCAGGTTCCTCGTTCGATCACAGCAGCCGTTCCCCGCGGTAGCACCCTCGGCAGGTTTTCGGTGATCCCACCGCCCGTGACGTGTGCCAAAGCAGCGACGCACTCACCCGCAATCATCTTCTTGATGATCGGCCAGTAGCTCTTATGGGTCCGCATCAATTCGTTGCCGACCTTGTTCTTGATCTCGCTGACGAACGTGTCCAGCGTATAGCCGGCCACCTCGAACAGGAGCTTGCGCGCCAGCGAGTACCCATTGGTATGCAGCCCGTTTGAGGGGAGCCCGAGGACGATGTCCCCGACTTCAACGGTCTTTCCGCTAATAATTTTCTCGCGCTCCACCACTCCCACGATGAACCCGGCCAGATCGTATTCGCCCTCGGGATAGAACCCGGGCATTTCAGCCGTTTCACCTCCGATCAGCGCGCAACCGTTGTGTTTACAAGCTTCGGCCAGACCCTCCACCACCTTTTCGGCCACCTCAGGTTGCAGCCGGCCCGTAGCCAGATAGTCCATAAAGAACAGAGGCGCAGCCCCCTGTACGGCAATGTCGTTGACGCAATGGTTGACCAGATCGGCGCCAACTGTGTGGTGCATCTTCATTTCAAACGCGATTTTCAGCTTTGTTCCAACGCCGTCCACACTCGACACGAGTACCGGATCCAGGTACTTCTTGTCCACGGAAAAAAGCCCTCCAAAGCCGCCAATCTCGCTTAACACCCCGCGAGTGAATGTTTTATGGGCGAGGTACTTGATGCGCTGCTTGGTTTTATTGGCGCGACTGATGTCAACACCGGCGTCGGCGTAGGTAATAGGACCGCTCGGGGCGTTGGGAGTCTGGGCCACTTTTCAGTCCTTGCTACCGAATGGAGAGATTTTCGCGCGCCAATGGGCCGTGAGGAATCGGTTCCGCGCACCAGATTTTAACACGTATCGAGCGGAGGCCGGAGCCACGCCGAGTCCGCACATAAACAAAAAACCCCGACTGAGCGCCGGGGTGCCGCGCAATGCAGAGGTTGGAATCTACTTGGCGTCGTCCTTCTTCATTTCGTCTTTTTTCTCTTTCTTTTCCTTCTTCTTATGTTCTTTCTTGCCCTTCTTTTCCATCTTGTCTTCTTTCTTGTCCATCTTCTTGTCGTCCGTCTTGTCCTGAGCGAAGGCAAACGACGATAGCGACAGGGAGAGGGCGACCGCGAACATCAGTGTGAGCAGTTTCTTCATGTTTGAGACGCTCCTTAGAGAACGCTTTTCGTGCGGACGCACGAATCCCGGGTAACAGGCTTATTTGAACTGTCCCCGGAGCATGCGAATTGTAGAACACGAACCGGTCTTTTCCAAGCACGGGAAAGGACACGAAAGGGCCGAGTAATCCCTGCCGCAAACCCACACCGTCAACGGCCGCGCCAAGCAAATCCGACCAACATTGACAGTTCCTGAACAGAATGTCTCAATCTCGATATCGCATTGAAGAGCTGCCCGCTACGAGCTGAGCCTCGAAATCCCGATAACCCTTTCCGCTTCCGGCAGTCCAACAGTCTGGTTCTTTGTGAGGTATCGCCATGCGGACGCTGCTCGACACCTTCGTCCAAACCATGCGCACACTCTGGGCGCACAAACTGCGATCGTTTCTCACCATGTTCGGGATTGCCTGGGGCGTTGGATCTCTCCTGCTGCTGGTTGGAGTAGGCGAAGGTTTCCGCAACGGCAACCGCAAACAGCTCGAAACCTTTGGCAAGAACATCATCTTCTTTTTTGGCGGACGCCAACCCGCAGTTGAAGGCAGCTTCAGTTCCATGCGTTGGTTCAACCTCACCTACGACGATTACCTCGCGATCAAGAATGAATCGAAACTGGCGCTAAGTATTTCCCCCCTGATTGCGCGCGACGATATCCGCGCCGTCAGCGACTACACCAGCACCAACGGACAAGTCTCCGGCGTGCCGCCCGTTTACGACCAGGTGCGCACGATCCCGCTCCAGGTAGGGCGATGGATCAATGACGAAGACAATGACCAGCGCCGCCGCGTCTGCGTTCTCGGACGCGAGATGACACGCAATATGTTTCCCGGACGCCCCGCCGTCGGCAATACCATCCTCCTCAACGGCGTGCGCTTCCAGGTGATCGGGATGCTCTCCATGATTGGCCATGAAGAGCACAACGCGACCAACATCCGAATTTTTATTCCCTTCAGCACCATGCGTGAGCTCTTTCCACTCAAGGGAGACAACTCGAAAGAAGGCAATGCGATCTCGTTTATCAATTATCAGCCGCGCACCTTTGACGAGAATGAAGCGGCCAAAGACGAATTGCATCGCATCGTCGCCCGCAACCACGGAGGCTTCGATCCCAGTGGTAAAGATACCTGGGAAGAGTGGGACACCATCAAGAACCAGAAAACCATGGGCAAGATTTTCACCGCGATGGATTGGTTCCTGGGTGGCGTCGGGTTAGTCACTCTCGCACTCGGCGCAATTGGGATCGTGAACATCATGCTCGTAGCCGTTACGGAACGCACCCGCGAGATCGGCCTGCGCAAAGCACTCGGCGCAACTAATCGCAACATCCTCTTCCAGTTCTTTTTAGAGGGAGCGTTTCTCACTCTGTTGAGCGGTGCGCTGGGGGTGGGCGGAGCCATGCTCATAATCCGCTTGCTCTCGGGAGTCCAACTTCCGCAGGGATTTGACACCCCCAGAATCATCCCAGTGTCGGCGGTGGGCGCAGTGTTGTCGCTGGCGCTCGCGGGAATTATCGCGGGACTCTATCCGGCCAGGAAGGCCGCAATGCTGGAACCGGTTGAGGCCCTACGTCAGGAGTAATGTATGACCAGTGATCTGCTGAAGGAAGCCTACGGCGCAATGCAGCACAATCGCCGCCGCACTACTCTCACCATGCTCGGGATGGCGTGGGGGATCGCCACAGTCGTCATCCTGCTGGCATTCGGCTCGGGATTTGAACGCGCTATCGGCCTGATCTTCAGTTCCTGGGGAGTCGACGTGATAGGAGCGTTCCCCGGACGCACATCATTGCAAGCCGGCGGCGCCAAAGCAGGGAGTGAGGTCCGACTGAAACTCGCGGATGTCGACTACATCCGCAACGAAGTGCCGATGGTAAAGGGTGTCACCCCGATTTTCGACAAGCGGGACGGCACCACCATCCAGCACGACACGCGGACTTACACCAATCTCTTCCTCACTGGCGTCTATCCCGTCTACGAACGCATTCGCGGCTTCGACGTCGCGACGGGAGGTCTGAGCGAAGAAGACCAGTTCCAACGGTCCCGAGTTGTCGTGATCGGCGACGAAGCGAAGCGCAAGTTGTTCTCCGGTGAGCAGGCCCTGGGACAAAGCATCCGCATCAACGGCGTGAGCTTCGAGGTCGTCGGCGTCTATCAGCACAAGGTGCAGGGCGGCGACAACAACGACAACAGCATGGTGGTGATTCCCTTCAGCACAATGGGCGATCTCTTTGACACCCAGTACATTACCGGAATCTTCATGGATTACGAGGGACAGGATCACCAGCAACTTGCGCGTGTAGTTCGTTCCGTGCTCGCGTCCCACCATAATTTCCGCCCCGATGATCGCCGCGCCGTGTTCATCGCCGACTTCAAGCAGGATTTCGACGAATTCCGAATCGTGACTGTCGCATTGAAGGTACTATTGGCGTTTATTGGCGCGCTCACGCTCGGCATCGGCGGCATCGGACTGATGAACATCATGCTGGTATCCGTGCAGCAACGCACCCGGGAAATCGGCGTCGAAAAAGCGCTCGGCGCTCACCGTATGCATATCCTCTTTCAGTTTCTCGCCGAAGCCATGGCCATTACATTCGCGGGCGGGCTGGCGGGAATCGGCATCGCTTACCTTATTTCATGGGGCGTCGGCGCGCTCCCTCTGATGAGCGCGTTCGGCGAGAATCTGCAAGCGGGCGACATTCATCTCCATATCAATTTCGGCAGCCTAATGGTGGCCACGATCATTCTTTGCCTGGTAGGAATTGTCAGCGGGATGGTGCCGGCAATCCGCGCTGCGCGCCTCGACCCCATTGAAAGTCTGCGCTACGAATAAATGCGCAATCGAACACCGGTATAATGCTCGACCAGCGAACTTTCCTATGTCGCAATTCGAGCGTTGCACCTTCGCGGTTCTACTGCTGGCCATGTTTGCCGCCTGCGCGAAGCGCTCCATCCCTGAGTCCGACTCCTCGTATATCGATGAACACGGTATCGCACACGTGGCGCGAGTTGTTCCAGTTCCTGAAACGATCAGTCCCGAGGCGCAACAATGGTTGTCGGAGCCCACCTCCGACGCCGCACAAGATGTCCCAGTTACCGAAAACCGTTCCCGTGCAGAGAATTGGCAGAAACAACTCGCCAGAGAGATGCAGTCGATGTATCCGACGGCATTGACCAAAGACACAATCGCAGGCGTGCCCGTGCGCGTCATCACTCCGCCAAAAATTCCGGCCAACAAGGGTGATCGCATCCTGCTCAACGTGCACGGCGGAGGATTTGAGGCAGATTGGGGATCGATCGCGGAAACCATTCCGATCGCAAGCCTAACCCAGACAAAAGTGATCGCGGTGCTCTACAGGTTGTCGCCCGACTTCACCTTTCCTGCCGCCGTCGAGGATACAGTGGCGGTCTATAAAGAATTGCTCAAAACGCACAAGCCGCAAAACATCGCGCTCTACGGCACATCGGCAGGGGCAATACTGACCGGCGAGGTCGCCGTCCGACTGAAGCAGTTAGGCGTTCCTCTTCCGGCGGCGCTCGGCATTTTCTCCGGAAACGGCGACTTGAGCCAGCACGGCGATTCCGAGGCCATGTTCGGACTCGAAGGTCTTAAAGGACCGCTCGGCATCCCCAGCAAACCCGGACCGCTCGAACCATACAGAGGTACGACCAATCCGCGTGATCCTGCTTTCTCTCCACAGTTCGCAGATCTGAAAGGGATGCCCCCGGCATTTTTTCTTACCAGTGAACGCGACTTGCTCTTAAGCGGCACAGTGAACCTGCATCGCGCCTTCGCACACGCCGGAGTAGAAACCCAACTGATCGTCTTCGATGCGCTTCCGCATGCGTTCTGGAATCAGTTTAAGCTTCCTGAATCCATCGAGGCTGATCACATGATCGCCGATTTCTTCGACAAGCATCTCGGAAAATGAACTGAACGGTAAATAAGTTCGATAGACAACTCACCGGCCTGCTACCGGCGAGTGCACATTAAGAAACTTCAAGGGAGAATATTGAAATGCGAATTGTCTTGGCGCTGGTGATCAGTGCGTTTATGGCTACGGCAGCTCTCACTCAGCAAGAGCAGTCCACGCGGGAAAAAGCTACAGAGAATCCGAACCAGTCAGTTGCAAAAGAAAAGAAGCCCAAGAAAGAGCAGCCGACACCCGCGCCAGCAGTCCCCGACACCAAGCCGCAAGAGAACGCCAGCAAGCCTGGAGAGCCGGCGAAATCCGACTCAGCCGAGACACCCGACAAAGACGAGCACTACGATGTCACCGAAGTCGCGCCCGTAGTCACCCATCACCAACTCGCGGTGAACGGCAAGACGCTTAGCTACACGGCCACCGTCGGACGTCTGCCCATCAAGCGTGGTGACGGCAAGATCGAAGCGGAAATGTTCTTCGTCGCCTACACCCTCGACGGCCAGGATTCCGGCAAGCGCCCACTGACATTCGCATTCAACGGCGGCCCGGGATCGGCATCGGTCTGGCTTCACATGGGAGCGCTCGGCCCAAAGCGAGTCGTCCTCCAGCCGAACGGATTCATGCCTGCCGCGCCCTATCGCATGGAAGATAATCCGGCAACTGTACTCGACCGCAGCGATATTGTCATGGTCGATGCGATGGCTACCGGCTACTCGCGCGCCGCCAACGCCGAACTTACCAAGAAGTTTCTTGGACTGAAGGGTGACGTGCAGGGTTTCGGAGAATTTATCCGCCTCTACATGTCTCGCTACGATCGCTGGACTTCCCCGCTCTTCCTGCTCGGCGAAAGCTACGGCACGACGCGAGCCGCCGGTCTTGCCGGCTACCTGGCCGATCACGGAATTTCATTCAATGGCGTCACACTGCTCTCGATGGCCGTAGATTTCCAGACACTCGAGTGGAACAAATCGAACGATCTGCCCTACGCTCTGCTGCTTCCTACGTTCAATATGATCGCCGGCTACCATCACAAACTGCCCGCCGATCTCTCGCAGGACATGACGAAAACGCGGCAGGAAGTGGTGCGTTGGTCCACCAACGATTACCTGCTGGCGCTCGGCAAGGGCGATGCCCTGACGCCGGACGAACGCCGCAAGATCGTCGAGCAACTCGCCCGCTACACCGGACTGCGTCCAGAAGTTGTCGAGAACAACAACCTCCGAATCGATGTCCCAACGTTCACTCACGAACTGCTGCTCGATCAAAAACTGGTAGTCGGCCGACTCGACGGACGCTTCACCAGTCCCGATCCCGAGGACCGCGGTTTCTACGATCCAGCAGGCGCCGCGATCCTCCCACCCTACACCTCGGTGTTTAACAACTACGTACGCAATGAGCTCGGCTATAAGACCGACATGCCCTACAAAGTATTTGCATTTGACGAAGGCGCATTTCAGAAGTGGGAGTGGGGCAATGCCGTCGAAGGATTTCCCAGCACCGCCGGTGGATTACGCTCGGCGATGATCAAGAATCCCTATCTGAAGATTCTCGTGATGGAAGGCCACTACGATCTAGCCACACCCTTCGCCGCCGCCGACTGGACTATGGACCACCTGAATCTGGACGCAAAATATCATCAGAGCGTGTCCTACGCGACCTACGAAGCCGGACACATGGTATATATCGACCGCGCTGAACACACCAGGATGAAAAAAGACCTGGTCGACTTCATGGACAAGTGCCTGCCAAAGTAAAGGTAACAGTCACAGGTTAGGTCACCGACCGCATTGTCAGCTAGACTGTCGGAGCCAAATCCTGAGACCTGTGACCTGAGACCTGCCTTCATGCGCGCCGCCGTCATCTTTGGTCTAAGTGCTTCATCGAAAGACCTCAGGCCGTTCAGGACTGGCTCTTCCACGGAGTGGATCGAGGGCGTCCCCGCATCATCAGCCGACGCCGATGCCGTTCTCATCTTCGGTGGCGATGGTACGATCCATCGCCACTTGCCCGCGCTTGTGCGTCTGCAACTTCCTGTGCTCGTCGTCCCAATCGGAAGCGGGAACGACTTTGCCCGCGCACTGAACCTGAGGTCCGTTCGTGACTCTGTCGGAGCCTGGCATGGTTTCGAATCCGGAACATTGCCGGCCAAGGCAATTGATCTCGGAGTCATAACGCCGCTGGCAACGCCCGACCGCGCTCATTACTTTTGCTGTGTCGCCGGATGCGGTCTGGATTCTCTAGCCACGCGACGCGCCAACCAAATGCCCCGGTGGTTACGTGGACACGGCGGTTATGCTCTATCTCTACTCTCAATGCTGTCTAATCTCCCGGCTTACCGGATGAAGTTCACATACAAGGATGGCGATGAGCGTGGTGAGATCGATAGATTCATCCTGCTAGCCGCCTTCGCCAACACCCAGTTCTACGGCGACGGAATGCGCATCGCGCCGAAGGCAGATCCAACCGACGGCTTGCTCGACATCTGCCGGATCAGCAAGATGGACACGTTCAAGGTCTTCTGTATGTTTCCCACTGTGTACTTCGGACGTCACCTGCAAATGCCTGAGGTTTCATATTCGAAGACGGAGCGCGTTCGACTGGAAACCGAAGTCCCTCTTGAGATTTATGCGGATGGCGAATTTGTTTGCGAAACTCCCATCGAAATTGGGGTCGAGCCTAGTGCGCTCAATGTGATCGCGCCACTCAATCTGGAGAGTTGCAGCAATAAACACGCCTCGACCGCGAAGGGGCAGTAACAAAGACGCCCCCACCGCGAAACGGCAATAATAGCGACGCATGAGCCGCGCAGTCGCGGCAATAGAGACGCCTCAGCCGCGAAGCGGCGGCATGTGAAAGCCCGGCACGTCAGTGCCGGGCAGGAAAGTGCAAGGGACCGAGTCCCGCAGGGACGGCACTTGGCGCCGACCACTACTTTCTTGCTCCGTATCGCGCATCCAGCGCCAGGTTCAACTCCAGCACATTGACGCGAGGCTCTCCCAGCAACCCGAAGGTTCGTTCGGCGGTATGCTCGCCGACAAGATTCGTGATTTCGGCTTCCGCCACCTTCCTCTCCGCGGCCACCCGATGAACCTGGAACTCAGCAGCCGCAGGAGTAATCTCAGGATCAAGTCCCGAGGCGGATGCAGTCACCATATCAACCGGAATCGCAGCGTTCGGGTTCTCGGCATGTAGGGTGGCGACATCTCCCTTCACGCGGTCGATCAGCTTCTGATTGGTTGGTCCCCACTGCGATCCATTCGAATTCGTCGCGTCATAGCTGACCGCCGACGGGCGACCGTGAAAGTAGCCTGACCCCGTGAAGGCCTGTCCGATGATCCGCGATCCGATAATTTTCCCATTCGCCTCGATCAACTGCCCGTTCGCCTTATCGTGAAACAGGACTTGCGCCAGTCCCGTGACCACCAGCGGATAGATAATTCCGAGAAGGATCGTGGTCGCGATGGTCATCAATACAGCGGTGACAAGATTTTCCTTCATAATGCTCTCCGTTCAGGCCAATCCAGCGCGCGTGATTACCATGTCAATCAGCTTGATGCCGATGAACGGAATCACGATTCCGCCCGCGCCGTAGACTAATAAGTTGTTGCGCAGCAGTGCAGCCGCGCCCGTCGGACGATACTTCACCCCGCGCAATGCCAGCGGGATCAACGCGATGATAATCAGCGCATTGAATATGAGGATGATTGCGAAGTACTTGGCGACGTCATTCGCGATTGAGAACGTAGTCAGCGAACCGCGCGTCATCAGCAGCTGTTTTCCAATCTCCACGATTTCAATCAGCTTCGTCGGATTCGAATCGAGGTCCACCATGTTGCCCGCTTCTTTGGCGGCCTGCGTGCCGGTGTTCATCGCGACACCGACGTCCGCTTGCGCAAGCGCGGGCGCGTCGTTGGTGCCGTCTCCCGTCATGGCCACAAGTTTCCCATCGCCCTGTTCGCGCTTGATGAGGTCCATCTTGTCTTTGGGAGTAGCCTGAGCGAGAAAGTCGTCGACCCCAGCTTCGCGCGCGATAGCTGCGGCAGTCAGTGGATTGTCGCCGGTAATCATCACAGTCTTGATACCCATCGCGCGGAGATGCTTGAAGCGCTCGCGCATGCCGCCTTTCACGATGTCTTTAAGGTGAATGACTCCCAGCGCCCGCTGATTTTCTGCGACTACCAGCGGTGTCCCGCCGGAGCGCGCAATGAGCTCCACGCTCGCCTGAATTTCCTTCGGCAGAGCTGTGCTGTGCTGGTCCAGGTACTTGATGATGGCGTCCACAGACCCCTTGCGAACCTCGCGGCCATCCAGGTTCACCCCTGACATGCGAGTTTGCGCGGTGAAGGGGATGAACACCGCTTCCTGTGTGGCTAATTCCCTACCACGCAGGCTATAACGTTCTTTGGCAAGCACGACAATCGATCGGCCTTCCGGAGTCTCGTCAGCGAGGGAAGAGAGCTGAGCTGCGTCGGCCATTTCCGCTTCGGTTATTCCGGGAGCAGGAATGAATTCCGCAGCTTGCCGATTACCCAGAGTGATCGTTCCTGTCTTGTCGAGCAGCAATGTATTGACATCACCAGCAGCCTCAACGGCGCGGCCTGACATCGCCAGAACATTGTGTTGAACGAGCCGGTCCATCCCGGCAATGCCGATCGCGGAGAGCAGTCCGCCGATGGTAGTCGGAATCAGGCAGACCAACAGTGACACGAGTACGAATACGGTCTGCGGCGATCCGGAATAAATTGCGAAAGGCTGAAGCGTCACGACTGCCAGCAGGAAGATGATCGTCAGACCCGCCAACAGAATGTTGAGCGCGATTTCGTTCGGAGTCTTCTGCCGCTCGGCGCCCTCGACCAAAGCGATCATGCGATCAAGGAATGTCTCTCCGGGGTTGGACGTGATTCGAACCTTGATGTGGTCCGATAGCACGCGAGTTCCACCGGTCACTGCGGAGCGATCCCCGCCCGCCTCGCGAATCACGGGTGCAGACTCTCCGGTAATCGCCGACTCATCCACCGACACCACGCCTTCGATGATCTCGCCGTCCGAAGGAATGAACTCGCTCGCCGAAACCGCGACGATGTCCCCCGTCCGCAGCTTGGAACTGGAAACTTTCTCGACCCGCGCACCGCCGTCCAGCAGGCGATTGGCAGTGGTTTCGGAACGCGCTTTGCGCAGTGTGTCTGCCTGCGCTTTGCCGCGGCCCTCGGCCATGGCCTCCGCAAAGTTTGCGAACAGCACCGTGAACCACAGCCACAGAGTGATCTGGAGATTGAATTTGAAATCGGCCGCGCCCTTGAACAGCAGCGCGGTCGTGATCACGCTGCCGATCTCCACCACGAACATGACAGGATTGCCCATCATTTTTTTCGGATTCAGTTTGAGCAGCGCGTCCCAAAGAGCCCGCCTGACAATCTTCCATTCCCAAATCGCTCTTGATCTTTTTGCCATAGTGGAATCCTTAGAACGTCTTGCCCGCGCCCAGAAGCAGGTGCTCAAGGATCGGGCCCAGACTCAATGCCGGGAAAAATGTCAGCGCACCCACAATCAGAATCGTGCCGATCAGCAGCACAGTAAAGAGAGGGGTAGTCACAGGAAAAGTTCCCAACGAAGGCGGGACGTATTTTTTACGCGCCAGATTGCCGGCAATGGCCAGCATCGGAATGATCATCAGGAAACGGCCCGCGAGCATGGTCAATCCGATGGTGGTGTCGTACCAGGGAGTGTTGACCGTCAATCCTCCGAACGCCGAGCCGTTATTT
>WNFR01006660.1_pt1 | contig 25113 bp, 28 predicted proteins | sample 5400221 | NCBI WGS metagenome assembly WNFR01 (sample SAMN13153357, study PRJNA577476) | soil metagenome | isolation source: 40 cm soil under Madrone tree | place: USA:California | collected 2016-06-14 | reverse complement strand
AAGGCGACGCTGCTTCCCAAACCCGAGGGTGCGAGAGAAGCGCTACACGACTATCTCGGAGAGCGCCAAGCGCGCGGGCCGCTGGACGTCGTGGAGCGCGAGCTCCTACGCAGCATCGCCGAGCGGGCCGATATTCTTGATACGGATACGGCGCCAGGCGGCAATTACACGCGCTATTGGCTGTTGGTCGCAGTCAGTCAACACGACCTCGATTTGCTTGCGCATTTCGAGGCCGAGCGCGCGGAGATGGAAGGCGACGACGATCGCGAGGAAGAGTTCGGCGAGGCCGAGCCGGATGCCGACGGCGAGCCCGACGACGAGCCCGAAGAAGACGACCCGAACGGGTCGGACGGCGATGACGAGCCGACCGTCGGCTATGCCGAAAGCTTCCAGACAATGGGCCTCAGCGGAGACGAGCCGAACCCGCTTCTGGTCGAGCAGCAGGAAGGCTTTCGAGCCAGGACAGGGCACACCGGCCCTTGGACGGCAGACGACTGGAAGCGGTTCCATGATCACATGATCGCCAACGGAATGGCGGGACCGGCCGACGGGCAGAAAGGCTACCAGGGCCCGCTCGGCAATTTCCAGCGGCTGTGATTTAGACCGATGCGGCGACCGGGCGGGCGCAGGCTCGCCCCAGTGGCCGCTCTTTCGCTTTCAAATTTGGCACCCGAATTGGCACCGGACGCCTGACGAAGGGCCAGGAATGGAAGGGACCAGCCGGAGCCTCGCCGCCCCGGAAGTCCAATAAACGGGGACTTCCGGGGACCTGCTGGTACTGAAGGGGTGCGGCGCCGGCGTTTGGGCAAACCGGCGCCGCGAGGACGATCCGAACGAACGTTTCTTTAGCGTTTTTGACGAGAGGGGGCGTCGGAAAGTCCCATGATCAGGTGTCAGGCTTCGCCGACCGTCTCGAGAATGGAGGCGGTCAGTGCATCGGCCGGCGTCTTGCCGGCCCAGACGACGTATTGGAAGGCGGGGTAGAAGCGCTCGCTTTCGGTGATTGCCACCTCGACAAGATCGTTCAACTGCTCGGCGGCCAGTCCCGCGGTGCCGCGCAGGGGGATGGCGTGGCGGAACATCGGCAGGCCTTCCTCGGTCCACAGATCGAAGTGGCCCAGCCACATTTTTTCGTTGATCAGCGCCAGCAGCCCGTAAATGTCGCTGTGGCGCTCCGAGGGAATGCGCACATCGTAGGCGCAAGTGAAATGCAGCGCCTCGACATCGTCGCGCCAGCTGAAGAACATGCGGTAGTCGCACCAACGGCCGGCGACCTCGACAGCGATTTCCCGGTCCGAAGTGCGGTCGAACGGCCAGTCGTTGGCGGTGACGACTTTCTCGATCAGTTCGAGGGGGTTGATATCGGCCTTGCGCCGGGTCGTTCGTTCTTGTCGCAGTAACGCCATCGACCCACTCCCCAAACCATTCCGCCCTGCGGCCCTCAACGGGCAATCTTGGAGGCGGGTGGCCGACATATCGTGGTGGGCACCCAACAACCCACAAGCGCTAGCCTGCCATCGGATTTCGTTTCATGCAATAGAAATTGCTGGGGGCAAACCTCAAAAGAGTCAGCGATTCCATGATTTTAATCCCCAGAGTTCACACGGAATCGGGGAGATTTCGCAGGCCGAATTTGGAGATAAGCCTGTTTTTTGGGCAACTTCTGATGCCTTGGCATGCGCCTTGCGTCCCTACTGCAAGGCGCGCGAGGGAACACATGGCTATTTTCAACGATCCGTTCGACTTCAAGATTTGCTTCAGCACGCGCTGCAGTTGCGGCGGAACTCATAATGCGGCCGATCATGCCCGCCTGACGGCCGAGCCTGTCTCCCCCGCTGTTCCCGGCGGCGAGGAGCAGCGCCATCGCCGGGTTGTCGATGCCGCGGTGCTGCGGGCGCTCTTTCCGGTCGATGCTCAGCGCCGCCTGTTCCTGAAGACGGTCGGGGCCTCGACGGCGATGGCCGCCATCGCCTCGGTGTTCCCGCTCGGGGTGGCACGCGAGGCCTTCGCCCAGGGCGGAGCGCTGGAGAAGAAGGACCTCAAGGTCGGCTTCATCCCGATCACCTGCGCCACGCCGATCATCATGGCCCATCCGATGGGGTTCTACGCCAAGCAGGGGCTGAATGTCGAAGTGGTGAAGACGGCGGGCTGGGCGGTGATCCGCGACAAGTCGCTGGCCAAGGAATACGACGCCGCCCACATGCTCTCGCCGATGCCGCTCGCCATCACCCTGGGCGTCGGCTCCGGCGCCGTGCCCTGGACGATGCCGGCGATCGAGAACATCAACGGCCAGGCGATCACGCTCGCCATCAAGCACAAGGACAAGCGCAACCCCAAGGACTGGAAGGGTTTCCGCTTCGCCGTGCCTTTCGACTACTCGATGCACAATTACTTGCTGCGCTACTACGTGGCCGAGCATGGGCTCGACCCGGACAAGGACATCTCGATCCGCTCAGTGCCGCCGCCGGAGATGGTGGCCAACCTGCGTGCCGACAATATCGACGGCTATCTCGGTCCCGATCCCTTCAATCAGCGCGCCGTCTATGACGGCATCGGCTTCATCCATCTGCTGACCAAGGAATTGTGGGACGGCCATCCCTGCTGCGCCTTCGCCGTCAGCAAGGAATTCTCAGCGCAAAACCCCAATTCCTACCGCGCGCTGCTGAAAGCGATCATCGATGCCACGGCCTTCGCCTCCAAGGCAGAGAACCGCAAGGACATCGCCAAGGCCATCGCGCCGCAGAACTACCTCAACCAGCCGGAGACTGTGCTCGAGCAGATCCTCACCGGCACCTATGCCGACGGCCTGGGCGCAGTGAAACGCGATCCCAACCGGATCGATTTCAATCCCTTCCCCTGGAACCAGTTCGCCGTCTGGATCCTGACGCAGATGAAGCGCTGGGGTCAACTCAAGGCCGACGTCGACTATGCCAAGGTGGCGGCCGACGTCTTCCTGGCGACCGACACCGCCGGGCTGATGAAGGAAATGGGCCTCACCCCGCCCGACCCTTCGAAGAAGACGATCGTGGTGATGGGCAAGCCGTTCGATGCGGCCAAGCCCGCGGAATACGAGAAGAGCTTCACCATCCGCCGCACCTGATCCATGGCGACGCTCAAGACTTCGCTGGCGTTGCGCGCGGCCCTGCTGTCGCTGCTGATCTTTGCAGCCCTGGTGGCGGTCTGGCAGCTCGCCACGCAGCCGGTGGTCGGCGCCGCCGTCAATGTCGATCCCGAATATGCCAAGCTGGTGGGCGCGGCGGCGGCCACAGGTGCCAAATCCTCGGTGCCGTCGCCGGCCGACATCGGCGGGGCGCTGTGGAAGCATCTGTCCGATCCCTTCTATGTCCGGGGCTCCAACGACAAGGGCATCGGCATCCAGCTCGCCTACTCGCTCGGCCGCGTGCTGCTGGGTTTTGGCCTCGCCGCCCTCGTGGCTATCCCGCTCGGCTTCCTGATCGGCATGTCGCCGCTGCTCCACCGCGCGCTCGATCCCTTCATCCAGGTGCTGAAGCCGGTGTCGCCGCTCGCCTGGATGCCGCTCGCGCTCTACACCATCAAGGACAGCGCCATCTCCTCGATCTTCGTGATCTTCATCTGCTCGGTGTGGCCGATGCTGATCAACACCGCCTTCGGCGTGGCGAGCGTGCGGCGCGAATGGCTGAACGTCGCCCGCACGCTGGAGGTCGGACCCTTCCGCACCGCCTTCCGCGTCATCCTGCCCGCCGCCGCGCCCACCATCATGACAGGGATGCGCATCTCCATCGGCATCGCCTGGCTGGTGATCGTGGCGGCCGAAATGCTCGTGGGCGGCACCGGCATCGGCTATTTCGTGTGGAACGAGTGGAACAACCTCTCGCTCGCCAACATCATCACGGCGATCCTGCTGATCGGCGTGGTGGGGCTGCTGCTCGACCAGATCCTGGCGTCGGTCGCCCGGCTCGTGACCTATCCCGAATAGGCCGCCTCATGAGCCACGCCCTGATCAGCGTCGAAGGCTTGACGCGCCGCTTTGGCGAGTGCCAGCCGGCCGTGTTCGAGGATATCTGGTTTTCCATCGAGCGAGGCGAGTTCGTCTGTTTGATCGGCCATTCGGGCTGCGGCAAGACCACCATCCTCAATGTGCTGGCAGGCCTCGATAAGCCGAGCGGCGGTACCGTGATCGTCGACGGCAAGGAGATCGATGGCCCCAGCCTCGACCGCGCGGTGATCTTCCAGAGCCATGCGCTGATGCCCTGGCTCACGGTCATGGGCAATGTTGCCTTTGCCGTGGCCTCGCGCTGGCCGTCGTGGCAGCGTGCCTCGGTGCGCGAGCATGCCCGCCGCTTCATCGAGCAGGTCGGTCTCAAAGGCGCCGAGAACAAGAGACCGGCCGAGCTGTCGGGCGGCATGAAGCAGCGCGTCGGCATCGCCCGGGCGCTCTCGATCCAGCCCAAGATGCTGTTGATGGACGAGCCCTTCAGCGCGCTCGATGCGCTCACCCGCGGGATACTGCAGGAGGAGGCGCTGCGCCTCTGCACCGAGAGCCAGCAGACCGTGTTCATGATCACCCACGACGTCGATGAGGCGATTCTGCTCGCCGACAAGATCGTGCTGATGACCAACGGCCCGGGCGCCAAGATCGCCGAGATCGTGATCAACACCATGCCGCGCGTCGAGCGCCACCGCAGCGATCTGCACCATCACCCGCAATTCTATGCCATCCGCAACCACCTCGTGGAGTTCCTGGTCAACCGCTCCAAAGCCTTCGACCGGGAGATCGCCGAGCACGGCCACGATCCGCGGCGCCTGCGGATGACCAAGCCCGGCCTAGCGGAAGTCGTGCCGCTCAGGCGCGCGCAATGACGGTTCAACCAAGGAGGAGACGACAATGAACAGGGCGAAAGTCACCGAGAAGATTCTGTCGGCCAAGCGGATGAAAGAGCTGACTTGGGCCGAGATCGCCAAGAAGATCGGCGGCAGCTCGCAGATCCTGGTCACCGCGGCCTGCCTCGGCCAGATGAAGATGACCAAGGAGCAGGCGACCAAGGCCGCCAAACTGTTCGGCCTCGGCAAGGAAGAGACGCTTCTGCTCCAGGAGGTGCCCTATCGCGGGTCCCTGCCGCAGGTGCCGCCGACCGACCCGCTGATCTACCGCTTCTACGAGCTGGTGCAGGTTTACGGCACGACCTGGAAGGAGCTGATCCAGGAGGAGTTCGGCGACGGCATCATGAGCGCCATCGACTTCGACATGACTATGGAGCGCCTGCCCGACCAGAAGGGCGACCGGGTGAAGCTCGTCATGTCGGGCAAGTTTTTGGGCTACAAGACGTACTAGCGCCTCTGCAGAGAGTTTTTGACGGGCCGCCAGACCGGTCTTGCAGACCTTGGTTTGACCGGGCCGTACCACCCTGTCAGCGTGCACCTGATCGTCCGCGGGATGCTCGTGACCCAGTCAAAAGCCACCTTACTTTCCGATGGCTCGGCGCACGTGCCAGCCGCCTTGGCTGGTTCCTATCCCGCCCGACCCGGCAACCTGGTGCGGCCGTTGGTGGATGGCGTTCCCGCATTCCAGCGCATCGGTGCTGCCGCCCACTACAGCATTTGGCTCACCGTCGCCTTCTACGCGTCTGACTTCACCTTCCCGGGCAGTAGCGGCACACTGTTTGACGCGCTGGATCGCGCTGTCGAGCGCGGCCTGGACGTGCGCATTATTTTTTGGCGGCCGAACCCGGAGAGCAGCGGCTACGGCCGCACCTTCCCCGGCTCGGAGGCGGACCGAGACCTGCTTCGTGCCCGCGGATCGCGGTTCAGCGTACGCTGGGACCGGACACGTGCCGCCTATTGCCAGCATCAGAAGAGCTGGGTGATCGACGCCGGTCAGCCCTTCGAAACAACCTTTGTGGGCGGCATCAATCTGACCACCGCTGCCTTGGGCTCACCTGGCCATCGGGACGGCGGGCGGCATGATCTCTACGTAGAGGTGTCCGGGCCGTCTGCGACCGACGTGCACCATAATTTCGTTCAACGCTGGAACGAAGCCAGCGAGCGCAATCAGATAGACGGCGTGTGGGGGCCATACGGCATGTCGCGCCTTCCGCTCGTCCATCTACATCGAAAACCAGGCGCTGCCGGTCCCGGCGATCGCCCATAGGCTGGAGAGCGCCCTGCGCCCCCGGCTCGACCCGGACCGATCGGAGCTGTTCGATCGCATCGAGGCGCTCGGCCGCTACGAGACTTTCACACTCGCCGGCCTCGCCGTGCCGGACATAGAAGGTCGGCGCGCTGTCTACGTCCATGCCAAATGCATGCTGGTGGACGACGCCTGGGCGACGATTGGCTCGTGCAATCTGCACGCCAACTCGTTGGGCGGCCATACGGAGATGAATGCGTCGGTGTGGAATGGAGAGGTCGTCCGCGCACTGCGCTGCAAGCTGCTAGCCGAGCATCTCGGGCAAGATGCCGCCGGGCTCGATAACCGAGCCGCGCTGCGGCTCTATCGGCGGGTGGCTGAAAGAAACAGCGTCCGCATGACCATGCGCGAACCCGAATGGCGAGGTCTGGCCTTTACCCTGAGTCCCGCCAAGTACGGCCGGTGACCGTCGACCAAGCCCCATGCGCGCAGTGCGTGGAATCCGGACATTAGCCGGCCTGAGAAGACTGATGGCTGGCTACGTACGATCAAGCCATTGCGTGAACCACTCCTGCCCGATGATCGCAGCGGAATCCGCATGCAACCGAGCCTGCTTCCGAAGGGACACCACCGAATGTTCCGACATGGCCGCAATTTGCCCCGTATTACAAATCAGCCAACGCTCGAAGTCGCGGGCTCGCACTTCGGGATGGAACTGAACGGCGAGCGCGGGTCCAATGGAGAATGCTTGATTTTCGCACTGAGCCGTTGATGCCAGACGTTGTGCACCAGTGGGCAAATCGAATGTGTCCCCATGCCAATGAAGTACAGGAACACCCTGCTCACCTGTGCGTCCCAACACGCTTCGGTACCCCGCGCCAGTCAGTTCGATTGGAGCCCATCCGATCTCTGTTGCACCCTTGAACACACGTGCTCCAAGCGTCTGTGCCAGGATTTGCGCACCGAGACAGATGGCTAAGAGAGGCCTCCCGGTGTCCAAATGCCTTTGCAACAACTCCATCTCATCATCAATCCAGGGATAGTCGGCACGTTCATAGGCTCCAACAGGTCCACCTAGAGTGATTAGGATGTCGGGATTATCGTCTAGAGACAGGTCGTCCCGGCCTGCGTCGTAATATCTCGTCGCATATCCTTTTTGACCGAGGACTTCCCCAAATGAAGCAAGGTCCAGAAAGCGCGCATGACAGATCACAGCGGCGGTCTTCAAATCCGACATTAGAACTCCGAGATGCCCGGACCCGGTTTGTATTCAGTTAACAAGAGCTCTGCAAAGGTTGCAAAGCCCACACTTCAGACGGTCTCCATCTACCGAAAGTGACCCGATCCGGACATCACGGGCAGCCCTGAGGGCTCGATGAGCTCTGCGCCTGACAACGAGTTCAAAACGGCCTCTGAGAGATAAAATTCCTGGACGTAAGACGTACTGAACTTCTCTCCATCTCCAGAATATGGATGCTTTTACTCGATCATCGGCCATTTGAAATCGTATAGCCTACAGGCTATATTATCCGGCATGGCCTGGGCCATCGACTTTCATGACGATTTCGCCACGGAATTCCGGAGCTGTCGCCACGATATTCAGAAGGTCGCGGCGATATCGATCGCGACGCTGGAGCTGCTCGGACCCACTCTCGGCCGTCCTCAGGTGGACTCGCTGAAGGGGTCGCGGCACGGCAACATGAAGGAGCTGCGGTTCAGCGTCGGTGATGGCGAATGGCGTATCGCCTTTGCGCTCGACCCGCGCCGACATGGTATCCTGCTTGTCGGCGCGAGCAAGTCCGGTGTCACATCGGATCGCTTCTATCGCAGGCTGATTGCGACGGCGGACAGTCGTCTTGATGCGCACCTGGCGACACTGCGCAGTGGCAAGAGGAGATAGGTATGACGGTTAAATTCGAAGAGATGATGCGGGAGCTTTTCTCCCCCGCGGAGCGCGCCGCCATCCGGCGCACGGCCACCAGCATCGCCAAGCGCCATCTGGCCTTGCGCGAATTGCGTCAGGCGAGAAATCGCACCCAGGTCTCGATCGCCCGGAAGCTCGGCGTAAAGCAGGTCAACGTCTCGCGTCTCGAGAACCGCGAAGATCCGCGTTTGTCGACACTGACGAAATATATCGATGCCATGGGTGGCCGCCTCCACCTGATCGTGGAGTTTCCCGAACAGGAACCAGTACTGCTGCGGGGGGTCGGGAAAGAACGCACCAAGCCAAAGAAAAAAAGCAGCGTAACGGAAACGTCGCTACTCCGCCGCCATCTTCCGCGCAGCCCGCGGATCGCGCGTTAGGAGCCCGTCGGCGAGATCGCGCTCGATCATCGCGTCGGGACGCTCCGAGACGCGGCCGAAGCCGGCGCCGCCGCCCACGAACATTTCCACGATATCGCCCTTGTTGAGGTCGAGGGCGGCCTTGCTGCGCAGCTCCTCGACGGTGCCGTCGGCGCGGTGGACGCGGCAATAGCCGCGCTGGCCGGGTTCGCCGCCTAAAAGGCCCTCGGGCGCGAGGCGGAAGCGGTCGGAGTAGATGGCGAGCTGCACGTCGTCCTGCAGGATCTCGCAGCGGCGGATGAAGCCCGCGCCGCCGCGGCGGGCACCGAGGCCAAACGAATCGGGCGCCAGCGCATAGCCGATGATGCGAAAGAAATCATAGTCGATGTCGAGCGATTCGACTGGCGCATTGGAGCAGTTGCTGAGCGGTGAATCGACGGCGTCGCAGCCGTCGGTCTTCCTGGAAGCGCCGTAGCCGCCGCCGAAGATCTCCAGATAGACGCTGTAGCCTTTCTCGCCGAGCCGCGAGAGGCAAAACGCCGTGGTGCAGTCGAAGCCGGTGGCGATCACCTGGTCGGGCAGCGCCTGGGCGAGCGCCTTCATCACCGCGTTGAAGACGCGATAGGCCGGGATCATGCGGGCGCGCACCGGCGCGGGCGGGCGCGGGTTGAGCAGCGAGCCGTAGGGCACCTTGATGGTGATCGGCCGCGCCATGCCCTCGTTGTAGGGAATGTCGGGGCTGGTCAGTACCGACTTCACGCAGGAGAGCGCCGCCGACAGCGTGCTCGAATAGGGACAGTTGAGGTTGCGCTTGACCTGCTCGCAAGTGCCCTCGAAATCGATCTCGACCGAATCGTCGGCAATCGTGACCTTGGCTTTCACCACCAGAGGTGAATCGGTGAGGCCATCGTCGTCGACCGCGTCCTCGCCGTAGAAGACACCCTTGGGGGCGAGCGCGATAGCCGCGCGCACGCGACGCTCGGAGTAATCCTGCATCTCCTTCATCGCCGCCTCGACCTTGGCCACGCCATAGCGCTCGCAAAGTTGCTTTACCCGCAGCACGCCGATCGCATTGGCGGCGAACTGGGCATTGAAGTCGCCGATGGTGAGGTCGGGCACACGCACATTGGCCGCCACCAGCCGCTCGAACGAGCCGCCGTTCCAGTCGCGTGCGAAACTGTAGCGACTCGGCGGAAAGCGGATGCCTTCCTGATAGACGTCCGAGGCGTGGATGTTGAGGCCGGGCGCGCCGCCGCCGAGATCGAGATGGTGCGCCACCGAGGCGCCAAAGCCCACGACGCGACCCTCGACGAAGATCGGCGTGAAGATGAAGACGTCGGGAATATGCTGGCCGCCTTCGAACGGGTCGTTGTTGATCAGGAAGTCGCCTTCCTGCAGCGTCTCGACGGGATGGCGCCTGAGGCAGGCGCGCAAGGTCTCGCCGATCGGCCCCAGCTGCATGGGAATGAGCTCGGCCTGCGCCACGGTGTTGCCGTTCCTGTCCATCAGCCCGGCGGAGCCGTCGCGCGCCTCGCGCAGGATGGTGGAATAGGCCGAGCGGATAAGCTTCACGCCCATCTCGCGCGCCGAGGCGATCAGCGCCTGGCTGATCACGGCATAATCTATCGGTCCCAAAGTGATCGTGTCGGTCGTCATGACGGCCTCCGCAACACCATATTGTCGGCCGGGTCGAGCTCGGCTGTCCAGCCGGGCGGCACCCAGGTCGTGGCGGTGTAGCCTTCGACCACGGCCGGACCCTCGATGCGCTGGCCGGCCGATAGCGCTTCGGCAGCAAAGCGGGCGCAGTCGATCCAGGCCTCGTTGTGAAAGACTTTGGCTTTCTCAGGGTCACGCGGCGCCAACTGCTCGCGGTCGAGCCTGGGCGGCAGGCCGATCGGCAACGTGGCGCCCACGCGCAAGGTCACGATCTCGACGGCGCGATCGAGGGCCGCGCCATGCATGAAGGTGCGGTGGTGGGCATCGGCGAAACGCTCGGCGAGATAGGCCGCGTCCAGCGACTGGAGACGCTCGGCGGGAATCTCCACCGCCACCTCGAAGGCCTGGCCGACAAAACGCATCTCCAGCGTGTGGGTGTAGTCGAGCCCGCCAGGCAGGCTCATCTCGGCGAATTGCGCGGCGAGGCGTTCGCGCATGGCGGCGAACAGCCGGCCGGCCTCCTGGGCCGCCGCCTCATCGAGCCGCATCTTGCGCGTGACGACATCGAACTTGGTGTAGTCGGAGGCGACCAGCCCATAGGCCGAGATCACCCCGGCATTGGGCGGCACGACGATGGTCGAGATGCCGAGTTCCTCGGCGATGCGCGCGGCGTGCAGGGGGCCGGCGCCGCCGAACGGCACCAGCGCGTAATCGCGCGCATCGCGGCCGCGCTCGGTCGAGACGAGCTGGATGGCGCGCACGATGTTGGCGTCGGCCAGTTGAAGGGCACTGGCGGCCGTCTGCTCGGTGCTGAGCGCGAAGCGGCCGGCGAGTGGCGCGAAGACGCGCTCGGCCGCCTGGGCATCGAGTTCCATGCGGCCGCCGAGGAAAGCGCCCGGCCGGATGGTGCCGATGACGATATGCGCGTCGGTCGTAGTCGGCTCCGCACCACCTTTGCCGTAGCAAGCCGGCCCCGGATCGGCGCCGGCGCTCTGCGGGCCGACGCGCAGCATGCCGCCGTCGTCGACCCAGGCGATCGAGCCGCCGCCGGCGCCGACCGAGACGATGTCGAGCACCGGCGTGCGGATCGGCAGGCCGTCGATCTCGCTCTCGGAGGCGAGCGAGGGGCGGCCGTCCTGCACCAGGCAGACATCGGTCGAAGTACCGCCCATGTCGAAGGTGATGAGGTCCTTGAAGCCCGAGCGTGCGGCCTGGCGCAAAGCGCCGACCACGCCCGCCGCCGGGCCGGAATAGAGCGCGGTGATGGCACTCTGTCGCATCGCCTCGGCCGGCAGGCGGCCACCATTGGACTGCATGACGGTGAAGCGGCCTTTGAAACCCGCCCCCGCCAGCTTGCTTTCGAAGCGGTGCAGATAGCCGTCGATCACCGGCTGGACATAGGCGGAGAGTAACGTCGTCGAAGCGCGCTCGAACTCGCGGAACTCGCGCGCCACCTGGTGGCTGCAGGTCACCAGTACGTCCGGCAGAGCTTCGGCGATCAGTTCCGCGAGCCGCTTTTCATGTGTGGGATTGGCATAGGCGTTGAGCAGGCAGATGGCGACGGCGCTGTAGCCTCCAGCCTTCAAAGCGGGAACGAGGACGCTGCGCACCAGTATCTCGTCGAGCGCGCGCTCGACCGAGCCGTCGGCGCGCAGGCGTTCGGTTGCCTCGAAGCAGTCCTGGCGGCGCACCGGGGGCGCGGGCTTGGCATAGAACAGGTCGTAGATGTTGCGCCGGTCGTGGCGCTGCATGAACAGCAGGTCGCGAAAACCCACAGTGGCGATGAAGGCCACACGTGCGCCCTTGCGCTCGAGCACGGCGTTGGTGGCGACTGTCGAGCCGTGACCGAGATCTTTTATGCGCGCGAAATCTATGCCCGAGGCGACAAGCGCATCGAAGGCGCCGATATCGGGGCTGCGCGGCGTGCTCGGCACCTTGGTGACGACCACGCGTCCGCCTTCGACGGCTACCAGATCGGTGAAGGTGCCGCCAACCTCGACGCCGACACGCATGCGTTCAGCGGCCTTCGAGTCGGGCGGTGAGGGCCTCGATCTGCTTCTTCAGCTCCTCGTTCTCCTCGCGCGCTTTGGCGGCCATCGCCTTGACCGCGTCGAACTCGTCGCGCCGCGGAATGTCCATGCCGTCGAGGATCTTGGCGATCTGGTCGCGCATGCGCGATGTCATCTCGTCCTTGACGCCGGACAGCGCGCCCATGGCGCCGCTGGCGACCTTGGCGAGGTCGTCGATGAAGGGGTTACGCGTCTGCATGGTAGTCTCCTTGTGCGGGGTGCGCCGAGTATGGGCCGGGCTCCGCGGAGCGGCAATGGTCAAAGTCGAGTCGAGCGAAGGCATCACCACGATCACCATGGCGCGTGCCGAGAAACGTAACGCGCTTACCCAGGAGCTGTGCGACGGGCTCTACGACGCCTATCGCACCTTCGAGGCGGGAGACGATCAGGTTGCGGTCCTGCAGGCCGATGGGCCGGCCTTCTGTGTCGGCGCCGATCTCAAGGACCCGCCGGCCGCGATGTGGAAGGCCGTGCCCGATGTCAGCCACAAGCTCACCAAGCCGGTGATCGCGGCCACCCAGGGCTGGGTGATCGGCGGCGGCATCTGCCTGGTCATGACTTGCGACCTCATGGTGTCGGCCGACACGACGAAGTTCATGTATCCCGAGGCCAAGGTCGGCGTGTTCGGCGGGCTGATGCCGGGCATCGTTTCGCGCATGCCGCACAAGGTGGCGATGGAACTGCTCCTGCTGGGCGAGGAGATCTCCGTGAAGCGCGCCTACGACGTGGGCTTCGTGAACAAGGTCGTGCCGCTGGGCGAGGAGCGCGCCGAGGCGCAGCGCATGGCCAGGGTGATCGCGGGCTCGGCGCCGCTGGTGATCCGCACCCTGCGCGACTTCGCCAACCAGACGCTGCCCAAGGGGCCGGCCGAGATCTTCATTCCCGATCGCTACAAGCTCGAGCGCATCGCCGGCAGCGACGACCGCAAGGAAGGCGCTGCCGCTTTCCGTGAAAAGCGCACGGCGAAATTCAAGGGACGCTGAGGACATCACATGGGCAAAGTGCTGCTGGTCGGTTGCGGCAAGATGGGCGGGGCCATCCTCGAGGGTTGGCTGGCGCATGGTCACGCGGCTTCGGAGGCTGTCGTGGCCGAGCCGGTCGAGGCGATCCGGCCTAGAAAGCCCGGGCTGCGTGTCGTGGCTTCCTCGAGCGAGGTGAGCGAAACGCCGGACCTGATCGTGCTGGCGGTCAAGCCGCAGCTGATGGATTCGGTACTGCCCGACCTCCGGCGCTTCGCCGAGCAGCGCGCGGTGTTCCTGTCGATTGCCGCCGGCAAGACTCTGCACTATTTCGCCCATCATTTGGGCGCGCATGCCAAAGTCGTGCGCTCCATGCCCAACACGCCCGCGGCGGTGCGCCAGGGCATCACCGTGGCCACGGCGGCACCGGGAGTCAGCGAGGCTGAGAAGAAGCGCTGTCACGAAGTGCTCGAGGCCGTGGGCCAGGTGCTGTGGATCGAGGACGAGGCGCTGATCGATCCGGTGACGGCCCTGTCGGGCAGCGGTCCGGCCTATGTCTTCCTGCTGGTCGAGGCGATGGCGGCGGCCGGCGCCAAGCTCGGCCTCGCCCCTGAGATGGCCATGCAGCTGGCGCGGGCTACGGTGGTGGGCAGCGGGGAGCTGCTGCGCCAATCGGCGGAACCTGCTTCGCAGTTGCGGGTTAATGTTACCAGCCCGGGAGGTACCACAGCCGCGGCGTTGAAGGTGCTGATGGCCGAAGACGGACTCCAGGCGGTTTTCGACAAAGCGTTGGCCGCCGCCTCGCATCGTTCGCGCGAGCTGGCGGCATGAGCGAGGCCCGGCAAAAGGCGCTTGATGCCTTCCTCGCGCTGATCGCCGAGAAGGGCATGGCAAATGTGAGTTTGCGCGAGATCGCCGCTGCTGCCGGACGTGGCGTGGCTGAACTCTATGCACTCTTCCCCGACAAGGTGGCGCTGGCGTCGGCCTTCATGACACGTATCGACGCCGAGGTGTTGGAGGGCATCGAGCCGTCGCTCGATCCCGACGAGACTGCGCGCGATCGCCTGTTCGACATCATGATGCGCCGCTACGACGCGCTGCGCCCGCATCGTGCAGCCCTGCGCGCCATCCGCCGTGCCGGCACGCGCGATCCATTTCTCGCTATTGGCCTCGGTCCGGCCCTGCGGCGTTCGATGGCGGCCATGCTTGAAGCCGCTGCGATCCCCTCGGACGGGTTTTCTGGTGCAGCGCGGCAAAAAGGTCTCCTGGCCGTTCACTATGCCGTGTCCCGCGTTTTCGACAAGGATGAGAGCCAGGATTTGTCGGCCACCATGGCCGCCTTGGACCGGCGGCTCAAAATGGCCGAAAGGTGGGCAGAACTCTTTGAAAAATATGGTAAAAACCGGTGTCGTGATAATTCAAAGGAAGCACCGGCATCGCAGGACGCGTGAAGATTTTGTGCAGTGCACCAAATTGCATCTTGACTTGCTGCACGGGGCGCCTAAATACACTCTCGTTGTGCACCGCAGCAAAGCGGAGCACCATCCCCGTTTTGCTAGGAGCTAACATGTATTCGAGCACTGCCTTCAAGAACCCCTTCGCCGATTTCGACTTCAGCAAGATCGCCAGCGAATTCAAGATTCCGACCATCAATGTCGAGACCCTCGTCGAGGCGAACCGCAAGAACCTCGCCGCCTTCACCGCCGCCAACACGACCGCCGTCGAGGCGATCAAGGCGATTGCCCAGCGCCAGACCGACATGCTGCGCTCGGCCGTGGAAGAATTCTCCAAGATCGGCAGCGAAGTCCTCGCCGCCGCGACCGTCGAGGAGAAGGCCACCAAGCAGATCGACTTCGTGAAGAAGAGCTACGACTGCGCCATGGCGAACGGCAAGGAATTGGCCGACCTCTACACCAAGGGCCAGACCGAAGCTTTCGCCGCGCTGACCCAGCGCGCGACCGAGCTCGGTGACGAAGTGAAGGCCGCGATCGCAGCCAGGAAGTAATCGGCATACCTGCCGATCGGTCGAGGGGCTGCCCGCAGGGTAGCCCCTTTTCTTTTGACGATGTTCTTTTGGCGACACGCCGGTAGGGTGCGGCCATGAGCGAAACCACTCCCATCGCCTATGCCGATTTCGAGCGCGTCGACATCCGTGTCGGCACGATCGTCGAAGCCAGACCCTTCGAAGGTGCGCGCAAGCCGGCACTGCAGCTCTGGATCGATTTTGGCGGCGATCTCGGCGTCAAGAAATCCTCCGCGCAGCTCACCGTGCACTACACGGTCGAGAAGCTGATCGGCCGCCAGGTTGCCGCCGTGGTCAATTTCCCACCACGCCAGATCGGCAAATTCATGTCGCAGGTCCTGACTTTGGGTTTTCCCGGCACGGATGGCAGCGTCGTGCTTGTGGTGCCCGACAAGCAAGTGCCCAACGGCGGCAAGCTTTTCTAGATCGGCAACCTCACCACGACCTGCAGGCCACCCAGTGGCGAGGTGGCGAGTGCCACGTCGCCGCCATGGCTGCGGGCAATGTCGCGGGCGATGGTGAGGCCCAAGCCAACGCCGCCGGTATCGACGTTGCGCGATGCATCCAAACGGACAAACGGGCGAAACACGTCGGCGCGTCGGTCAGGTGGAATCCCCGGCCCATCGTCGTCGACCGTGAGCTCGATGGCGCTGCGTCCGCGAGTGGCGCGAATCTCGACCTTCGAGCCATGCCTAAGGCCGTTTGAAATGAGATTGGTGACGACGCGCTTGATCGCCATCGGCCGCAGGACGATCTCCATGTCGCCCTGCGTTTCGGCGGTGACAGGGGCATCGTTGCGCCGCGCCGCCGCCACGACTTCCTGGAGCAGCTCGCCGAGATCGACCTCGATCGGATCCTCGTCGCCTTCACCGCGGGCGAAAGCGAGATAGCCCTCGATCATCCGCTCCATGTCGGATACGTCGTCGGCCAGCTCGCTGGTTTCCGCCGAGTCCGGCAGCATCGCCAGCGAGAGCTTCATGCGGGTGAGTGGCGTGCGCAGATCGTGGCTGACGCCGGCCAGCATCTCGGTGCGTTGCTGGACCTGACGCCGCACGCGATTGCGCATCATGCGGAAGGCGCTGGCGGCGTTGCGCACCTCGCGGGTGCCGCCTTCGAAGGCGAAATCGACGTCGCGGCCCTTGCCCAGGGAATCGGCGATCTGCCCGAGATGCTCTATCGGCACCAGCTCGCGGCGCATGAACCAGATGGCCAAGCCGAACAACACCAGCGCCAGGCCGAGCTGGGCACCGACATAGGCGAAGCTTGAGCCGAAGGTGAGGCGCACCAGCGGCACCAAAACGTCCATGACCTCACTGTCGGAAAGCTGGACCTCGACCAGGACCTGTTCACCGCCGACCGACGTATCGACGAAGAAAGGCCGCCGGAGATCGGCTTCGAGTGCGCCCTGCAATTCGCGTCCGACGATGTCGAACCGCTCGGGCGTCTTGAATTCGCGCACGATCCCGGTGCGGAAGCCGATGAAGAGCAGCAGATCCTGGCGGCCGTGTCGGATGATCCAGCTGCGATGCTCGGCATCGGGAAAATCGGAACGCAGGGCGATCAGCACCCGCAGGTCGCGCACCAACAGCAGGGCGAGGCGATTGGTGACGTTGTCGCCGCGCTGGCTGTAGAACCACCAGGCGCTCAGTGCCTGCAGGAGCAGCATTGGCACGACGATGATGATCAGCGCGCGGGCGAAAACCGTCTGCGGAGAATGGCGGTCGGCCCAGCGCGCGACGCTTTCGAACAGCTCGCGGATCTTGCCGGCTTTCATGCCCCCACCTTCATGTACGGGCCTTCACGCGTCCACCAGCCGGTAGCCCTGGCCGCGCACCGTGCGCAGGTAGCGCGGGAAGGTGGGGTCGGGCTCGATCTTGCGCCGCAGACGGTTGACCTGGACGTCGATCGCCCGCTCATTGACCTCGCTGCCGACACTGCGGCACAGCGTCTCGCGACTGAGCGCCTGGCCCATGCGTGCCGCCAGGGCGCGCAGCAGCGCGGTCTCGGCGTCGGTGAGCGCGACACGCTTGCCCTTGTGCTTGAGCTCTCCCAGCCGCAGGTCGAATTCCATGCCGCCGAAGGTGACTTGCTCGGGATCGGCCGAGTCCGTCGCGGCAACGGGGCGGCCACGCCGCAGCACGCTCTGGATGCGCAGCAGCAGCTCACGCGGCTCGAACGGCTTGCCGAGATAGTCGTCGACACCGCGCTCGAGCCCGGCGATGCGGTCCTTGGTTTCGACCATCGCCGTCAGCATCAGGATCGGCACGTCGTTCGACTTGCGCAGCTCGGCGGCGAATTCGAGGCCGGTCTCGCCCGGCATCATGACGTCGAGCACGATCAGGTCGAAATCGAGCGCCTGCAGCCGTTCGCGCGCCTCGGCGGCGTGGCCTGCCGTGCTGACGCGAAAACCGCTGCGCGACAGGAACGATTTCAGAAGCTCGCGGAGGCGCGTGTCATCATCGACCACCAGGATGTGCGGCTTGTCGGACGACGCGTCCATGCCTCAGCGGCCGCTGCGCAGCCGCTTCTCGACCTCGGCCCGTTCCGGCGGGTCGAGCAGGCCGAGCAGCACTTTGCGGAATCCGTCGACAGCCTCGGCGCCGGTCTCCCGATAGGCGCGAGCAAAGCGCTTGCTCTGGCGCTCGGTCAGCGACTGTTCAAGCGCAGCGCCGCTCTCGCTCAGCCATAGCCGTCGTTCGCGGCGATCGCGCGCTCCGCTCTTCTGTTCGACATAGCCCTGTTCGATCAGATCCTTGAGCACGCGCGAGATCGATTGCTTGGTCACCTTCACGATCGACAGCAGATGACCCACGGTCTGCCCGGGGTGGCGGCCGATGAAGTAGAGCGCACGATGATGCGCGCGCCCGAGATGGTGGCGTTTGAGCTGCTGGTCCGATTCGAACGTGAAGTCGCGATAGGCGTAGAACAGAAGCTCGATGCCTTGCCGCAACTCCTCGTCGCGCAGAAACAGCGGGTTGGCAGGAGGTTTGGTTTCCACCATGTCTTTTACGAAAATTGGGTCTGCGCAGGACGCAATATAGATCGGTTACGTTACGTTGACACCCCATGGAGCCGATGTTACGGACCCGCCGTCTTTTTGGACATATTCTTTCCGATTTTGAGGGAGTTTCGGCCCATGGCCACGGCCTCCGCCCCGGGTTTCGACGATCGCGACGGCTTCATCTGGTACGACGGCAAGCTCGTGCCGTGGCGCGAGGCCAACGCCCATGTGCTCACCCATGCGCTGCACTATGCCTCCTGCGTTTTCGAGGGCGAGCGCGTCTATGGCGGCGAGGTCTTCAAGCTCAACGAGCACACCCAGCGCCTGATCAATTCAGCCCATTTGCTGGGCTTCGAGATTCCCTACACCCTTGCCGAGATCAACGCCGCCACCATGGCCGCGATCAAGGCCAACAACATCGTCGATGGCTATGTCCGCCCCGTGGCCTGGCGCGGCAGCGAGATGATGGGCGTGTCGGCGCAGAGCAGCAAAATCCACCTCGCCATCGCCGTCTGGGTCTGGCCGTCCTATTACACGCTGGAAGCCAAGATGAAGGGCATTCGCCTGGCGCTGAGCGACTGGCGGCGGCCGGCGCCCAACACCGCGCCGGTGCATGCCAAGGCGGCCGGCCTCTACATGATCTGCACGCTCAGCAAGCACAAAGCCGAGCAAGCCGGCTATGACGACGCGCTGATGCTCGACTATCGCGGCCAGATCGCCGAGGCCACCGGCGCCAACATCTTCTTCGTCATCAATGGCGACATCCACACTCCCAAGCCGGATTGCTTCCTCGACGGCATCACCCGGCGTGCGGTGATCGCGCTCGCCCATAAGCGGCAGATCAAGGTGATCGAGCGCGCGATCATGCCCGAGGAGATGGCGAAGGCGACTGAATGTTTCATCACCGGCACGGCGGCCGAAGTGACGCCGGTGAGCGAGATCGGCCCGTACAAATTCACCCCCGGCAAGATCTGCAGTACATTGATCGCCGACTTCACGCAGGCGGTTCAGCCGCAGGCCAAGGCCGCGGCCGAATAGCCATCCGAGACAGTCGAGACGTCACGAACGGGGCCCGCACGGGCCCCTTTTTGGTGTTGGGACATGGATATTGACAAGGTCAGCAGTATTGACCTATTTAGACTGAAGATTGCGTATTAGGACTCCTAATAGGTTTGTTCAGTCTCTTTGAGGAAGGGATATAGCAATGTCCTTAACGATGGACGATCGCGACGGCTTCATTTGGTTCGATGGCGAGATCCTGCCGTGGCGCGAGGCTCGCGCCCACGTACTGACCCACGCCCTGCATTACGGCTCGGCGGTGTTCGAGGGTGAGCGCATCTATGACGGCCGCGTCTTTCGCCTGGCCGCGCACAGCGCCCGCCTGATCAATTCGGCGCGGCTGCTCGATTACGAGCTGCCGTGGACCCAGCCGCAGATCGACGAGGCGACGCGCGCCGTGGTGAAGGCCAACACTCTCAGCTCCGGTTATGTTCGCCCCATCGCCTGGCGCGGCTCGGAAGTGCTGGGCGTGTCCGCCATCGGCACGACCGTGCACCTCGCCATCGCGCCCTGGGCGCAGGAGGGACGCCTCTCGGTGCAGGTGCGCGACGGCGGCATCAACGTGACGCTTGCCCGGTATCGCCGGCCGTCGCCCGAGGTGGCGCCGGGCGGCGCCAAGGCGGCCGGCCTCTACCTCGTCTGCGGCATCGAGAAGGACCGCGCGCTGAAAGCGGGCTTCGACGACGCGCTGATGCTCGATTGGCAGGGTCGCCTCGCCGAATCGACGGGCGCCAACATCTTCCTCACGATCGGCGACAGGCTGGTGACGCCCAAGATCGAGAACTTCCTCGACGGCATCACTCGCCGCGCCGTCATCGGCATGGCGCAGAAACGCGGCTGGTCGGTCGACGAGCGCGCCGTGATGCCGGAGGAGCTGGCCGACGCCAGCGAGGTGTTCCTGTGCGGCACCGCCGCCGAAATTGTGCCGGTCGGCGCCATCGATGGCCGTCCCTATCAGATCGGCCCGATGACCCGCAGCCTGATGGCCGACTACGCCGCTTTGGTGCGGCAGCCCGACAGCGAAGGCTTCGGTGAATCCGCGCATTTCGCGGCGGGAAGCGAGAGGCGGGCAGCTTGACAGAAAGGCTGCGATCCATTCTGCTCCACTGACGTCCGAGGGGTGTCCGGACTCCGCGAGGAGTTTGGTCTGAGACAGCCGATTGAGGCTGAACCCTTTGAACCTGATCCGGGTCATGCCGGCGAAGGAACGGGATTATTGACCGCCGCCAACGCTGCTTCCAGGGTTCCGTTTTCGTCCTGAAAACAAGGAGCCCGTCGTCTTGAGAGCATCAGTCACCGTCATCGGCGCCGGCGTCGCGGGCCTCACCTGCGCGCTCGCGCTCGCCGAGCACGGTGCAGCCGTCGAGGTCGTCGATCGGGGCAGCGCGCTGGGCGATGGAAGCTGCTCGTGGCAGGCCGGCGGCATGCTGGCGGGCGCTGTACTTTGCCGACGAGGCGCATCTCGACCCGCGCCGCGCGCTTGCTTGCCTTGCCAAGACGCTGGCGCAGCGCGGCGTAGCCATCCGCTACGGCGTCGATTTGCTGCCATCGGCGGCTGGCGGCGGCATCGTCGTCGATTGCCGCGGCTTTGCCGCGCGCGACACGCTGCCCGATCTGCGCGGCGTCCGCGGCGAGATGCTGGTCGTGCGCTCGCGCGACATCGAATTCGCGCGTCCCGTGCGCATGCTCCATCCGCGCATCCCGCTCTATATCGTGCCGCGCGGCGAGGGCGTGTTCATGATCGGCGCCACCATGATCGAGAGCGAGGAACATGGTCGGGTGAGCGTCCGCTCGACCATGGAGCTGCTGAGCGCGGCCTTTGCCCTCAACCCCGCTTTCGGTGAGGCGGAGATCCTCGAGATGAAGGCCGACGTGCGCCCAGCCTTTCCCGACAATCTGCCGCGCATCGTGCGGAATGGAAACATTTTCAGAGTGAACGGCCTTTACAGACATGGCTTCCTGCTTGCGCCGGCGCTCGCTCGTCAGGTGGTGGAAGCCGCGTGCGAACCCAAGTCCAATGTGGAGATAGAGGATGCGGATTTTCCTGAACGGCGATGCGCGTGACATCGAGGCCGTGACACTGGCTGGCGCCTTGAACGCGCTCGGTTTTTGCGACGCCGTCGTGGCGACGGCGGTGAATGGCCGCTTCGTGGCCAAGGCCGCGCGGCAGACCGCGACTCTCGAGGAGGGCGATGCGATCGAAGTCGTGGCTCCGCTGCAGGGAGGCTAGCTCGTCATGTCCTTCTACGGCGTAGATCTCTCTTCGCGTCTGCTGCTCGGAACGGCGCGCTACCGCTCGCCCGCGGTCCTGGCCGAGGCCGTGAAGGCGTCGGGCGCTGAGGTAGTCACGGTGTCGTTGCGCCGCGAGAGTGGCGTCGACCGCGCCGGCCAGGCCTTCTGGTCTTTCATCCGTGAGCTGGGTGTGCGCGTGCTCCCCAACACGGCGGGATGCCATTCGGTCAAGGAGGCGGTGACGACCGCGCATATGGCGCGCGAGCTCTTCGGCACGCGTTGGATCAAGCTCGAAGTCATCGGCGAGTCCGACACCTTGCAGCCCGACGTGTTCGGCCTGGTAGAGGCCGCGCGCATCCTGTCCGACGAGGAATTCGAGGTTTTTCCCTACACGACCGAGGATCTCGTGGCGGCCGATCGCCTAGTCCAGGCTGGCTGCCGCGTCTTGATGCCGTGGGGGTCGCCGATCGGTTCGGCGCGCGGGCTCAACAATCTCTACGGCCTCAAGGCGTTGCGTGCGCATTTCCCTGAAATCCCGTTGGTAGTCGATGCGGGAATCGGCGTTCCCTCGCATGCCGCCGCCGCCATGGAATTGGGCTATGATGCGGTGCTGCTCAACACGGCCGTGGCGGAGGCGGGCGACCCTGCCCGCATGGCGCGTGCCTTTGCCCTGGCGGTGGAGGCCGGGCGTCTTGCCTATCTTGCGCAGCCACTAGAGCCGCGTGACATGGCAGCGCCCTCCACGCCGGTGATCGGCAAAGCCGTTTTGGGAGGCTGACCATGCTCGATCGCTTCTATCCGATCGTCGACAGTGCAGACTGGGTCGCGCGCCTGGTGCCGGCCGGCGTGAAGCTTGTGCAGCTGCGTATCAAGGATCTTGCCGAGGCGGAGGTGGCGCGCCAGGTGCGCGAGGCCAGGCTCGTCTGCCGGCAACACGGGGCACAGCTGATCGTCAACGACTATTGGCAGATCGCGCTCGACGCGGGCTGCGACTATATCCATCTCGGCCAGGAGGATCTGGCCGGCGCCGACCTCAAGAAGATCCGTCAGGCAGGAGTCCGTATCGGCGTCAGCACGCACGATCGAGCCGAACTCGAGAAGGCGCTGGTCGTCGATCCCGATTATGTGGCGCTGGGACCGGTCTATCCGACCAAGCTGAAGCAGATGCCGTGGGCGCCGCAAGGTGTCGCCCGGGTCACCGAGTGGAAGCGTCTGGTTGGCGTGCGGCCGCTGGTGGCGATCGGCGGGCTCACGATCGAGCGCGCGCTGCTCTGCCTGAAGGCCGGCGCCGACAGTGCCGCGGTGGTCGGCGACATCGTCACCCATGCCGATCCGGTGGCGCAGGCCAGGGCCTGGATCGCGGCGACTCGGCGGTCAGCCGCTTGACAGGACGCCGATCAGATCGGCTACCTCATGTGTCCAACCAGGAGATTGACCATGAAAAGAAACGCAGTGGCGGTATGGAAGGGCGGCCTCAGGGACGGCAAGGGAACACTGTCGACGGACAGCCATGTTCTGTCCGACGCGCAATACTCGTTCGGCACACGCTTCGAGAATGGCATTGGCACCAACCCGGAGGAACTGCTCGCGGCTGCGCATGCCGGCTGCTTCGCGATGGCGCTCTCGGCGCAACTGGGTGAGGCGGGCATGACTGCCGAAAGCATCCGTACGACGGCGACGATCACGCTGGACAAGGCGGAGGGCGGCTTCGCCATCACCAAGTCGCATCTCGACGTGACGGTGAAAGTCCCCGGCGGCGACAAGCAGGCTTTCGACGCCGCGGCGGCCAAGGCCAAGGCGGGATGCCCGCTCTCCAAAGTATTGAAGGCCGAGATCACGATGGATGCCAAGCTCGAGGCCTGAGCGGCTCAATTCGGACGGAGGAAATGGCCATGACGGATCACAAGACCACCGACCAGAGCGTGATGGCGCATATCGAGGCTCTGGTGGCGGAAGAGCATAAGCTCTACGCACATGGCTCGCCGTCGGACGCCGATCGCGAGCGCCTGAAAAAGATCGGCGTCGAGCTGGATCGTTTCTGGGACTTGCTGCGCCAGCGCCGTGGACTGCGCGAGTTTGGCCGCAATCCGGACGAGGCCCAGGTGCGCCCGGCCAGTGTCGTCGAACACTATAGGGACGAAGAAACCTGATCGAATCTTGCATCATGGACTTCCTCTCCTCCTACGCGCCTCACAAAGGCGCCGCGATGGGCGGGGAATGATTTGAGAAGGATCTGACATGGCCGAAGCCGCTGCTCCTTCGACGACAGACTTGCGCCACGACCAGCTCTATCCAGTCTTGACCGACGCCGAGATTAAACGGATCCGCCGGTTCGGCGAGATCCATCATTACCGCAAAGACGAATTGCTGGCCGAGACGGGTCGGTCGGGCCCGGGAATGTTCGTGCTGATCTCCGGCGAGGTGGCGATCACGCGCCGCGACGGGCTGGGCCACGTCTTCCCCGTCTCCCGTATGGGGGCAGGCGAGTTCGTGGCCGAGATCGCCGAGCTCTCCGGCAAGCCGGCTTTGGTCGATGTGCGCGCGGTCACCGACGTCGAAACCTTGATCGTTCCACCGGACAATCTCCGCAAGCTGATGATCGCCGAGGTCGTGGTCGGCGAACGCGTCCTGCGCGCGCTCATCCTGCGCCGCGTTCACCTGATCGAGATCGGCGCCGGCGGGCCGGTGCTGGTGGGATCGCGCATGCTGCCCGACATGGTCCGGCTTCAGGGATTCCTGACGCGCAACGGCCAGCCGCACACCGTGCTCGATCCCGAGACCGACACCGCGGCCGCCGACCTGGTCAAGCGGTTCGCAGCCCACGAAGGTGATTTTCCCCTGGCGCTTTGCCCGGACGGTACCCTGCTGCGCAATCCGACGGAGGAAACGCTTGCCCGTTGCCTCGGCCTGCTCAACGAGAGCCAGGCGGAAGGTATCTATGACGTCGTCATCGCCGGCGCCGGGCCGGCCGGGCTTGCCACCGCTGTCTATGCCGCGTCCGAAGGCCTGTCGGTGCTGGTTGTCGATGGCCGCGCCTTCGGCGGCCAGGCCGGCGCCAGCGCGCGCATCGAGAACTATCTCGGCTTTCCCACCGGCATCACCGGTCAGGCGCTGACCGCGCGCGCCTTCATCCAGGCGCAGAAATTCGGCGCCGATTTCGTCATTCCGCTGCGCGTCGCCAAGCTTGACTGCGAGGGTGGGCACGAGCGGCCCCTCATGCTCGAGATGGCGGATGGCTGGAAGGTCGCCGCCCGCACCGTCGTGGTGGCATCGGGCGCCCGCTATCGCCGGCCGGCGATTCCAAACCTCGATCGCTTCGAGGGCCGCGGCGTGTGGTACTGGGCCTCGCCCATCGAGGCGAGGCTGTGCGTCGGCAGTGAGGTCGTGCTGGTCGGCGGCGGCAATTCGGCGGGCCAGGCGGCGGTTTTCCTCTCCGGCCACGCCTCGAAGGTCTGGATGCTGGTGCGCGGTCCGGGCCTTGCCGAGAGCATGTCGAGTTACCTGGTCGAACGCATCGCTGCAATATCGAACATCGAGCTTCTGACCGAGACGGAGATCGTCGAACTCGGCGGCACGCGCGACACCGGGCTCGACGCCGTGCGCTGGCGTCATCATCCCACCGGCAAGGAGACTTCGCGGTCGATCCGCAACTTATTCCTGTTCGTCGGCGCCGAGCCGGCCACGGAATGGCTGGCGAGCTGCGGCGTCGATGTCGACAAGAG
>WNFR01006771.1_pt1 | contig 25125 bp, 24 predicted proteins | sample 5400221 | NCBI WGS metagenome assembly WNFR01 (sample SAMN13153357, study PRJNA577476) | soil metagenome | isolation source: 40 cm soil under Madrone tree | place: USA:California | collected 2016-06-14 | reverse complement strand
CGGAGCCATCCGCAACGGCAAGCTCTACGGCCGCGGATCCTGCGACATGAAGGCCGGAGTTACCGCCAACATCTTTGCGGTTCAAGCGCTTCAGACCTTGGGCTTCAGCCCGGCCGCGGACGTGCTCGTCGAAAGCGTGATCGGCGAAGAGAGCGGGGGCGTGGGCACGCTCACGACCATCGTGAAGGGATTCCAGGCGGACGCGGCCATCATCACCGAACCGACTCGTCTGCATCTGTGCCCGGTGCAGTCAGGAGCGCTGAGCTTTCGCGTAAGAGTGGCGGGCCGCGCGATTCACGCCTGCATGAAACCTTACGGCGTCAGCGCCATGGAGAAGTTCTATCTCGTGCTGCAGGCAGTGCAGGACCTCGAGCGCAAGCGCCACGTCGAATACCGCAATCCGCTCTACGAAGATTCGAACAATATCGCACCCGTGAATTTCGGAACCATCCGCGCAGGCGACTGGCCATCGACTGTCCCCGACGAACTGGTGGCCGAAGGCCGTTTCGGCGTCCTGCCCGGGGAACCGGTCCGGGCCGCGCGCGCCGCAATGGCCGCGGCACTCGAGCAGGCAAGCGCCCACGATGACTGGCTGCGCGAACACCCGCCCGCACTGGAATGGTTCGAGGGGCAGTTCGAATCCGGCCAAACGCCCCGGGATTCTCCCATCGTGCAGGCCGTCTCGGCCGCGCACACGCAGACCTTGGGCCAGGCACCGGTCGTGCAGGGCGTCACCTACGGATCCGACCTCCGCTTGTTCACCAACCACGCGAACATCCCCGCGGTCCTCTACGGACCCGGAGACGTGGCCAACGCGCACACGGTCGACGAGTATGTCGAGTTGGAAGAGGTGGTCGCCGCGACCAAGGTGGTGGCTCTGACTCTGTGCCGCTGGTGCGGCGGAGGGTTCGATGGGTCGACCCTACGGAAGGGCCGGCGCTAGACTGCCAGCGGCGTGCAGTTCGATGTCGACCGAATCCCCCACCCGGAGAAACAGGACGCTCGGATTCTTCATGCCCCACTTCGCATAGGGCACCGGAAAGTGCGCCGAAGCGCTCCAATGATCCGTTTCGAGCTTCACTTCGACCGGCACGGTGATCTCATGCTCGGCGCCGTGGATCGCGAACATCCCATGCACTTGCACCCTCGAGGTTCCATCCGGTGAGACTCTTCCGTCCACCCGATCCGGCCGAAATCCGATTTCGGGGAAATGCGCGCTCTCGAGCACATCCTTGTGCATCTTGCGGTCGCGGCCCCGGTTGCCGCTGCGCCCGCTGGTCGCATCAAACACGATTTCTCCGCCCACCTTTCCCGACACCGGATCGAAGTGGAACTCGCCCCGTTTCAGATCGAAAGCTCCTTTCACCTGGTGCAGGACATCGCCCAGCGTGAAATCGGCGGCGGTCCGGGCAGGGTCGCATCGCAGAACGATCTGCTGCGCCCATACCGCGGTGGCCAGATTCGCCCACAACAGGCACACCGCCGCCATTTTCCCGAGCCATGCCGCCTGCCGTTTCAATGGACTCGCCCCAGGCTTGATCACGCCGTCAGCAACCCCCAGCCTAACGCCAATCCGTTGGTCGCGCAGTCCACCGGGGACGCCGCGCCCACGTGTGTCGCCAGCATACCCGCGAACAGCTCCGGTCGCGACTGAAAAGCTTTCATCACCCGCCGGCGAAGGCCCGGGCGTCGTTCGAGCAGGAGCATCAAGTCCGCCATCAGCGCCGGACGGCGCGCCAGCGACCGGTGTCCCGCCTGGTAGACTTCGAGGTTTTCGCGGAGCAGACAATCCGCCAGAAGATCCGCCTGATGGAACGCCTGGCACAGACCCTCTCCCGTGATCGCATCGACTCCGCCGGAAGCGTCGCCAATCAGCGCCACCCGCCCCTTGCTGACGCTCGCCAGTCTGCGCGTCACCGACATCGCACCGCGCTCGACCGAACCATGCTCGGCGCCGCGCAGTCGCTCGATAATTTCCGGAAACGCCCGCAACGCGTCGTCGAGCCGCAAAGCAGGATCCCGCGAAATCAGCGCGACACAAACCTGTTCCGGACCCACCGGGGTCACATACACCTGGCAATCCGGACCCCAGTGCAGTTCCATGAAATCGCTCCAGGGTGCCACCCGATAGTGCCGCCGGAATGCGTAGCGTTGGTTCTTTCGCCGGTGGGTATCGAGCCCGGCCCATCGCCGCACCAGCGAACTGCTGCCGTCGGCGCCGATGATCCATCGCGTGCGCGCCAGTTCGCCGCGCAGCAGCACACCCGCGGCATGAAGTCCGGTGACGACGGCCCGCCACCGGAAGCGGACTCCCGCTCGCTCACACCGCTCGACCATGAGGCGATGCAGGTTCGTGCGCCGCACCCCCAGGGCAAATCCATGTGGAAAGACCGCCTCCGCCGACATGCCTGAACTCAAAAAGCGAATTCCACCGAACCGGTGCGCCTCCGTTCCCGGGATGGTCACATCCAGTCGCTCGAGCGCAGCGATCCCGTCCGGCATCAGGCCTTCGCCGCACGGCTTATCGATCGGCGGGGCAAAGCTGTCGGCGACCGTCACCTCGAACCCGCGCTGCCGGGCCGCGAGCGCCACCGCCAGTCCCGCCGGCCCACCACCAATCACGAAAACGTCGGAATCTTCCCCCATCCTCACCATTCGAGCGCCACCAGTTCCGAGCAGAAACCTGGCCCCATCGCGGCCAGCAATCCCAGCGTACCCGGCGGGGGCCGCCGATTTTTCATCACTTCTTCGAGGACCACCAGCACGGACGCCGACGACAGATTGCCCGTTCGCCTTAGGCAATCCCAGGACGCCGAAAGCTGTCCGTTCTCGAGCGCCAGCGCCGAAGCCGTCGCCTGCAACACCTTCGGACCACCGGTGTGCAGCACCCAGCTGCCAACCTGGTCGCGCACGCGCCCCAGATCGCCGAGAAAGCGATCCACGTCCTGCCCCAGTTGCCGTCGAATCAGGTCCGGAACCTCCGGCGATAGCACGATGCGAAAGCCTTTCTCTGAAACCTCCCACCCCATCATTTCTTCAGTCTCTGGATAAAACACCGACCGCGTCGCCAGGATCTTCGGTCCACTTGCCTGCAGCGCGCGCTCATCGCCCGCCACCACCACTGCCGCCGCGCCGTCGCCAAACAATCCCGACGAAATCAGGTTGGCCATCGACATGTCTTCGCGCTGCAGGGTCAGGGAGCACAGTTCGACTGCCAGAATTACTGCCACCTGGTTCGGATAGGCGCGCACGTAGTCCGCCGCGCGCGCAATTCCCGCCGCGCCCGCCACACAGCCCAGCCCGAACATGGGGATGCGCTTGATGTTTGGCGACAGGCCCATCCGGTTGACCAGGCGGGCATCGATCGAAGGGCTCGAGATTCCGGTTACCGAGGTAAAGAACAACGCGCCAATGTCGCGCACATCCAAGCCCGCTGCCGTCATCGCTCGGCTGATGGCACAGTGCCCCAGTTCCTGGGCGGTGCGGATCCAGTGATTGTTCGCCTCGCCCCAGCCGCTGAGTTTCGGATAAGCGTCGATGGGCAGCGACAGGAAGCGCCCGTCCACTCCAACATTCTTGTGCAGGCGCCGCACAACTTCCGGCTTCGCGAGCCGGTCGCCCCAGTAACGCTCCAGCGCGGCAAACAGCATTTCCTGCGAATAGTAGTGCTTGGGAAAAGCGCTGCTGGCGCTCACAATTTGCATAGAATTCCAGTTCTCGGTTCTCGATGCCCAGTTCCCCACGCCCGGCTCGGACCAAGCCCGCACCTGCAGTGGAGAACTGACCACCGAGAACCTGTTTTCAAATGATTGCGCGCCGTGCGAGACCCAGGGCCTCGGACCAGAACGCGCTCGAGGAGTGTGCCAGTTCGACCACGTCCGCAACCGCCGAGACGAATTCGTCGATCTGTGCATCGCTGACCACCAGCGGCGGTGCGACCTTCAGCACCATAAAGTTGTTCCCGCAGATTTGCGTAAGGATCCCTCTGTCGCGGAACAGCCGCATCACCACGATTTGCCCGAACATGGCGGGATGAATCCTCAGAAACGCTTCGAACGGTATCCGCAAACGGAGTGTCTTGGGCGAGGTGAATTCGACGCCCAGCAGCAGCCCCTGACCCCGAACGCCTTTTACCATCTCGTAGCCGCGGAGAGCTTCGGTCAGCTTTCCCCGCAACCAGCTTCCCGCCTCGCTGGCTCGCCGGCCCAGCTTTTCCGATTCCAGCACTTCGAGCGTGGCGAGCGCCGCCCGCATGGCCAGGCTGTTCTCGCTGAATGACCGAATCGTAGATCGCCTCGGTCATCAGCACCGCGCCGACCGGCACCAGGCCGCCGCTCATCGCCTTCGCGAGCACGACCAGATCCGGATCCACGCCGAACTGCTGCGCTGCCAGAAATGGTCCGGTGCGATACATCCCGGTCTGCACCTCGTCGAGCACCAGCAGAGTCCCGTACCTGCGGCAAAGCGACTGCGCCGCTCGAAAATATTCTGCCGTCGGCACCCGGATGCCGGCCTCCGACTGGATCGGCTCTACGATGAACGCCGCAAAACGTCTGCTCGCCAGGTTCTTCTCAAGGGCCTCGACGTCGTCGAACGGAATGGCTTCGCTCTCGGGAAGCAGGGGGCCGAAGCCTTCCCGCCAGAACGATTCTCCCATCAGCGATAACGCGCCACAGGTTAGCCCGTGGAACGCGCCGTTTGCATACAGAAGGCCCGCGCGCCCGGTGTGCGCCCGCGAAAACTTGATGGCCGCCTCGACTCCTTCACTGCCCGAGCTCGCGAAGAAAACTTTCGTCAGTCGCCCGCCTGCGCGCTGGCACAACTTCTCGCCCAATTCGCCGGCCCGCTCCGCGACGTGTGTCTGGATCATCGCCGGTCCGCAACTCTCCAACTCTTCGCGGATCGCCGCGATCACCGCCGGATGGTTGTGCCCGACGTTGTGCACGCCGTAACCCGACAAAAAATCGAGAATGCGCCGGCCATCTGCGGTGAACAGTTCGCTGCCCAGGCAGCGCTCGTAGCGGACATTCATTTCCAGCAGATCCAGCAACCGGACCCACAGCGGATTGACATGTTCGGAATAAAGCGCGCCTACCGCAGAATCAACGGTACTTGTCACCATCTTGGCCCTTTGCATCGCACGCATGCTGCCGAAGTGTTGGTCCGGCCGGAGTCCTGCATGCACCACGGAGAGAGTGTTTCCCAATCGGATGCCCAGTGAGCGAGAGCGGGTTGCTGCGGCAATCCGGTGTGAGTGTAAAGGTTTGTCAATTACGCGCCAACGTACAAAAACTACGACGCGTCGTGAGGAATGTCTGAAAACTGCAACCCGCGTTCAGTACCGCGGCCTTCGATGGGACAAGCGATATATGCCGTGAACAAAAGTTCACAGCAGGCCTGCGCACGGCAGTCGCTTCCTGGCGCGGGCAAGCAAGATTAACGCGGGCGCGCCCACTTCCTCGACGCCACGGTCGGGGCTGAAAGAGACGCATCGGCGATTTCAAAACCCGAAGACCAGTCTGGCCACAATCACGATCGCGCCCCGCACGATGCCTCGGTATCCAATCAGTGGAGCCCGGTTCACCTGCTCTCCATGGAAACCTGCCAGGACTGGCATTCCAATGACGCCCCCCGACGATCACTGGCATCGGTTCAACGGCGCCTCTAATTCAGCAGCAACAACTTCCCGGTCGTCTGTCGCCCCTCGAGATCCAGGTGAGCCTGCGCCGCATCCTGCAGCGGATAGCTATGTGCGATTCGCAATTTGAGTTTGCCCGCCACGATCATGCCGAACAGCGCACCCGCGCGCATCTCGAGTTCTTCCCGGGTGATGGCGTAGTGCGCCAGCGAAGGCCGGGTCACGAATAGCGACCCCTTCTGAGACAACAGAATCGGGTCAAACGGCGGCACCGTGCCGCTCGACCCGCCGAACAAGACCATGTAGCCGCGCGGCCGCAACACGTTCAAACCCTGCTCGAAAGTGGTCTTTCCCACCGAATCGTAGACCACCTCCAGGCCCTTGCCGTCGGTCAAGCGCTTGGTCTCGACCTCGAAATCCGTCTGCGTATAGAGGATGACCTCGTCCGCTCCGGCCTCCCGCGCCAATTTCGCCTTCTCCTCAGTGGAAGCCGTGCCAATCACGCGCGCTCCAAGGTTGTGGGCCATCTGCACCAGCAAGAGTCCGACGCCGCCGGCCGCCGCGTGCACCAGCGCTGTCTCGCCCTTTTTCAGCGGGTATGTGCTGTGCGACAAGTAGTGCGCCGTCATGCCTTGCAGCATGGCTGCAGCTGCCTGCTGGTAGCTCACCCCTGGGGGGACCTTCACCAGCCGGTCCGCCGGCACCGCCGAGTACTCGGCATAGCTGCCCTGCACCATCGCGTAGGCCACACGGTCTCCCACCTTCACGTCGGTCAGTTCGCGCCCGATCGCCACCACCTCTCCGGCGCCTTCCTGGCCCGGCACGAACGGCGTCACGGCCTTGTACCGCCCCTCGCGGAAATAGACATCGATGAAGTTCACTCCCGCCGCGACGATCTTCACGACAGCTTCATTGGCCTTGGGCTCGGGTACGGGAAGCTCCACCAGCTTCAACGCTTCCGGACCACCGACTTGCCTAACCTGGATCGCTTTCATAGGCCCTCCATTCTAGACTCGGTGCTCGCTAGCGAGCCGACGGTCACAAGCAAAAAGGCAGCCGAAGGCCGCCTCAGTGGAACTCGAATTTCTTTTCGTCGGTTTCAAATCCGCTGCGTGCAGGGCCGGTGCCCGCCCCGGCCTGAGACGCGGCAAAGGGTCTGTAGGGACTATTGCTGTTTCGCGGGCGCGCCTTGTCCGGCCGCCGGGGGCTGGGGCTGCGACGGTGCCTGCATTTTCTTCCACTTCTCCAGTTGCTCCGGCGTCAGCACGGCCGCAATCTTCGGACGGAAAGCTTCCCGAATCTCCAGCGTCTTGGCCCTTTTCTGGTCCGGCGGCAGGTGTTCGTCCAGGCGCACGACGCTGAGCTGATCCCCCTGGTCGGTCAAGATCGGGCGGAGCTTCTCCCTCTGATCGGGCGTCAGGCTCAGCTGCTGGGTGAGATACCGCAACTCGGCGCCCCCCTCAATACTCCGTCGCATCCCCATTGGAGCCACGCTCTGACCGCTGGTTGGAGGCGGCGGCGATCCGGCGCCCTGGCCCCAGGCGCACAGGCCCCCAGACAAACTGAAAACCGCTAGCGCCAGCATCTTCGACGGACCTCGCATATCGCCTCCTCGAGCAGAACTCTCACAAATTTGCGGAGCGGGGGAATATCTTCAGATTTTCAGCCATCCGGGCCAACCGGGCAATGCAAAAGTCTCCCCCGGAAAATCCGGTATTTACCGTCTTGTCGTCTCCCGGCCCGGCAAGGTACTATCCCCGCCCTGTGCCCAAAGTAACGGGGCCTACGACCTTTGTGAATTGACCCCCGGAAACTCCCGAGAGTACCATTTTCGAGAGTTTCTGCATCATAGATACCCAAGGGGCATGCCCAGGGGGTAGGTCGCGGTAACTCATAGAGGAACATGCCACTTCAAAGACTCTATGCCAGGATCGCGCCGGTCGCCGCACTGCTTGCGGCTTGCGCCTGTCAATCGGCCCGCCAGCCTGCGGCCATGCTCCCGGCAAAGCAGGCCACTGCTCCAGCCCTGACCGCCGCGAATGCTGGGGGACCCTCGCTACCACAAGATTCGAAATCGACGCCAGCTCTGCCGGCGCCCGAAGCCGCACCTCAGCCGGCGCCTTCCTCCGATCCGGCCGCCGACCTGATCGCCAAGGTCGAAAAGGAATATTTGGCGGGCCAGGACAACTACAAAGCCGGGCACCTGGAAGCCGCGCGCCAGAATTTTGACCGCGCCTTTGACACCCTCTTGAGCAGCGACCTGCAGATCAACGCCGATCCGCGCCTCGAGGCCGAGTTCGATCGCATCCTCGAAGGCACCAACGGCTTCGAAATGCAGGCCTTGCAGCAGGGCGACGGCTTCACCGAGCAGAAATCGGAGCCCGCGCCGATCGACGAAGCCAATTCCGTGACCTTCCCGGTCGATGCCAACATCAAGGCCAAGGCCGAAGCCGAGATCAAGTCAACCCATTCCGACCTGCCCCTGATGATGACCGACCAGGTCGCCGGCTACATCAACTACTTCTCCTCGCGCGGCCGCGGTACGCTCGAGAACGCGCTCACCCGTTCGGGACGTTACGACGACATGATCCGCCGCGTCCTGAGAGAAGAGGGCGTTCCGCAGGACTTGCTCTACCTGGCGCAGGCCGAGTCCGGGTTCCATCCGCTGGCACTGTCGCGCGTGGGGGCCCGCGGCATCTGGCAATTCATGGCGAGCCGCGCCAAAGGGTACGGGTTGCAACGCGACTGGTGGGTTGATGATCGCCAGGACCCCGAGAAGTCCACCCGTGCCGCCGCCCGCCACCTTAAAGATCTTTACCAGCAGTTCGGCGATTGGTACCTGGCCATGGCCGCCTACAACTCTGGACCGGGCACCGTCCAGAGCGCCGTCAAGCGCACCGGCTACGCCGATTTCTGGGAACTCTACCGCCGTAATGTGCTGCCGAAGGAGACGCGCAACTACGTTCCGATCATCGTGGCGGTCACGATCATGGCCAAGAATCCCGCGCAGTACGGCCTTGATCATCTCGACAAAGAAAAGCCGGTTCCCTACGACACCGTCACCATCGACTACCCCGTGGATCTTCGCCTGGTCGCCGAGTGTGTGGATGTTTCCGCCGCCGACCTGCAGGACCTGAATCCCAGCCTCCTGCGGCTGACCACCCCCAAGGACCACGAGTTCAAGCTACATTTGCCTCTGGGGACCAAAGACAAGTTCGAAACCGCGATCGCCGCCATCCCGCCGGCTATGCGGGTTTGGTGGCGCTATCACAAGGTCCGGCAGGGCGACACACTGGCCTCAATTGCCCACACCTATCGCACCACGCCCGGCGCCATCGCCGAAGCCAACAACCTCGAAGCTGGCCAGGATCTCGCTCCCGACAGCAAGCTGACGATCCCCATCGTCCCTGGCAAGCACGCCACTACCGAAGACACTGCCAGCTACGCAAAGCACCTGACCCGTTACAAGGTGCGCAAGGGCGACACGGTTTTGACCGTTGCCGACAATTTCGGGGTGCCCCCGGCCATGGTCCGCAAATGGAACCACCTCAAGGGCAATAGCGTGGCCGGCCGCCGCTCGCTCTATGTCCGCCTGCCCATCACCCCGAACGCCCGGGAAGACTTTGCCGCCACTTCATCGCCATCGGGGCGCAAGAAGACCGCCCGCGCTGCCCAGCCCGCCATCGTCCACCACAAGGTCAAGCAGGGCGAAACCCTGTTTTCGATCGCCTCGAACTACAAGATCACCGTGGACGCCCTGAAACGCGACAACCGCAACGTGGCCGTCCTCCGTCCCGGAATGGTACTGATCATCCACCCCTGAGAGCAGGTGTCTCGGGTCCCAAACCCGAGGCGTTAGGTCTTAGGATTCAGACGCCTGGCCGTTTTTTGCCCGATCTCGAAACCGCAATCCTGACACCTCAGACCTGACGCCTGAGACGCCGATCCCGAGACGGGAGACCGATCACCCAAGACCTGATTCCTAACGCCCGGTTCTCTGCTATAATCGCGGCCCGTTCAGCGGACTGCAGTCTTTCAAAATCATTCTTGCGCGGCGTCAAGTTCGGCGGCGTGCTTCCGCTAACCAACATCGAACAGCTTCGAACTACCAGCCAGGAGGAGCAATGAGCTTTCACGACGAAACCCTCTACGGACGTGACGACGAGATGGATGAATTCGGCGACAGCGGCGCCTACGGAGAATCGCCCGAAGAGATCTTGGAAGAAGAAGAGGAAGAGGAAGAAGAAGAAGCCGGTCTGCCCGAGATCCGGGAGTCCGTCGCGGTAATCGAAGTGGAGGAACCCGAACCGGCTCCTTCTAAACCCGGCGGCGGCGGTGGCGGCGCGAAGAAGCCGGCCAAGAAGAAAGCCGCAAAGAAAAAGCCGGCCAAAAAAGCAGCGAAGAAGAAACCCGCCAAAAAGGCGGCCAAGAAAAAACCGGCGAAGAAGGCAGCCAAAAAGAAGCCTGCAAAGAAAGTCGCAAAGAAGAAAGCAGCCCAAAAGAAAAAGCGCCGTTAGACGCTTGCTTTGAAGCGTGGGTGCCCTCGCCCGCGTTTCCGAAACCGCGACAAAGGGCCGCGGCAACCGCCGCGGCCTCGGTTCTACCCCCCCGAAAACTACGCGAACCGCTCCGCCACTTTCCGCACCGCCAGCGACAGCATAATCCGCGTCACGCCGCTGATGATCATGCTGACCCCCACCAAGGTTCCAACCGCCCACGCCGAACTCGAGGGCCAATGCACGTAGATCATCCCGCCCAGTACGAGGGTGATGATCGAATCCACCAGGATCCAAAACGCTCCGTCAAGCGACCGCGACTTCCACCACAACATGAAATCGAGCACGCCCTCCACCAGGAACAGAAACGCCAGCATCAGCGTGAGGGTCGCGACTCCGGTGAACGGGCGCAACAGCAGGTAGCAGCCGATGAAGATATAAGCCAGCCCGACCAGCAGCTTCCAGCCCAGGCTGGTTCCGCTATGCGCATGAAATGCCAGCGCCACGTGCACCGCGCCCACGAAAATGAGCAGCCATGCGATGAAGGTGGCCACGGCCACGGCGGCCAGGTACGGTTCTCCAATGGCCAGCGTTCCGAAAATAACCAGCAACACACCCCAAACGATCCCCCACTTCGATCCCTGCTTCACCACCGCCAGTGGATCTGGCAATGCCGTCGCCATAGTTGCCCCCTTGGAAGCGTCTCATTAAACCAGCAATTTTTGGGTAAACAACACGCGCGCGCATTGTGCCAGAGGCGTTCTCGTTGCGCAACATGGAATGGGGGAAGTGCTGGAATTTACAAGGGCCGAAAACCTGAAAATCCTCGCCCAACAGAATGCAATGGTCATCCGTTACAAGGCTGGTGCCACGCCTGCTCTCGGGGGTGATGGAGCAGGGCCAAGGCGCTCCTCAGTCATACCCGGCAATGCCGGCGTGCACTTCAGCGCAGCGCGAACACGGGCAACATTCCAAAACGGCCTCAGCCAATCATGTTCATCGAAATCCCAAAAGGGGGTTGCACATGCGCGGAAGTCCTACTTCTTCCCCACCGCGTTCAGGCACTTGCCATACAACTCCAGCAAGTGCGCAGCATACTCCTCGGGCTTGGACGCGCCGCCGCTGGATTTCTCAAACCCCACACCACTGGCGGTCGAACTGGTCTTGCCGTAGCCGGTCGTCATGGCAATGAACTTCATCAGATCCAGTGCGATATCTTCGTTGCGGCGTGAGCCCGCCGCTACCGTAGCTGGCACATCCATGAACGCCTCCCCTGTCCCGGAAATCAATGACGGAATTTCGTCGTCTTCGTCTTCGAATGGCATGCGACGTTAGCGATGATAGCAAAGGCGAGGGCGTCTAAGCTGGCAGCGCTGCCTGGGTCCGCCGCAAGCGGATGATCATCCACAGGGACGCAGCCAGCAAGAACGGCGAAGAAAAAAATCCCGGCGCCGGACGCGGAAACGTTACCGAGGCCACGGTGCGCCCCAGAATCGTGAACAGGGTGTGGCCCAATCCGTTCGCCAGCATGATGGGCGCATAGACCCAGGCCAGCGGCCGCAGCCACCGCACTCCGCGAAAGGCAAGCGGCGTGAGGCAAGCCAGGATCGTCCACCCCACGATAAGTCCAACTAGCCACTCCCGAAACTCGAATGGCGGCACGGGAAACCATCCCCAGCGCTGCTGCAGGGCGAGAACCGTGGGATTGTAGACGTCGAGAAACCCGGTCAGCGCTTCATCGGCAATGTGCAGCGCAAACGCCGCGCACAAAGCAAGCCAGGGTGCACCGAAGCTCCCACCATTCGGACGAGAGCCGTTTGACATGGGCGCTCTCCTTGATCGTAAAAAATTCAGTGGATTCTCAGAATGGCCGATTCGCAAGCCGGTGTGGAAAAGGGGTCGTCGCTCCGGCAGTTGAGTCGGATGCGCCATCGTTTGCCGGAGCCAGAGCTCTGGGCCAAGTTGGATCGAGCCTTGGGCACGCAATCGTGCACAAGCGCAGAATCCGACACTGACTGCTGCCTGTCCTAGTTCGCCTTATCCGGCATGACGATCCACTTGAGCGCCATGTTCACCAGGCTGAGTACAATGGCTCCCCAAAAGGCCGCACCAAATGTGTAAACGTGAAATCCGGGCACGATCGCTGCCGCCAGCTCGATCATGACCGCATTGATAATCAGCCAGAACAGTCCCAACGTGAGGATGGTCAGCGGAAACGTGACGATCTTGAGGAAGAACCCAAGGGTTGCGTTCACGAAACCAATCACCACGGCCGCAATGAGCGCGGAAAATGGTCCTCGCACAGAAAATCCTGGCACGAGCCGCGAAACAATCCAGATCGCAAGCGCGGTCAAGACCCATTGAATCAGCATCCGCATGGGAGCTCCTCGGGACTGCAGGCAAAGACTATAGAACCGCATGGCCCGGAAGGGCAAATCCGGAACAGCCTGACACGGTCGCGCCTCAGACCGGAAACCTCAGTCCTCGATCAGGGATCTTACCGGTACGGAATTGCCGCTTAGAATCGACTCATGGCGCATAAGACCAATGCCGTGCGACTTCTCGACCAGCTGCGTATTCCCTACGAGCTTCGCGAATACAAAGTCGATCCCGAAGACCTGGCCGCTGAAACCGTCGCCGCCAAGATCAGCCTTCCGCCCGAGCAGGTTTTCAAGACGCTGGTCGCTCGCGGCGACCGCAACGGCACCTGCATGGCAGTGATTCCTGGAAATGCCGAACTCGATCTGAAAGTGCTGGCGCTCACCTCCGGCGATCGCAAGATCCAACTGGCACCCGTCAAAGAACTGCAATCGCTGACCGGTTACCTTCGCGGAGGTGTCACCGCCCTCGCCGGCAAGAAAGACTACCCGGTGTACATCGACGAGACCATCGAACTGTTCGATGTGATCTCGGTCTCAGCCGGAATCCGCGGCATGCAAATCCTGCTGGCTCCCAGCGACTATCTGAAGGCTACCCAGGGAAAGCTGGCTCCACTGGCGCACCCAAAGTAGTTTGGAGCGCAGGCGCCCCACCGCGACAGGCCAGCGGGGGCGCCCCGAAGATGCCGAAGAACAGTTCTCATCCTCTCCCGCGCCCTAGTTCGCCCCCGCGGTTGCCTGGTTTTCCATCCCTTCGAAGGCATCCTGGGCCCGTTGCACCGCAGCCTGCACGTTTTCGCAGATGTTGTCCTTCCCGATCAGTTCTTCCACTCCAGCCTCCTGCAGCAGCTTCGCCGGCTGCTCACGCGCGCCGCACAGGATCAGGGTACGCCCCGTCGCCTGCAGCGCCCGAGCGGTTTCCTCAATTGCGAACAGTCCCGTTGCGTCGAGTGCCGTCATGTTGCGCAGGCGAAGAATCACCACCGGAGGCAGCTTGTGCATATTCTCGGTCACCACCGAAATCTTGTCGGTCGCACCGAACAGGAACGGCCCATGGATTCGGAAGATGGTCGCATAGTAGGGAATATCCTTGTCTTGCAGGATGTGCAGGCGCCCGTCTTCTATGTAATCATCCGTCACCTGCGACACGGTGGTGGTACTGGCTACCCGGCTGATGAACAACAGTGCTGCCAGGATCATGCCCGCCTCCACGGCAACCGTCAGGTCGGCGAACACGGTTAACGCGAATGTCACAAACCACACGCTGATGTCGGTCTTGGTGAGTTTGAACAACTGGGGAATCTCGCGCCACTCTCCCATGTTGTAGGAGACGATCATTAGAATTCCGGCCAGCACCGCCATCGGCACGTAGCTGACCACACGCGCTGCGAACAGCAGCACGCACAAAAGCGTCAGAGAATGAATGACCCCCGCCACCGGCGATTGCGCTCCGGCTCTGATGTTGGTCGCCGTCCGCGCGATTGCACCCGTCGCCGGCAGCCCGCCGAACATGGGTGAAGCGATGTTCGCCACGCCCTGCGCCATCAACTCAACGTTGGGATTGTGGTGATCGTTGCTCATCCGATCGGAGACCACCGCCGACATCAGCGACTCGATCGCACCCAGCATCGCAACCGTTAGCGCAGGTCCCAGCAGCCCGTGAATCAGGTCTGTGCGGAAAACGGGAACCTGCAGACGAGGCAACCCCTCTGGAATCCCGCCGAAACGCGAGCCGATGGTGTCCACCGGAAGCCGGAAGGCGAACACAGCGGCCGTGCCGACCACCAGAGCCACGATCGGACCCGGAATCTTGTTCGAAACCGCGCGGCAGACGATCAGAATGGCGACGGTCGCGCCCGCCAGCAGGGTAGTGTCATAATTCAATGTCTTGAAGTGCGTCGCAAACGCCTCCAGGCGCAGCCAGAAGACACCGGGCACCTTGTCCAGTTGCAAACCGAAGAAATCTTTCACCTGCGTGCTTGCGATCAAGATCGCGATTCCGTTGGTAAAACCGATCACAATCGGACGCGGGATGAACTTGATCGCCGAACCCATCCCCGTCGCGCCCATTGCGACCAGCAGGACGCCCGCCATCACGGTGCACATGAACAGGCCATCGACGCCGTGCGCCGCTACAATTCCGGCAACCACGACCACGAACGCGCCGGTCGGCCCGGCAATTTGCGTCTTCGAGCCGCCCAGCACCGAGATAAGAAAGCCTGTAACAATCGCGCAGTAGATGCCCGCTTGCGGCGACAGTCCCGAAGCAATCGAGAACGCCATCGCGAGGGGCAAAGCGACCAGCCCAACCGTGACTCCGGCAATCAGGTCATGCATGAACTTGTTGAGGTTGTAGTCGCGGAGACAGACAGCAGACTTCGGAAGCCAACTCTCGCTCAGCAAAACACGCGCCATTGAATCATTATGACGACTCCGCGGGCAAATGCATCGGAAAATCTGGGCATGCAGGTTACCTGCGGATGGTTCCGCCCCTTTGAACACTAGCGGCTAGTGAGCCCCGAAACCAGCCGCTCGGATCTTTCTTGCCGCGACGTTTCGACGGCAGTCCCCTCCGCGGGCACGACTTCAGCCGGGCCGTAAGCGAACTAAAGCAAAGCGCAGCCTTCCCGGCCTGGGGGAAAACCCGGGGCCAGAGAAGGGCAGGGCACAGATCGACTGGTGCCGCCAGACGCTACGAAGATAGTCGCGCTTGAGGGCCTGAGATCAGCTTTTGGGAATGAGGCGAGGGTCACGAGCCCGGCTGAGCGCGGCCGCCGGGGAGGGCTGCATCTCGAGTGGCCGCCGAACGATTCCCCAGGGGCCGATCGACTCACTCCAGGCACCGGGAACTGTGTGTTAGGCTCTGCCAAGTTTGGGGAATTCGACATGTCCGACCGGCTCCCCGCGCGCGTGCTGCGTTTCGACATTTTTGAGCTGGATCTGCGCGCCGGTGAACTCCGGAAACGCGGCGTAAAGCTGCGCCTGCAAGGCCAGCCCCTGCGTGTGCTTGCGACATTGCTGCAGTGTGCCGGCGATCTCGTGACCCGCGAAGAACTTCGGGCGCAAATCTGGCCGGCCGACACCTTTGTCGATTTCGACCATAGCCTTCACAACGCCATTGCGCGCCTTCGCGAAACCCTGGGTGATTCGGCCGAGACACCGCGCTACATTGAGACCCTGCCGCGACGTGGGTACAGGTTTATCGCACAGGTGACCGCAGTTGAGCCCGAGGTATCGGCACCTCCGCTGCTTCTCCACGGCCAAGAGTCCGATCCGCGCCGAATTCAGGCCGTAGCAGTACTCCCCCTGGAAGACCTCTCAGGCGATGCGAGCCACGAATACTTCGCCGACGGAATGACTGAGGCCTTGATTACCAGCTTGGCCAAAATCAAAGCTTTGCGGGTTACGCGCGCGAGCTCAATGTAGACGCTGTGATTGAAGGGTCGGTTATGCGCTCAGGCGAGCGCATCCGCATCGCGGCCCAACTCATCCACGCCATCAGCGATCAGCACTTGTGGGCGGAAAGCTACGAGCGTGATTTTCGGGACATTTTGTCACTGCAAGGCGAGATCGCGCGGCAGGTTGCCAACGAGGTCAGGATCATTCTCACCCCCGAGGAGCAGGCACGGCTGGGAAGCGCCCGACAGGTGAACCCGGAAGCGCACGAGCTGTATCTGAAAGCTCGCTACTACTGGAATAAGAGGACCGAAGAGAGTGTGAAAAAGGCGCTCTCTCACTTTCACCGCGCCATCGACCAAGACCCCACCTACGCTCAGGGCTATGCCGGCTTGGCCGATTCCTACAACATCCTCGGTTACTACAACGTCCTTCCGCCGGTAGAGGCTTACCCGAAAGCAAAAGCGGCGGCCTTGAAGGCACTCGATCTGGACGATTCCCTGGCCGAACCCCACGCTGCCCTCGGCGTGGTTAAGCGGGATTTCGAGTGGGATTGGTCCGGGGCCGAAAAGCAATTCCAGCGGGCGATCGAACTCAATCCGGGCTGCGTCGATGCGTATCACTGGCACAGTACTCTTCTCGGTATCCTGGGTCGGCACGCGGAAGCGCTCCGCGAAAAAACCAGGGCACTGGCGCTTGATCCTCTTTCCGTGGTCATCCGAACAGATCTGGCGCGCATGTTCTATTTTTCCCGCGACTACGATCCATCGCTCGAACAATATCGCGCCGCGCTCGACATGGACCCGACGTTCGCTCTCGCTCATCTCGGGCTTGCGCATGTGTACCAGCAGCAAGGCCGGTTTGACGAGGCAATCTCAGAGTTAAAAACCGGGATGCATTTTTCCAGCGACAGCATATTCGCGCTGGCCAAGTTGGGACACGGCTATGCAAGGGCAGGGAAGAGTGATGAAGCGCATGCTGTGCTCAGCCAGTTGAACGCGCTGTCAAAGCAAAAATACGTGTCACCATACGACCTGGCGATGGTTCACGTGGGCTTGCAGGAAGCCGACGAAGCCTTCGCCTGGCTCGAGCGGGCCCTTGAACAACGGTCCCTTTGGCTGGGCTATCTCAACGTAGAACCCCAGCTGGACCCCTTGCGGTCCGACCAGCGCTTCCAGGAACTGCTTCGCCGCGTAGGCCTGACTCACGACGAGGGGCGCAAACTGCAGCCCGCGCCCTCCTTGCCGGCTCCGGCTTCCCACGGGCCCTTTACTGCCCAAGCGAAACTCAGCGTTCGCCTCTGAGGGGCATCTCACCACACCCGGCAAGCATTGGCACGCACCATCGGCTGCCCCGCCTTGCACCCAAACGCATGCGCGAACTCCGGCACATTGCCGATCACGTTGTTCACGCGATACCGGTTGAGGGAATGTCCCTGCGTCAACACCGCCGTGCGTGCCGCTTCCGGCCGGTTGTCCCCGCACCACACATTTGCATACGCCAGGAAGAACGTCTGCAACTGCGTCACGCCTCCATCGGCTGGAGAATCCAGACCCGTCCCCTGCGACTTCAGCGTGCTCTGCAACCCCGAAAGCGCGATGTGGATGCCCCCGTTGTCGGCCGTATCCTCCCCCTGCGAGAGCTGGCCGTTCTGCTTCACGCCCGCCTCGGGAATATCCTGCGTGTACTCGTCCGAAATACATTTGCCGCGCTCGTCGTAGGCAATCGCGTCTGCAGGAGTCCACCAGTCCTTGAGATCCCCGTCGGCATCGAACTTTCGGCCCTGGTCGTCGTAGCCATGGATGATCTCGTGCCCAATTACCATTCCGATCGCCCCGAAATTCACCGCATCGCTCTGGGTGGCGTCGAAAAACGGGGGCTGCAGGATTCCAGCCGGAAAATTAATCGTGTTGGTCTGCGCGTCTTCGTAGGCGTTCACCGTGGGCGGAGTCATGCCCCAGTTGTAGCGATCGACCGGCTTCCCCACCAGCGCCAGCCGTCGTTCGATCTCGAAGCGGCTCGAGCGCTGCATGTTGCCGAGAAAATCATCCCGCTTGATCTCCACCGCCGAATAATCCCGCCAGTGATCCGGGTAGCCGATCTTATCGACTTGCGCCGACAGCTTGTTGTGCGCCCTCTTCTTGGTCTCCTTCGACATCCAGGTCGCGGCATCAAAGTCCTGGTGCAGGGCCGTCTCAATCGCTTTCACCATCTCCAGCATCCGCTGCTTGTTCTCGGGCGGAAAATAGCGGGCCACGTACGCCTGCCCGACCGCATCGCCCAGATCAGCGTCGGCGAAGAGCGAGCAGCGCCGCCAACGCGGCTGGATCTGCGTAGTTCCGGAAAGCGTTCGCCCGTAGAAATCGAAGTTCTCTTCAACGATCGGCTGCGACAGAGACGCCGCCGAGAGGTGCATCAGCGTGTAGCGCAGATACGCGCGCCAATGGTCCACCGGCTCGGAGACGATCAGCTTCTCCACCCCGCGGAAGAACTCTGGTGACGTCACCAGGTACTGGCTCGCCGGCGGCGCCTGTATCGCCGCCAGGTAACGGCTCCAGTCGAACGACGGCGTCAGCGCCTGCATCTGCTCCAGTGTCATTTTGTGATTGATGTTCTTGGGGTCGCGCCGCAAGACGATATCCATGGCCGCATTCGCCAGCGAGGTCTCCATCGCCAGAATGGCATGCGCATCCGAAGCCGCCTGCGCCGAGGGTTCGCCGCTCAACTCCAGCATCTGCGCGACGTGCTTCAGGTACTTCTCCCGAATCTGTTTCGATTTGTCGTCGTACTTCAGGTAGAACTCGCGCGACGGCATGTTCATCCCCGACTGGTCGAGCGCGGCCACGTTCACCCGGGCATCGTCGAAGTCCGGCGAGTTGTAGATGCCGAATAGCACTCCCTGATACTGCGCGTCGATGAAGTTCAGGTCCGCCGGCCGCGTGTTTTGATGCAGCAGCGCAATCACTTGCGGAAGCTGCCACTTGTCCTTGAGCCCGGAAATGCGGTCCAGCAGCGGCTTGAGCGGTGTGATTCCCGCCTTGTTGATGGCTGTTTCATCCATACACGAGGAGAAGTAGTCGCCGACTTTTTTCTCCACCGGAGTCTTGCGAGCGGCCGGCGCAGCAGCCGACTCCAGAGTATTGCGAATTGCGGCCACGTTCCAGATGGCCAGCTTGTTGAACGTTCCCCAGGCCGCCTGGTCCGCCGGAATCGGATTCGCCTTGTTCCACTTGCGGCACGCGTACTCGAAAAAGTCCGTGCACGGATCGAGCGACTTGTCGGCCTCATCCGGGGTAAAGCGCTCGAGCTCGGGCATCGACTCCCGATCGCTCGGCGGATGCGGTTGGCAGAACGAGACACCACAGGCCAGAGAGAGAATGGCAAGAATTGTAACTGTGCGCATGGGCATACCTTTCGGGTGACGCAATGAAGGTAGACGAGAGAAGAACGGATTCGTCACGGGACAGTTGTGGCAATTTTGCATGCCACAGGAGGGTATCAAGGCTCGCTGGAGCACCGCGATGAAATCGGGAAGCCAGATTCGCCACCGCCAGCAAAGGCCTCAAGCTGTTGAATTAAAACCCGATAGCAGCGACCAGCCGCGCCAAGGGCATAGCCGGATGGCAGCTCCACCCCGGCAGAAAACCGGAGCACACTGCGTCGATGAGGGTGCCGGAAATGCTGGTCGAGTTTCTCCGTCCGGTGGCCTTCGGGACAGGTCCGGTCCTGCTCGTCATTCTCCTCCCACGATCCCGGCATCGGCTTTGGTCGCATTCGTCTCATTCACTCCGAAGCTTAGGAGACCTCTCGCAGATGGCCATTCGCGGTAGTGGGCGTAATTGTCTGTCGGTGTTGAGAGGGCTGCGAGCTCGGGCCTGTCAGGAATGACGATCAAACCAGCGGATAAGCCGCTGCTCGAACTCTTTGCGAGAACTGCTGATAGCCCCGCAGTGGTCCGTCGCGGGCACTTCCCATAGGATCAGTGTTGGATTATCGGCCGCAATTCGTCGGGAATGCCGAATTGGGATGTTGCTATCGTTTCGCCCGTGAATCAGCATTACCGGAACCTTGGTGTCTGCCACTATGCTTTCCGGTGAAAGCTGCTCGAAGTTCACCTTGTACTTCCATCTAGCATAAGCGAATGCGACCTCGACAACCGGGCGGAGGATGGTTCGCCCGAGCCACGGGCCAGCATGGAAGAATTGCCCAACACGATCGTAGGCAATCTCACGGAAACTTGAAAAAGGCGATTCCGCAGCAACAGCGCAAAAGTGCGGTTCGGCTTGCAGCGCTTGCAAGAGCTGTGCCGCTCCCATGGATTCCGCAAAGCCGAAGATGCAACCCGGGTGCTGGTTCGGCTGGAGCCAATCAAACCAACGGTGAATGTCCTCCGATTCGAGCAGACCGTAGGTGGCAAGTTGGCCGCCGCTGGCTCCGTGCGCCCGAGCGTCGGGCGCGAGCACGCTGAAGCCGTGGCCCAGGAGCATTTCCGCGTACCCAATCATACCCAGCCGGTTGTCACTAAGACCGTGCAACAGAATGATGGCCTTCCCGTTGCTGTTGCGGGGCCGGATCGTCCAGGCGCTCAGGGTTGTTCCGTCACGGGCAGCGATCTGAACGTCGGCCAACTCAGCCTCATGGCTATGGGCCATTTCTTCTGCCCGCACCTCGTCTTTGGCGGATACTAAGCGCCGACGGGGGTGAATGGTCGCTTCGGCCACCAGGACTCCGACAATGAATGAGAGTGCCAGGTATCCCAGGAAGAAGAGGACTGCGAGTCGTAATACTCTTTCGGGCCGCATCTACAAAAAGGTACGCGATTTCGCGCCCAACAGTTCCCTGAGCTTGGCGTGCGCCGGGGTGGAGCGGCTGTGGGTGTGAATGCTGAGGAATGCAACTAGAGGTTTCCAAGCGTCAACGCTAATAGATGGTATCGTTTGTAGCGGTGACGACGGAGGGGAAACATAGACCATGGAGGAAACGGGCTCCGCCGAAAAATCCGACTGGAGAAACCACGGTTTGCGTATCATTCGGAGCGGCGAGTTGGACAGCAACACGCCTCGGACCCCCGGTATGACCCGCGCCGAAGCCATCTCGCGAGCCCGAGTCGGTGCGCAAAAGCTCTGGGCGGGAACGGTGGTGGTGCAGCCCAACGCCAAGACCGGGCCTCATCATCATGGGGAACTGGAAACCGTGATCTACGTCGTACGGGGCCGCGCGCGCTTTCGCTGGGGAAATCATTTGGAGTTCGTCGATGAAGCGGGTCCGGGTGACTTTGTCTACGTTCCTCCCTACGTTCCTCATCAAGAGCTGAACGCGCGTAAGGACGAGCCGGTGGAGGCAGTGATCGTGCGCAGCGGCCAGGAGCCTGTCGTCATCAATTTGGACATTCCAAGTCCGGAGGACGTTCCCGACACTCCCCAAGACGACCCGTTTCACTCCACGCCGGGAAAGCGTTAAGCATCGCGAGTGCCGAACAAGGTTCCGGGCTGACGATATACGGGTCTTGTGCTCAATTCGCACGCTACCGCGCTCCCTATCGATCGGTTTCAAAATCGCGATTGCGCTCACTCATCCACCGCGACCGGAAAGCGAAGAGCTCGCCAGTCAGCGGTAATCCTGAACGGGCCGCTCCGACGTGCTGTATCCATGAGCAGGAACGCTTTTGTCTCGTCGAGCACCAGACCGGTCGTAATCTTGGTCGCTGTCGTGGCGGAGGCTTTCCCTTCTTACTCGCAGTCGGAGTTCCGCTGGCTAGAATCTCAGCGAGACAAAGCTCTCTGGACGAAAGTTCATCAAGCTTTCAGAGATAAATTGACGCCGACCCTCCAGACCCGAGCACTATGACCTACGGATACAAATACCTCAAAGCGATTGGGGTGCTGAACCGCTCTGCTCTCGGGATCGTGGGTTACAGAACGAGAGAACATCCCCGGCGCGAGGAAAGAAGGGCCGAACATTGCAAATCATAGTTGAAGCATGAACAGCAGGTGCGGCCTGAAATCCACATGCTCTTTTCGCCGCGAAGCAACTTCTCACTGCGCAAGCGCAAAAGCAACGTAGACTCCCCCTGACGGGGACCGGGGATCCTTGCCTCCTCCGGCGGCAATCACCACAAACTGCCGTCCGTTCACCTCGTAGGTGGCAGGGGTGGCGTTTCCGGAGAACGGCAGGGTCACCTCCCACAGAAGAGCGCCCGTGGACTTATCAAACGCCCGGAACTTGCGGTCAAAATTGGTCGCGCCGATCAACAGCAATCCGCCTGCGGTTACAATCGGGCCGCCGTAATTCTCGGTTCCCGTTTCTTTCTGCCCATCGGCCAGAGCAGGATATTCTCCCAGCGGGATCCTCCAGACATAGTCTCCGGTATTGAGATCGATGGCGTTAAGAGTCCCCCAAGGAGGCGCCACAGCCGGATATCCCTCGGGATCAAGGAACTTGTGGTATCCGGTGAGGCGATACTTCATCGTCGGGGGTGGAGAACCCGTGCTCGTCAATTCCTTGCTTTCCCCGCTCACTAGGTAGATCACCAGAGCAGATCGTTGATCGTCAGAAAGATTGGGAAATCCCGGCATTCGCCCTTTCCCGTTTTTGATGATTCCGCCAATCTCTTGGGGCCCCAACCGCTCGCCCACTCCGAGCAGCGAAGGCATGGCCGGGGGCGACCCCTCCAACTTGTCGCCGTGACAGAGGCTGCACTGGTCCAGGTAAAGCGCCCTGGGCCCGCCCTCCGCCGAGTTCTCCGACAGCGCTCCCGTCCACGCAACGTCGTTGGCATTGACGTACAGGATGCCCGTCTCCACATCCACCGCGGAACCGCCCCACTCCGCCCCGCCGTCGAATCCGGGAAATACCACAGTGTCCTTGCCCACGCTGAACGGAACGAATTGCCCTTCGCTGCGGAATTTCCGGAATTGCTCCACGGCCCACGCGTGAGCCTCCGGCGTACGATTCGTGAGCAGGTCTTCAGTGAGAAGTTGCCGCGCGTACGGCACCGGCTTGGTCGGAAGCCCCTGTTGCCGCGCCGCCACTTCCCCGGGAACGTCACTTGGCGGGTAGTTGCGATACGCGATGGGAAACAGCGGCTTGCCGTTCCTGCGATCGAAGAGAAACACAAAGCCTTGTTTCGTGGCCTGCGCAATCGCATCTACCCGCTTGCCCTCGCGCTTCACGGTGAGCAGGGTCGGCGGCGATGGAAAGTCCCGGTCCCAGAGGTCGTGCCGGACCGCCTGGAAGTGCCAGATCCGCTTGCCCGTCTCCGCATTCAGGGCCAGCAGGCAATCGGCGAACAGATCGTCCCCTACGCGATCCGCACCGTAAAAATCCGCTGCCGCCGAGCCCGTGGGAACATAGACAAGTCCGCGCTTCGGATCGAGCGCCATCCCGGTCCAGTTGTTCGCCGCGCCGCTCGTCTTCCATGCATCCTTCGGCCAGGTTTCATACCCGAATTCGCCGGGATGCGGAATCGTGTGAAATGACCAGCGCAGCCTGCCGGTGCGCACATCGTAAGCACGAATGTCGCCCGGCGGCGCGGGCAGCGTCTCTGGGTTGCGGCCGCCCACGATCAGCAGATCTTTGTAGACCACTCCCGGGCTCGTCAAATACACGGATTGCGCGGCTGGATCCCGGCCCAGATCGTCGCGCAGGTCGATGCGCCCGTCTTTCCCGAAGCCCGCCATCGGCTTGCCGGTCGCGGCATCCAGCGCATAGATGAAGTTCATCACCCCGACCAGAACGCGCCGCTGCTTGCCCTCGCCCCAGAATGCGAGGCCGCGGTCCGGTTGGGTCCCCGGAATGCCGGAATCGAACTTCCACAACAGCTTGCCCGTGGCCGCATCCAGTGCGAACACCTTCTGCGAAGGCGTCAGTCCATACAGCATGCCGTCCACGACGATCGGGCTCGTCTGCAAACCGCCCGGCTCCCCGGTGTCGAAGGTCCAGGCCACCCCCAACTTCTTCACGTTCGTTCGATTGATCTGCGCGAGGGTCGAGTAGTGAGTGTTCTCCACCGATCCGCCGTACGCAGGCCAGTCACGCTGTTCCCTTTTCTGGCGGCCTCGTGCAGGACTGGCTGCTACCCTCGGCTCGCTAGAAATGAGCGATCCGACTGCAATTGCGAGGAGTGCGCAGATGGTGAGCTTGCTCATGGATTTCCTTTCCTCCCAAGTCCCGCGATCCTACGTACCTTAGCCCCTCACATGACATTTTTCTTCAGGAAACGAAGGAATACGGCAACAGTTTAAGCAGGAAGGCAGAGCATCCCTGTCCGGGCCGCGCGGCTCGCTCATCCATGGCCGAGCGATTGTTGGCGTAAAATCCCCATTCCATAAGGGGTATGGGTGATGGTCAGAGCCGGTTGCATCACACCGTCTCCACTCGCCCTATCGCATGAGCTCGAGTCCGACCGAGTTGGTCCAATCGGTCTCAATCGCAACTTTATGTCTGGGACACGGGCGGCTAACGCGGGACTTTTGACTTTTGACTTATGACTTATGACTTGCGGAGCAACTTCTTTCTGGGGCCTACTCCACTGAGACCATACGGAACCTCATGCGTAGGGTTCCCTGGTATTTGTTCCTCTCCCCTGGCGCTTGCGACGGATGCTGGAAATCTACTTGTAAACCCTGTGCCATCGTGTGCTTTCGGCAAGGCTGCGTAGTACCTGCCGGGACGGCGTGGTTCAGAAGCAGTAGCCCTGCGCCACCCAGTAATGCCAGTCGCCAATGGCCTCGGCAGCGGATTGGTCGGGGTCAATGGCAACCAGTTGTGACAGGGGAACTGCCATAGTCCGACCGTGCCAGCGGATCAGCACTAGCATGTCGGCGGAGCAGGCGTCTTCCGATGCCATACGCTGGACTTGGACGGTTTCCCCCTTCCGGAGCGGTGAAACGAGTTTGGCAGCGATGCACGTGGCTTGAAAGGGGAATCGGATTTTGTCCTCGAGGTAGTAATACCACCCCATGATCTGCTCTTCCGGCCCATAAGCGTCCACGATGATTTCGTTGTCGATTCGGTCCTCCCGCACGGGGTCTTTCTTGGATCTCTTCAAAGGGAGACGATCCCCTCTAAGGTTTCGCGAGGTGAGTAGGCCGGGGGAATTTCACCCCCAGCCTCTCGCAGAACCGAGCGGGAGACTCTCGTCTCACTCGGCTCCCATCAGGCAAACATGCCTTTCATAGCGATCGGCCAGTGAACGAACAGATCCACACGTGTCTCA
>WNFR01007636.1_pt1 | contig 25140 bp, 30 predicted proteins | sample 5400221 | NCBI WGS metagenome assembly WNFR01 (sample SAMN13153357, study PRJNA577476) | soil metagenome | isolation source: 40 cm soil under Madrone tree | place: USA:California | collected 2016-06-14 | reverse complement strand
CTTATACCTTCTAGGCAGGCACTCGGAAAGGTCCCTCCATGAACTGCGTGATCGCGCAACTTGGGGTTAGCCCTTCACGCTAATCTTGGAGAATGAGAGCACCGCAGTCCCGGGGCGAGGCGTGCCCATAGAGGTGGCAGGCCGGAAAGTGGTGAAAATTAACATGTTTTTCACTTGATGAGGGAGGTCTCTCAGCTTGTCTGGATCGGAAAGTATCCGGTAATCCTGGATCCGGCCATTCGCGTCCACGTAAGCCTCAATCACAAGAGAATCCTCGTTGATAGGGCCCAGCGTCACACCGAAACTGGTTTCCTGTAACTCCGGATCAGTGAAGAACATCAATGGCACGTCGGCTGTATTGGCTTTTACCGGTAGCGTAAGAAATCCCATTACCAAACCGAAGATCAAGATCGTTGCCACCAGCCCGGCAGTGGCTGGAACCATAAAAACGCCAATCGCGTTCTGCATGCGAATTCTGAAGCTGTTCAGGTAAGGCTGGTGCTGCCGGGCGGCTTGGTGAGAGATTGCGAGCCGGATCCTCAGTGAAAGGTCTTCCGGCGCTTTGGCGCGGCCAAGTTTCGACAAAAGAGCCTGAGTCTCGCGCAGCCTGTCATATTCATGGCTGCAAGTAATGCAAGCTTGAAGATGCGCGTTCAATGAATACATCTGCTTGCCTGTAATTGCTCCGTCCAGATAAGCAGAAAGCATGGACTTGGCCTGCAGACATGTCATGGCATTACCTCAATTCTGACTCCGCTGCGAACCCGCCTCTCACTTGACGCCGAGTCAACCGTGCTCAGACCCAGTTGCGGCCGAACTTCCTTTACATATTCACTCAAACGCCTTTTGAGCGCTTCACGGCCCCGTGTGATACGCGACTTCACCGTTCCAAGAGATACCTGAGTGATCTCCGATATCTCTTCGTAGGAGAGGTCTTCAATGTCACGAAGTACGACCGCAGTGCGGTATGGTTCGGGAACTTGACGCAATTCCGCCTCGACTCGGGCCTGGATCTCATGATCGGCGGCGGTCTCGAATGGCGACTTATGCCTGTCCACGAGCGCTGCATTGACGGATTGGGGGACAGAATATTCAGAGGCGTTTTCCGCCTCCATCGAGGTTTCTTTGGACTTGTGCCGGAACCACCAACGCCGCCGATTGGAGGCCTCATGGATGGCAATCCGGTAGATCCATGTCTTCAAACTGGATTCACCGTGAAAATGCCTCATCCCACGAAAAACCTTCAGGAAAACCTCCTGAGTGGTATCGGCCGCATCGGCTGGATCGGTCAGGATGCGGTAGACAACGCTGTAAACCGGCTGATGAAACTCTCCCACCAGCCAGGCATAGGCTTCTTCAGACCCAGCCTTTAGTTCGGAGATAATGGCGGATTCCTGAGTCCGGATTCCGATCACGCTTGCGAGATCACCCAAGTTGGCTGCTCCCGCCATGCTTGTCATGGCGTACCCCCATTATAGGTCTATCCGCAACTGCTTTGTTGCTGAACTTATTAGACTCCGAAGGCATCGGCAATGTTCCGCACCACTGGAAGTCTCTGGATTTGAAAGCACTAAACGGGCATCTCGGAGAGACGTAATACCGCGGCATTTATTGAGGTGGCGCCGCCGCAGGCGCTGGTGGGCTCGCTGAATTTGCCGTCTTTGGCTTTGGGACGGGTTTCTTTTTGGGCGTGTTCGCTTTCTTTGGGGGCGGTGCAGTATCGTCTACCACGGTTTTCTTGGGAGCCGCTTCGGCTCTCGCGTTTTGCAGCGCCACACGCAGTTGTCCAATTTCGGTTTCTTTTGCAGCCGCAATTTTGTCCATACGATCGGCAAACGCACGCCGCGACTCTTCGATTGCACTCAGATTTTTGCTCAGCGACTGAAATTCCTCTTTGCTGCCGAATGCCCCCGCGGATTCCACAACGGAGCTTAAGACATCGTTCAGAGCATCAAGGTTGCGGTAGACCTTAAATGTGAGGGGCGCGCTTTCCGGGGAGTTCTTAAGATCGGCGAGGATGCCTGGAAGAGCGGTTTGCAGATTTCTTTCGATAGACTCCACGTTGCCTTGCGTCTGACGCTTGGTTCCCGAGTCTGTTTTCCATTTCTCAATTCGCAAACGCGACAAATCTTCCTGGGTAGCTTGCGAAGCTTGCTGCAAGTTGGAAAGCAACTGGTTCAATTCGGAAATCGACGAATACGACACCGGGGGCGCCTGCGCAAATCCCGTAGCGGTAGAAATTACGAGACAACAAAGAACTGCGAGCATCTTTGTGCTGTTCATCTTCATGTTTGAGCTCTTTCGACCCAGCATACTCATTTTCACAGGTTTCGCAACTCGCATTCTACTTCGCTTTGTTTGACTAACCGATGGAGCTGGGTGAGAATTGCTTCAGGAAACTTTCTCATCGTGGGCCTGTGGCGCAGCTGGGAGCGCGCTTCCATGGCATGGAAGAGGTCGTCGGTTCGATCCCGACCAGGTCCACCATTTCTTCCGTCATGCCGCTTTTTGCTCTCCAGGAGCCTTGGCCTCAGGATGGCCGCGCAAGGCTGCGGCATGCTCAATCTGCGCGTTGATCTCGGCCCCGATTAAGAAGGAAAGACCGGTCACGTAAAGCCAGATCAGCAGGATCATCACTCGCCGAGTGATCCATAAGTCCGGCTGTAGGTGTTGAAAAAGTGGAGATAGGCACGAAAGCCGAACGAAGCGGCAATCCAAAGCAGAACGCCGAAAATTGAACCCGGCGTGATCCAGTACCAGTGCTGCTCTTTCATATCCGGCCCAAAATAGTAGATCAGCGAAAATGAGAACGTAATAAATACGGCCGCGACCACCCACTGCGCCATCTTCCAGCCGACAATTGCGAACTGGCCGAGACCATAATACGTTCCGATCGCATTTGTGAGGTATCCCCCGGCGAGGACTGTTACCAGTGCGAAAATTACCAGCAACGAAATTGCCAGCGTTAATACGAAGGCAATGGCGTGAACTTTGAACCAGGAGCGCGTTTCCCTAATTTCGTAAGCTCCATTCAGACCTGAAATCATTGAAGTCATTCCGCCTGACGCAAACCACAGGGTCAGCAGAATTCCGAACGTGAGTTTCCCATTGCTCGCATTTCTCATGACCTCATGGAGCGTGTGATTTACGACTTGGAATGCCTGAGGCGGCAGAACCTGCGAGAAGTGCGTCAGCAAATTTGTTCGGAGCAGCCTCCCACGCGACGCAAACAATCCCAGGAACGAAAGCATGAACAGCAACAACGGGAAAATCGCGAGAATAAAGTTGTAAGCCAGCCCGGAAGCCCGGCCGAACAAGTCTTGTTCATTGACCGCACGTATGACTTTTTTGAGGAGTTCGCGGGGAGTTAGCCCACCCAAGTCCCACAGCGTACTTATCTGCTCTTCGGTCTTGAGGCTTGATTCAGTCATCGACACGACCGGTGTCAGTCGCATCTTGGATTACGCCTAAATCAGGGTCGTTGCCCTTTTAGAGAAGGTCTATTCAGAGCGGGATAAAGGCTAAGCGGCGTCGTCTTCGATTCTAATACGTAGTGATTTCAGGAACTTGAGGTCTTGGTCGCTGATCTTCAATTCAGGGTTGCTGGACAGGGTTGTGACCATCGAGGTTTTGTCACTTGATTTCTCGCCGGGACGACTCACGCCGATCGTGGCCTCGAGCACCAGAAAGATATCGTAACCGCCTTCTTTAATCCGGGACACAACGTCAGCAATCTGCTCCGAGTCGGCCAAGGACTCGTTGATTGCTTCTCCCAATTCTTTCATCAACTGCTTCAGTTGCTGGTCCACGGATCCCCCGTTCCACTGAATGGAACTATTTCTTAGATGCGGTGAAGGTCCGAAGCAGCGCCTTACACTCCCATCTATTGGTTATTTTAAACCCCGGCGTTGGTAAAATCGAGAACAATGGCGAATGTCTCAACTGCGCGGAAAGTAGGCATTGCCGCCCGCATCGCAGGGCAGCAAGTCAGGCGTTCCCGGACCTATGGGGCCATTGTGGGGGCCGCACGCGCCACTCTCGGCCACTTCCAACTCTGGCTGGAAATCACCGGCTTCGTCTTCGTAGTGTTTGCCGTGGTCGGGGGCGTTGCCCTGGTACGAGAATCCGTTGCCTATCACGCCGGCAAAGGCACATCGGGGAGGGTAGCGGCAGCCACAGCTTTCACTTTGGTGTTTGCGTGGTTCGGTGCAAGCTCGTTTTGGCGAGTACGATCAAAGAAGTAACTTACATGCCAGGCAAGCCGAAAGTTCCAGCATCGTCTGCTGATCCGGAAACATCTTCCCACATTCCCGTCCGTCAGCTTTACACGCCCTCTGACCTGAGCGACTGGGACTATGACCAGCAGGTTGGTTATCCGGGAGACTTCCCCTACGCGCGCGGCGTGCAGCCGACCATGTACCGCGGCCGGCTTTGGACCATGCGCCAGTATGCCGGCATGGGAAACGCCGAAGAGTCCAACAAGCGATACAAGTACTTGCTGGCGCACGGCACAACGGGTCTTTCGGTGGCTTTCGATCTTCCCACGCAGATTGGCTTGGATTCGGACCATCCGCTCGCTGCCGCCGAAGTTGGCAAGGTTGGGGTTGCGATTGATTCGATTGAGGACATGGAACGCCTCTTCGACGGAATCGACCTGACGACAATCTCAACTTCGATGACTATCAATGCGACGGCGCCTATCCTGCTCGCCTTGTACGTGGCTGTGGCGCGCCGGCAGCGAGCCGACATCAAGAAACTTTCCGGCACAGTTCAGAACGATGTCCTCAAGGAATACATCGCACGGGGAACTTACATCTATCCCATTCCTCAGGCAATGCGGCTGGTTACTGACCTGTTTGCCTGGGCAAACGAAAATGTGCCTGAATGGAACACGATTTCCATCTCTGGTTATCACATGCGTGAAGCCGGTGCGACGTCAGTCCAGGAAGTGGCATTCACGCTGGCAAATGGTATCGCGTATGTTAAAGCCGCCGTGCAGGCGGGCTTGGATGTGGATGTCTTCGCTCCGCGGCTTTCCTTCTTCTTTAATTCGCACAACAATTTTCTGGAGGAAGTGTCCAAGTTTCGGGCGGCTCGGCGCATGTGGGCGCACATCATGCGCGAGAAATTCAAAGCCAAAAATCCGCGGTCATGGATGTTGCGATTTCACACCCAAACCGCCGGCTCCACTCTCACCGCGCAGCAGCCGGAAAACAACATCGTCCGCACGGCGATTCAGGCCATGGCGGCAGTGCTGGGCGGCACCCAATCCCTGCATACAAATTCGTATGACGAAGCTCTCTCCTTGCCCACGGAGGAAGCCGCGAGAATCGCGCTGCGGACGCAGCAAATCGTCGCCTACGAATCGGGAGCGCCGAACACCATTGACCCGCTCGCGGGATCGTACTTCATTGAATCGCTCACCGATGAAATCGAGAAGCACGCGAATGGCTATCTGGAAAAAATCGACGCGTTGGGCGGAATGCTGAAGGCCATTGAACGAGGATTCGTCCAGCAGGAGATTCAGAATGCCGCGTACGAATATCAGCGCGCAGTAGAGAGTGGAGATGCGACGGTTGTCGGTGTGAACCGCTTTGCTCAAGACACAGAAAACGCTGTTCCCCTTCAACACATTGACGAATCGCTGGAACGCAAGCAGGTGGAACGAGTTCGCGCCCTGCGCTCAAGACGGGATCATGGCCCTTGGAAGGCCTCCATTGACGCGATACGCAATTCGGCTCGATCGGATGAGAACTTGATGCCAAAGATACTCGTAGCCGTGGAGTCGTATGCCACGGTCGGGGAAATTTCAGACGCCATGCGGAGCGTCTTCGGGGAGTACCAGGAGACCGTGGTGATCTGATGGGAAGCTCTTAACCGCAAAGTTCGCGAAGGAATCGCAAAGATCGCGGAGGAGGTTTTCTGTTCTACGTCTTTGTCTTTGCGAACTTTGCGGAAACTTGGCGCGCTTTGCGGTTAAAGGCTTTGATGTCTGCAGCAGCAGCTAAGCTCGCTTAGTCGGATACCTTGTAGTCGCAGGCTTCGCGGCAGGGCGGGCAATAGTAGAGCCCGTCGTGGCAGAGGCGAACGTCCAATTGGCTTTGGCAGGAGCAGCAATATCTCTCGCAGCTGCATTTTCCTTCACTCATCTCGCACTGCATACAAAGGAATTGTTTGCCTGTCCCTGTGCTGGAGCTCATACTCCAAACCTATCCCAGCCGGACGGATCGGGAAAGTGTCTACGGTGCTTGGCCGTAAGGCATGTGTCGGCGGGAATCGAATGTTAGAATAGCTAGATTCAATGCCGTCGAAATCTCTATCTGTAGCAGCCCCTGAACCGCCAAAATCCACCGCTCCCAAGGTTGGATTCGTCAGCCTTGGCTGCCCCAAGAACCTGGTGGACAGCGAAGTCATGATGGGCATGCTAACCCAGGCGGGTGCCGAGCTTGTGCCTCGCGCCGAAGACGCCGAGATTATTGTCGTCAACACCTGCTCGTTCATCGAAAGCGCGCAACAAGAGTCGGTTAATACGATATTGGAAATGGCCCGTCACAAGTTAGGACACGCCAAAAAACTTGTCGTCGCAGGGTGCCTGGTGGAACGCTTTCGAGACGAGATCCGCAAAAATATTCCAGAAGTGGACGCGGTGGTCGGAACCGGAGAACTCGAAAATATTCTCGCCGCCGCCGGAGTTGCTCCGGCTCAGCCGAACGATTCGCCATTTCGAATTCTGACATCGCGTGCGGAAGGCGATGCCCGCGCTGCTCAGGGCCGCTTCTCCCGCGAATCATGGGACGGGGCCATCTCCGACCTGCCAAATTATCTTTACGACGAAGGCACGCCACGCGTGCTTGCGACTCCCCGCTACACCGCTTACATCAAGATCGCCGAAGGCTGCGACCATCCCTGCAGCTTCTGCATCATTCCGCAGTTGCGCGGAAAATTCCGCTCGCGCAGATTCGAATCCGTGGTTGCCGAAGCCGAACGGCTTGCCCGCTCCGGGGTACGCGAAATTACCCTTATTGGACAGGACACCACCTGCTACGGCGAAGACTTCGGCCTTAAAGACGGACTGGCACTGCTGCTGGACAAACTTGCTGCAATAGAAGATTTGCGATGGGTGCGATTTCTTTATGCGTATCCCAACAAGATCACGAACCGTTTGCTCGATACCATCGCGGCCCACGAGAAGATCTGCTCCTATGTTGACGTGCCACTACAACACGCATCGGCTGCGACTCTCAAGCGCATGAAGCGCGGTGGCAGCGCAGATATTTTCCTTCGCACGATAGACAAGATGCGACGCACGATTCCCGGCGTGACCTTGCGCACTTCGTTCATTGTCGGATTTCCCGGCGAGACGGAAAAGGAATTTGAGGAGCTTTGCGATTTTGTCCGAGCCGCCGAATTCGACTGGATGGGAGCTTTTGCCTACTCCGACCAGGATGGCGCGACCGCGTTTTCGCTGGCAGAAAAAGTCTCGCCGCGAGAGATCGAACGCCGGCGCAAACACCTGATGCAAATCCAGCGTGGAATCAGCAAGCGCAAGAAGAAGGCGCTGCGTGGTAAGGAATTTGATGTCCTGCTGGAAGGTACTTCAGAAGAAAGCGATCTGCTGCTTGAGGGCCGCAGCGTCATGCATGCCCCCGAAATTGACGGCAAACTTTACATCGCCGATGTTCCCGACGGGATAATGCCCACTGCTGGCGAGTTCTACCGCTGCCAGGTTACGGAAACCCACGAGTACGACGTCGTCGCCCGGATCGTATAAGAAGCAGACGTCCTCGTCTGCCACTACGCTGCCTTTTTCAGAACCAGCGCCGAATTCTTCGATCCGAATCCCACACAGTTGCAAATCGCATGCTCGATCTGAGCTTTGCGCCCGACATCCGGAACGTAGTCGAGATCGCACTCCGGATCCGGCTGGTCAAGATTAATTGTCGGCGGGACCGTGCCATGCTCCATTGCAATTAGAGTGGCCGTAACACTTGCGGCACCGCAGGCTCCCTGTGGGTGTCCAATCTGTGACTTCAGACCTGACATCGGAATCTTAGTTGCGCAAGCGCCGAGAGCCAGTTTCAATGCCCGCGTCTCCACCCGGTCATTCATTTCTGTCGAGGTTCCGTGCAGGCTCACGTATTGAATATCTTCTGGTGCGAGCCGCGATTCTTCCAGCGCCAGAGTGATCGCCCGCGCGGGCTCCTCGGGGGAATCGCTCATGCGCACGCGATGGAATGCCTCGCAGGTTGCGCCATAGCCTGCGATCTCCGCATACATGCGCGCTCCGCGTGCCTTGGCATGCTCGTAATCTTCCAGGACAAACATCCAAGAGCCTTCGGCGAGCACGAAGCCATCACGGTCGGCGGAAAATGGCCGCGACGCGCGCTCGGGAGCATCATTCCAGGATTGCGTCAGGGCGCGAATCATCGTGTAACCCTTGATGATTCCCTCGGTGATCGGCGAGTCCACTCCGCCGGCGACAAACATCGGTTGCACACCGGCTTGAATGTGTTGATACGCGTAGCCCAGAGCGTCGGTCGACGAGGTGCAGCCCGCGGTCACCACATGACTGTATCCGCGGAACCCGAACCGCATGCTGATTTCACTGGGAATGGTCCCCATGGTTCCGCTCGGGATGCAGAAAAGGCTAACTTGTTTTTCTTTCCCGCTATGCCACAACCGGTATTGTTCCTCGGAGAATTCCTGCGCACCGCCGCCTGTACCCAGGATGATTCCGATTTGCCGCTTTTCCTCGATCGACATTGCGGCCATGTCGAGACCGGAGTCGGCCACCGCCTCGCTGGTCGCGGCAAGACAGAGTGGCACGACGCGCGAAACATGCTTGCGCTCGCGTGCGTCCACCCAGGCAAGCTCGTCGAATTCTGGAATTTCGCCCGCGATGTGTACCGGCAGGCGCGAAGAGTCGAAACGTGAAATCCGCTTCACGCCGGATTTCCCGGCAAGCACCGCCCGACAGAAAGCTTCTTTGCCGATGCCGTTCGGGCTAACTACGCCCATTCCCGTGATTACGACGCGAGGAAGCATATGTAAGTTCCGGCCTCAGTTAGGCCCGCAGTGGGATAATCATACAGATGCAGATGCCACTCGGATTGTACATTTCCGTTCCTTTTTGTAAGACGAAGTGTACGTACTGCAACTTCGCCTCTGATGTCTTCTCGCGCGCTGTCTTCGACCGGTACATTGATCGCGTTTGCGGCGAAATCGAGCATGCCACAGAAACCGCGGAGCAGATGGGCAGTTTGATTGAACGCTCGGTCGACTCTATCTATCTCGGTGGCGGCACTCCCACTCTGCTAGAAGTAGCGCAGCTGGAACGGCTTTTTGTCACCATCTCGCAAAATTTCGCAGTCGAAGGTGAAGCTGAAATCACTGTGGAATGCGCGCCGGGCACGCTGACTCCTCCCGTGCTTGAGGCTTTACAGCGCTGCGGAGTCAATCGCGTGAGCCTGGGCGTCCAGTCATTTGTTGACAAAGAAGCAGCGTCAGTCGGCCGTCTGCACAACCGCGACATTGTCTTCGCCGATATTGAAAGTCTGCGCGTAGCGGGAATTTCGAATATCAACCTGGATATCATTGCTGGGTTGCCGCATCAGACTTGCCAATCCTGGGAAATCTCTTTGCACGAACTACTCGCCACCGGAGTCCCACACGCAAGCATTTACATGTTGGAAGTGGATGAGGATTCGCGGCTCGGGCGCGAGCTCATTGCCGGCGGACAAAAATATCATGCTCACTTTGTTCCTGACGACGATCTGACCGCCGATTTCTACGAAGCCGGCTGTGAACGGCTGAACTCCGCCGGCATTGAGCAGTATGAAATCTCGAACTTTGCCCGCCCGGATTTCCAGTCGAAACACAATTTGAAATACTGGACGCGCCAGCCGTATCTGGGATTCGGCGTTGACGCGCATTCAATGTTGCATTCGGTAACTGGGCAGAGCGCAATCAGATTCTCGAATTCCGACGCCTTAGAGAAGTACGTGGCTGGAGCGCCGCGAAATATAACAGTTGTATCGGCAGAAGCAGGGTTACAGGAGGCATTCTTTTTAGGGCTGCGTCTCAATCGCGGGGTGGATATCAAGGAAGCAGAGAGGAATTTCGGTGCAGGGGCTGTCGCCAGCTATTCCGAAACTATTTCCGAGCTTGTGAGCTCAAAGCTTTTGGAAAGCGAAGACGCTATCATCCGATTAACTCCGCAAGGGCGGTTGTTGTCGAACGAAGTCTTCGAAAGATTCATCTCCATCGAATCCCCTGCCGCTATCGCGCCGTGAAGTGATTCCGCTATAATCCACTCCCGAAAGCGAGGTGAATCCATGCCCAACGGCCTTTGCGCTGGCCTGGCTGGGCCATTTGATCGAGGGCAACAAGCCAGCATTTCTCACTAATCCCGCGCACGTCTTCGTAGCGCCGCTGTGGATGGCGAGAAGAATATTCGGCAAGACAGCGAAATGATTGTGGGGCGTTGAAGTCTCTGTCGTCCCTCCAGGACTCGCTCACTTCCTCGTCCAACCCAGGGCTGACGCCCTGGGCTAAGTTATTTCGCTCCTACGGAGCTGGATTTCGGCGGGTTGCTGCGCGATTGCTCGACTCACAAAGAGGTTAGCGGGGCAACTCGATTCGCAAGGAAGTTAGCAAAAGAACTCAATTCACAAAGCGGTAACAACGCAACTGGACTCACAACGAAGTGATCAGGTAACAAACTCGCTTAACCAACCGGTCGGTACGAGCATTTCTTCCCATCCTCTCCGCTGTGTTGTAATAAATCTTTTCCCCGCAGGAGAGTGCCTTTGGACTTCCAGCTCAACGACGAACAGCTTCAGCTCAAGAAGAGCGTTCGCGAATTCGCGCAGCGCGAAATTGCGCCCAACGTCCGCAAGTGGGACGATGCCGGGGAATTCCCGCTCTCCACCGTCAAAGAACTCGGCAAACTCGGACTGATGGGCGTAGTTTTTCCTGCGGAACTCGGCGGCGCCGGCATGGGCTATGTCGAGTATGTCACCGCTATCGAGGAGCTCTCGCGGGTGGACGGATCAGTTGGCATCATTGTCGCTGCGCACACTTCCTTGTGCTCGAATCATATTTTCCTGGCGGGAAACGACGCGCAGAAGAAGAAATACCTACCCAAATTGGCGACCGGTGAGTTTATCGGCGCCTGGGGATTGACCGAACCATCTTCTGGTTCTGACGCCGGCAGCGCGCGCATGACTGCGGTTCGCCGAGGCGGCAATTGGGTCCTGAACGGCACCAAGACTTTCTGCACGAACGGTCATTATGCTGACGCGCTTGTCGTTATTGCGGTAACGGATCGTGCTGCCCACACGCACGGTCTTTCAGCGTTCATCGTCGAAAAGGGAACCAAGGGCTTTCGTCCCGGCAAGAAAGAAGACAAGCTCGGTCTGCGCGCCAGCGATACTGCCGAGCTGATTTTTGAAGACTGCGTTCTTCCTTCCGAGAACCTGCTCGGCACCGAAGGTCAGGGATTCGTGGACGCCATGCGCGTGCTCGACGGTGGTCGCATCTCGATTGCGGCGTTATCACTGGGCATGGCCGAGGGTGCCTACGAAGCCGCCCTCAACTATTCAAAGCAGCGCAAGCAATTCGGCCGCTCCATCAGCGATTTTCAGGCGATCCAGTGGAAGCTCGCAGACATGGCCACAGAAATCGAAGCTGCCAAGTTGCTGACGTTGCGGGCTGCCGCAATGAAAGACGCTGGTCTCAAGACCACGCTGGAATCCTCGATGGCCAAGCTCTTCGCCAGTGAAATCGCGGTGCGGTGCGCGAACGAAGGCGTACAGATTCACGGTGGCTATGGCTTCATCAAAGACTATCCGGCGGAGAAGTTCTACCGCGACGTGAAGTTGTGCACCATCGGCGAAGGAACCAGTGAGATACAGCGCATGGTGATCGCCAGGCAGTTGCTGAAAGATTAGTACAAACCGTGTGGGGCGGGCGCCCTCGTCCGCCTGCATTCATCTGACAATTCCTGTTTGCCCTTTGTCTGCTTTACACTTACTCATTTGAATGTCGAAATCCAACAGTGGGCAAAGCAGCTTCGCGCAGGCGACTCCCGCGTTCTCGCTCGCGCCATCTCGACGGTCGAGAACCACACTCCAGGTTGGCTCGATTTGCTCAAGGCGCTTTTTCCTCACACCGGAAAAGCCCGCACCATTGGGCTGACCGGGGCACCCGGCGCTGGCAAGAGCACGCTGGTCGATCAGCTGGCGCGTCATTACCGGAAAGAAAATCGCACGGTGGGCATCATCGCCGTCGATCCCACCAGCCCTTACACGGGAGGCGCGATTCTTGGCGACCGCATCCGCATGCAGGAGCACTTCTCCGATCCGGGTATTTACATCCGTAGTATGGCGACACGCGGCTCGCTGGGAGGACTTGCCCGCACTACCGCTGATGTTTCTATGGTCCTTGATGCCTCCGGCCGCGACATCGTAATGATCGAAACCGTCGGTGTCGGACAGGACGAAGTGGACATCGTGCGAGTTGCGGACATCACCGTTGTGATTCTTGTCCCCGGTATGGGCGATGATGTTCAGAGCATCAAAGCCGGCATCATGGAGATCGCTGACATCTTTGTGATCAACAAGAGCGATCACGAAGGTGCAGAACGTGTGGAGCGCGAAATTCGCGCACTGCAATCGCTCGCAATCCGTGCGGATAACTGGACGCCGCCGATCGTAAAAACCGTCGCAACCGAAGGGAAGGGGATAACCGAGCTGGCTTCGGCGATCAGTGACTACGAGTCGAACTTGCAGAAGCAAGGCTTGTTATTGCACCACAGAATCCAGAACTGGGAGACGCGCCTTCTCGATATGTTGCGCGATACGCTGCTCGAAAAGGCACGCGCCGCCATCTCCAATGGTGACCTTTCCCGCATGGCGGCGGAAATTGCCGAGCACAAGCGCGACCCGTATTCTGTAGTCGAAGAAATTGCGCGGAAGGCGACCCTCTAGCGATGGATTGCGTTGTTGACCATCTCGGCATTGCGGTCCGCTCGCTGGCGGCAGCGAAGGGAATCTACGAGAAGCTCGGCCTGTCGGTATCTGCAGAGGAGACAGTCGCAGACGAAAAAGTCCGTTTGGTAATGGTTCCCGTCGGTGAAACCCGTCTGGAATTGCTTGAGCCCACCTCAGAAGACTCGGTCATAGCCAAATTCATCGCCAAACGCGGAGAAGGGCTCCATCACGTTTCGCTTCGGGTTCCGGACTTGAATGCCGCGGTGCGGAAGCTGAAACAAGATGGCGTCCGTCTCGTTTCCGATGAAGTCAAGATCGGAGCGGGAGGCCACCGCTACATCTTCGTGCATCCTTCGAGCACGGGCGGTGTCCTGCTCGAGTTGGTAGGTCCCGCCCACTGACCATGCTCATCCTCGGCGTAGATACATCGGGAAAAAACGGCAGCATTGCTCTCGTGGAATGCGAGCCGGGAAAGCACCGGACACTAGATGTCACTCCGCTCGATGGGGGAACTTTCTCGGCGCAGCTGGTTCCGCAAATTTCGCAGCTTTTGCAGTCACACAATTTCACCAAGAACGAAATTGATGCGTTTGCTGTCGTCTCCGGCCCCGGTTCATTTACTGGACTTCGAGTCGGTCTGGCTGCCATCAAGGCCTTGGCCGAAATTCTGCGGAAACCCATCGCCGCTGTCTCATTGCTTGAGGCAGTTGCGGTCGCCGGCGGAATACAAGGCCGTGTTCTTACGGCCCTCGACGCCGGGCGTGGGGGTATCTACTGCGGCGAGTATGCCGTGACGACTATTGGAACGAAGCTGGTCAGTCAGCAACTGCTAAATAGCGAGGAGTTTCTGGCATTCGCTTCGGTTGCGCAAGTGGTCACTCCAGACGCCCGTATTGCGGAGCTTTTGCGGGAGAAAGATTTGTTGGTGACACAGATAGATTTTCCCAAGGCCGATGCCATCGCCCGCATTGGTTTTGAGAAAATTCGGGCCAGCGAGGTCGTCTCTCCGTACGCTCTCGACGCGAACTACATACGCCGTAGTGACGCCACGCTCAAGAAGCCAAGTGGCGCGTATCAACCATGAAGAAGTCGCCGGCTGACAAGGAACCCGGGCTAATCATCATTTGGGAGTTTCGCGTCCGCCGCGGGAAGCAGCGCGAATTTGAGAAGGTCTATGGACCTGATGGCGAATGGGCAGAGTTCTTCAGCGCCGGCAAAGGCTATCTTGGGACCGAACTGATTTGTGATCAGGAAGTCCCCTTGCGTTATGCCACGCTGGACTTCTGGACTTCTCAAGCCGCATACGAGCTGTTCAAGAAAAAACATCGCGCCAAATATCGTCAGATTGACAAGAGATGCGAGTCCCTCACGCAGCAAGAAACCCTAGTCGGATACTTTCGAAGGGTAGGCACTCCCGGTCTGGGTGCCCCTCGTCGGAGTGTTTAGACCCTGCCATGCGCTTTCGCCCCGGTATACCTGAAGATATTCCATCCATGATTGTCTTGGAGCGGCAATCCCCATCCGCTGCTCATTGGTCAGAAGAGTCTTACCGTCAAACCTTCCAGCAGCCCGTTCGCATTGTCCTCGTCATGGACGACGAGGGCCCCATCCAAGGCTTCCTGATTGCCCGCATTGCAGGCGAAGAGTGCGAACTTGAAAACATTGTTGTTGCATCGAGCAGCCAACGATGCGGCCTCGGATCAAAGTTGATGCAGGAACTCATTGCTGTCGCGAAATCCCAAGGCGCAACCCGCGTTTTCCTGGAAGTTCGCGAATCGAATGTTGCTGCGCGTTCTCTATACGAAAAGTGCGGGTTCGTGATCAGCGGTCGCCGCAAATCGTACTTCGCTGACCCAGTAGAAGATGCGGCCCTGTATACCCTGACTCTGGGGTAGACTGCCCTGATTCCTGTGCAATCCAAGCTCATTAAGATTCTGTAACTTACGCGTGAATTTCTGTTTAAAATTTCGTTGAACCAGTTCTGTTCGTGTGCTAGCTTTACACCACAATATGAATATTAGGAGGTCTGCAGGATGCTAGCCTCTCGAGACCACCTCTTGGCCACCCACGAGCAGTTCCGCAAGTTGGTCCAGGAGCACACGCAGTACGAACAACGGCTCTCCTCTCTTACTCACAAGCGTTATCTTACCGATGATGAAAAACTGGAAGAAGTCAGGCTGAAGAAGCTGAAGCTGCGGCTGAAGGACCAGATGGAGTCCATCGAGCGGCAGTACAAAGACCACGTCTCGCACGGTCAGGTCGCCTAAAATTTTGTCCAATTTTTTTCCGTTCTGAACGGCTCAGGATTGATGTATTCAGACGAGGCGCGAAAAGCGCCTTTCGCCTTTTGGACCGCAAAAAGCCCGATTCTGTCGTTTGCCTGCAATATAATCTGACTATCCTCCAATGGTTCGAGACGGCTACTACTACGGATTAGTGCTGCTTGTTGCGGCTGTTCTGGTCGGATGGTTGACCCGTCCGGTCTGGGCGATAATTCCAGTTCTGCTCGCTGCATTTTTCCTGTGGTTTTTTCGCGACCCGGAGCGCACCATCCCCACCGATTTCGGGGCGGTAGTCTCGCCAGCGGACGGCAAAGTGACCGACGTCTCAACGGTAACTCAACACGGAAAATCATTCACACGAGTCAGTATTTTCTTGAACGTGTTCGACGTACACGTGAACCGGTCCCCGATCTCAGGTACGATCAGCGCTGCGCAATATCAGACGGGGAAGTTCCTGAATGCTATGAATCCCGCATGCGCCGATTGCAACGAGCAGAACACGGTGACTGTCGAAGGAGAAGGACACACGATCATTTTCAAGCAGATTGCCGGCCTTCTCGCACGGCGTATCGTCTTTACGAAAGAAATCGGCGATACAGTAAAGCGAGGAGAGCGAGTCGGACTCATCAAGTTCGGTTCCCGAACTGACGTCCTGCTGGATGCTTCGGCGCAGATCGAGGTAAAAATTGGCGACCGTGTGAAGGGTGGATCGAGCATCCTGGCCTATCTCGATAGTAAGCAACGAGACCTGGCCGGAGCGGTGGCGCAAGGCGATCATTTAGAGGCGCGCTGATGATGGAAGAAGAAGAACTGGATCAACGGCCCGGGTGGAGGAAAGAAAATCGCCGGTCCCGGCGATTCAGCAAAGGCATGTACATTCTGCCTTCGCTGTTCACCACTGCCAATATCGCTGCCGGATATTACGCCATCCTGCAAGCCACGCATGGGAGTGCCCTCGAGTTTTGGCATTTCGACAATGCGGCGAAAGCGATTGGCTTCGCGGTGCTGTTCGACGGCCTGGATGGCCGGATCGCACGAATGACCGGCACTACTAGCGCTTTTGGACGTGAACTCGATTCACTTGCCGATGTCATCACGTTTGGAGTTGCTCCGGCCCTGCTCGCCTGGATGTGGGGTTTTCATCTGATTTCGCGAGACATCTCGTCCACAGAGATGGCCGCGAAGCTGGGCCAATTCGGTGCGATTGCCAGCTTCCTATTTCTACTGGCGGGGGCCAGCCGCCTTGCGCGATTCAATATTGCTAAAGATCCGCAGCCTTCGAATCCCGGGCGCCCGGGGAAGAAATATTTTGTTGGCATGCCGATCCCGGCAGCTGCGGGTGTTGTAGCTGCGGTTGTCCATTTTAGCGGTGGCGATCCGCTGGTCTGGTGGGGCAGCGCGGTCACCTGGATCGTGATCTTAGTGACTGCATCCTATCTGATGGTCAGTACGTGGCGGTTTTATAGCGCCAAGGACATTGACTTTCGCTCCCGCCAGCCATTCCGGCTAATCGTGCTATTTGGTTTGCCCCTTGCCGCAGTCTGGTTCTTCTCGCGGCCAGTGTTGTTCGTCTTCGCATTGCTGTACATGTTCTCCGGAATTTTCTGGCGATTGCAATGGATTTTCCGCCGCAGGCGTAACCCACCGCCTCCAACTTATAAGGAAGCGTCACAGGTTTCATGAACTCGAATCTCAAATCCGCCAGCCTCGTCCACCCGGAACCGGCACACGGTTTCTATCGCGTCGCAATCGTCGGCGCGGCTTCCCTGAGGGGCAAGGAAGTTGCCGAAGTGCTGGATCAACGCAACTTCCCATCGACCGAGGTCAAGCTGTTGGACGACGATGAGTCGCTCGGTCAGCTCGAAGCGCTCAAAGACGAGATTACTTTCATCCAAGGCGTTCGTGCCGAGCAGTTTGAGCACGTTGATTTTACTTTCTTCGCGTCGGATGCAGAGTGCACGCGCAAGAACTGGAAAAACGTCCAGAAGTCAGGCAGCGCCATTGTGGACCTTTCCTATGCGCTTGAAGATGAGCCTGGCGCTGTGGTGCGTGGGCCCTGGGTGGAACGTCAACTCGGGCAGGTTTTTACCCCCGAACTGCAACCTGGCCCCGTGGTGGTTGCGCATCCGGTCGCGGTTGTACTTGCGCTTTTGCTGGTGCGCATGCACGCTGCCACTCCGATAAAACGGGCCGTCTCCACGGTCTTTGAACCCGCTTCCGAGCAAGGACAAAAGGGAATGGACGAACTGCACGAGCAGACCGTGAACCTGCTCTCGTTCCAGCAACTCCCCAAGAGTGTCTTTGACGTGCAGGTTGCGTTCAACCTGGTTTCGCGCTTTGGCGAGCATTCCGCCTTGACGTTGTCTTCGGTTACTGATCGGGTCGTGAAGCACTACCGCAAACTTGTAGGCAATCACGCTCCAGTTCCTTCGATGCTCATGCTGCAAGCGCCGATCTTCCACGGTCATGCCTTCTCGCTCAATGTGGAATTCGAGCAGTTTGCGGACCTCGCTCAGATATCTGCCGGACTTGGGGGCGAGCACGTCTCGCTGGTCGGACAATCGGAAGAAGCTCCCAGTAACGTGAGCGCAGCGGGTCAGGGAGACATCCTGGTTTCTCTGACTCCGGACTCGGCGAATCCAAACAGCGTTTGGATATGGGCTACATCGGATAATCTGCGGGTTGCTGCATCAACCGCCGTTGAGTCCGCTGAAGCCATGGCCGCCGCCAGGCCGCGAGGGAAGATTCAGTGATCCGGGCGGCGGCGCTCGTCGCCGCGATTTGCTTCCTCGGCAGCGGATGTGGATACCATGCGGCTGGCCACGCTAACCTGCTTCCGTCAGACCTTCGCACCATCGCTGTGCCGGCATTCGTGAATCAGACGCAAACTTACAAGATCGAGCAGATGCTCACCGGGGCTGTGGTCCAGGAATTTGCCACGCGCACGAATTACCGGATCGTTACAGCGTCTGATTCGGCCGACGCGACATTGCATGGAACGGTTCTTTCCACCTACACCACGCCACTTACTTACGACTCCAAAACCGGGCGTGCAGCCAGTATCCTGGTGATCGTGAGCATGAATGTTTCGCTGGCCGACCGGCAGGGAAGGGTCCTATACCAGAATCCTTCCTACACATTTCGTGAGCAGTATGAGGTCTCGCAGGAGTTAAGTAGCTTTTTTGAGGAAGACTCGCCGGCATTCCAGCGGCTTTCACGAGAGTTCGCGCGCACCCTGGTCTCGAACATCCTGGAGGCCTTCTGATGCGTGCCTTCGCGCAAGCTGAACGCTTTGTTGCCGAAGTTGAGGCGCGAAAGCTGCGGCCGGCCTACGTGTTCGTAGGTGATGAGATCTTTTTCCGCAAGAAATGCCGCGATGCCATTCTGCAATACCTTGTGCCTCCTGACATGCGCGAGTTCAGCCTCTTTGAGTTTGATTTGTCCGAAACTGACCTCGCTGAGGTACTCGATCGCGCGCGCACTCCGTCTCTGATGGCCCCGTTCCAGATATTTTTCGTCCGCGGCGTCAAGACTCTGTTCGGGCGCGGTTCCAACGAAGAGAAGCTCAAGGCGATCGAGCAGTATGCGAAAGATCCGAATCCGGATGCGGTGGTGATCTTTGTCGCCGACCACATCAGCATTCCAGTCGACGCCCGGCGAATGGACCTGACTGACAAGGAACGTTACGAGCGAATCCGCGAAACCCTCGGCCGTTATTGCGTGATCGTGGAACTCGGCCGCGTCGAAGAAGGTGACGCCGTGCGCTGGATCCAGGAATACTGCGGCACGCGCGACGTAAAAATCGATCCGGATGCTTCCCGCGAGCTGGTGGACTCCCTGGGCGGCGACATGATGATGATTTCGAACGAGCTCGAAAAGCTGATTCTCTACGTCGGCGAAAAAAAACGGATCACGCTGGGCGATGTCGAGACTATGGTGCTGGCTGCCAAGCAGCGTTCTTTATACGAACTCACGGATGCTATCTCCGCCCGCGACCGTACCCGCGCTCTCGAGATGCTCGACGCAGTTCTTTCCAGCGGAGACGGAGATGAAGCCGCCATCGGACATCTCTACATGCTGGCCAAGACATTCCGCCAGATGCTTGTGATTCTTGAACGCAATGTTCGGGACCAGCGGACGCTCTGGGCTGCGCTGTGGCAGGGCTTTCGCGTCCCGCCGTTCGCGGCCGATGACATCATTCGCCAGGCACGGCGCTACAAGTCCAAACGCGAGCTGACCCGCGCCATTCGCCTGGTGGCGAAAGCTGATCTTGCCCTGCGCTCAAATCCTCCGACCAAGCGCCTGGTTCTGGAAAAGCTCGTGCTGGATCTCAGCGCGGAGCCTAAGCCAGAGCCTGAGTGGATGCAGGAAGAGCTCGGGGTGTAGATTATTTTGCGATAAAGCGTTTCCCCAACTGGGAACCAGTGCAACGAATTGTGACGCGCAAACTTGTTTGGCGCTAGAGTTTCCACGTAGTCAACCCGCTCCTCTGAGATTCAGACTGCCTCTGTGAAACGCCTCTGTGTGACTCAGTGCCCTCTGTGGTTAAGGATTTTAGGTCTTAAATTCTCAACCACAGAGGGCACTGAGTTCCGCAGAGGAAAAGACACAGAGGAAGACACTGGGTCTGAGATGAGCGGGTGAAGCCAGTTGTTGCTAAGCCATGTACTCGGCATAGCCGCTATCGAAGGTTACCCCGGTGACCTTCGCCGATTGGCAGTTAATAAAGTCGCCACGACGGCATGGTTCGCATTGGAAACAGTGACCACCATGCCAGCCAACGCCGGCACGCTGGCCTGGTTTCCAGAGCGTCACGTCTGCGCCGACCGCGTCAACCGCGACCGGCAATTTCGTGTCCCGGGACGCGTGGATAGTGAAGTCCTGGCGAATGCCCTTCTTTTACCAATACGTCGCCGTGGCAGATGCCGCAGGCTTCGACCCTAATTCGCACTTGCCAGCGCCCAGGCTCCGCAATCGCACGCTACCAGTTCGAAATTTCCCCCCGGCCTGCTTACTTGGACAGCTTTCATTTTGCTCATGCCTGCGAGATTACGAAATGAGGGCCTTGGTCGTACAGTTTCGCCGTTAGTGGCAGGTCTCAGTTGAAAAGCAGAGGATTACGCCGTATCGTACGAATGTAGAAGAAGTAGAACGCCCAGCCGCGTGGCGGCGCAAGGTGACACGAACCTAAGGAGATCGGCGATGGAGAGTAAGCCGGCAGCGCAGAATATTCAGGATACCTTCCTTAACACAGCGCGTAAGGAGCGAAGCAGTATCACAATTTATCTCATGAGCGGAGTGAAGCTGACGGGCCGTATTCGCTCCTTTGATAAGTACTCGGTGGTGCTTGAAACCAACAATCAGGAGCAGCTCATTTTTAAGCATGCCATCTCCACCGTTGCGGTGGGTAAGCCTTTGCACAGCCACCTGGATAAGCCGAGAGTGGTGCCTTCTCCGACTGCAGTGGACACCAGCGAAGCTCCACCTGCTTCTGGCACTGAAGGATAAGGCTGTCCGAGCTTGCGCGGCGCTGAATCCAGTCTGTCTTCTCGAACCGGGCGCTCGGGCCCGCGTCACCCTACTTTGTCCCCAGGAATGCGCAAGGAGCGCGCGTTCCTCGTCGGTGTCGAGTACCGCAGCCGCAAGCGTCCTCGCGGCAAAGGGCTCACGGGAGAGTTGCAGGCTGCTCGTGACGCATCTGCGGGGCCTAGAACCGGCGTTGAGCCGCAATTCAGCGCTGAAGAATCACTTGGGGAGCTTCGGGATCTGGCAATCAGCGCCGGCGCGGAGATCGCTGGTGAAGTCTTGCGGGCAGCTGCAGGTGGAACTCGCGCAGCTCGAATATTTGCTACCCAGGCTTGCGGGACGCGGCGCGGAAATGTCCCAGCTCGGCGGTGGCATTGGAACCCGGGGACCGGGCGAAACTCAGCTCGAAACCGATCGCCGGAAAATTTATCGCCGCATCCGCCATGCCAAGCAGCAAATTGAAAATGTTCGCCGGATTCGTGCGCAGCAACGCCAGCGCCGCGAGTCGGTTCCGGTCGCCACCGTCGCGCTGGTGGGTTACACCAACGCAGGTAAATCTACTCTCTTCAATGCCCTCACCAGTGCGGCCGTACTCGAATCCCCACGAATGTTCGCGACACTGGATCCAACGCTGCGTTCGGTCACCTTACCCTCGAAACGGAAGGTGCTGCTGTCCGATACCGTTGGCTTCATCCGAAACCTGCCGCACACGTTGGTCTCGTCATTCCGCGCGACTTTGGAAGAGGTTCAGAGAGCCGCGCTCATTTTGCGCATTTCTGATGCCAGCAGTCCGCTTTCCTCAGAGCAGGATGCGCAGGTTGACCGCGTACTCAAGGAACTCGAAGCCGGGGACAAACCCACGCTACACGTCAAAAACAAGATTGACTTGCTTCCGCCCAAACAGCGCGACAGCCTTCGCGATGACGAGCAGACCGTGCATGTCTCGGCGGTCAAAGAGATTGGGCTGGGTACTCTTGTGGATCGAATCGATGAATTGCTGTCGGAAGACCGGCTGAGCCGGGTGCGTCTTCGTGTACCTCAGAAGGAAGGCAAGGCGCTGGCACTACTTGAGGCGCGGTCCCGGATCTACTCTCGAAAGTACAAAGATGGACTGGTTGAACTGGAGGCCGAGATTCCCCAGTCATTGGAGAGAAGACTAAGGGAATGGGTGATTGCCTGAAGCCGAATTTTTTCATTGCTGCCCGTCCAAGCGCTAATCGGCTCGTGATCCTCTCGTTGGCGCAAGTCGAGTTTCGCTCGGCACTGAGAAGACGGGAAAGAAGCGGAGAAATTCCCTCGGTTGTCGCGAATCAATTGTTGGATTTATTCAAGCGGCAGGCGGAAAACAGGTTTGTAACGCAGGCGGTAACTGACTTTCTAATAGATTTGGCTTCGGCGTTGGTGGACCGCCACCGGCTTCGGGCGTTCGATGCGATTCAGCTAGCCGGATACCTGGCGTTGAAAAGTTCGGTTGGGGCGGAGACACCGATCTTCGTGTGTGCAGAACATGGACTCCTTTCAACCGCGAAATTAGAAGGGGTACCCGTCCTGGATCCATGCGTCTGATGCGCAATTAAATGGGCCAGCGACCAAGAAGCGGTGACATTCCTTGGCTACCGGCCCATTCGATCCTGAATTGGATCGGAGGTGATACTTCCATGCTAGACCTGTTCCCGCGGAAGTCAAGGCCCGATTCAGAGCTGGATTTGATATTCGGCTTTCGAATTCCGTTCTGGAATTTACGTCCGTTTCAGTTCACCGCTAAATCCCTCAGTACCAAAGTAATACGCATTCTACCTGCTGTTTAGTTACCCCAACTCTGTGCGACTCTGAACACATCTAGGGTTAGATCGTGACAGGAGAATTTATGGATCAGAAGCTTTCCGAAACGCAAGTTCCTAAGATTTTAAGCGGCGCGCCTTCTGGTCCAGAGATGGATATATGGGAGCCGCCGTTTGAGCGTTGGTTGCGGCTAGCGGATCTGTTACTCGCCAACACTAAGAGTTCACCGCTGAACTCAGCGATCAAGTAATGAAGTAAATGTAAATTTCTGCCCGCGCACCTCACGCAACTCTGAGCAAAATTGCACAGTTCAATTCGCCAGAAATTACTAGAGTAATCCTGCTCCGGGCCCTATTACACAAGTATTACAGCTACCAGCTTAAGCCCCCTGCTAATTTAAACGATAGAGTAACTAGAAACGACGGGGACAAATATGGCATTGGCAATTGAAGCGCTTGAGCGGACACGCCACGACGACAAGATTAACTGGGTCACAGCCGGCTTCATGGCCGCGTTTCACGTCGGCGCTATAGCTGCTCTGTTCTTTTTTAGCTGGAAGGCCTTATTTGCGGCAATCGTGCTCTGGTGGATTTCCGGCAGCCTGGGAATCGGAATGGGCTACCACCGTCTGCTGACCCACCGCGGATACAAGACTCCGAAATGGGTGGAATATTTCCTGACGATTTGTGGAACGCTGGCGCTTGAGGGCGGACCGATTTTCTGGGTTGCGACGCATCGCATTCACCATCAGTTTTCCGATCACGACGGAGATCCCCACACACCGGTCGATGGCAAATGGTGGGCGCACATGGGATGGATCTTGATGGGCAAGAGCCTTCATCAGGATACTCAAACGCTGTCCCGCTATGTTCCTGATCTGGCGAAATCCAAATTCCACATTTGGATTACCAAGTATCACTACGTTCCCGTGATCGTCCTAGGACTAGCTCTGCTTGTTATTGGAGGCCTGCCTTTGATGTTGTGGGGAATGTTTGTCCGCACCGTCGTCGGTTTGCATACCACCTGGCTCGTCAACTCGGCCACGCATACCTGGGGTTCACGCCGCTTTGTGACGCGCGATCGATCCACGAACAATTGGTGGGTCGCGCTTTTGACGTTCGGCGAAGGCTGGCATAACAACCATCATGCTCACCCCGTATCCGCCCGGCACGGACTCAGGTGGTACGAAGTCGACCTGAATTGGTATGGAATTTGGGCCCTCAAAAAGCTAGGTCTGGCCCGTCATGTTTACAGAGTAAAACTCTCGGAGCTGCAGAAGAAAGAAGGCGAAAAGCTCGTCGCCGCTCCTCCTGAGCTCGTCTCAATAAACGCCTAGTCAGGCGGAGGCAGAGTCGATCTGACTGCTATCGGTTGGCTGCCTCATGCCGCAGCGCTAGAATCTGTTCATGCGCGTAAGCCGCCGCGGCAAAGTCATTTTCTTTCTCTCGCTTGGCGTTGTGCTCGCCGGCATTGCCGTCTTCGTCGGCTTTGGCTGGATCATCCTCAACTGGCAGGAAGGTGTCAAAGTCCTGCTGGGAATTATCTTCTTCGGAGCCATCGCTACCGGCCTCATCCTGAACACCAGCTTTCTGATCCGCGAAATTCGAAAGAACGAACAGCACGACAGCTTTATCAACGCTGTCACCCACGAGCTGAAGACCCCGATTGCTTCCATCCGCCTGCACTTGCAGACTCTCGAGCGCAGGAAGCTCGAGGACTCCCAACGCGACGCCTTCTACCGCTTGATGCTTGAAGATACCGACCGTCTTATGAATACCGTCGAACAAGTGCTTAGGGCCGGGAAGGCGGGAGTTCGAAAGGAAGAGCGCATCACGATTGATTTTGCTCAGCTGGTTCAACAATGCGTGGACAGCGCGCGCACTAGCCATCATCTCCAGCCTGGCGCTCTCCGATACGAGTCGCGGCTCAACGGCACTGGTTCAGGGGTCAACGGTGATCCCGACGACTTGCGCACTGCGGTTTCAAATATCCTCGACAATGCCGTGAAATATTCAGGAAATCAGGTACAGATCTCGGTGCAACTCGATCTCGAGGCCGAAAAGCGCCTCGTTTTGCGTGTACAGGACCGTGGAGTCGGAATCCCATCCGCAGAGCTGAAGACAATCTTTAAGCGTTTCTATCGCGTGCCGAACCGAACGCTTCCCCAAGTGCGGGGAACGGGCTTGGGCCTGTTTCTCGTCCGCAGCATTGCCAAGCGTTACGGCGGTCAGGTCACCGCGCAAAGTGCAGGAGAGGGAAGAGGCGCCACCGTCATTCTTGAGCTTCCACGGAGTGCTTCGTGAGCCGTGTTCTTATCGTCGAGGACGAGGCACATATTGCCACGGGCTTGCAATTTAATTTGCAAGAGGAAGGTCACTCGGCGCAGATTGCCTCTGACGGCGAATCGGCCCTCGACCTTTTGCTCGCGAAGTCCGAAGGCTTCGATGCTGTTGTTCTCGACGTTATGCTGCCCGGCAAGGACGGCTTTGCAGTTGCGGCAGATCTGAGGGCGGCCCGGAACTTCGTGCCGATTCTCATGCTGACGGCGCGCGGTCGGC